>Ga0187892_10000014_pt1 | contig 354742 bp, 364 predicted proteins | sample MA1701073metaG_FD_139345 | JGI IMG/M metagenome (GOLD analysis project Ga0187892, IMG submission 139345) | Bio-ooze microbial communities from a basaltic lava cave in the Kipuka Kanohina Cave System on the Island of Hawaii, USA - MA170107-3 metaG ...
GCCCGCCCCGGATCATCCCTGGAGGCGGACGTATGCAGAAGCTAAACGAAGAAAAGCCCTGCGGGAGGCAGGGGTGACATTTTCACTGAACAGATAACATGACAGAATCACTGAACGCCGACACGAAGCGCCCGCGCGGGGGAGGGTGATGCGCGGTCAGCGCGCGCGCGGCTTTGTGGGGTAGGCGAGGGCCACGAGCCCGAACGGTTTGCTGGTGGCGCCAGAGGCAACCTCGACGCCGCTGATCAGTAGGCGCACCGTGAGCTTGCCGCCCTGGACCGCTTTCTGCACCCGGACGAAGACCCCCCGCCGCATCTCCATTTTGAAGGTGGCGGGAATCGCTCCCGTGATGGTCTTCGCCTGCGGAGGCTCCCCGAACGTGCCCTCGAACCGCAGCCCCGGAGTCCCCTCGATCTCGAGGCGCACAGGTCTGGCTACCTCCTGGACCTGGGGTGGGGCGGAGCTGCGCGACGAGCATCCAGCCGCGCCAGCAGCGGCGGCCAGGAGGAGCAGGAGAATGAAAGGGCGAGAAGCCGGGAGTCTCACGCCCTTTCGTATTCCCAACACCCCCTGCGCTCTAGGCGCCGCGTCTGCCAGCGGTCCTGAGGGGGTATAAAGGAAGCAGAACAGAGCGTAGCTCTCCGACAACGGCAAACCCGAAGCAATTCGGGGACGCAAAGCCACGGGGCCCGCCGGCCGGGCCAGCCGGGCTGCCGAAGAGGGCTCCGAGGGGCGACAAGTCCGCGGAGTCCACTTGGGCTCCGCGGATTGCTTTCAGGAGGGACATGACGAGGCGACAGCGGCGAGCGCACGGCGAGAGAGGCTTCGGAATGATCGAGGTCCTGATCTCGGTCGCCCTCTATGGCATCGCGCTGGTCTCGCTGATGGGGCTGCTGATCACCTCCGTCACCGCGGGGTCGATCGGCGAGAGCTCGGCGGTGGCGGTGAACCTGGCCCGCCAGCGCATCGAGGCGCTGACCACCCTGACCCTCCCCGCGCTCATCGCCGAGAACGGTGTCGTCGCCATCACCCAGGTTCCCGCCGGCCAGGGGCGGCCGTACACAATCAGCGTGGCCATCGACAATCAAACGGACTTTGTGGACGTCACCGTCACGGTGACCTGGAGCGTGGCGGGAGCGCAGACCTACTCGCGCCGGCTGGTGACCCGTGTCGCCAAATAACCGCTCCCGCGGCTATGCCATGGTTGACCTGGTGGCCGCCATGGCGATCTTTGCCGTCGTCACGGCGGGGATCTACCAGGTCTTCATCCCCTTCCTCAAGATGGCCCGCTCGACGAACGAACGGCTGGCCGTGCAGCAGGACGCGCGGCTGGCGATGGACCGGATGGCCCGCGACCTGAGGGAGACGACCACGGCGTTTTCGAGGCTTCAGATCTACGGCGGCGGGACGGCCATCGGTCTGGTCTCCGCCCGCCCGTCCTGCACCGGCGCCTTCACCGTCGATGCCGTCAGCGGGCGGCCGCTTTGGCAGGCGATGATCTACATCGTGCGAGACGCGCCAAGCCAGGAGGTGCGCGCCTACTGCGACGCCGGCTCCACCTTCGCCGCGGCGGCGCCGGTGACCACGGCTCCCTATCGGGTGCTGGCGGGCAACGTCCAGACGCTCACCTTCACGGCCGGTGCGACGGGCGACTCCGTCATGATCCAGTTGCATGAGCGGACACCGAGTGGCGATACCGACCGGTACCTCCGCACCGAGTTCGTGCAGCAGAACGACTGAGGAGGCCGCCATGATCGCCAGGCTCAGACATGAGGAGGCAGGCATCACGGTCCTGCCGGTGCTCGCGGTGGTCATGCTCATCTCGGCGATCGGGTTCGGCCTCGTCGGCGTGATGAACACCGACATCACCCACTCGACCATCCAGGGGACGGTCAGCCACGCGCAGTTCATCGCCCACGCCGGGTTGCAGGAAGCGATCGTCCGGCTCAAGGCCAACCCCCTCTACCGCACCGCGGCGTATCCCGCGGGCGTCGCCGGGACGGGCTTCGGCGGCGGCGGCGGGCAGTTCTGGATGTGGGTAGAGGACTACGCCGAGGATACGGTGACCATCACGGTGCGCGGGAGAGGCACCATCGCCGGGAGGACCGCGTTCGCGGAGATCCGCGCCATCGCCTTAGTCGGACCGCCGATCACCTTCGGGCTCTTTGGCGTTTCCACCATCATGTCGTCGGGGGCGAACTCCCGCACATACCTCGCGCCCTGGCGTCCCAGTGGACCGGGCGTGCCCCGCGGCCCCAACATGGGATCGTTCTTCGACATCAACTTCCAGGACACGGGGTCGCGGCTGAACGCGGTCAGCGAGACGTCGCCCGATTCCGTGACGCTGCGGGACGGCACCTTCGACGACTGGGAGCTCTTCGGCTTCACCAGCCGGCCGGCCTACGACCCGAACGACCCCCTACCCTGGATCCTCGGCGTCTACGGCGACATCGTGAAGGCCCAACCGGATACGGGCGGCATCCTGCACTCTTGCACCCCGCCGACGAACTTCGCCTGCCTGACGGTGCAGAACGGCAGCGATGACATCGCGACGATGTACGAGCTGCGCGAGGACGAGAACCTGGGGCACGTCTACATGAGCCGCGTACGCCGGCGCATGCTGCCGGTCTCCACCCTCGATCCCGTCCCTATCGAGGCCGAAGCCTCCGCCAACACCGCCAACAGCGGGGTGAACGCGGCCGCGGGCATCCCCCACGCCAACGCCCTCTACACCGCCGACGAGTTTCACTGCCTGCTGGCGTACGTGGAGGCCAATCCGGGGACCGTCGTCAGCGGCACCGTGTACGTGACCGGGGACGTCCAGATCGGCGGGAACCTGCGCATCGGCTGCAATGGCGGGCGAGCGCGGCCCACGTCCCTTGAGGCTGAGTTCATCCTTACCGACGGAACGCTGGCGATCGAGGGCAATCTGACGATGGAGACCAACAGCACCCTGACCATCCAGCACGACATCTACAACCCCGATCCCGCCATCGCCGACGCGGCCCGGCGGGAGATCGCCATCGCGCTCTTTCCCGGCGCGGGGGCGAACTCATGGGGCCGCCTAATCATGGAGGGGGGCGCGCAGCAGAAGTTGGTGGCCGACGGCCTGATCTACACGGCGGACGGGATGGACATCGGCTCCCAGGCGCTAATCGATCTCATCGGCGCCATGTACCACAACAGCCCCGACAACACGCGCGCCTCGTTCGACAGCAACAACGCCACGACCGTGATCCGCTACGATCCGCTGGCGGGAAGCCGGCTGGGTTCAGCGTCGGGCATCGGGGTCACTATCCTCTCGTGGCAACAATTGCGATAAGTAAAAAGGCTGAGCCCCATCCCCTCAGAAACCGAAAGGCAGGATACGGTTTCCTTGGGGGTGGGGCTCAGCCTTTCCTTGTCGCAAGCCTGGCTTCCTGAGCGTCAGCGGCGGCGCGCAAACACCGAACTTACGGCCAGCAAAGCGATCGCCGAGAGGACGATGGTGCCACTGGCCGCGAGGTTCAGGTAGAAAGCGATCGTCATGCCGGCCAGCGTGGCGGCCAGCGAACAAGCGACGGCCACCCAGAGCGCGGCGCGGAAGCTGCCGGCCAGGCGCAGCGCGGTGACGGCGGGGATGACGATCAGCGCTCCGGTCAGCAGCGCCCCGACGATCCGCATCGCCGCCACGACCGTGACGGCCGCCAGCACGGTGAGCAGCAGGTTGAGCGCATCCACGGGGACGCCCTGCACCCGGGCGCTTTCTTCATCGAACGTGATGGCGAAGAGTTCCTTGTACAGGAAGAGCACCGTGCCGAGGACCAGGAGGCCGAGCGGCAGGATCACCCAGAGGTCCCGCGGCGCCACCGTCGTGATCGCCCCGAAGAGATAGCCGAAGAGGTCGATCGAGAAGCCGCCGGTGAGGCCGATTGCCACCACCGCGACGGCCAGCCCCCCGGAGAGGAAGAGGGCGAGCGCAGCGTCGCCGGAGAAGCGCCCCGCCCCGCGCAGCCGCTCGATCGCGATGGCCCCCGCCACGGTCACGACCAGCGCCCCGGCGAGCGGGGCCGTTCCGGCGAGCAGCCCCAGGGCCACCCCGGCGAGTGCCACGTGGGCGAGGGCGTCGGCGATCAGGCTGAGGCGCCGGGGGACCATGAAGACGCCGATGAGCGGAGCGATGATCCCCACCGTCGCCCCGGCCAGCAGCGCCCGCTGCATGAACCCGTACTGCAGGATCTCCGGCACGGCCGCTCAGTGCCGGTGGGCGACCATCCAGGCTTCGCTGCGGTACATCTGGGCGAGGGCGCCGCTGGCGGCCGCCTCCTCCGGACTCCCATGAAACACCAGGGTGTGGTTGAGGCAGGCCAGCCGCGAGACCTCCCGCATGACGAAGCCGATGTCGTGCGAGACGAGGATGAGGGTCACGCCCTCTTCACGGTTGAGGCGGAGCAGGAGCTCGTAGAACTGCTCCTGGGCGTCCGGATCCACCCCCACGGTAGGCTCATCCAGCAGCAGCAGTTCCGGACGGGTGACGAGGGCGCGGGCGATGAGGACACGCTGCTGCTGCCCGCTACTGAGTTCGCCGATGCGCCGGTGCTCGAGCGATCCGACGCCGACCAGCTCGAGCGCGCGCCGCGCCGCCTCCCGGTCCGCCGCGGAGAAACGCCGGCCCACCCCGACGCGGCCCGACCGTCCGCTGATCACCACCTCGGAGACGGCCGCGGGGAAGCGGCTGTTGAAGGCGGCTTTCTGGGGGACGTAGCCGACCCGCTCCCACTGGCGGAAGGCGCCGATCTCCGTTCCGAAGAGGCGGACGTGGCCGCAGGTGGGCGGGAGCAGGCCGAGCAGGACGCGCAGCAGGGTGGTCTTGCCCGAGCCGTTGGGGCCGATCAGGCCCAGGATGTCGCCGCGGTTGACCTGCAGGCTGACCTCGTCGAGCACCCGCTCGGCGCCGTAGCTGAAGCAGACGTGCTCCAGCTCGGCCACCGGTGGGATCTCAGCGGCACGCAAGACCAGTGACGAGGGCTCGGAGGTTCTCATGCATCACCGTCAGATACGTTTCCCCGCGGCGGGACTGCTCAGCCGTCAGCGCCTCCAGTGTGTACAGAACCTCGATCGGCACGCCCGCTTCTCTGGCGACGGCCTCCGCCGCGCGAGAAGGTTCCAAGGGATCAGTGTACACGACCGTGATGCCCCGTTCGCGCACGCGCCGGACCACGGCCGCCAGCCGGGCGGGCGAGAGCTCCGCTTCCGGGGAGAGGCCGGCCAGGGGGATCATCATCAACCCGTAGCGCCGCGCCAGATGTCCATACGCCGCGTGCGCCGTGACGAATTCCCGGCGCGCGCATCGAGCCAGCGCGGCAGCGAACTCCGCGTGCAGCGCCCGCAACTCGCCAGCGAGGGCGGCGGCGTTGCCGTCGTAGACGGCTCGCCCCGCCGGGTCGGCGAGGACCAGCGCCTGGTGGATCGCCTCGACCTGGCGCGCCGCGAGGAGCGGGTCCAGCCAGACGTGCGGGTCGGCCGGACCCTGCCCGAGGGGGAGCCCGGCGGTGGTGTCCAAGGCGATCGCGCCGGGAGCCAGCTGCGGCAGCACGCGCGCCGCCCACGGTTCGAAGCCGGCCCCGTTGTATATGAAGAGTCGCGCCCGGGCGAGGCGGGCGACGTCGCGGGGCGCCGGTTGAAAGTCGTGCGCCGCGACGCCCGCCCTGATCATCGTCTGGACGCTGACGCGTTGACCTCCGATGCGGCGGGTGAAGTCGGCCAGGGGGAAGATCGAAACCGCGACGCTGACAGTGGCGGGGGCGGCGCGCTGGCTGCCGCATCCGGCCATCAACACGATGGCCAGCGCGGCGACGAGGGCCGCCCGGTCATTCATGCGGGGTGAAGATGACCCTGGTGCCGACGCCGATGCCTTTCTGCTTGAAGAGCCCCTGGCGGACCTCCAGCGCGTAGAGGGCGGGCGCGCGCGCCTCGTAGATGGTGAAGGGCCCCTCGCGGGGATTGGGCGCCACGGCCATGTCCTGGATGTCCACGATCCGCCAGTTCTTGTCGATGAAGGCGATGGAGAGGGGGATGAGGGTATTCTTCATCCAGAATCCCCAGCGCCCCGCCTCCTCGAAGACAAAGAGCATTCCGGCGTCCGCGGCGAGGCGCTCCCGGTCCATCAGCCCTCGGGAGCGCGCCATCGCGGTGTCGGCCACCTCCACCTGCAGCACGACCCGGCGGCCGGGCGCAATGAGGACGATAGTCCCTTTCTTGAAGAGGCCGTTCGTCCGCTCCGGCTGGGCATCGAGCGGCGCGGAGCTCGCGGCCATGACGGCGATGAGAAGGATCAGGATTCGAAGCGCAATCATCGGTGAGGTCATCTGCGTCTTGATTATGCCCATACAACGTAACAGGAGGCCCCCGGGTTTTCCAGGCGAGGGGGAGGAGGGGTTGATGCGCGGCGAGAAGCGCCCTCGGGGATGAGCGCTGATGTGTGGGATGTCATCGTCGTCGGCGCTGGGCCGGCCGGGGGAATGGCCGCGCAGACGGCCGCGCGCGCCGGCCTGCGCACGTTGATGGTGGAAGAGCACCCCGAGATCGGCGCTCCGGCGCACTGCAGCGGGAAGCTCTCGCTGCACGCCTTCCGCGAGTTCGACCTTCTCCCCTCGCTCGCCCGCACCGCGCTGCGCGCCGCCAGCCTCTACGCCCCGGACGGTGGGGTCGCGCGGGTGCGCCGCGGGGAGGTCGATTCCTACGTCGTCGACCGGGACCACTTCGACCGCTGGCTGGCCGACCGGGCCGCGGAGGCCGGGTGCGAGATCATGCTGGGCGTGCGCGCCCGCCGCGCGCGCCGGGAGGACGGCGCCGTCATCCTCGAGGCGGAGCGCCGCGGAGGCACCCTGGCCCTGCGCGCCGGGGTGGTCATCGACGCCGAGGGCGCCCGGACGCTGCTGCCGGCCTCCCTGGGGATCGCTCCCCGCCGTGCCCTCATCCACGGTCTGCAATATGAGATGGAAGGGTTGCGCCTGGAGAGCGACGATGAGCCGGAGCTCTACTTCGGACGGGGGTGGGCGCCGGGGTTCTTCGCCTGGATCATGCCCCTCGGCGCGTCGGCGGGGAGGGTAGGCCTCTGCATCGATCCCCGCCTGACGCGGCGACCACCCGTCTACTATCTGGAACGGCTGATTGCGGAACACCCCGTCACCGCGCGGCGGGTGCGGGGGGCGCGGCTGGTGCGCAAGCTGGTCGGCCGCATCCCGGTCCTAGGCAGCCGGGCACCGTCGTACGCCCCCGGATTCCTCATCGCCGGCGATGCGGCGGGGCAGGTGAAGGCCACGTCGGGCGGCGGCATCTACTTCTCGCTGGTGGCGGGCCGCCTCGCGGCGGAGGCCGCCGCGGCGATGATCGCGGGAGATGGGGAGGCCGGGACGCGCTACGAAGCGGCGTGGCGGAGTCGCTTCGGCCGCGAGCTCAGGTTCACCACGGTCGTCCGCAAGATGCTCAACGCGCTCCCCGATCCGGATCTGTCCCGGGTGATCGGGGCGATCGGCGCCAACCCCCTGCTCCAGCGGGCGATCGAACAGCACGGCGACACCCAGTATCAGTCGCGCCTCCTCCTCCCGGTGCTGACACAGGCGCTGCGGTCGTGGAAGGAGATGCGGCTGGCACCGGCTGTGCTGCGGGCGCTGCTCCGGGGGCTGTTGACAGCGGATGGGGAGGAGCCGGCGGCGAGTGGCTCCATCGTCACGGAGAAAGTCTAGTGCAGGCCTTCGAGATCGCCGACCTCCTGCGCGCCCTGGACCGGCGCGGTCACGTCTACGAGGAATTCCTGCGGGTGGAGGAGTTGAGCGTCGGGCTGGCCCGCTGGCCGGCCGGCTCGGTGGACGACCAGACCCCGCATACCGAAGACGAGGTCTACTACGTCGTGGCGGGGCAGGCGCGGATCCGCGTCGGGGGTGAGGAACGCCCCGTCCGTCCGGGGTCGATCGTCTACGTCCCCGCCGACGTGGAGCACCACTTCCACGGCATCAGTGGGGATCTGGAGGTGCTGATTTTCTGGGCCCCTCCGCGGCGTTCGCGGCGGACGGGCTCGCGCACGTGAGAGGTACGCCGTCGATCGGCCCGAAGGAGTAGGCATGCGCGAGGAGCGCAAGATCGTCACCGTGCTGGCTGCTGACCTCGTTGGTTCCACAGCGCTCAGCGAACGGCTCGATCCCGAGGAAGTCAAAGTGATCGTCGGCGAGACGGTGGGGAGATTTCTCCGCATCGTCGAGGAGTACGGCGGCACAGTGAAAGACGTCGCCGGTGACGGCCTGTTGGCCCTGTTCGGGGCGCCGACTTCGCACGAAGACGATGCCGAACGCGCCGTTCGCGCCGGGTTGGAGATAACCCAGGAAGCAGAACGGCAGGGCCGTGAAGTCGCCGAGGGCTGGGGCGTCGAGGTCCTGGCCGTACGTGTGGGCGTCCATACGGGAGAAGTCGTCCTGGGGCCGGCCGCCTCTGTCGGCGGGGTGGCAACCGTCGGCGCCTTCGGGGACCCGCTGAACACCGCCGCGCGGCTGCAGACCTCCGCGGCACCAAATACGGTACTGGTAGGAGAGTCGACCCGCCGCCTGGTCCCCGCGCTCTTCGAGTGGGGCGAACGCCGCGAGTACACCCTGAAGGGCAAGCGGGCCGCCATCGCCGCCTCGCCCGTCGTGGCCGTTCTGGCCGCCGGCCGCCGCCCCCGCGTGGAGGAAGGTGCCGCCACACGCTTCGTCGGGCGGGAGAAGGAACTGGAACGATGCCGCGCTCTCCTGGATGCACTCAGCGAGGGATCTGGCGGCGTGCTCTTCATCACGGGCGAGCCGGGAATCGGCAAGAGCCGCCTGACGATTGAACTGCGGGCACGCTTACAGCAGGAAGGATCCGGCCGGGACGGGCCCGTCTGGCTGGAAGGGCGCTGTGTCTCGTACGGCGAGTCGCTGCCCTACTGGCCCTACCGTGATCTCGTGCGGGAATGGCTCGGGGTTCCCGTCACCGAGCCGGAAATGCGGGCGCGGGTCGCCCTGCGCCGGCAGCTCCGGCGGTGGTTCGGCGAGCGGGGGGATGACCTCTACCCGTACCTGGGGACGATGCTCGGGGTCAACCTGGAGAGCGCTGCCCTCGCCAGACTGGCTCCGCTCTCGCCGGAAGCCCTGCAATACCGCTCCTTTGAGGTCTTCCGGCATCTCGTCGAGCGACTGTCGGAGGCGCCGCTGGTGGTGACCGTGGAGGATCTCCACTGGGCGGACCCGACCTCGCTGCAGCTGGCCGAGAATCTTCTGCCTCTCACCGAGTCCTCGGCGGTGCTCTTCGTCTTCACGCAGCGGCTAGAACGCGACCATCCCTCGTGGAAGTTGAAGGAGACGGCGACGCGTGAGTTTCCCCACCGCACCCAGGAGATCGGCCTCGAACCTCTCAGCGGCGGCGCGGAGCGGGATCTCCTCGCGTCCCTCATCGGTTCGGGGGCGCTCTCTCCGGAAATCGAGGAGCGAATCCTTTCTCAGGCGGAGGGCAATCCCTTCTATTTGGAGGAGATGGTCCGGTCGCTGATCGATGCCGACGCGCTGGTGCGAGAGGGTGAACGGTGGACGCTCCGGCCCAAGGCAGATGTGGATCTTCCGCCGACTGTAGAGAAGACGATCTTGGCGCGCATCGATCGACTGGGATCTCCGCACCGCGACGTGCTCTCCGTGGCCTCGGTGCTGGGGCGACGTTTCGCCCTGCCGCATTTGGAAGGAGTCCTCGGCGGCAACGGGCGACTGGCAGCGGCCCTCCACGAACTGCAGCGGCTCGACCTGATCCGCGAGGGCCGGCGCTGGCCCCGCCCGGAGTACCGGTTCAAACACTCCCTCATTCAGGAAGCCGCCTATCGGACCATCCTTACCCCGCAGCGGCGAAGCATCCACCGTCAGGCCGCCGAATGGCTGGAACGCGAGTACGCCGGACACGCCGAGGAGGTCACCGGCCTGCTGGCGCACCACTGGCTGCACGCCGCCGACGAGGACAAGGCCATCGCCTACCTCACGCGCGCCGGGGACAAGGCCCGGTTGGAGTACGCGCTCGACGAAGCGATCGGCTATTACGAGGAGCTCCTGCCGCTGCTGGAACGTCGCGGGCGACGCCAGCAGGTGGCGCTCGTCCTGCTGAAGCTTGCGCTGGCGCTTCACACCTCGCTGCGGTTTGGAGAGGCCAACGCCACCTACCAGAAAGCCTTCGAGTACTGGGAAGGGCCCGAGCCCTGGTCGGGAGCGGGCGGGGTCACCCTGCGCGTCGGTCAGCCCGCGCTGGCCTGGGATCCCGACCCGTCGAAGTCGTTCTTCTTACAGAACATCCAACTCTGCATGGCCATGTATGACCGGCTGGTGGAGCGCTGGCCGGAAGCGACCATCGTCCCCTCGCTCGCCGAACGATGGGACATCGCCGACGACGGGCTGCAGTATCGCTTTCACCTGCGGGCGGGGGCGCGCTGGTCGGACGGCGTGGCCATCTCCGCCGACGACGTCGCGTTCGCCATCAAACGCGTGCTTGATCCAGACAAGCCGGGCGATTCCGCCTCTATCTACTTCGTGCTGGAGAACGCGCAGGACTATTACGCCCGGCGCACCACCGACCGCGATCGCATCGGCGTGCGCGCCCTCGACGAGCGGACCGTCGAGTTCCGCCTCGTGGCGCCCGCCCCCTACTTCATGAGCGTTGTGAACCGCTCCGACTGCGGTCCCCTCCCCAGGCACGCCATCGAACGCTATGAGGATCGCTGGACCGACCTGGATGCGCAGCCCGTGAGCGGGGCGTATCGACGAGTGGAATGGTCCCCGCAGCGCATCGTCCTGGAGCGCCGGCCGGACTACTCTGGGGCGCGGCCCGGCAACGTCACACGGGTGGAATTTGATCTGGGGTCTGTGCCCGAGATCGCCGAGCGTTACGCGGCGGGACGGTGCGACGTGGCCGATCTCCGAGCGACGCACGAGATGTCCGCCATGTATCGCGTGGCTGAGACAGACGCCCATCTCGGTCCGCCTGCCTGGTGTGCCTATATCGTCTTTGACCATGCCCACCCGACGCTGTCCAGGGTGGAGGTCCGCCGGGCCCTGGCCCACGCGCTCGACCGAGAGGCCCTCCGGGAGGTCGCCCCGCCGCACGTGACGGTCGCTACCGGCGGCGTCGTCCCACCTCCGCTGCAGGGGCACACGCCTGACATCGCTCTTCGGTTCGACCCGGATCTGGCCCGACGCTACCTGCACGGACTGGACATATCCCCACTTGCCGCGGTGGTGGTCGAAGGCTCCACGACCGGGCGTCTCTTGCAGGTCGCCGTGGAACGGTGGACGGACATCCTGGGGTTGACGATCGACATCAAGCACATGTCGCTGGCGGATCTGCAGGGTATTCGGGATTTGCGGCCCCTCGCTCCGATCTTCATCGGGGGGTGGTTCCCCGGCTATCCCGACCCTGAGTACTTCCTGCGCCTGCTGCTAGATTCTGAGGCCAAAGACAACGATGGAGGCTTCCACCACCCGCCATTCGACGACCTGATCGAGCGGGCGCGGCAGGAGCGTGATGACCGGTCCCGGTTGGAACTCTACCATCAGGCCGACCGCATGGCCGTGGTGGATCAGGTCGCGGTGATCCCGCTCGCCTACGGGCGCAATGTTGCCTTCGTGAAGCCGTGGGTGGAGGGCTGGTGGGAGTTCGGCAAGTCTTGGTCCTCGTTCGCCGACCTGGTGGTCGACCCGGCCGCCGCGCGCGTGAGCAAGGCGGAGCGGCCGTCGCGTGCTCAGCCCCGCCGCACCCCCAGCCGCTCCCCCCGCTCCGCGAAGGCCGGCAGGCGCCGCTCCAGCAAGTCTCGCCACCCCTCCTCGTAAGAGGTCTGCGTCTCCGGAGCCATTTCCCCAAGGGCGCGGTGGGAGAGCCGGAGCAGCGTGGCTCCTCCCCGCGGTTCGAGCGTGAAGGTGATCAGGCCCACCACCAGCCGGCGTGTGCCCAGCGGACCGTTCAACTCCAGGTACTCGTCGGGGCGAATCCGGGTGACGGTGGCCCACAGTGCGCCCGCGCCGTTCCCCAGTCCTCGTAGAGGCGGCCCCCCACCCTCGCTTCGAGCACGATGTCCCCCGCCCGCGCCTCATCGATAGTGTGCGGCGATCCCCACCAGGAGGCGATGTCCTTCGTCAGGGCCTCGAACACTCGGTGCGGCGGGGCCTGAATCGTCACCGCCTGCTCGACCTGCATCAAGCCGATCTGTGCCGCGCCCCCCTCGTTCCGGACTCATCGTGATCGTCCCCTCCCTTCGATGGCCTCCACGGCCTCGGCCTTTCGTTTGAGACGGAGCAGCGCGGCCGCCCAGTGGTCCGCGTACCCGCTGATCCACCGCTTATAGATGTGCCGGATCGGCACGGCGTTGAGGTGGTTCCACCGCTCCCGGCCTTCCCGCGTCACGAGAATCAATCCCGCCCGCTCCAGGATGGCCAGGTGCTTCATCACGGCGAAGCGCGGGGGTGGGGAAACGGTCCGCCAGCGCATCGGTCCTCCGCCGCCCCTGTCAAGAGGAACCCCGCTCGCCCGCAGCGTACCTACACTCATGCGGGTGATCGCCGACCTGCATCTGCACTCCAAGTACAGCCGCGCCACCAGCCGGGAGATGGACGTCGAGAATCTGGCCCGCTGGTGCAAGATCAAAGGCATCTCACTCCTCGGCACCGGCGACTTCACCCACCCCGTCTGGTTCCGCGAGCTGCGCGCCAAGCTCAAGCCCACCGGGCGCGGCCTCTACACCTACGACGGCGTGCACTTCCTGCTCACCGTGGAGGTCTCGAATATCTACCCACAGGGCGGCCGGCTGCGGAAGATCCACAACCTCATCCTTGCCCCCTCCTTCGAAGTGGTCGAACGCATCAACGCCGTGCTGGGGCGCTTCGGCAACCTGATGGCCGACGGCCGGCCGACGCTCTCGCTGCCCTCGGACAAACTCGTCGAATACATCATCGAGCTCTCGCCGGACTGTCTGGTCATCCCCGCGCACGCCTGGACGCCGTGGTTCTCGCTGTACGGCTCCAACTCGGGCTTCGACGCCCTGGAGGAGTGCTTCCGCGACCAGACGCGGCACATCGCGGCGGTGGAAACGGGGCTGTCCAGCGACCCGCCGATGAACTGGCGCCTCTCTGAGCTCGACCGGGTGATGCTGGTGAGCAACTCCGACGCCCACTCCCCCGCCAAACTGGGGCGCGAGGCCAACGTCTTCGAGATGGAGCCCGACTACGGCGACCTGGTGCGCATCCTGCGGGAGCGGGACACCTCGCGCTTCCTCTACACCCTCGAGTTCTTCCCCGAGGAGGGGAAGTACCACTTCGACGGCCACCGCAACTGCAACCAGCGCCTCTCGCCGAAAGAGACGAAGGCGTACGGGGAGATCTGCCCCGTCTGCCGGCGCCCCCTCACCGTCGGGGTGATGCACCGCGTCGAGGCGCTGGCCGATCGGGAGGAGGGCTACGTGCCGGAGGGAGCAGTGCCCTATCGCAACCTCATCCCCCTCGAGGAGATCATCGCCGAGGCGCGCGGAGCGGCCGTGGGCACGGGCGGCGTGCGGGAGGAGTACTTCAAGCTGTGCAAGGAGTTCGGCGGCGAGTTCAACGTCTTGCTTGACACCCCGCTCAACGACCTGGCCGGGAGCGCCTCGCCCCGCGTCGTCGAAGGGCTGCGCCGCGCCCGGGAGGGCCAGGTGGTGATCAAGCCCGGCTACGACGGCGTTTTCGGCGAGATCCACATCTTTGAGGGCGCGCCTCCTCCCGGCGAAGAGCCGGCGGAGGCCACGCCGGAAGAGGCGGGTTCGCAACTTCGCCTTTTCTGATCCCCATGACCCACGAGGAACGCGTCACCATCGCCAGGGAGCTGGCCGCGCGCATCGTCGAGACGTATGGGGAGGCGGTGCTGGCGGTCTTCATCACCTCCTCCACCGCCAAGGGATTGGACCGTGCGCACTCCGACTTGGAGCTCACCGCGGTCCTGCGCGACGGCGTCGAGGTGGAAGGAAAGTCGTACGTCCATCGGGGGATTCTCATCGAGATCGACTACGATCAAGAATCCACCTTGCTCAAGGGGGCGCGGAAGGTGAGCGGCCGGTGGGCGCAGGAAGCGGATGGGTACCGCAGCCGCATCGTGCTCTTCGAGCGAGACGGCTGGACGGCCCGGCTGGACGCGGCGGTCGCCGAAGCGGACGCCGCCGACATCGCTCCCGCCCTGGCCAAAGCCGCCAGCATGATCGTGGAGAACCGCGACAAGCTGCGCAACGCCCGGGAGTCGAACGATGCAATGGACGTGCGCGTGTGCGCCTTCTGGGTGGCGGAGGGAGCGGCGAATCTCCTTCTCCTCTTGAATCGCCGCTACATGACCACGACCAGCCGGTTCTACGCGCAGGCGTTCGAGTGTCCCGTCCAGCCTCCCGACTTCCGCGCCAGGACGGAGAAGTTGATGGGGATGACCCACGCCGACCAGACGGAACTCGGCGCCATCACCGAAGCGCTCTCCGCCGATCTGCTGGCGATGGTGGCGGATCGGGGAGTATCCGTAGAGAGGGAGACGCTGATCGTCTGACAGTAGGATGAACCGGGGGATCCGGCCAGCCTCTCACCGAGGGTGGGCATAGCATATAATGAACGAAGATGTCGAAGCGCTGGCCTGAGGGGGGGACACTGCGGTGCCCTCCCTCTGTGTTTGTGAGGAGGGGACGCGTTCGTGCCGCCAAGCCAGATTCAGATCACCGACGATCTCGACCTCCTGCTGGAGGTGCTGCCGCCGTCCATCCGCGCCTCCCTGGAGCGGCAGGAGACGCTCGTCCAGCTGCTGGAAGTCGTCCTCGACCTGGGCCGCCTGCCCGAGGCGCGCTTTCCCGGGGCAGTGATCTACCTAAGCCGCAACCACACCGGCCGCGAAGACATCAAGCACGTCACCAGCCGCGTGGGGGCCTTCGGCAAGGACAACCGCGCCGGCATCGAGCGCACGCTCCACCGCATCAGCGCCATCCGCAATCGGCAGGGCGAGGTGATCGGCCTGACCTGCCGCGTCGGCCGCGCCGTCTTCGGCACGGTGGACATCGTGCGCGACGTGATCGAGCAGGGGAAGTCCATCCTGCTGCTCGGTCGGCCGGGCGTGGGCAAGACGACGTTGCTGCGCGAGGCGGCGCGCGTCCTCTCCGACGACCTGAAGAAGCGCGTGGTCGTCGTGGACACCTCCAACGAGATCGCCGGAGACGGCGACATCCCACACCCGGGCATCGGCGGGGCGCGGCGGATGCAGGTGCCCGTGCCCGACCTGCAGCACGCCGTGATGATCGAGGCGGTGGAGAACCACATGCCGGAGGTCATCGTCATCGACGAGATCGGCACGGAGGCCGAGGCGCTGGCCGCGCGCACGATCGCCGAGCGGGGCGTGCAGCTGATCGCCACCGCGCACGGCAACACGCTGGACAACCTGCTGCAGAACCCGACCCTGGCCGATCTCATCGGCGGCATCCAGGCGGTCACCCTCTCCGATGAGGAAGCGCGCCGCCGCGGCACGCAGAAGACGGTGCTGGAGCGCAAGGCCCCGCCCACCTTCGACGTCCTGATCGAGATCCAGGAGAAGGACCGCCTGGCCGTGCACCACGACGTCGCCTCGATCGTGGACCGCTTCCTCCGCGGGGCGCTGCCGCGCCCCGAGCAGCGCGTGCGCACGGAGGCGGGCGAGGTGGAGATCACCCAGGCGCCGGTGAAGGTGGAATCCTGGTCCGCCCAGGGGCCGTTCGCCCCGGCGGCCGCGGAGGACAACGGACGGCCGGGGCAGCGCCCCCTGCGCATCTACCCCTACGCGGTGAGCCGGAATCGCCTGGAGCGCGCGATCCGCGAACTGCGCGTGCCCGCCTACATCACCGATACCCTCGGCGACGCCGACCTCGTCCTCTCCATCCGCTCCCAGGAGAAACGCCGCCCCAAGAAGCTCGCCGACGCCCAGGCCCGCGGGCTGCGGCTGCACATGATCAAGAGCAACACCGTCAGCCAGATTCAGACCTTCCTGCGGGAGATCTTCGACGTCGAGGAGTACATGGCCGAGGAGACCACCGCGCTGCGGGAGGTGGAGGGAGCCATCGCCGAGGTCTTTGAATCGGCGCAGCCGGTCGAGCTGACGCCGCAGAACTCCTACGTCCGCCGCCTGCAGCACCAGCTGATCCAACGCTACGGGCTGGCTAGCGAGAGCCGCGGTGATGAGCCCCTGCGCCGGGTCGTAATCTTCCCGAAGTGAGCCGATAATGCATACGAACGAGGCTCATGCGGTCGGGGTGGGGAGATGAATCGGGAACGGCTTGTCCGGGACATCGTGCGGAAATCGTGGAGTCCTCCAAAGGATGCCGAGGAGGCGGTGGATGCTGTCGTCAAAGGGATCCTCTACGGGCTTCGTCATGGGAAGTCCGTACCGCTTCCGGGGGTAGGAAGGTTTCACACCCGCCGGGCGCCAAAGAACCGCGGCCGCTCGCAGCGTGTCGTCGTCTTCACCCGGCTGAGAAAACCCGCAAAGCGCCGCGGATAGGCGGCGATCGCCACAACCGTTGGCGCGGTCCAGGAAAGCCCCTGAAGTCTTCATCATCGCGCCCTACTACCGCCACCTCGATCGACTCAAACGGGCTTCTTACCGCGCTGCCAGATACCAGGGCTTGAAGCCGGTCCTCGCCGAGCACGACGTTGAGGCTGAGTTGCGGTGGCGGCGGATCGTCGCGCACATCGCCCGTGCCAGGTATGTCATCGCCGTCTTTGCCGCGACGGCGCGGGCGGGGGCGGGGTCGCAGAACATCTCCCTGGAGATCGGGTACGCGTTCGCCAAGAAACCGGCTCGGCGCATCGGCCTCTTTTGTCATAGGACGCAGCGGCGGAACCCCTTGTGCTTTCCGACCAACCTAGACGGGTTCGACCCGATCCTGTTCCAGTCGGCGGCAGATCTTGAAGCGCAGGTCAAAAGGTGGATTGAACGAAGTTGCCCCGACCGAAACGAGGCGATGGGAGAAGAAGCTGAATTGCTCGACCAGGTGGCCGCCGAGGCGATGGCCAGGGGTATCCCGGAGGCGCGGGCCCGGGGGGAGGCCGAACGGCGGCTCCGCGCAGCGAGGCCGGGTAGCCGATGACAGGACGCGGCCTCTTCATCACGCTCGAGGGCCTGGAGGGGACAGGCAAGAGTACTCACGGCGCCGCCGTGGCTGAGTTCTTGCGCCGCGCCGGGCGGCAAGTGCTGCTGACGCGAGAACCTGGGGGAACGGTCATCGGTGAGCGCATCCGCGCTGTGCTGTTGGACGAGACGCACGGGGAGATGTCGGCGGAGACGGAAATGCTCCTCTTCGCCGCCTCCCGCGCGCAGTTCGTGCGCGAGGTTGTCCGGCCGGCGTTGGAGCGGGGGGTGACCGTCCTCTCCGACCGCTACGTCGACGCCTCCCTCGCCTACCAAGGGTACGGGCGCGGCATCGACGTGGCCGTGGTCCGCCGGGTGAACGAGGTGGCCACCGGCGGGCTGCTCCCCGACCTGACCATCCTGCTGGACATCGATCCCGCCGCCGGATTGGACCGGGCGCGCGCGGGCAAGGGAGACGCCCACGGCCGCGGCGATCGCCTCGAGCAGGAGGCGCCGGCCTTCTACCGGCGGGTCAGGGAAGGATTCCTCCATCTGGCGGCAGAATCGCCCCAGCGATTTGCCGTCGTCGAAGCATCGGGCGCGATCGAGGAGGTCCGGCGCCGGATCGTCGCGGCGGTGGAGCAATTCCTGACGCAGCGCCGGTCGGGGTCCGGGTCCGCCGGATAGGAGGCGCGCCGATCAAGCTCGTGCTGGCGGTCGTGCAGGAAAAGGATGGCGGCCGGCTGATCGAGGCCCTCAGCGGCGCGCAGTACCAGGCCACCATGCTCGCCAGCACGGGCGGATTCCTACGTGAGGGGAACAGCACGGTGATGATCGGCGTGCAGGACGGACAGGTCAACGAGGTGCTCTCCATCGTCGGGGAGGTCTGCCGCCGCCGCGAGCAGCTGGTCAGCCCGATGCCGCCGGTCGTCGAGCCCGTGGATTCGTACGTCACCTACCCGGTGAAGGTCGAGGTGGGCGGGGCGATCGTCTTCGTCCTGCCCGTCGACCGGATGGAGAAGATCTAACCCGCGTGCCCTTCCGCGACATCGTCGGCCAGCACCACGCCATCGTCCTTCTCCGCGAAGCGGTCCGGGCGGGCCGCGCCGCGCACGCCTATCTCTTCGTCGGGCCGGCGGGCGTCGGGCGCCGGTCGCTGGCGCGCTCCTTTGCCCAGTTCCTCAACTGCGAGCGGCCGGATGGGGACGCCTGCGGCGAGTGCCGGTCCTGCCGCCGCATCGCCGACGGCAACCACCCCGACGTCCACCTGCTGGACATCGAAGCCCGGCGGTTCCTCGTCGAGCCGCCGAAGGACTACAAGGCCCGCGAGATCCCCATCGAGCAGATCCGCGCCCTGCGGCAGGACGCCTCGTACCCGCCGTACGAAGGGCGTGCGAAGGTCTACATTATCGCCGACGCCGAGCGGCTCAGCCCGGGTGCGGCGAACAGCCTGCTCAAGATCCTGGAGGAACCGCCGCCGGCCGTCACCATCATCCTGATCGCGGAGTCGACCGTGCCGATTCCGGCCACGCTGCTCTCGCGCTGCCAGGTCGTGCGGTGTTCCCCCATTCCCACCGGGGAGATCGCGCAGCGGCTGGCCGAGCAGCACGGCCTGCCCGCCGGCCGCGCCCGCATTCTGGCCGCCCTCTCGGGAGGGAGGATGGCCCGCGCCCTGGCCCTGGCGGAATCCGCGGAGCTGCTGGAGGCGCGCGAGACCTTCCTCCGCCTGCTCGTCACCCTGGAGCGCGCGGACGCCCCCGCCCGTCTCGACGCCGCCGAGTCGCTGACGCGGGACCGGGACCGCCTGCCCGAGCGCCTCGCCGACCTCTTGGAGATCGCTGCGTGGTGGTACCGCGATCTGGCCGTGTGGAAGGAGACCGCCGATCCGAACCTGCTGATCAACCTGGACAAGGAGGAGGAGATCGCCCGCCTCGCCGGCGCCCTCTCCTGGGAGGATTTGCGCAGGCGGATCGACGCCGTCGACTACGCCCGCGACTCGCTGGAGCGCAACGTTCAGCCCCGCCTGCTGTTGGAGAGCCTCTTCTTCAAAATCAGCACAGGAACGGCAGCCGGGGTTTCCTCGTAAGTCAATCTCCCGGCACAATCTGTGAGACTCCGTTTCGCTCTGCACGCGTCAAGATAGTCCGCACGAGCCTGGGCGGCCGGTCCCAATATCTCGGGCAAGGACTGCGTTTCGTAGTCATCTATTAAGTCCTGGTGGTCGCTACGCAGTCATGGCTGCTTGGCGCGTCTAAGGCCGCTTGCCGGCCCTTTTACCTGGAGGCCCAAGGCGGCGCAGCCGCTTCAACGCGTCCAGGTTGCGCCGGTCGGCGCCCCGCCGGTCGATGCCGGGAGTTTCGATGAACCCGGCCACCCGGCGGGCGGCTCGATGGTGAATGAGCGCCCGGAAGCCCGCCAGGCCGACCTGACCTCGGCCGATGTTCTCGTGGCGATCCAGGTGGCTCCCCAGCGCGCTCTTGGAATCGTTCAGGTGGAAGGCGACCAGGTGCTTCAGCCCTACCGTGCGGTCGAACGCGCGCAGGGTCGCGGCGACCCCCTCGGCAGTACGGATGTCGAAGCCCGTGGCAAAGAGGTGCGCGGTATCGAGGCAGACTCCTACGCGGCGATGCCGGTCCAGCGCCTCCAGCAGAGCCGCCAGTTCTTCAAAACTGCTCCCGATCGCGCCTCCCGCGCCCGCCGCGTTCTCCAGGATTATCATTGCTCCTTCGGTGCTCTCCAGCGCCACGCGTACTGCGGCGACCACGCGGGCGGCCGCCTCCGGCCAGGACCGCCCCATCCGGCTGCCGATGTGCGTGATCACGCCAAGCCCGCCGAGGCGGTGGATGCCCTCGACGCCGGCGATCAGCGAAGCCACCGACCGGGCGTAGAACTCGTCGTCGGGACTGGCCAGGTTGATCAGATAGACGCCGTGCGCCACCAGCGGGTCCAGCTTGGCGCGCGCCCGCTTCTGGCGGAAGAGGGCGACGTCCGCCTCCGCGTACTCAATCCGCCGCCATTGCCGGGGGTTCCCGACGAAGATCTGCAAACACTCGCAGCCGACCGCCGCGGCGCGATCGACCGCCAGATGGATATGGCCGCTGATGCTGACGTGCGCGCCAAACCGCATATCCGGACCGCCTAACGCTCGCGCGGCAGGGCGTCAAGATGCTCTTGGATCCGGCCCAGCAGCTCGATCAGGCGTTCCTGCTCGCGCTCCGAGAGCGCCTGCAGCCACACCCGCTGATGGCGATGAACAAGTGGGCGCATCACGTTGAGGGTCCGGCGCCCCGTCGGCGTAATCTCCACCAGCAGGCTTCGGCGGTCCTTGGGGTGAGAGGACCGGCGGACGAACCCGCGGCGCTGCAGCGAGTCTACCAGCCCCGTCACCGTGGCCCGGGTGACGATGAGCCGGCGTGCGATCTCGTGAGGGGGGAGGGGAGCGCCGGCGTCGGCCAGGATGGACAGGACCAGACCCGAGGCGGGCGTGAGCCCAAGCTTCCGGACGAGGCGGGCGACGCGATCGACGATGAGATCACCGGTGCGGACCAGATTCATGGCGGACTCGGTCGCCCGCGGGCTGGCCCCCGGATAGCGGCGCCGAAAGTCAGAGGCAACGCGGATGGCTGGCATGGGCGGCTCCTCTAAATGATTAGGCACTTGACAAATTTGGTTAGGCCCCTTATATTCTCTCTGCACTGTACCAGATGCGCGCAGCCGAGAACAGGGGGGGGGTCAGCATGCGGCAGGCGATTCTCATCCGTGTCAAACCGGAAGACTACGAGGTCTGGCTGCGGGAGCACACCGCGGCGCGGGAGGCGCGGGAGACCTACGGCATCACCGATGGCCCCTTCTACCGCGATGCGGGCGACCCTCAGGCCGTCCTGGTGCACCTCGACGTCGAAGACCTCCAGCGGAGCATGGAGTGGTTCCGGTCGGACCGATTCAAGGCAGGCGTCCGCCGGGCGGGGACGGTGCAGCGGGAGTTCTGGATCGCGGAGAAGCGGGCGCCCGCCTAGACGCCCACCCACCAGGTGCTGATGTCGCCCTGAGCGCGCCGCCGCAGGAGGTCGCGGATGGGGGCCGGGAGCACGTTGTACCGGTCGAGGTCGGCGACCGCCGCCCAAAGGAACTCGAGGTGGGCTTCCATCGAGGGGGGCGGCCGATCAGGGGTGAGGCCGCGCACCGTCGCCTCGAAGACGTGGTTGATCTCGTGGTGGCGCACCCTTCCGGTCTGCCAGCCGGCTTCCACCGCGCCCAGATACCTCCCGGCGTGCGCTTCGACGCCCAGCTCTTCCCGCAGCTCGCGCTCCAGCGATCCCTGCAGGGGTTCGCCCAGACTGACGTGCCCTCCGGGAAGATAGGTGTAGTCGCGCCCCACCTGGCGGACCAGCAGCACGAACATCCCCGACAGGATCACCGCTCGGGCGCGGAGGTGGAACTCCGTCGGCATCGCCACACCCTTCGGGTTGTGCTCTTCCTCTCCTGTAGGCTCTTGACGCGGGACGGGGTCCGGCGGCCAGAATGCGGTCGTGAGCCGGGAGTATGAATACCGCGGGCTCCTCGCCGAGACCTGGGACCTGCTGCGCGGGGATACCTCGGCGTGGGAAGACCGCGCCTTCTACCGCGAGCTGATCGCAGAGTCCGGCCAGCCGGTCCTCGACGTCGGCTGCGGCACCGGCCGCCTGCTGCTGGACTACCTGGCCGCGTCCATTGACATCGACGGGGTAGACAACTCCCCCGAGATGCTCGCCCGCTGCCGGGCCCGGGCAGAGGCGGCGGGCCTGCGGCCGTCGCTCTCTCTCCAGTCGATGGAAGCTCTCGATCTGCCGCGCCGTTATCGCACGATCATCGTCCCCTCGAGCTCGTTTCAACTGCTCACCGACCCCGACGATGCGGCGGAGGCGATGCGCCGGTTCCGCGCGCATCTGGAGCCGGGCGGGACGCTGGCCATGCCCTTCATGATCCTCTGGGAGCCCGGGGATCCCACGGAGCATCGGGAATGGAAGCTCATGGTCGAGCGGGTGCGGCCCGCGGACGGCGCCAGGGTCCGGAAGTTTTCGAAGGCGCGCTACGATGTGGCGGCGCAGCTGGAGCACACGGAGGATCGCTTTGAGATCACGCTGAACGGCGTCGTCGCCACCGAATACCACAGCCGCTCGCCGGCGACCCGCTGGTACAGCCAGGCCGAGGCGCGAACGCTCTACGCGCAGGCCGGCTTCGAGGGGGTTCAGACCTGGAGCGGCTTTACGCGAAAGCCCGCGCTGCGCGGGGACACGCTCTTCGTCGTGGTCGGGAGAGCACGGGTGGGAGGAGAGGCTGGTGCGTGAGCCGGGGTTCAACACGAAGGCCATTCACGGCAGAGGCGGACCAGAGGCGGAGGGCGCGGTCAGCACGCCGATCTTCGAGACGACGACCTTTCACTACGACACCGTCGAGGCCGGCGCGGCCCTCGGGCTCGACCGCGGGGAGGGGTACTTCTACACCCGCTGGGGGAACCCGACGACCGCGGCGCTAGAGGAGCGCGTCGCGTTGCTCGAAGGGGGCGAGATGGCGATCGCCACCGGCTCGGGCATGGGCGCGATCAGCACCGTCATCCTCGGGTCGCTGAAGACCGGCGATCACCTGGTGGCGCCGCGGGCGAGCTATCAGGCCGCGCACGAACTGTTCGCCCAAATCTTGCCCCGCTACGGGATCGCCTCGACGCTGCTCGACACCGTCGTCACGGAGGCCTACGAGGCGGCGCTGCGGCCGGAGACGCGCGTGGTCTATATCGAATCGCCCAATAATCCGCTGCTCGACGTCACCGACATTGCCGCGGTAGCGAGGCTCGCGCGCGCCCACGGCGCGCTCTCCGTGGCGGACAATACGTTTGCCAGCCCCTACAACCAGAACCCGCTGCTCCTCGGCGTCGACCTGGTGGTGCACAGCGCGACGAAGTACCTGGGCGGGCACGCCGACGTGACGGCCGGCCTCATCGTCGGCTCGCGCAACCGGGTGCTGGCGCTGCGTCCGACCTTCCGCATCCACGGGCCCGTGCTCGATCCCTTCGCCGCCTGGCTGGTGCTGCGCGGCCTCAAGACGCTGGGCCTGCGGATGGAGCGGCAGAACGCCAACGCGCTCGCGCTGGCCCGCGCGCTGGCCGCGCACCCGAAGGTGGAGCGGGTGCACTACCCTGGATTGCCGGAGCATCCGGGGCACCGGATCGCCCACCGGCAGATGCGTGGGTTCGGAGGCATGATCAGCATCGAGGTGCGCGGCGGCCTCGCCGCGGGGGCGCGGGTGGTCGAGGCGCTGCGCACGGCGGTGATGGCGGTGAGCCTGGGGTCGGTGGAGACGCTGGTGACCCACCCCGCCTCTACCACCAGCGTGACCATCCCAGCGGCGGACCGGGCGCGGGCCGGCATCAGGGAGGGGCTGATCCGCATCTCCGTCGGCATCGAGGAGGTCGAGGACCTGATTGATGACTTCACACAGGCGCTGGAGGCTGCGTGATGCTCTACGAGCTGCTGAAGTACGTGCACATCGTGCTGGCGATCACCGCGGTGGGGGCAAACCTCACCTATGGAGTCTGGCTCTCCCGCGCCGCCGCCCAGCCGCGACACTGGGAGTTCGCGCTGCGCGGCGTCAAGCTCCTCGATGATCGCATGGCCAACCCGGCTTACGGATTTCTCTTCGTCACCGGCGCGGCCATGGTCGTGGTGGGCCGCATTCCCTGGACGACGCCCTGGCTGCTCACGGCGATCGTCCTGTACGTAGGGATGCTGCTCATCGCCCTTCTCGGTTACACACCTCTGCTGCGCCGCCAGATCGCCGTCCTGCTCGCGAGCGGGCCGGAGTCGGCGGAGTTCCGCGCGCTGGCGGGGCCGAGCCTTCGCTACGGCATCGTCCTGGCCGTGGCCGTCCTGGTGATTGCCTTTCTGATGGTGACCAAACCGGAGCTTTGGGGGTAATTTTCGCCTCTACTTGTCCCGGAACGAGTTGAGGGAACACAAGCCCACCGCGGTTGCCGCCTCAAGCAACATAAAGTACCATAAGGTTATATGAAGGACTTGCTCACGACCGCGGAAGCTGCCCAGCTGCTCCATCTGAATCCGAAACGTGTGCAGGCGCTTGCCCGCACGGGGAAACTGCCGGTCGTGCGGGTGGGCCGCAGATGGCTCTTCCCGCGCGAGAAACTCCTGGCAGCCGGCGACCGATCGACCCGGCCGGCGGCAGGTGCCAAGACAGCCGGGCTGAGCGCCCGCAATCAGCTCACCGGTCGGATCACCGCGCTCTCGGTCGGCGACGTCATGGCCGAGGTGCGGGTCGACGTCGGCGGCGCCGAGCTGGTCGCCGTGATCACCAGATCGTCCGCGGAGCGGCTGGGCCTAGCGGTCGGGACGGAAGTCCTCGCGGTGATCAAAGCGACCGAGGTCATGATTGGCAGACCTTAATCGCCGATGGGCCGCGACGGCGGTTGCTGTGCTAATGCTCACGGGGCCGGTCGTCGCGGCCCGAGGCATCCCTGTCGCCGACCTTTCCATCGCTGCGGCCTCCGACCTGCGGTTCGCGCTCGAGGAGATTGGCCGCACAACAGAAGCTCAGGGCCTTGCACGCGTGCGACTCACCTTTGGGTCCTCCGGACAGCTGGCGGCGCAGATCGAGCAGGGGGCTCCCTTCGATCTCTTCTTCTCGGCCGATGAGGAATACGTCCAGGCGCTGGCGCGGAGAGGGCTGGTGCGCCCCGAGAGTGTGCAGCGCTATGCCGTCGGCCGGATCGTCCTCTGGGTCCGCGCCGCATCCCCCCTGGACGTCACGGACGGCCTGACGGTTTTGGTGGACGAACGGGTCCGCTTCGTCGCGATCGCCAATCCCGCCCACGCTCCCTACGGGCGAGCCGCCGTAGAAGCGCTGCGGAGCGCGGGCATCTACGACCGGCTCCGCGGCAGGCTCGTCCTCGGTGAGACCGTTAGCCAGACCCTGCAGTTCGTCCAATCGGGAAACGCCGACGTCGGGATCGTGGCACTGTCGCTGGCGGTTGCGCCGTCCATGCGCTCCACCGGACGGTACTTGCTCATCCCCGCTTCCCTCCACCGGCCGATCCGCCAGGCGGCCGGGGTCGTGGCCGCGACGCGACAGCCCGCGCAGGCCCGGGCGTTCCTCGCGCTGCTCAACGGTCCCGCCGGGCGTGAGGTGATGCGCCGCTACGGCTTTGCCCTCCCCGGCGAGCCGCTGCCCTAAACCGCATGGCCGACTGGTCGCCGCTCTGGCTCTCGCTGCGCGTCGCCACCCTGGCGACCCTGGCGGCGGCGGTCGGAGGGATCCTCATCGGGTACCTCCTCGCGGAGGGGCGCTTCGCGGGGCGCGGCGCCCTCGAATCGCTCCTCACGCTGCCGCTGATTCTGCCTCCGACCGTGCTGGGGTACTACCTGCTCGTGGCCCTGGGCCGGCAGAGCGCGCTCGGCGCGCTCTTCGAATGCATCACCGGGGTGCCCCTGGTCTTCACCTGGCAAGGCGCGGTCGTCGCCGCGACCATCCCCGCGCTACCGTACGTCATACGCACCGCCCGGGCGTCCTTTGAAGGGATTGAGTCTTCCGTTCGCGAGGCGGCGCGGATCGACGGGGCCTCTCGCCTCCAGCTGTTCTGGGGTATCGCGCTCCCCCTGGCCCGGCGGGGTATCACGGCGGGAGTGACGCTGGCGTTTGCCCGGGCGCTGGGCGAGTTCGGGGCGACCCTGATGGTGGCGGGAAACATCCCCGGCCGGACACAGACCATGCCGATCGCCATCTACGACGCGGTCTCGGCGGGGCGGTGGGAGGCCGCGACGGTGATGGTGCTGGTGCTCAGCGCGGTGGCTGTGGTCGTCCTGATGATCACGGGACGGTTGGGCGCGGCGGCGTAGGAGTGTGGCGCGGCCATAGGCGATGTGAGAGCATGCAGGTGATCTGGCTCCCCAAGGTCCGCACGATACGAGGATGGGCGCCGTGAGCGACAGCCGTCCCAGACAGGACACCATCCCCCTTCCCGCGGCGGCGGCCGCACTCGACGGCGACTTCGCCCTGCTCAGCGAGCTGACCGGCGCGATCGTGGCCGCGGCGGAAGCGTTGCTGGCCGCGGTGGAGAAGCGCACCGGGTTCGAGGACGCCTGGCAGAACATCAGAGAACTGGAGCACAAAGGAGACGCGGTCGCGCGCGATATCTTCGAGCGGCTGGCTCCACCGCGGACGGAGGCGCCGCAGGCGGACGCCCTGCGGATCCTCACCGGGCATCTCGACGACGTCCTCGACGGGATCGAAGCGGCGGCGGCGCGCCTGGTCGTCTTCCGCGTCCGGCGCATCGTCGCCGGGGCCCGTCAGTTGAGCGCGGTCGTGGTGGAGTCGGCCCACGAACTGGACGCGGCGATCCGCGCGCTGCGGCGCGGCGAAGAGGTCTTCCCGCACGCCCGCACGCTGCACCGCCTGGAGAATCGCGCCGACGACCTCCTGCGGGACGTCATCGAGGCGCTCTTCGCCGGCCGCCAGGACGTCCGGGAGATTGTCAAATGGAAGGACATCTGCGAGATGCTGGAGGCGAGCACCGACCGCTGCGAGGACATCGCCAACGTCCTCGAGGGCTTCCTCGGGCAGGCCGGCCTGAAAGACCGCCTCTCCGCGGGGCGCGTGCTGATCGACGCCGGCCGCCACGAGGTGACCGTGGACGGCCGCGCCGTGCCCCTCTCGGGCAAGGAATTCGATCTCTTGCGCCTGCTGGTCCGCCACCAGAGCCAGGTGGTGCGGCGAGAGCGTCTGCTCCAGGAGGTGTGGGGGGAGGACTACTTCGGCGACACCCGCACCCTGGATACCCACATCGGCTGGCTGCGCAAGAAGGTGGAGCCGGACGGCGGGGTGCGCATCGTAGCCGTCCGCGGCATCGGCTACCGGCTCGATCTCCTTTGACCCGCGCTTCACAGAGACTTGGCCTACGCTTGGACCGCGCTTGACTTCACCGCGATACGCTTGGGGTGATGCAGATCAGTCCCACCTTTAGAGGAGGAACACTCATGACCACGAGCATGAGGCTGCTCGCGGCGGCCTTCGCCGTCGCGGCCTTGGCCGCCGGCGCCCCTCCAACGGCGGCGCAGCAGCCGATTACGCTGAACGGGGCAGGGGCGACCTTTCCCTTCCCGCTGTACTCCAAGTGGTCGCAGGTCTACGCCGACGAGCGGAACGTCCAGATCAACTACCAGTCGATCGGCTCCGGCGGCGGCATCCGGCAGTTCATTGCCAAAACCGTGGACTTCGGCGCCAGCGACGGGCCGATGACGGACGAGCAGATCAAGGAGGCGGGAGGCCGCGTGCTGCATATCCCCATGGTCGCGGGCGCCGTCGTCCCCGTGTACAACATCCCGGGCGTCGGCCAGGGGCTCAACTTCACGGCCTCCATCCTGGCCGACATCTTCCTCGGCCGGATCACGAAGTGGAACGACCCGCGGATCCTCCAGTTCAACCCGAACGCCAAGCTCCCCGCCGACGAGATCGTGGTCATCCACCGCTCGGACGGCTCGGGCACGACGGCCATCTGGGTGAACTACCTGAGCAAAGTTAGCCCGATGTGGAAGACGCGGGTGGGCGAGGGCACCTCCGTGAACTGGCCGACCGGTCTGGGAGGGCGGGGCAACGAAGGCGTCGCCGGGCTCGTCCGCCAGACACCCAACTCGCTCGGCTACGTCGAGCTGGCCTATGCGCTGACGAACAAGATGGCCTTCGGCAACGTGCGCAACAAGGCCGGACAGTTCGTGCGCCCTACTCTCTCCAGCACGACCAAGGCGATGGAGGGCGCGCTGAAGTCCATCCCTGAGGACTACCGGATCTTCTTCACCAACCCCGAAGGCCGCGACGTCTACCCGATCGCCGGCTTCACGTGGATCCTGATCTACGGCGACCAGAGTGACCCGGCCAGAGGCAAGGCGCTGGCCGAGTTCCTCTGGTGGGCTGTCCACGATGGGCAGAAGTATGCGGTGCCGCTGCTCTACGCCCCGCTGCCCAAGAGTCTGGTCACTCGGATCGAGCGCACCCTCAAGAGCGTCACGGCGCGGGGGCAGCCGGTTCTGTAGGCACATCGCACGCGCATGGCCACGGTGATCGCAGCCCGGACGTTCCGTCCCGCCGCCCGCAGCGGCGACCGGCTCTTCCGCCTCCTGCTGGCGGCGATGGCGGCCGCGGTGCCGCTGATCTTGGGCGCCCTCCTGGTCGCCCTGCTCGTTGAGGGATGGCCGGCCATCACGCGGTTCGGCCTGACCTTCTTCGGTTCATCGACCTGGGACCCGGTCGCGCGGCAGTTCGGGGTCCTGCCCTTCATCTACGGCACGCTCGTTTCTTCGGCGCTGGCGCTGTCGATCGCGGTGCCCCTGGGACTGGGGGTGGCGATCTTTCTGGCCGAACTGGCGCCGCGGTGGCTGCGCTCCCCGGTCGGCTTTCTGGTCGAGTTGTTGGCCGCCATCCCCAGCGTAGTCTTTGGGCTCTGGGGGATCTTCGTACTCGTGCCCTGGGTACGCAGCGGCCTTACCCCCGTCCTCAAAGGCGCCCTGGGCTTCCTGCCGCTCTTCCAGGGCCCGCCGCTGGGGATCGGCATGCTCACGGCGGGGCTGATCCTGGCGATCATGGTAGTGCCCATCATCGTCGCCGTGAGCACTGAAGTGATGCGCGCTGTGCCGACTGCGCAGCGTGAGGCCGCCCTCGCCCTGGGGGCGACCCGCTGGGAGACGACGCGTCGGGCCGTGCTGCCGTACGCCCGCTCGGGGATCGCCGGGGCGATCTTCCTGGCGCTGGCCAGGGCGCTGGGAGAGACGATGGCGGTGACGATGGTCATCGGGAACGTTCCCCAGATCAAAGCGTCGCTGCTGGCGCCTGGCTATACCATCTCCGCCGTGATCGCCAACGAGTTTACCGAGGCGACCTATGACCTCTACGTGGCCGCGCTGATCTACGCGGGCATCGTGCTCTTCATCGTCACCGTGCTAGTCAACGTGGTGGCGCGGCTGCTCGTGGCGCGCGTGGGACGCGGCATCGAGGCCGGGCGAGAGTAGCGATGGCCGTCGCTTCGGGAGTCTTGAGAAGAGATCTCTCCTACTGGCGGCGCCGCTGGATGAACCGGGTTATGGCCGGCCTGGCCACGCTCAGCGCGCTCGTCGTCCTGGCGCCGCTCTTTTTCGTCCTCTTGTTCCTGATGCGCACGGGGTTAGGGGCGATCAACCTAGAGTTCTTCACCGCCCTGCCCGGCCCCGCGGGGGAGCCCGGCGGCGGCATGGCCAACGCGATCGTCGGCACCATGATCCTGGGCGCTCTAGCCGGCGCGCTGGGCATTCCCATCGGGGTCCTCGGCGGGGTCTTCCTGGCGGAGTTTCCCAATACGCGTCTTTCCCACGCGACGCGCTTCACCGCCGACGTCATGGCCGGCATCCCCAGCATCGTCATGGGCCTCTTCGCCTACATTCTAGTGGTGCTGCCCCTGCGGCACTTCAGCACCCTGGCGGGAGGCATTGCCCTGGGGGTGATGCTGCTCCCAACGGTCGTCCGCACCACCGAGGAGATCGTGCGGCTCGTGCCCCAGAGCGTGCGCGAGGCGTCGCTGGCTCTCGGGATTCCGCAGTGGAGGACCCAGCTGTCCGTGATCATCCCCACGGCGGCGGCAGGCATCGTCACCGGCATTATGGTGGGCCTGGCGCGGATTGCCGGGGAGACGGCACCACTGCTGTTCACCGCCTTCGGCAACCGCTTCTGGAACTGGGACCTCCTAAAGCCTATCGCCGCCCTGCCCTTGCAGATTTTCGCGTACGCGATCTCCCCGTTCGAGGACTGGCACCGCCAGGCGTGGGCGGGGGCGCTGGTGCTCGTCGCCCTGGTGCTGGTGGTCAACGTCGCTGCCCGCTACGCGGCGGGGCGGCAGGTCAGGCTGCGGTAGGGAGCCAAAGAAGTGGCGCGTGAAACGGCTGAACGTATGAAGGAGATGGAAGCGGAACGGACCCCCGGCCGGGCAGCGGCCGCGCTGATCGACCACACCGGCGGCATCGAGGCGCGCGGAGTACACGCCTGGTTCGACCAGGTGCACGCGCTGCGCGGCATCGATCTGAGGATCACCGAGCGCAAGGTGACCGCGATCATTGGCCCCTCGGGGTGCGGCAAATCCACCTTCCTGCGCTGCCTTAACCGCATGCACGAATTGGTCCCCGGAGCGCGGGTCAACGGCGAGGTGCTGCTGGAAGGGCGGGACATCTACGCGCCCGGCATCGATCCCGTCCTGATCCGGCGGCAGGTCGGAATGGTCTTTCAGAAGCCCAACCCGTTTCCCACGATGAGCATCTACGACAACGTGGCCGCGGGCCTGAAGCTGGCCGGGGAGCGCGGCCGCCACCGCCTCGATCAGGTCGTCGAGCAGTCCCTCCGCGCCGCCGTCCTCTGGGACGAGGTGAAGGACCGCCTGGGCAAGGCGGGGACCAGCCTCTCCGGCGGGCAGCAACAGCGCCTCTGCATCGCCAGGGCGCTGGCGGTCTCGCCGGAGATCCTGCTCATGGACGAGCCCGCCTCCGCCCTCGACCCGGCGAGCACCCTGCGCATCGAAGAACTGGCGCGGGAGTTGGCGGAGGACGTCACGATCGTGATCGTCACCCACAACATGCAACAGGCGGCGCGCGTCTCCGAACAGACGGGGTTTTTCCTGAACGGCGAGCTGGTGGAGTTCGGTCCCACGCAGCGCATGTTCACGAACCCCCAGGACAAGCGGACGGAAGACTATATCACAGGGCGGTTTGGGTGATGCTGAAGAAGGGGCCAGCGCAGGTGGCCGTCCTCAAGCTCCGGGGCATCGAGGAGATCCCCCCCGGGGACGCTGCTGGCCATGACCGAGGGTGTGCGCCGAGCCCTCCGCCTGGTGGGCGTGATCGACGTGAGGATAGAGCTGGAGGATGAAGATGGCCGGACTCGCTAGGGGGGCGAGCGGCGCAGCACCGTCGCGCGGGCGCGTGCTTTTCCTTTGTACCGGCAACTCCGCGCGCAGCCAGATCGCGGAGTCGCTGGTCCACCATCATCTGGAGGCGCAGTGGGAGGCCCACTCCGCGGGCTCTGCGCCCGCTGGTTACGTCCAATCCGCTGGCGCTGGAGGTGCTGACGGAGGTCGGCGTCAGGCCGTCCGGCCTGCACTCCAAGTCCGTGGAGGTGTTTCGGGACCAGAGCTTCGATCTGGTCGTGACTCTCTGCGGCGATGCGGAGGAATGCCCAGTCTGGTTAGGAGGCGGAGCCCTGGCGCACATGAGCTTTCCCGATCCGGCGGCGGCGCAGGGGACCCGCGCCGACCGGCTGCAAGTGTTCCGACGCGTGCGCGACGCCATTGGACGCGAGGTGCTCGCCCTCTTGCGTACCCAGGAGGTTTTCGCCCGGCCTTGACCCAACCTTGGTCAAGCGTTGACCCGGGCATCACCTCTGTGCGGTACGATAAACAGTGTAAGGACGCAAGATCGATTGCTGTTCCGTCTCGACCGAGAGCCGCGCCGCATGGTCCGGCTGCCTTCCAAGGGATCTCGCTCGGCGGCCCGACCCAAGCGCGGCGGGCTTCTCCAAGGACGGATCCTCGAGCGACTACCGTGCGCCCCCTCTGCCGCACCCGGTGGTCGCTTGCGTTTGGCGCCGCATCGTTGGGAGGAGGGTGAGGTCCCATGGGCGCAAAAGTCTACCAGTATCCAGCACATCGACGGCGGCGCGGGGGACGGGTGACGCGGGAGACCTTTGACCGGGATCTGCTCCGGCTGCAGGAAGACGTGGCGGCGATGGGCGCCCGCGCTGGCGAGGCCATTCACCGGGCCGTCGCCGCCCTGGCGGACCGCGATCTCGTGGCCGCCGAGGTGGTCATCGCCGAGGACGAGCAGATCGATGCCGTGCACATGGAGCTGGAAGAACGCTGCATGCGGCTGCTCGCGACGCAGCAGCCGATGGCCCGAGACCTGCGCACGATCGCCTCGGTCTTCGCCATCACGATCGACATCGAGCGCATGGCCGACCACGCCGAGGGCATCTCCCGCGCCACCAAGCGCCTCGGTCGGGAGCCGCTGGTCAAGCCGCTGGTGGACATCCCCAAGATGGACGAGATCGTCCAGGAGATGCTGCGCGAGGCGTTGGGTGCCTTCCGCACCCACGACGCCGATCGCGCCACCCGCATGGCCGAGAAGGACGATCTGGTGGACAGCCTGCGCTCGAAGGTCTTTCGCGACCTGCTCGAGATCATGATTCGGGACCCGGCGACGGTCCCCCGCGCGCTTGAACTGGTACTGATCGCCCAACACCTGGAGCGCGCCGCCGATCACATCACCAATGTCGGCGAACGCGTCGTCTACATGGTCACAGGCCAGCTGCGCGAGCTGAACGTCTAGACCCAAGCACCCTTCCCACGTTTGCCCGCTCTTTTGGTTCCTTCACCCGTTCTTGTGCGAGGTTTCGTCTACGCTTGGGCGCCGGCGTCCTCGGGACCGGATAGTCTCCGCATCGGGTGCGCGGCATCCAAGGAGGCTCATTTCATGATTGAGGATCTGCTGGAGATGCAGCGGGCAAGGCGCCAGGCTTTTGCCGGTAAGCGTAAGCGAAGAAGCGGTGACGCGCTGTCACGGGCCGATCTGGCTCACCTCGCGGGAATCCTCAGCGCGGCAGTGAGCGCCCTGGGGCGGGAAGATATCGGGGTCGGGCCGCTGTGGGCGTCGCCAGGATCAGTTCTCGTAACGCTGGCCAAAGGGGGCGCCCGAGAAATCTGCGAGATTCCCTTGCACGTCTTGAGAGAGCGGTCGCGAGTACTCGCCTCTCTCAGCGCGGGAATTGTGAGGCTCAACCGGAGGCGTCTGCCGCCCGCTGTGGAGTCGGACGAAGCAGCTAGTACCCCTAAAAGGCCAACGTCAGCGTAGACAAGACGTCCGAGGGCACGGGAGGCGGCCCGGGGCTCAGGATGCGCGTGAAGTCGACCAGCTCCTCGTTGAACCCTACGAGGAGCAGCGTCACCGCCCACCATCCCCACTACGGATCGAGGTTCGGGCTCGTTCGAGGCGCCGCCTCCTCACCCGCCCCAGCCCGCGACGATGTGGACCACCTCCTCGAGCGAGGCTGCCGTGGCGTCCGGGCGGATGCGGTCGGCCAGGCGGGGATTGTTGGGATTGGGGTTCATCGTCGCCAGGATCGCCCGTAGGCCGATCGCCTGCGCGCCTTCGACGTCGGCGTCCAGACTGTCTCCAACCATCACCGCTTCTTCCGGCCGCAGCCCCCAGGCGTCCAACACGAACCGGTAGATCCCCACGTCGGGCTTGATCCGGCCGAAGCCCGCCGAGGAGACGATCGGGTCGAGGAACGGGGCTAGCCCCAGGCCCGTCATGGCCCGTTCGATCAGCCCCTGATCTGAGGCGTTGGAGATCAGGCCGAGGCGGTAGCCGAGGTTGGAGAGGGCCGCCAGGGTGGGCGCCGCATCCGGGTAGGCCTGTACCGTCGCCACCTCGGGAGCGAAGAAGGCATCGACCGCAGCCTGCAGGAAGGCGGCGTCGGAGGGCCAGCCCAGTTCGCTGCCCGCGCGCGCGATCGCCTCGGTGCAGAGGTACTGCCGGCCGCTGCGATAGCTCTCGCGCCACATCCAGGCGCGCGACTCCTCGACGATCTCCGCCGCCCCCCCTCCGGCGGCCAGCCCGCGCTCCGTCGCCCAGCGCAGCAGCGCCGTGACGTTCTGCTCCTCGAACCGGTCCGGGACGATCAGGGTGCCGAAGAGGTCGAAGATGACCCCGCGCAGGACTTTCCGGTCGGCACGTTGAACAGATATTGTCATAGACCTGCTATGTCAAAACTCGCCCGCGCTCCCCGCCGTCCCGCTCCCCTCCGCCCGATCGGACGCCGCTCATCGCCGGGGGATCAGCTGCGCGCCCAGCTGCGCTACCGCATCCTGGCCGGGGAACTGCGGCGCGGGGACCGCCTCCCTCCGGTGCGCCGGCTGGCGCGTTTCCTCCGCGTCAACCGCAACACCGTGGCCCAGGTCTACCGGCGGCTCGAGGGGGAGGGGTTCCTGGCGACGGCCGGACGGCGCGGGACGTTCGTCCGGCGACGCTCTCCGCTGACGCCCGCCTTCGCGCTCCTGCTCGACCGGGTGCTCGCCGAGGCCGCGAGAGGGTCGCTCAGCGCCGCCGACCTGCAGACACTGCTCGCGCTGCGGGTGCGCCCCCGCCGCGGCCGCCTGCGCCTGGGTTTCGTCGAGTGTAACACGGCCGACTTGACCTACTTTCGACGGCTGGTCGAGGCGGAAGTAGGAGGGGCCGTCCGTCCCATCTTGCTCGACCGCCTGCCCCGGGCGGCCCGCGGCTGTGACCTCTTGATCACCACCTTCTTCCACCTCGAAGCGGTCCGGCGGCTGACGCCGGATCGGGAGGTCCTCGGCCTGGTGGCGCTGCCGGATTTTCGCACCCTGGAGGAGGTTGCGCGGTTGCCGCGGCGGGCGCGGGTGGCGCTGGTGTGCGCCACGGAGGAAGGCGTCCGCAGCAAGGCGCGCTCTCTGCGCGCGGTGGGTCTGCGGCGGCCCCGCCTGCGCACGGCGACCCTCGCCGAGGAAGGCGCCCTGAGGCGGGCGCTGGCCGGCGCTGAGGTGCTGCTCGCCGCTCCGAGGGTGATCGACCGGCTGCGTGGGCGGATCCCCTCGGGCCTTCGCGTCATCCCCTTCGCCAGCGTCCTCAGCGAGGGCGCGGTGGCGCTGCTGCGCGAGCGGCTGGCCGCGGCGGACACGGCGGGGTCCCGTCGCGCGGGGGCAGGGGAGGTCGCGTGAGCCGCGTGCGCGTGGCGGTACTGATGGGCGGCCCGTCGCCGGAACGCGAGGTCTCGCTGGGCAGCGGCCGGCTGATCATGGCGGCGCTCGATCCGCAGCGCTATGAGGTCCTGCCGGTCGAGGTGATGAAGGACGGGCAGTGGATGCTCGGCCGGGGATCAGCCCCCGCGCTCCCTGCCCCAGAGCAGACGGCCTCCGTGGGCGCGCTGGCGCCGCGCTTGCCCCGCGCCGAGGCGATCGGCATCGACCGCGTCATGGCACAGGGGCGGATCGACGTGGCGTTGATCGCCATGCATGGGCCCTACGGCGAGGACGGCACGGTGCAGGGACTGCTCGAACTGGCCGGTGTCCCCTACACCGGCTCGGGCGTGCTGGCTAGCGCCCTGGCGATGGACAAGCTGCGCAGCCGGCAGCTCTGCGCCTTCAACGACATCCCCGTGCCGGCGACCATCGCCGTGACGCGCCGGCGGCTCGACGAGGAGTGGGAGGCGCTGGCCTCCGAGGTAGCCGCAACGCTGGGCTATCCCTGCGTGGCCAAGCCCAACGGCCTCGGTTCGAGCATCGGCGTGACCATCGTGCGCGCGGCGGAGGGGTTGCGCGGCGGGCTGGAGCGCGCCCTGGAGTTCGGCGAACTGGCGCTGGTCGAAGAGTACATCCGCGGCACTGAGATCACTGGCCCGGTGCTCGACGATCCCGAGACCGGCCCCGCCGCGGCGCTCCCCCTTATCGAGATCGTCCCCCGGCGGGAGTTTTTCACCTACGAGGCCAAGTACACACCGGGCGGCAGCGACGAGATCTGTCCGGCGCGTCTGGCACCGGAGCTGACCGCACGGGCTCAGGCGCTGGCGGTGCGGGCGCACGAGGTGCTGGGCTGCCGGGACATGTCCCGCGTGGACATGTTCGTGCGCGGGGACCAGGTGATCGTGCTGGAGGTAAACACCATTCCGGGGATGACGGAGACCAGCCTGCTCCCGCAGGCGGCGCGTGCCGCCGGCCTCTCCTTTCCGGCCCTGCTCGATCGCCTGGTCGCGGCGGCGCTGCGGCGCGCCCGGCCGAGGGCATGAGAATGGACCACCCCACCGTCGGCATCACCATCGGGGATCCGGCGGGCATCGGCCCGGAGATCGTGGTGCGCGCCCTCGCCGACGACGCGGTGCGGACCTCCGCCGCGCTGGTGGTGATCGGCGACGCCTGGGTGCTGGGGCGGGCGATGGAGGTCACCGGTGTGCGCATCGAGTTCCAGCCGGAGGGATCGCCGCGCCTGATCGATCTGGCCAACGTCGACCACCGGCTGCAGTGGGGCAAGGTCCAGGCCAGCGCGGGTGCGGCGGCGGGGCAGTTCATCGAGCGCGCCACCCAGGAGGTCCTGGCCGGGCGGCTCGACGCGCTCGCCACCGCGCCGATCAGCAAGGAGGCGCTCTGGCGCGCCGGCTATCGCTATCCGGGTCACACCGAGATGCTCGGCGCGCTCAGCGGCCGGCCCGATCCGTTGACGATGTTCCTGGTGCGCACCCTGCGCGTCTTCTTCCTCACCCGCCACCTCTCGCTGCGCGACGCCATCGAGCGCGTCACCCGCGAGCGCATCGCCGCGATGCTGCCGCGGATCGACGAGGCGCTGCGGGCCATCGGCGTCGCCCGGCCGCGCATCGCGGTGGCGGCGCTGAACCCGCACGCGGGCGAAGGCGGCGCCCTGGGCGCCGAGGACCAGGAGCAGATCGCCCCCGCGGTCGCCGAAGGGCGCGCCCGCGGTCTGGCCGTGGACGGGCCGGTGCCGGCGGATGCGGTCTTCGCCCAGGGGCTGGAGGGGCGCTATGACGCGGTCCTGGCCCTCTACCACGACCAGGGACACATCGCCGCCAAGACCGTGGACTTTCACGGCGCCGTCAGCGTCACCCTCGGGCTGCCCTTCATCCGCACCTCCGTCGATCACGGCACCGCCTTCGACATCGCCGGCAAGGGCGTGGCCCGCGCCGAGTCGATGGCCGCGGCGATCGTGGCGGCGGCCGACCTCAGCAGGCGTGTCCGCGCAGCGGTCGGCTAGTCGACGGCCGCCCCGGCGGGCCGCGCCGCGGCGGAGAGCCGCTTCTACGAAGCGGGCGCAGCGGCGCACACCCCGGCCCCGAGCCCAGGCGGCGCTCGGGCGGGATTGGTTCGTGAAAGGGCACGGACTGGGCAACGACTACCTGGTCCTCGATCCGCTGGCGCTCTCTTTTCGCCTGACCCCTACGGCGATCCAGGCCATCTGCGACCGGCACACGGGGGTGGGCTCCGACGGCATCCTGGCGCTGGCGCCGTCTGCGGTCGCCGACTTCGGCGTGCGCATCTTCAACCCAGACGGGAGCGAGGCGGAGAAGAGCGGCAACGGGCTGCGCATCCTCGCCCGGTTCCTGAAGGATGCGGGCTATACCCGGCAGCGGGCGTTTCGCGTCGAGACCCTCGGGGGCGTGGCAGCGATTCAGCTCGACCTGCGCGGGCGGGAGGTGGCCGGCATCACGGTGGACATCGGCCGCGCCTCCTTCGCCAGCGCCGACATTCCCGTGGGCGGGGAGCGGCGCGAGGTCGTGGACGAACCCCTCATCCTCGATGGGGAGATCCTGCGGGTGACCGCGCTCTCGGTGGGCAACCCGCACTGCGTCGTGTTCATGAACTCGCTCGATCCGGCGACGCTGCGGCGGTTGGGGCCGCGGCTGGAGAACCACCCGGCCTTTCCGCGGCGCACGAACGTGCAGCTGGCGCGCGTGATCAGCCGGCGGGCGCTGGAGATCCTCATCTGGGAACGCGGCGCCGGCGAGACGCAGGCCTCCGGGACGAGCGCCTGCGCCGCCGCGGCGGCGGCGGTACGCCGCGGGCTGGCAGACCGGGCGGTGACGGTGAGTATGCCGGGTGGGCGCCTCGAGGTGAACGTCGATCGCGCCTGGGGGATCACCCTGACAGGTCCCGCCGAACTGGTCTGCCGCGGCGCGTTCAGCGGCGGTTTATTAAAGCGGCTGCGGGCTACTTCTCTGAAACAAACTCCAGGATGAGAGGGACGCGCCGGGTCAACGTGTCTCCCACCGGCGAGGATCGCTCGCACCGCTCCCGCAACTGGGCGAGCTGCTCCGGCGTTGCCCCCGGAGCCCGCACTCGTACTTTGTAAGAGATCTGATCGTACCCCGCTCCTGGAGCATCCTCAAATCCCCACAGGGCGCGCACGTTGAAGTGACCGCGCGCTTCGATGGAGAGGTCCTCAATCTGAATTCCCGCCAGCGCCGCGCCGTGGGTGATGACCTCGATGTCGCATGCTGCCAGGGCGGCGAGCACGCTCTGCATGGCGTTGAGTTCGCTCTCTCCTCCCATGTGTGTCACGATGTCCTTGAACTCGACGCGGGCACGGCTCTCTCCCACCCATCGCGCGACCAGCTCCGGGTTCCGCTCGGTCAATGAGGCATCACGGGCGATCCGCTCCCTGCGCTCGCGCAGCGCTCGAACGTTATAGCCATTGATTGTTTCCTGGGTCTTCGCCTGACCGCTCATCATCGCACCCCCCTCCGTAAGCCGTGTGCCGAATTCCTTCAGATTGTCTCGTTCACTTCTCGTCAGTCGCCCCAGCGCACCTGCGTGCGCGGTTGTGAACGCTTCGTCCCTGCCGTACGCTAGTAAATCCGTGAAGAAGATCCTCTACGTTATCCTCGACGGCGTCGGCGACCGTCCGAGTGACGCGCTCGGCGGCCGCACCCCGCTTGGCGCCGCCCGCACCCCCAACCTCGACGGCCTGGCGCGGGAGGGACGGTTGGGGCTGGTGCAGACCGTCGGGCCGGATATCGCTCCCGAGTCGGACGTGGCGGTGATGGCGATGCTCGGCTACGATCCGCACACTTACCACGCCGGGCGGGGGCCGCTGGAGGCCCTCGGCGCCGGGCTCGCGTTCAACGAAGGCGACCTGGCGCTGCGGGGGAACTTCACCACCCTGGGAGCCGGCCGGCGCATCATCGACCGGCGTGTGGGGCGCAACCTCACCTCGGCGGAAGCGGCCGACCTCGCCCGGGCGGTAACCGCGCAGGTGCAGCTGACGACCGCCCCGGCCACCTTTGTCGTCCACGCAACGATCGGCCACCGCTGCGCCGTGGTCTTCTACCCCACAGAGGGACGGCTCTCCGCCGCGATCAGCAACACCGATCCCGCGTACGGCCGGATGGGCGGGTTGGGCGTCGCAAAGGCCATCGCGGGGACCGAGGTGGAGGAATGCCGCCCCCTCGACGACAGCGCCGAAGCCTGGGTGGCGGCGGAACTGGTCAACGAGTTCACCCGGAAAAGCCGCGAGGTATTGGAGGAGCACGAGGTGAACGCGCGGCGGCGCGGCGCCGGGCATCAGCCCGCCAACGGCATCCTGGTGCGCGACGGCGGCGACCACCTGCCGGCCGTTCCCACGATGGCGGAGCGCTTCGGGGTGCGCCTGGCCTGCGTGGTCGAGATGCCGGTGGAGCGGGGCATCGCCCGTTTCCTGGGGATGGACATCGTGGAGATCCCGCCGGGGGCGGGGTACCGCGCCTGGGCGGAGAAAGCGGTCGAGGCCCTCCCCCGCTACGACGGTCTCTATCTGCACCTGAAAGGACCGGACGAACGCGGGCATGACGGTGATCACGCGGCGAAGACGGCCAGCATCGCGCGCATCGACGAAGAATTCTTTGGGCCGCTGAGGCAGCGTTGGGATCCGCACTGGCTGCTCGCCGTGACGGCGGACCACGCCACGCCCTGGGAGCTGCGGGCCCACTCTGCCGACCTCGTGCCGCTCTTGATCGCCGGAGGCGGCAGCGACGGCTTGACGCGCTTCACCGAGGAGGACGCGGCACGGGGGAGCGTAGGGACGCTGCGTGGAACCCAGGTACTGCCGCTGCTCGTTGAACTGGCACGCGCCTAGCCGGCCCGACCGGGGCGGCGGCCCACGATGAGGAGGATGGCCATGCTGAGATGCGGATGATGCCGGCGTTCCTCTGCGCGGCGCTGCTGGCGGTGGGAGCGCCCGCGTGGGGACAGGCGGCTCAGCCCCCGGCCGCGTCGCTCGCCTCCGCGGTGTCCTACGCCGTGGAGCACAACCCGCAGATTGCCGCAAGCCGTGCCGCGCTGCGGGCCGCGCAGGCCGCCGTCCAGGTGGTCCGCGCCGGCCTGGCCCCTTCGGTCGGTCTGAGCGCGAGCGGCAGCATCGGCCCTGGGACACCTTCCGTCTCGATCAGCGCCGGCGTGACCTATCTGATCTATGACGGCGGGCTGCGGCAGGCGCAGATCCGTCAGGCCGAAGCCCAGGCGCAGGCGGCCGCGGATGCCTTCGCCGCAACCGTCGCGGACATCGCGCTGCAGACGGTGCAGGCATACATGAACGTCCTCACCGGCGGGCGGCTGGCGGCGCTGCGGGAGCAGGCGCTGACGCAGGCGCGCACGCAGCTCGCCGCCGCGGAGGCCAACTTCCGGGCCGGCCGGGTGGCCCGCGCCGATGTCGTAAGGGCGGAATCGTCGGTCGCCACCGCGGAGTTCGACCTGGTCGACGCGCGTGGGCAGGTGGATAACCGCCGCGCCGCGCTGCGCACGGTGATGGGACTCGAGCCCGGCGCGCCGGTCGACGTGGCGGTGCCGCCCGATCCTCCGGCGCCGGAGGTCTCCGAGACGGAGGCGCGCCAGCGGGCGCTGCAGCGGCCGGAGGTGCGGCGGGCGGAGGCGGACGTGCGCGCGGGGGAGGCGGGGCTGGCTGCGGCGATGATCCAGGGCGGGGTGACGGCGACGGTGGACGGACGCTACGTCCTGGTCAGCACCGGCAGCACCGCCAGCACCCCCGGATCCTGGTCGCTGGGCATCGGCGTCTCCATCCCCCTCTTCGACGGAGGCCGCCGCGCCGCCGCAGTGGAGCAGGCGCGGGCGAACCTGGACGCCGCCCGGGCGCGTCTCGAGAGCACGAGATTTCAGATTCAGCAGGACGCGGTCCTGGCGCGGATCCAGGCGCTCTCCGCCATGGCCAAGGTCGAGGCGGCCCGCCGCGCCGCCGCAGCCGCCCGCGAAGCGTTCAACGCCGCGCAGGGGCGCTACGCCGCCGGGGTGGGGACGATCGTCGAGGTGACGACGGCGCAGACCGAACTGACCGCCGCGGAAGTGGCGCTGGCCCAGGCGGCCGCGGACCGGTGGACGACGACGGCGACGCTGCGCCGCGCCCTCGCCCTCTCGGTGCTGCCGTGAGGATGGTGCGGCGGGGCGCCGTCGTCCTCCTCCTCATCGTCGTCGCGCTCGTGGGCTGGCGCGTCTTCGGAGCCATCCGGGCGCGTCAGGCGCCGGCCGCCTCCCCCGCCGGTGCCGTGCGGGCGCGCGCGACCCCCGTGCAGGTGGCGCCGGCGACCCGCGGGACGATCACCGTGCGCGCGTCGTATACGGGGGAGGTCGAGCCGCAGGCGCGCGTCGACGTCCTGGCACGGATCGGCGGCGTGATCGCCGTGGTCGCCGTGCGCGAGGGGGATCCAGTCCGCCGCGGTCAGGTGGTGGTGCGGCTGGACCCGAAGGAGCTGCGCTTCCAGGTGGCGCAGGCGCGGGCGAGCGCGCAGACGGCGCGCGTGAACGTGGAGTCGGCCCGCGCCAGCCTGGCGATTCAGGAGGCGCGGCTGCGGCAGCTGCTCGCCGGGTCGGCCCCCGAGCAGATCCGTCAGGCGGAGGAGTCGGTTCGCCAGGCTCGGGCCAGTCTCGAGTACAGCCGTCAGCAGCTCCGCCGCACCGAGGAACTCTTCGCGCAGGGCTTCGTCTCCGGCCAGGCGGTGGAGACCGCCCGGCTGGACGTGCAGCTGCAAGAGGCGCGCCTGCGCAGCGCCGAAGAGCAGCTGAATCTGCTCCGCCGCGGGCCGCGGCCCGAAGAGGTGGAGGTGGCGCGGCAGCAGGTGCGCCAGGCCGAGGTCGCCCTCCGGCAGGCGCAGAGCCAGCTGGCGCAGACCGAAGTAACGCTGCGGCAGGCCCAGACGCTGCTGGCCGAGAGCGTGGTCCGCGCGCCGATGGATGGGATCGTGGGCCGCCGCCTCGTTGATCCCGGCGCCTCCGTGACCTCCACCACCGTGCTGCTGCAGCTCATCGACGTCGACCCGGCGCTGATCACGATCCCCGTCCCCGAGGCCGAGACCTCCTTCGTGCGGACGGGGGGGACGGCCTCGGTCTCCGCAGATGCGCTCCCGGGGCAGAACTTCACCGGGAGGGTCTCCTCTATCAGCCCGCTTCTGGCGGAGGCGACCCGCACCGCGGATGTGCGCATCGAGGTGGCGAATCCGGGACGGCTGTTGCGGCCGGGGATGACCGCCCGCGTGGGATTGGTGCTGGTCAACCGCGTGAACGTCGTGACCGTCTCGGTGGACGCGGTGATCGAAGAGGAGGGACGCAAACGCCTCTTCGTCGTGGAGGGCGAGGTCGCGCGCGAGCGTGAGGTGATCACCGGTGCGACGGACAGCCAGCGCGTGGAGATCCGCTCGGGCGTGGCGGCCGGAGAGCTCGTCGTTATCGCCGGACAGCTGAACCTGCGCGAAGGCGCCGCGGTGACGGTCCGCGGCGCCACGCCGACACCGAGAGGAGCAACCCCGTGAACCTGTCCCGGCTGGCCATCGCCCGGCCCATCGGCACCATGATCCTCTTCACGGTGGTGATCCTGGTGGGGCTGACGGCGCTGGGTGGGCTGCCTATCGATCTGCTGCCGGAGATCAGCTTCTCCCGGCTGACGATCTCGACGCTCTACCCTGGGGCGGGCCCGGAAGAGGTCGAGAACCTGGTCTCACGGGTTGTAGAAGAAGCGGTGAGCACGGTCGCCGGCGTGCGGGACGTGTTCTCCACCTCCAGCGAAGGCAACTCTCGCGTGACGGTGACCTTCCCCTTCGGCACCGACCTGGACGCGGCGGCGAACGACGTGCGGGCCGCGCTCGAGCGCGTCCGCCGGCGTCTGCCCGACGGCGTGGAAGCGCCGGTCATCTTCAAGTTCGACCCCAGTCAGAGCCCGATCATCCAGCTCGGGCTGGTCGGGCGGGAGGGGCAGAGCGCCGCCGAGCTGCGCCGGCTGGCTGAAGACGAGGTGGTCTTCCGGCTGGAGCGCGTGCCCGGCGTGGCCCTCGTCGACCTCCAGGGCGGCGTGCGGCCGCAGATCCTCGTCGAGCTGGACCGGGCGCGGCTGCAGGGGCTGGGGCTCTCCGAGCGCGACGTCGTCGCCGCGCTGGCGGCGGCCAACCTGGCGGCCCCCGCGGGGCAGGTGGCGGAGGGCACTCGCGAGATCGGCCTGCGGGCGCGCAGCCAGTTCCGCAGCGTCGCCCAGATCCGGCGCACCGTGATCACGGTCCGCGGCGGTGCGTCCATCTTTGTGGGCGACGTGGCGGTCGTGCGCGAGGGGACGGAGGAGGAGCGCTCCCTCGTGCGCCTGAACGGGCGGACCGGGGTGCTGCTGTCGATCCAGCGTCAGCCCGGGGTGAACACGGTGGCCGTCTCGGACGCCGTGCAGAGCCTCGTGCGCGAGCTCAACGCCACGCTCTCGGGCGCGGAGATCCTCGTGGTCACCGACAACGCCCGATTCGTCCGCAGCAGCGTGCGCACGGTCCAGGAGGCGCTGCTGATCGGCGGGGTGCTGGTCGTCGGCATCCTCTTCCTGTTTCTGCGCGATCCCTACAGCGTGATGAACATCGCCACCGCGATCCCCATCTCGGTGCTGGCGACGTTCGCGGTGATGTACTTCTTCGGCTACTCCCTCAACCTGATGACCCTGGGGGCGCTCACGCTCGCCGTCGGCCGGCTGGTGGACGATTCCATCGTCGTGCTCGAGAACATCTTCCGCTACCGGGAGATGGGGCACACGGGCAAGGAGGCGGCGCTGCGCGGGGTGAGCGAGGTCCTCCCCCCGGTGATCGCGTCCACCGTGACGACCGTGGTCGTGTTCCTGCCGATCCTCTTTCTCCGCGGCGAAGCGCTGACGACGCAGCTCTTCTTCCAGTTCTCCGCGGTCGTCATCATCGCCATGATGTGCTCGCTGGCGGTCTCCGCCACGCTCACGCCCACCCTGGCCTCCTTCCTCCCCCAGCTCAAGGGCACGGGGGAGGAGCGGCGTTGGACCGCAGCGCTGGCGCGGTTCTACCGCGGGGTCCTGGGATGGTCGCTGCGCCACCGCCCCGCCGTCTACCTGGCCGCGGCGCTGGTGTTCGTCGTGGGACTGGGACTCTATCAGTTCATCGGCCGAGAGACGGTGCCGGTGGCCGACGAGGGAGAGATCTTCGTCACGGTCGATCTGCCGGTGGGCACGCGGCTGGAGTTCACCCGGGCGCGCCTGGAAACCCTCGAGCGCACCGCCCGTCAGGCGGCGCCGGAGATCCGCAGCGTCACGCAGACCGCTGGATCGGCGGCCTTCGGGGGCCGCGGGAGCCGCGGCAACCTGCGCATCCGCCTCGCCGACCGGGGCGAACGCGACCGTTCGACCGATGAGGTGGCCGCGGCGCTGCGCCGGGTGCTGCAGGTGCCGGGCGGCCGGGTAATCGTTCGCCCCAGCGCGGGCAGCCTGGCGATCCTGCGCTTCAACCAGGCCGACCCAATCGCGGTGGAGATCCGCGGCTTCGATCTCTCCCAGGCGCTGCCCCTCGCCCAGCGCGTGCGGGAAACACTCGAAGAGATTCCGGGCGTCACCGACGCGACCGTGGCGCGCGAAGACCTCGTCCCCGAGCTAACGGTGTCCATCGACGTCGAGCGCGCCGCCGCCTTCGGCCTCACCCCCCAGGCGGTGGCCGCCGCCCTGCGCGCCGCCGTGGGCGGCGACGTCGCCACGATCTTTCGCCAGAGCGGCCGTGAGCTCGACGTCGTGGTCAGGCTGCGCGAAGGGGATCGCCGCACGCCGGCGGCGGTCCTCGCCGTGCCGATCACCATTCCCGGCGGGCGGCAGATCACGCTGGCGCAGGTGGCGACCCTGCGGCGGGACGTGGCCCCCGCGTCGATCTTTCGGATGAACCGCGAGCGGGTGACCACCGTCACCGCCGGCATCAGCGGCCGCGACTCCGGCAGCGTCATCGCCGAGGTCCGCGAGCGCGTCGCCCGCCTGCCGCTGCCGGAGGGGTTTACCCTCTCCTTCGGGGAGGAGTTCGCCGAGCAGCAGCGCGCCAACCGGCAGCTCGGCCTCGGCTTCCTCGTGGCGGTGACGCTCGTCTACGCGGTGATGGCCGTCCAGTTCGAGGCCCTGCTGGAGCCGCTGCTGATCATGGGCGCGGTGCCCTTCGGGCTGAGCGGCGCGTTCCTCGTGCTCTTCCTGACGCGAACGACTCTGAACATCCAGTCGCTGACGGGGCTGATCGTGCTGGTGGGCATCGTCGTCAGCAACGCGATCCTGCTAATCTCTTTCATTCAAACCCGCCATCGCGAGGAAGGGATGCCCCTTTTTGAGGCGGTCGTCGACGCCGCCTCCACGCGGCTGCGCCCCGTGCTGATGACGACGGTGACGACGGTGCTGGGGCTCCTGCCCGCAGCCATCGGGTTGGGAGAGGGCGCGGAGCTGCAGGCGCCGCTGGCGCGCAGCGTGGTGGGAGGCCTGACCCTCTCCACCCTGGTCACCCTCATCTTCATCCCGACCCTCTACGTCAGCGTCGAACTGCTCAAGGCCCGCCGGGGGGAGCGCCGCGCTCCGGCGCCGCTCGCGCCGCATCCCCTCTCCGGAAGCGGAGGCGCAGGCTACGACGAGGGGACGGGCGCGGGCGGGGGCATCCGGCGCGACCCCTAAGGGAACCCTGAGGGGGCGGTTCGCCGTTCAACTGAGGATGAGGTCATCTCCGTCATGAAGCGGTGGTGGCTCGTGGGGTTGATCCTCGTGTTTGCCGGGAGCGGGCTCTACGTCGCCGCCCGGCGGCGCGGCGGCTCGCAAGGGGAGACGCCCCGCTGGCGCACGGCGACCGTCACCCGCGGCAACCTCGAGGTGACCGTCTCCGCCTCGGGGTCGATTCAGCCGGCGGCGTCGGTCGAGGTGCGCTCCCGCGCCACCGGCGTGGTGCAGGCCGTGCTGGTCGCAGAAGGCGAGCGGGTGACGGTGGGGCAGGTGCTGGTGCAGATCGACGATCCCGACGCGGCCGCCGCAGTGCGGAACGCCCGGGCCGCCCTCGCCGGCGCGACGGCGCGGCTGCGGCGGGTGGAGGCGCAGCGCCGGGCGCTGACGGCGCAGGACTCGGCGCAGATCCGGCAGGCTCAGGCCTCCCTGGAAGCCTCTCGCGCGCGGCTGGCCCAGCTCCTGGCCGGGCCCCGCCCCGAAGAGGTGGCGCAGGCCGAAGCGGCGGTGCGCGCCGCCGAGGCGGCCCTCGCCCTGGCACAGCGCACCCACCAGCGCAACGAGCAGCTCTTCCGCGACGGCTTCATCCCCCAGCAGCAGGTGGACCAGTCCCGGGCCGAGCTCGATCAGGCCAGAGCCAACCACCGCAGCGCGCTCGAGCGGCTGCAGCTGGTGCGGGCGGGCCCCACCGCCGGGGAGATCGACGAAGCGCGGGCCGCGGTGCGGCAGGCGGAGGCGGCGCTGGCGCAGGCCCAGGCGGGTCGGCTCGAGGATCCGGTGCGCCGCCAGGAGATCGCCGCCGCGCGCGCGGACGTCGCCCAGGCGCAGAGCACGCTGGCCAACGCGGAGGTGCGCGTCGCCGAGACCCGCATCCGCGCGCCCATCGCCGGCATCGTCGTCGTGCGCTCCGTGGAAGTGGGGCAATCGGTGATCGGCAGCGCCTCGGGAGGCACCGCCGTCCTCACCCTGGCCGTCGACCGCCCGCTGCTGGCGAACGTGATGGTGGACGAATCCGACATCGCCCAGATCCGCGCGGGCCTGATCGCGGAGGTGCGGACCGAAGGCCTGGCCGGAGAGACCTTCACGGGCCGGGTGCGCGCGATCTCGCCGACGGCGCAGACGGTGAACAACGTCGTGCAGTATGAGGTCACCGTGGAGGTGGCCGACCCGGGGCGAAGGCTGCGCTTCGGGATGACGGTCGAAGCGGATTTCATCCTGCTGCGGCGGGAAGGGGTCCTGCTGATTCCCCGCGAGGCGCTGCGCGGCGCCCAGTCCACGGCGGTGCTGATCGCCAACGGCGAGCAGCTGGTGCCGCGGCTGGTGCGCGTCGGCGGGACGGACGGCCGGATGGTGGAGGTCCTGGAGGGACTGCGCGAGGGCGATGTGGTCTATCTGGGCGAGGCGCGCCGCAGCCAGGAGGCGCCGGGTCAACAACCCCGCAACCCCTTCGCGCCGCAATTCCAGCGCCGGCCTACCCCGGGTGGACCGAGCCGCCCGGCGGGGCCGCCGGATCATCCGTAACCCCGCGACTCTGTCATCGATGCGGCTCGACCTGGACAACGTCACCAAGGTCTACCGGATGGGCGCCGTGGACGTGCCGGCCCTGCGCGGCGTCACCCTGCGCATCGTCTCGGGCGAGTTCGTGGCCGTGATGGGACCGTCAGGCTCGGGCAAATCCACTTGCATGAACATGCTGGGGCTGCTCGATCGCCCGACCACCGGCCGCTGCCTCTTCGACGGCGCCGACGTCGCCGCGCTCTCCGACCGCGAGCGGGCGCACCTGCGCAACGCGCGGCTGGGCTTCGTCTTCCAATCCTTCAACCTGCTGCCGCGGACGCCCGCGATCGAGAACGTGGAGCTGCCGATGGTCTACGCCGGCCACTTCGAACGCGCCCGCGCTCAGGGGATGCTGGAGCGCGTCGGCCTGAGCGGGCGCGCCCATCACCTGCCCACGCAGCTCTCGGGAGGCGAGCAGCAGCGGGTGGCGATCGCGCGCGCCCTGATCATGAAGCCGGCGGTGATCCTGGCCGACGAACCGACCGGGAACCTCGACTCGGCGACCAGCGGGGAGATCATGGCGCTCCTGGAAGCTCTCAACCGCGAGGGCATCACGATCGTCCTGGTCACGCACGAGCCGGACATCGCCGCGCACGCCAAGCGCATCGTGCGCTTTCGCGACGGGCGGATCGAACGGGACGAGCGCAACCTGACCCGAGCCGCGCCGGCGGGGGTCCGCTAAGTGCGGCTGCGGGCGGGGGCACGGATCGCCCTACGGGCGTTGACGGCGAACCCGCTGCGCTCCATCCTCACCGGTCTGGGCGTGATCATCGGCGTCGCCGCCGTCGTTACCACGATCAGCATCGGCGCGGGCGCGCGGGAAAGCACGCGCCAGCAGATTGCCACGCTGGGCACCAACCTGCTCACGGTCATCCCCGGACGGGTGAGCTCGCCGGGGGGTGTGGGCCAGGGGATCGGCGCCTCGCAGAGCCTCACCTTCGAGGACGGGGTGGCAATCGCCGAGTCCATCCCCGGGGTGGAAGCGGTGGCGGCCGAGTTCAACCGGGGAGCGCAGGTGGTGGCCGGATCGCAGAACGACACCACCAACATCTCCGGTGTCACCCCTAACTTTCCGCAGGTGCGCAACTGGGAGCCGGCGGAGGGCGCCTTCTTCACCGAGGAGGACATGGAGGCGCGGGGGCGCGTGGCCGTCCTCGGGCAGACGGTGAAGGAGACCCTCTTCGGCGACGACGAGGCGATCGGCCGCGACATCCGGATCAACCGGACGATCTTCCAGGTGGTCGGGGTGATGCAGCGGAAGGGCTCCACCGCCTTCAGCGACCGTGACGACGTCATCTTCGTCCCCCTCACCTCGGCGCAGAAGCGGCTCTTCGGCGTCAAACACGTCCGAGCCCTCTACGTGAAGGTGCGGAGCCCCGAGCAGATGGACACGGTGCTGCGCCTGGTGGAGGACCTGCTGTTGGGGCGCCATCGCATCAGCCCGGGTGCCAGCGGCGACTTCCTCATCCGCAACCAGGCCGACGTCGTGGAGGCCTTCCAGGGGGTGAACCGCACCATCACCGTCCTCCTGGCCATCATCGCGGCGGTCTCGCTGATTGTCGGCGGCATCGGCATTATGAACATCATGCTGGTCTCTGTCACCGAACGGACGCGGGAGATCGGCATCCGCAAGGCGGTGGGGGCGACGCACAGCGACATCCTGCTGCAGTTCCTGGTCGAGGCGGTCACGCTCAGCGTCACCGGCGGCCTGCTCGGCGTGGCCGTCGGCGTGGGCGCGACACGCGCGGTCACGGCGCTGGCCGGGTGGGCGACGCTAATCACGCCGTCGGCGGTGGCCCTGGCCTTCGGCTTTGCCGCCGCGGTGGGGATTCTCTTCGGCCTCTACCCCGCGCAGCGCGCCGGACGGCTCGACCCGATCGAGGCGCTGCGGTCCGAGTGAGCCGCCTCCTGCTGCTCCTGCTGGCGCTCCTCGTGGCCGGCTGCAGCCGGGGCGGCGAGAGCTCCTCCGGCTCGCCGCAGCGACCGGGGCCGGCGGCCGATCCGGGAGTGCGCGCCGCCCTCGCCGTGGTCGCGTTGGAGCGAGATCCCGCGACGGCGCTCACCGCTGAGCAGGCGGCGAAGATCCTGCCGTGGCTGCGGGTCCTGCGCGACATGCGTCCTGACGACGTTGCCGCCGCCCAGCCCATCGCCGACGAGGTGTTCTCCGTGCTGACCCCGGAACAGCGCTCGGCGCTGCAGCGGCTGCAGGAGGAGAACCGGGCCCGCCGTTCATCACCTGGTGGCCAGGGCGCTGGCCCGCCGGGGGCGCGCCCTCCCGGGGTTGGAGACGGTTCCGCGCCGGATCCGGCCCGCCGCGCGGAGTTTAGGCGCCGGTTGATCGAGCGCGCCATCCGCCTGCTCGAAGCGAAATCTTCTCGCTAGGCGTCCCCGGCGCTGTTCTCCCACAATCGGGTATCGGGGTTCCATTTTCCCCGGGGCGCACCACGAAGGATAGGTTCCAACCATGAGGACGGTCTCGCTTCGATAGGCAACCCTCAAGTTCACGGGCACTGGCCCCAAGGCTTCTGGCACGTCATGGGTCCGCCGTATCTCGAAGGGCTGGCCCGAGACGGCTGAGGCGATACCATACCGAACCGCTAAGCTATCTAGCGACGTTCTCGCTCGACTTCCAAGACGCGTTTCCAGTGCCAGGCCACGGTTGAGAGCCCACCGCTCGGGCGTCGCATTCATTAGCCTAGCCATTAGGCGTTCAAGTGCAGCTTGACGACGAACTGCGACGACAGGGAGGTTGGCAGCCCTTGCATGGTTACGAAGGCGTTGTTCAACGGATGCCCGGAAGGCAGCTGGGGACGAGAAGTCAGGCGGCATGCCCTGCTTCTTCCAGAGCACGTTCTATGAGGTCTATCACTCTCGTCGGCCGACTGGCCGCGGTGTCACGTAGTTCTCGAGGCGTCACGAGGCCCCGCGCAATTGCCTGAGCGACGGCTGCAATCACATGGCTTGGGTCGGTCCCACTCTCTGCGACATCGATGATGGTCCGCGCTGGCGAGGTTGCCTTGACCCCATTGGTCCACACCACATCCTGTGATCGCAAAGGTCGCGTGGTGGTGTGGACTTGGACGGCGGCCAACGGTGGGCCAGCGCGACGCCGCCTCGCTTCGCGGGGAACAGTCACATGGATTCTCTTGGGTCGGAGCGAAGAGAGGTCATGCAACAACAAAGCGGTCTCAAAGGAAACTGCTGCCTTCTCTGGCCCCACCCGTAGCCACGCCGCAAGAACATCCTCGAACGAGGATGCAGGAAACTCTGGGAAACGATAGAGCCCATGCGTGACCCGTTCGAAGGTACCCGTTTTCGCATGATGGTAAAGGCTCCAGCGACTGTAACCCGCCTCCCGGGCTTGCTTGGCGTTGAAGTACCCTGCTTGACGTGATGCTATCTCGAACAGTAACCGTCGGTTTCCGCGGGGTTTGGTTGCCATGCTGTGTCCCTCTATAGTGTGATATTACCACACTTTGGGGGGACACCTATCTTCCAGACCTCCGCGTTAGGGCTCCTGCCCGACCACTGGACGGAAGGGAAGTCAATTGCGAAGGGGGAATATGTCAGTCATCAGACCACCAGACCATTCTTGAGCGGGGAGGTCAAGAATCTGAGTCAGGCCCTCACGACCTCTCAATTCGAACGCGTGCGCCGCACCAAGGTCTACGAGGAGGTCGCCGCGCAGATCCAGCGCCAGATCGCCGATGGGGTCTGGCGGCCGGGCGACCGGCTGCCGGCCGAGCGCGAGCTGGCCGAGGCCTTCGGCGTGAGCCGCAGTTCGGTGCGCGACGCCATCCGCGTCCTCGAGCTCGCCGGCTTGGTCGCCCCCCGGCAGGGCGAGGGCACGGTGGTCCGCGAGCTGACGATGGAGTCCCTGGTCTCTCCGCTCGCCTCCGTACTGGGGACGCGGAAGGATCTGCTGGCCGACCTGCTGGAGGCGCGCCGTCTCATCGAGCCGGGCGTGGCGTCTCGGGCGGCGGGGCAGGCGAGCGAGGAAGATGTGCAGGCGCTGAGCGCGATCCTGGAGCGGCAGGCGGAGGAGATCGCGCAGGGGCGGCTCGGCGTCGAGGAGGACTCCGCCTTCCACTATCGTCTGGCCACGGCCGCGCGCAACCAGGTGATCCTCAAGGTCATCGACGTACTAATGGACCTCTTACAGGAAGAGCGCGCGCGCTCGCTCCAGGTGCGGGGCCGCCCGCGGCGTTCGCTGGCGGGGCACCGCCGCATCCTCGCCGCGCTGCGGCAGCGCGACCCCGAGGGCGCCGGCCGGGCGATGGAGCAGCATCTCAAGGAGATCGGGGAGATCTTGCAGGTCAGTCAGGACTGAGGAGGGCGCATGGCCACCCATTCGATCGAGGTCGTCTACCGGGGGATCTTCCAGAAGAACCTGGCCAAGAACATCTGCCGGGGCATCGTCCTGGCGGCCACGAAGCAGGGCAAGACCGGCATCGCCTTCGGCCGCTACGGGGACAGCCCCGAGCGCAACGGCGTCCCCGCCAAGAACTTCGCCATCGTTGCCGACACGGAAGAAGAGCTGCAGTCATCCATGGCGCAGTACGAGCCCAAGGCGGTGGACGTCTCCATCGCCGTCGACGATACCCTGTGCAAGGGCGTCGAATCCTGGGCCTGGTACGGGCTGCAGCCGATCAACCGGCTGACCAAGACGGGCGGCTTCGTGCTGGTGACCACGATGCTCCCCTTCGACGACCTGCTGAAGATGGCCCACGCCAAGGACCAGCCCTACAACATGGCGATCGTGCCTGGGCTGCCTTCCTTCTCCGGGTTGTGGGTCTACAAAGACGACCACACCGACGTGCGCGTCCTGGGCGCCATCGCACGGCTGCTGCCCGAACTCCTGGACCTCGAGAGTGTCGAAGCGGCCATCCGCCAGGAGTGGAAGAGCGAGGCCAAGATCCTCTCCGCGCGCAAGGCCTACGAGCGCGTAGAGGCCGTGGTAGTGCCTCCGGGGACCGGTGACCCGACCACGCCATTCGAGTTCGAGCTGCCGAAGTGGTGGGAGATGAAGGAGGGCGTGGCGATCAACAGCATCGCCCCCGGCGCCGGTTTCGCCGACCCGACCACCTCCGCCGTCGGCGGCTGGCGCCCTGAGCGCAACCCCTACTTCAAGAAGTTCAGCACGCGCACGATGCGGCCGGTGGTGGACTTCGACACCTGCATCAAGTGCACGCTCTGCTGGCTGCAGTGTCCGGACTCGGTCTTCGACGTCACGCCCGATGGGCTGTACGATGCCAACATGGACGCCTGCTGCGGCTGCGGCGTCTGCGAGGCGGTCTGTCCGGTGGAGCACTGCATCACAATGGTCAACGAATCCGCCTTCACCGACAACGCCAGCCAGTGGGCGATGTGGAAAGAGAACAAGGACACCTACAAGGCCTGGGTCAAGGAGAAGATCCAGCACGTTCCCGATCGCTCTCACGGGTTTCGCTTTCGCGGACAGTACGAGGAGCAGGTCAAAGAGATGGTGCGCGCGGGCGTGGGCGGTCCGGGCGGCGAGGAGATCACCGAGGAAGTCATCACCGACGTCGGCGAAGCCAGCGCGGGAGGATAATCATGGCCAAGGTTGTGGAGCCGGTCCAGGCACCGGCGCAGGAGAAGGAAGAGCTCATCTCCGGCAGCGAGGCGATCGCGGTCGCCTGCCAGCTGGCGGACGTCGACGTCATCACCGCTTACCCCATCCGCCCTTACGACACGGTGATGCAGTACGTGGCCAAGCTGGTGTCCAACGGCGAGATGGACTGCGAGTACATCGTCGCCGAGTCAGAGCACAGCCAGTTCGAGATTGTGAAACACGCCTCCGCAGCCGGCGCGCGGGTCTTCTGCGGCAGCAGCGGCGTAGGCTGGATGTACGCGTTCGAAGCGCTGACGGTGACGCCCGCGCTGCGCATCCCCATGGTGGCGATGGTGGGCAACCGCGCCCTCGACGACCCCGGCGCCTTCGGCGTCGAGCACAACGACGCCCTGGCCGTGCGCGACCTGGGCTGGATGCTGGTCTGGGTGGACAACGCCCAGGAGGCGCTGGACGTGGCGCTGATCGCCTACCGCGTGGCGGAGGACCGGCGGGTCTTCCTGCCCTGCGCCATCGGCTGCGACGGCGCCTTCCTCACCCACTCCCAGTCGATGGTGAAGGTCCCGCCGCAATCCTGGGTGGACCGTTTCCTCCCCCGCTACGACCGCGGCGACCTGCTGCTGCATCCCGACAACCCGATCACAGTGGCGCCGCAGGTGAACGAGGACTGGCTGATGGAGCTGCGCAAGCACAACGACGAAGCGATGAAGCGCGCCCAGGGCGTCATCAAAGAGGCCTACACCGAGCACGAGGCGATCTTCGGCCGCCGCTACGGCAACCCGTTCTTCGAGGAGTACCAGACCGACGACGCCGAGGTGGTCCTCCTCGGCATGGGCACGCTCTCGATGCCGGTGAAGGTGGCCATCCGGCAGATGCGCGCGCAGGGGACCAAGGTCGGCTTCATCCGCCTGCGCTGGTTCCGGCCCTTCCCGACGGATGAACTCGCGCAGACGCTCTCCCGTTTCCGAGGCGTGGGGGTGATCGACCGGGATTACTCCTTCGGCTCGCCCTACTTCAGCGGGGTGCTGGCGAACGACGTCCGCGCCGCCCTCTACAACGCGCCTACCCGCCCGCCGCTGCTCTCCTTCATCTGCGGGCTGGGCGGACGCGAAGTAACCGTGCCCAACGTGCGCGAGATGACCGATCTGGTCCGCCGCGCCGCCGCGGGCGAGCCCGTCGACACCACGACCTGGATCGGGATCCGGCAGTAGGAGGAGTGTGAGTCAGATGGCCGACGCGATCGCGACCCTGCCCACCCAGCAGCTCGACCCCTTTAAGGGCGTGAAGAAGGTGCCCCTGGAGGAGTACTTCACCTCCGGCCACCGCACGTGCCAGGGGTGCGAGTCAGCGCTGGTGATGAAGCTGATGGTGAAGGCCTCCGGGCCGCGCACCATCGTCCTGGGTTCCACCGGCTGCATGTACGTGGCCAACACCACGTACTACAGCACCTCCTGGGTCGTGCCCTGGATGCACACGCAGCTTGGCAGCAGCGGCTCCGCGGGGCTGGGCACGGCCGCCGCGCTGCGGGCGCTGATGCGCAAGGGCAAGATGAAGGAGGAGCCGATCAACGTCATCGCTTTCTGCGGCGACGGGGGCGGGGCGGACATGGGCCTCTCCGCCATCTCCGCCGCCCTCACCCACACCGAGTACAACTTCCTGATCCTGCTGTATGACAATGAGTCCTACGCCAACACCGACATCCAGCTCTCCGGGATGACACCCTGGGGCGCGCACACCACCTTCAGCCCGCCGGGGAAGGCCAAGCGCATCCTGCACAACCGCTGGAAGAAGAACACCGCCGGAATGCTGGCGGCCGGCCATCCCTCCTGCCGCTACGTGGCCACGGTCTGCGCCAGCTACGCGGTCGAGATGATGAACCGCGTGCGCAAGTCGCTCACCATCGGCGGTCCGACCTTCATCCACTCCCTCGATCCGTGCCCCAAGGGGTGGGACTACGACCCGATGCTCTCCCACGAATTGGGCGAGCTGGCCGTCAACTGCGGGATCTGGCCGCTCTATGAGGTGGAGGACCACACACTCAAGCTCTACGGGCGGACCAAGGGTATCGCCGAGAAACGGACCAAGCGGCTGCCGGTCCGCGACTACCTGCTGCGTCAGGGGCGCTTCGCGCACTTCACCGACGACGACATTGACTACTTCCAGGCCAAGGTGGACGAGATGTGGAGCCGCTGGATCATCCCCGGAGTCATTCCGTTTGCCAGCGAGATCGTCAGTCAGAAGGCGCCAGAGTGATGGTAGGAGCGTTCCAACTGCAGATGCCCTCTCGCCTGATGTAGGACCGCATGCGCAGTTGGGAACAGACGGATCTCTCGGAGGTGAGTGAGGTGCGTCTAGGACGACTGCTTCGGTTTACTGCCCTGGCGGGGCTGGTCGTGGCTGTGCTCAGCCTCGCCGTGCCGGCGACGGGAGGTCCGGTTTTCACCCCGCGCCGACCGATCGAGTGGACGATCCCCGCCGGTACCGGAGGCGGGGCGGATCAGCAGGCCCGTTTCATGGCCCCGCTGATCGAGAAGTACAAGCTCTCTCCCCAGCCGGTCATCCCCGTCAACCGTCCCGCCGGCGCCGGCGCGCAGGCCTTTCTCTGGATGGTGGACAAAGCCGGGGACCCGCACACACTCCTGATCACACTGGACAACCTCTTCGCCACGCCGATCGCCCAGACGATCCGCAACCGGGACGGCTCGCGCTTCTCGTGGCGGGCGCTGACGCCCATCGCGCGGCTGCTGCTGGACAACTTCGTCCTTACCGTGCACAACGATTCGCCCTGGAAGACTGTCGCCGAATTCCAGGCGGCCGCCAAGGCGGCGCCACGCGGCAGCATCAAGATGGCCGGCACGGGCAGCAAGCAGGAGGATGAGATCATCATGGTCCTGCTCGAGCAGGCCTGGGGCGTGGACTTCACCTACGTGCCCTTCGCCGGCGGCGGGGCGGTGGCGGCGGCCCTCGTCGGCAAGCAGGTCGACTTCACGGTGAACAACCCGCTGGAGATGGTGGGCCACTGGGAAGGCGGCCGTGTGCGGCCCCTGGCGGTCTTCGCTGCTGAGCGTGTGCCTTTCAGCAAGCCCGTCACGGGCAACACCGCCTGGAAAGACATCCCGACGATGAAGGAGCTGGGCTTCCCGATCGAATACCAGATGCTGCGCGGTATCTTTGGTCCGTCCGAGATGCCGCCGGAGGCGGTCGCCTTCTACCAGGACGTCTTCAGCAAGCTGATGGATACGCCAGAGATGGTGGACTTCATCGAGCGGGGCGCGTTTACGAAAGCCTTTCTCACCGGCCCGGCGTTTGTACGCTGGCTGGAGCAGAAGGACCGCTCAGTGCGGGAGCTGATGGTCAAGGGCGGGCTCGCCGAATAGTGACTCCAGGGGGCGCCGCCCCGCCCTGAAGCGATGCGCCGGGCCGAGACGCTGATTGCTCTGGGCCTCACCGTAGTCGCCGTGCTGTTGGTGCGCGAGGCGCTGCGGCTCTCTATTTCCTGGACCGATATCGGCCCCGGTGCCGGATTCTTCCCCTTCTGGCTGGCTCTCGGTGTCACCCTCTGTGCCGGGATCATCCTCTTCCAAAGCCTGCGCGCTCCGGCCGGGGCGAAGGGAGGCGATCGACCGTTCATCCCCGCCCGGGCGTGGAAGCCGCTGCTGATTGTCTTCCTGCCGATGGCGGCTGTCGTCGCCCTGGTCAACTACCTGGGCATCTACATCGGAGGCGCGGCCTATCTGGGCGGCTACACCTGGCTGGTCGGCCGTCACCGCTGGTATACGGTGATCCTGGTGAGCGTCCTCGTGCCGCTGCTGCTCTTCTTCACCTTCGAGCGGTGGTTCCTGCTCCCGCTGCCTAAGGGACGCATCCTCGAGTACCTGCTCTACGAGCGATAACCCGTGCCCCTGCTCTCCGTCTTCAACGATCTGCTCTTCGGCCTGGGGGTGGCGCTTACCCCGGCGAACCTCACGATCGCCGTGATCGGTCTGATCCTGGGCACGGCGATCGGCGTGCTGCCGGGCCTGGGGGGCACCAACGGCGTGGCGCTGCTGCTGCCGCTGACCTTTTCCCTGACCCCCACCGCCGCCATCATCCTCCTCGCCTCGGTCTACTGGGGGGCGCTCTTCGGCGGCGCCATCACCTCCATTCTGTTCAACATTCCCGGCGAACCCTGGTCGGTGGCCACAACCTTTGATGGCTACCCGCTGGCCCAGCAAGGCAAACCGGGGGTCGCCCTCACCGCGGCCTTTACCTCGTCCTTCATCGGGGCGGCCGTCTCGATCGTCCTGTTCACGTTCTTCGCCCCTCCGCTGGCAGAGGCGGCGCTGCGGTTCGGTCCCCCGGAGAACTTCGCCGTCCTGCTGATGGCGTTTGCCACCTTCACCGGGTTGGGCGGAGCGAGTCCGGTGAAGACCATCCTGATGACGCTCCTGGGCTTGCTCCTGGGGACCGTTGGGTTCGACATCGTCACCGGCCAGCCGCGGATGAACTTCGGCCTGGTTTCCCTGCAGAGCGGGATCAACTTCATCGTCATCGCCATCGGCCTCTTCGGGTTGGGCGAGATCTTCCTGACTGTGGAGGAAGGGCTGCGCATTGAGGGAGTTCGGGCGCGCCTGAACTTCAAGGTCGTCTGGGAGACTTGGAAACTCTTCCCCCGCTATCTGGCCACGATCGTTCGCGGGACCATCCTCGGCTTCTGGATCGGGGTCCTCCCGGGAACCGGCGCGACACCGGCCTCCTTCATGAGTTACGGGCTGGCCAAGCAGTTCAGCAAGAATCCGCGCCGCTTCGGCAAGGGAGAGGTCGAGGGCGTGGTGGCCCCCGAGACCGCCGCGCACGCCGCGGGCATCGGCGCGCTGCTGCCCATGGTCACGCTGGGCATTCCGGGCTCGCCGACGGCCGCCGTCATGCTGGCCGGGTTCTTCATCTGGGGACTGAACCCCGGCCCGTTGCTCTTTCAGACCCAGCGGGAATTCGTCTGGGGCCTGATCGGGTCGATGTACGTCACCAACGTCATCGGTGTCCTGATCGTGCTGACCCTGGTGCCCGTCTTCGCGGCGATCAATCGGATCCCATTCGGTATCCTGGCCCCGCTGATCGTCATACTCTCCAGCATCGGCGCGTACGCCGCCAACAACCAGGTTCTGGACCTGTGGATCATGCTGGCGTCGGGGGTCGCCGGCTACCTCTTCAAGAAGCGCGGGTATCCGCTCGCCCCCCTGGTCGTGGCGCTTGTGCTGGGCGACATGACCGAGCAGTCGCTGCGGCAGGCCCTCATCATGGGGCAGGGCTCGCCGGCGATCTTCCTCACCCGGCCGATCGCCATGGGCTTCTTCCTGGCCACCGCGTTCCTCTTTGCGCTTCCGGCGATCCGGACCCTGCGCCAGCGGGGCCGCCCGCTGCCGCCGGCCGAGGTCGAACCCGAACTCGAAGGGTGATCATCGGAGCCGGGCGAGTCATCGCCGCGGAGAGCGATCTCGTCCCCGGGCATCTGGTCATCGAAGGCGATCGTGTCATCGCCCTCGGGGCGGCCATCCCCTCGGAGGCCGACGGAGTCTTTCCCGACGGGCTGATCGTTCCGGGATTCATCGACCTCCAGGTCAACGGCGGAGCAGGCGTCGACCTGCTCGACTGCCGGAGAGAGGACCTCGCGCGCCTCAGCGCCTACCTCGCCTCGACGGGCACGAGCGGATACCTCGCCACCCTCATTACCGCCCCGCTCGAGCGCATCCGTGCGGCGCTGGCCGTGCTCTCCGGCGCCGCGGCCGGAGCCGCGGAGCTCCTGGGGGTCCACCTGGAGGGCCCCGTGCTCAATCCCGCCCGCCGGGGAGCGCACGACGCGAGTTGGCTGCGCGCCGCGGATGATCAGGAGGTACGGCGGCTCCTCGACGAGGCGCTTCCCCTGATCCGCCTGGTCACACTGGCGCCCGAGCTGGCGGGCGGCGATGCGCTGATCGAGTGGCTGACGGCCAGGGGGGTGGTCGCAGCCCTCGGCCACAGCGAGGCGACCTATGAGGAGGCGGCCCAGGCCTTCGCCCGCGGCGCGCGGATGGCGACCCACCTCTTCAACGGGATGCGCGCCTTCCATCATCGCGAGCCCGGCATGGTCGGCGCGGCCCTCGACGATGGATCCTGCGTCTGCGGTCTCATCGCCGACGGCGTGCACGTCCACCCCGCGGCCGTGCGCATGGCCTTCCGCCTCCTCGGCCCCGACCGGATCGCCCTCGTCAGCGACGCGGGGGCGGCGGCGGGGATGCCGCCGGGGAAGTATACGGCCGGCGGCCGGCCGGTGGAGGTCGGACCCGATGGGGTGCCGCGCCTCGCCGACGGAACGCTGGCCGGGAGCGTTCTGCGGATGGATCAGGCGGTACGCAATCTCGTGCGCTGGGGGATTCCCCTCCGCGATGCGGTGCTGGCGGCCTCGCGGACGCCGGCGCGCCTGCTCGGTCTCTCCGATCGGGGCGGGCTGGCGCCGGGGTGGCGCGCGGACCTGGCCGTGCTGGGATCGGACGGCCGCGTCCGCCTGACCCTCGTCGCCGGCCGTCCAGTCTACGGCCAGCCGTGATCCTCGTCGGCGTCGACGCGGGAGGGACCTCGACCAGGGCGGTCGCGGTTTCGGAGGAGGGCCGGCGGATCGGGGCGGCGCGGGGAGGACCGGCCGCGCTGTACGAGCGCACTCTCGCCGAGGCGGCCCAGACGATCGCCGCGGTGGTCAGCGAGGCGACCCATCGTGAGGCGGCGGAGGCCGTCGTCGCCGGAGTCTCCGGCGCGGCAGATCAGAAACTGGCCGCGGCGCTGCAGCGGGCGCTCCACGCGCACCGCATGGGGAATCTCATCCAGGTCGTACCGGACGCGGCGATCGCGCTGGAGGGCGCCCTGCCTGGTCAGGCTGGAATCGTCGTCATCGCCGGGACTGGGTCGGTGGCCTGGGGACGAAACGAGTCTGGAACAGCGGCGCGGGCCGGGGGGTGGGGATACCTCCTCGACCGCGGGAGCGGGATAGATATCGGGCGGCGCGTCCTGCAGACGCTGCTGCGCTCGAGCGAGGAGGGGAGGTCAGAAGGACTCCTGTGGTCCCTGGTGGCCCAGGTTCTCAGCGTGGCGCACCCCGAAGGCCTCGCCCAGGCCGCGCGAACGCTGCGCGCGCCCGATCTCGCCGCCCTGGCCGCTCCCGCACTCACCGCTGCCGCGGACGGAGACGGGGTGGCGGCGCAGATCGTCAATGCGGCTGCGGACCAGCTGGCGCAGGCGGCACGGGTGGTCTGGGATCGGCTGGGCTTCCAGGCCCGCCATCGCGTTGCCGGCGTGGGCGGATTGTTCACACACCAGGTCATGCGCGACGCCTTTCGTGCGGCGATGGCGGGCCGGTGTCCCGACGCGGAGGTACGGCAGCCGGAGATGCCACCGGTCGGGGGGGCACTCTGGACGGCCTTCGCGCTGACCGGCCGCCGCTTCCCCCCAACGCTGGCCGCAGAGATCTCCGGAGAGGGCCGCTAGGCAACTTTCCCTCCAGCGGTTTCCTTGCTATATATGAAAGGCTTGCCCTGGGAAAAACCGCATTCATCACCCCGGGAATCGACCCTAGTCCCCCAGGAGACACCGGGCAGTGCCCGGTGGGAGCGTCGGCGACCAAGAAGGAGCTGTAGATGCCGCAGGAACCGGTGAGCGAGACCTCGATCACCCTGCCACATTTCGGCCCGCTGGAGACGACCCTGCTCTGGATCGTCCTGGCCAGCGCGATGGTCGCGCTGCTCTATGGGTGGTGGCTGCGCGGGCGGGTGCTGCGGCGGGACGCGGGAACGCAGTCGATGCAGGCGGTGGCGGGGGCGATCGAGGAGGGGGCGCTGGCCTACCTGCGCCGGCAGCTGCGCTCGATGGCGCCGTTCGTCCTGCTGGTCACCATCGGCCTCTACCTCCTCTACTGGCCGATCTACACCGACGCGCGGCTGACCATCGGCGTGGCCGTGGCCTTTCTCCTCGGCTGTCTGGCCTCCTACGGCGCGGGCTACGTCGGGATGACCTCGGCGGTGAAGGGCAACGTGCGGGTGGCCAGCGCGGCGCGGCGCAGTTATCGAGAGGCCCTGGAGATCGCCTTCCAGGCCGGGACGATCTCCGGGATGTTCACGGTCGGGCTCGGTCTGCTCGGGGCCACGCTCATCTTCATGATCTTCCGCGAGAACGCCACGCGCGTGCTGGTCGGCTTCGGCTTCGGCGGCTCGCTGGTGGCGGCGTTCATGCGCGTCGGCGGCGGCATCTACACCAAGGCGGCGGACGTGGGGGCCGACCTGGTCGGCAAGGTCGAGGTGGGCATCCCCGAGGACGACCCGCGCAACGCCGCCGTCATCGCCGACAACGTGGGGGACAACGTCGGGGATTGCGCAGGCATGGCCGCCGACGTTTTTGAGTCCTACGAGGTCACCCTGGTCGCCGCGATCATCCTGGGCGCGGCGACGCTGCTCGATCCCGCTTTCGTCCAGCGCTACGGCGGCCCGGCGGCGGCGTCCGCCTTCGCCCTCAAGCTGATCATCTTCCCGCTGGTCGTGCGGGCGATCGGCGTCTTCGCCTCGATGATCGGTACCTGGACGGTGCGCGGCAGCGACGAGGCCATCGGCGACCCGATGCGCCCGATCAACGTGGGCTTCCGGGTCTCCGCCGCCCTCTCGGTGGCCGGCTTCGGGCTCGTCAACTACTTCTACCTGCGCGACTGGCGCTTCTTCTTCGCCACCCTGATGGGCATCGGGCTGGCCCTGGTGATCGGCTGGCTGACCGAACTCTTCACGCACCAGGACCGCGCCCCGGTGACCGAGATCGCCTACAGCACGCGTACCGGTCCGGCGACGATGCTGCTGACCGGCCTCGGCTTCGGTCTGGAGTCGAGCGTCTGGGCGATCGTGGCCATCGCCGCCACCATCTTCGGCTCGATGACCATCTTCGGCGGCGACCTGGCCCTCGCCGCCTACGGCATCGCCCTGGCCGGGCTGGGGTTGTTGACGACCACCGGCTTCATCCTGGCCGAGGACACCTACGGCCCCATCGTGGACAACGCCAACGGCATCTTCGAGATGTCGGGCGTCGAGCGCGGCGGCGAGACGCTGGCCGGCCGCATCGTCGCCCGGCTGGACGCCGTCGGCAACACCACGAAGGCCCTGACCAAGGGCTTCGCCATCGCCACGGCGGTGGTGGCGGCGATCGCCCTCTTCCGTTCCTTCGTCGGGGAGGCGCGACTCTTCGTCTCCGTGGACCAGATCCGCAACGCCGGGGAAGCTGCGGCCGGCCAACTCAGCCGCATCGGCATCCAGGTGAACCTCCCCGAGGTCTTCATCGGCCTCCTCATTGGCGGCGCGGTGCCCTTCCTGGTCTCCGCCTTCCTCATCCGCGCGGTGGGGCGCTCCGCCTTCCTCGTGGTGGAAGAAGTGCGCCGCCAGTTCCGCGAGATCCCCGGGTTGATGGAAGGCACCGCGCGGCCGGACTACTCTCGCTCGGTAGACATCGTGACGCGGGCGGCGCAGCGCGAGCTGCTCAGCCCGGCCATGCTGTCCATTGCCACACCGATCCTCGTCGGCTTCGGGCTAGGCGCCTCCGCCCTCGGCGGGTACCTGGCCGGCGCCATCCTCACCGCCCAGCTGCTGGCCGTCTTCATGGCCAACACCGGCGGGGCCTGGGACAACGCCAAGAAGAAGATCGAAGACGGCTACCTCGGCGGCAAAGGCACGGAGGCGCACAAAGCGGGCGTCATCGGCGACACCGTCGGCGATCCGCTCAAAGACACCGCGGGACCGGCGCTGAACCCCTTGATCAAGGTGATGAACCTGGTGGCGGTACTGGTCGCCCCGGTGATCATCCTCAACCTGTCGCCGGCGGTCCGTGGGGCCGTGGTCGCGCTCTCGCTGCTGGTCATCGTCACCGCCGTCTGGCTGAGCCGGCGTGGTTCGATCCGCGCAGAGGACGCGACGCCGCCCGCTCCGCCCGCTGCCGAACGCCCGCTGGAGGTGGTCGGGAGGTAGTCCGCCTCCCGAGACGATGGCGCTCAACCTGGCCAGACGGGTGCTCATCGGGCGCCCCCTGCCCACACACCGGCTCAAGCACGAACGCCTCAACAAGATCCAGGGGCTGGCGGTCTTCTCCTCCGACGCGCTTTCCTCGTCCGCCTACGCCACGGAGGAGATCCTGCTCGCCCTGATCGTGGCCGGGCCTCTCGCCCTGGTGTACGCATGGCCCATCTCGCTGGCGATCACCTCTGTCCTGGCGATCGTCGCCTTCTCGTACTACCAGACGATCCACGCCTACCCCAGCGGCGGCGGCGCGTATATCGTGGCGCGCTCCAACCTGGGCGCCTGGCCCGGCCTCGTGGCCGCGGCGGCGCTGCTGATCGACTACATCCTCACGGTCTCGGTCAGCGTCTCGGCGGGTGTCGCCGCCATCACCTCAGCGGTGCCCGCCCTTTTCGACAACCGCGCCGCCCTGGCCATCGGCGCGGTGGCGCTCATCGCCGTCATCAACCTGCGGGGGGTGCGCGAGTCCGGGACGATCTTCGCCGTCCCCGCGTATTTCTTCATCGTCATGGGGCTGCTCATGCTCGTGGTGGGGCTGGCCCGGGCGTGGGGCGCCGATCCGGTGCCGCCGCGGCTCAGCGCCGAGGCGCCCTCGCCGTGGTCGCCCCTGACCCTGATGCTGGTGCTCCGGGCTTTCGCCTCGGGGTCGGCGGCCATGACCGGCGTGGAAGCGATCAGCAATGGGGTGCAGGCGTTCCGCCCGCCGGAGGCCCGCAATGCCGGCTACACGCTGATTTGGATGGCGGCGATCCTCGCCACCCTCTTCCTGGGGATCACCTATCTCGCCAGGCAGTTCGGCATCGTCCCCGCAGAGACCGAGACCGTGGTGTCCCAGCTGGCGCGTGTCGTCTTCGGCGGAGGACTAGGCTACTACCTCACCCAGGCTGCCACCGCGATGATCCTCATCCTGGCCGCCAACACCCCGTTCGCCGGCCTCCCATCGTTGGCGTCGATTCTGGCGCGGGATCGCTTCCTACCCCATCAGTTCGCCAACCTGGGCGACCGCCTGGTCTTCGCCAATGGGATCATCGTGCTGGCGGTGCTGTCCGGCGGGCTGATCTACCTCTTCGGCGCCGATACCCATAGCCTGATCCCGCTCTACGCGGTGGGGGTGTTTCTCTCGTTCACGCTCAGCCAGAGTGGCATGGTGCGCAAGTGGTGGAGGGAGCGCGGCCGGGGGTGGCGGCGCAGCATCCTCATCAACCTGATCGGCGCAGCGGCCACGGCGGTCGTGCTGGTCGTCGTCGTGATCGCCAAGTTCCGCCAGGGCGCCTGGATCGTGGCGATCCTCATTCCCGCCTTCGTCTGGCTGATGCGCAGCATTTGGGTGCACTACATGGACGTGCGGCGCCAGCTCGCCCTCGCCGGTGTTGAGACGCCGACGCTGGTGCGGCAGCACAAGGTGATCGTGCCTGTGGGCGGGATTCACCGCGGCATCCTGCCGGCGCTGCGCTACGCCAAGTCCCTCTCCGACGACGCCACGGCGGTGATCGTCGACATCGACCCCGCCGAAACCGCCGAGGTGGTGAAGCGCTGGGAGCGCTGGGGCATGGGCATGCCCTTGAAGGTCCTGGAATCGCCCTACCGGTCGGTGCTGCGCCCCATCCTCCGCTACCTGGATGATCTGGAGTGGGAGGTGAGTTTCGACCAGCAGCTCACCGTCGTGCTGCCCGAGTTCGTGCCGTCGCGGTGGTGGCACTTCCTCCTGCACAACCAGAACGCGTTCCTTCTCAAGGCGGCGCTCTTCTTCCGCCGGCGGGCGGGGCATCGCATCACCGTGGTCACCGACGTGCCCTACTACCTGACGGACGAGCGGACGCCGGAGCCGGTGGTCCCCGGCATCGCGCGGGTGCGTCTGGATCGCCAGGCCGCAGCGGTGGTCGCCATCTTCGCCGTCTCCCTGGCCGGCCTGCTCCTGGCGACGGTGCAGGGGTGGGCCTTCATCTACCAGGAGGTCTTTGGCATCGCCACCCTGTTGGCCCTCGGGCTGCTGGTGCTGCTGCTGTTCCTCCGCGGGCTCCAGGGCTAGCGGGTGCGCGGACCGCCGTGGACAGGTAGACTCAAGACGTGCCCGATCTGAGCCCCGCGGTCCTCCTCATCATCCTCCAGTTGGTCTACCTGGAGGGCATCCTCTCCATCGACAACGCCGCCGTCCTCGGCGCCATGGTCTCCCACCTCCCGGCCCACGATCCCATCCCCTGGCCGAGACCGCTGCGGGGGCTGCAGGGGCCTGTGCACCGCCTCCTCGGCGGCCAGCGCCCCGCCGCCCTCAAGGTCGGCCTGCTCGGCGCCTACCTGGGCCGGGGGCTGATGCTCTTCATCGCCACCTGGGTGATCCAGAACCGCTGGCTGCTGCTGTTCGGCGGGCTCTACTTGATCAAGCTGGCCGTCGATCACCTCGGGGAGACGCCGGCGGAGGCGCGGGCGGCGGCGGCCGAGGCCGCGGGACAGCCGGTGCTGCGGACGCAGCGCTCCTTCTGGAACGTCGTCCTCGCGGTCGAACTGGCCGATTTGGCCTTCAGCCTGGACAACGTCGTGGCCGCCGTGGCGCTATCGCGGGAGTTCTGGGTCGTCATGACCGGCGTGGCCCTGGGTATCGTGACGATGCGGTTTGCCGCCGGCATCTTCGTCCGTCTGATCGCCCGCTACCCGGTGCTGGAGGCCGCCGCCTACCTGCTGGTGTTGAGCATCGGGGTCGGGCTGCTGGCCGAGGACTTCCTCCACGTGCGGCTGAGCGAAGTGCAGCGGTTTGCCGTCTCCTTCGGCATTCTGCTGCTCACGCTGCTCTACGGACGCAGCGCGACCTTTCAGCGGATCGGGGCGTCCTTTGTCTGGCTGAAGCGCGTGCTGGGCTTCGTCAACCTGCTCTTCATCTATGCGTTGAGACCCTTCGCCTGGTTCTTCGCGCTGCTGATCACGTTTTTTCGCGCGGTCATTCTCATCGTGGCTCCGCGCGCCCCCGCCGACCTCCAGGCCGGCGACCGCACCGTTCAGTCAGAACCCTCCTCGTCTGACCGCTAACCCCGGCGTCCGGGGGCCGAGCCCCGAAACACCGCTCTTCCGGATCACCTACCGGCTGGTCCGCGCGCTCCTGCGCGTCTACTTCCGCTTCGCCGTCGAGGACGCCGCTGGCGTCCCCTCCGGAGCGGCGCTGATCGTGGCCAACCATCCCAGCGCGCTCGACCCGCTGCTGCTCGCCGCCGCGCTGCCGCGGCGCGGCCTCTTCATCGCCGCCGCCGAGTTCCTCCAGCTGCCCGCCGTCGGCTGGGCGATGCGCGCCTACGGCGTCATCCCCGTGCGACGAGGGCAGACCGATCTCTCCGTAATCAAGGAGGCGATCGCCGCGCTCGAGGCCGGCGCGCTGGTGGTCATCTTCCCGGAGGGCCGCGTCTCACCGCGCGGCGCGGAGGCGAAAGCGGGGGCCGGTCTGCTCGCGGCGCGGACGGGAGCGCCGATCGTGCCCGCGGCGGTGGTGGGCAGCGCCCGCGCCCTCCCCCTGGGCGCGGTGATTCCCCGCCCCACCCGCGTCCGCGTGCGCTTCGGCGCAGCGAGAGCGGCTCCGTCCGATAGGGCCGCGGCTGAGGGCGTCGCGGCCGAGGCGCTGGCCTGGGCGCAGCAGGCCGCGTCCTGACAGGCGCCCCCGCCCGGGTCCGCGAAGACGAGGCGGGATGCCCATGGGTTCGCCGGCCGTCGCCTCTCCCCGCGTCATCAACATCGAGGATCTCCGGGTGATGGCGCGGCGCCGCCTGCCCAGGGTCGTCTTCGATTACCTCGACGGCGGCGCGGAGGGCGAGGTCACGCTGCGGGAGAACCGGCGGGCCTTCGAGGCCGTGACCTTCCGCCCGCGCCACGCCGTGCCTGTCACCCGCTGCGACGCGCGCACCACGGTGTTGGGGTTCGATCTTTCATTCCCGGCGTTGCTCGCTCCGGTCGGCTACAGCCGCCTCATGCACCACGGCGGAGAGGTCGTGGCCGCCCGCGCGGCGGGGGCGGCGGGGACCATCTACATCCTCTCGACGCTCTCCGGGCATCGCCTGGAAGACGTCAAGGCCGCCACGCCAGGCCCGGCGTGGTACCAGCTCTATCTGACGGGCGGGCGCGAGGCGGCGGAGGGTGCCATCGAGCGCGCCCGAGTGAGCGGCTTTTCGGCCCTGGTCATCACGATCGACTCCCCGGTGGCGGGGATGCGCGAACGTGATTTCCGCGGCGGGCAGACGCAGTTGCTCGGCCAGAACTGGCTGGCCAAGATCCCCTATCTGCCTCAGATGCTCCTCCACCCCGCCTGGCTGGTCCGTTTTCTCCTCGACGGCGGCGTCCCTCGGTTGCCGAATATCGTCATCCCCGGGGAAGGACCAATGCCTCTGATAGATGTGGGCGCCGCACTGGCGCAGAACGCGTTCACGTGGGAGGACATGAGGTGGATCCGCGAGATCTGGCCGGGGCCGATCGTCATCAAGGGCGTCCTGACGGAGCATGACGCGCGGCGGGCGATCGACGAAGGCGCGGCCGGCATCGTGGTCTCAAACCACGGGGGAAGGCAGCTCGACGGCCTCCCCGCCACCTTGAACGCCTTGCCCGAGGTCGTGGCGGCCGTGGATGGGAAAGCCGACGTGCTCGTGGATGGGGGAATCCGCCGCGGCAGCGACATCATCAAGGCGCTCTGTCTGGGCGCCCGCGCCGTGCTCGTGGGCCGCGCCTACGCGTACGGCCTCGCCGCGGCGGGTGAAGCCGGTGTCGCTCGCGCGCTCGAGATCCTGCGGACCGACGTCGAGCGTACCCTCACACTGCTCGGCTGCCGCTCCGTCGGCGACCTCGATCCTTCGTACATAAACCTGTCGGCCACCCTCCGGGGCGCTTGACAGCGCCTCAGCGGATGATAGGCTCAATGAACAAGATACGCGATGAACGCTCTCCGGTTGTACACACCGTATGCTCCCCGGCAGTGCATCTGTCCAGGGCGAAGGCCGCGGCGTGCCTTCGCCAGTCTCGCTTAGGCCTCCCGGCCTGAGCCCGCTCTCGCAAGGCTAAGCGTCCACGGTCTTCGCCATCCAGCACTCGATTCTGGATTGGGCGGAGGTGTTGGGTCATGGCACGCGTACAACAGGTTGATCACAACGCTATCAAGTTCGGCCAGATCGCGATCATGGTCGTCGTCGCCGCGGCGTGGCTGCTCGATCTCCCCTGGCTGGTCCTCCTCCTCGCCGCTGCGCTCCTGCTGAACGTTGCCTGGCCCGCAGGCGGACCCCTGCGGCTGCTCTACCGGCGCGTGGCTCTCCCCCTCCGCGTGGTCCGACCGCACCTCGTGGTCGATGACCCCGCGCCCCACCGGTTCAGTCAGGGGGTGGGCATGGTCTTCCTGGCAGCGTCCGCAGCGGCGCTGTATCTGGGGGCTGCCTGGTGGGGCTGGGGGCTGGCGTCGCTGGTGGGAGTCCTGGCGGCCGTCAACGTCTTCTGGAACTTCTGCGCAGGCTGTTTCCTCTACTATCAATTGCGGCGCGCGGGGCTGATCCGGCGGGAGCAGACGGCATGACGGAGCGGCTGGCTGTCCTGGCGGTCCTTGCTCTGATCGTGCTCCTCGCGGTGCTCTGGCTGCGTCTGCGGCCGCGCTCCCTGTCGGCGCGCCTCGACCCGGCCGCGCTCGCGGGCCTCGGCCTCAACGGCGGTCCGGCCGTGCTCGCCTTCACCTCGCCCGATTGCGCGGCGTGTGAGGCGGCGCAGCGTCCGGCGCTGCAGGAGTTGCGACGCCTGGCCGGCGCCCGTGTACAGGTTCGCGAGGTGGACGTCTTCTCCGCGCCCGTGCTGGTGCGCGCGCTGGGCATCTTCAGCCTGCCCAGCACAGTCGTGCTTGACCGCGGCGAGGTCCGCGCCGTGAACATCGGCTACGCGACCACCGCTCGCCTGCTGGAGCAGCTGCTGGGTCCGTCGCGGGAAGCGGTCTCCGTCGGACCTGGTCCGCGTTGACGGAGGTGCTCGAGGCTGCTACAACTAAGGCCAATCGGCAATGAGGAGGGCGCATAGGCGCCGCGCCGGACGAGCGAGTCGGGGAGAGTGAGAGCCCGGTCGAGGCCGCGCGCCGAACCCAGCCTCCGAGCCTGCGCCTGCTAGCGCGCCGGAACCCGCCGTGATCGGGTGAGTGCCGGCATCCTCGCGATGCCGGAAGCAGGGTGGTACCACGGGTGTCCCCCGTCCCTTCGGACGGGGGTTTTGTTTTCTGGAAGGAGCGTCGGCACCAATGGTCACGGAGTACGTCAAGGCGATCCCCGCGAAAGCGGAAGACTTCTCGGAGTGGTACACGGCCGTTTGCCTGCGGGCGGAGCTGGCGGACTACTCCCCGATCCGCGGCATGATGGTCGTGCGCCCCTACGGCTGGGCCATCTGGGAAGGAATCCAGGGCTGGCTGGACCCGCGCCTCAAAGCCACCGGCCACGTCAACGCCGCCTTCCCGGTCCTGATGCCGGAGAGCCTGCTGCAGCTGGAGGCGCAGCACGTCAAAGGGTTCGCCCCGCAGGTGGCCTGGGTCACGCAGGGCGGCGACGAACCCCTCGCCGAGCGGCTGGCAGTGCGTCCCACCTCCGAGGCGATCATGATGCCCATGTACGCCAAGTGGGTGCAGTCCTACCGCGACCTGCCGGTGCTGATCGTACAGTGGAACAGCGTGGTGCGCTGGGAGAAGTCGACCCGTCTCTTCCTGCGCACGACCGAGTTCTTCTGGCACGAGGGGCACACGGCGCACCGCACCGAGGAGGAGGCCGTGGGGGAGTGCCGTGCGATCCTGGAGCTCTACCGTGAGCTGCTGGAGTCGGTCCTGGCCATCCCGGTGCTGGCGGGGCGCAAGCCGCCGAGCGAGCGCTTTGCCGGGGCGGACGACACCTACACGCTGGAGGCGTTGATGCCGGACAGCCAGGCCATCCAGGCCGGCACCACGCACTACCTCGGTCAGAACTTCGGCAAGGCGTTTCAGGTGAAGTTCCTGGACCAGGACAACCAAGAGAAGTACGTCTGGACGACTTCCTGGGCGGTGAGCACACGGCTGATCGGCGCCCTCGTCATGGCCCACGGCGACGACCGCGGATTAGTGCTCCCTCCGGCGATCGCGCCGCACCAGGTCGTGATCGTGCCGATCCAGCGGAAGGCCGGTGGGGCTGATGCCGCGGGGGTGGGCGAGGCGGCGGCCGCGCTGGCGAAGCAGCTGGGCACCCGCTTTCGCGTCATGGTGGACGACCGGGAGCACTACACGCCCGGTTGGAAGTTCAATGAGTGGGAGATGCGCGGGGTCCCCATCCGCCTGGAGATCGGGCCGCGCGAAGTCGCTAAGGGGGAGGTCGTCCTCGTCCGCCGGACCGGCGGCGACAAAGAAGCCGTTCCGATGGAGCGGCTGACCGAGCGGCTGGCGCTGGCTCTCGACGAGGTGCAGGCGGATCTGCACGAGCGCGGACGGCGCTTCCTGAACGAGCACATCACCGCGGCGTCGTCCGTGGAAGAGATCGGCGCCCTCATTGCCGACCGGCGGGGGTTCGTGCGCGTGGGCTGGTGCGAATCACAGGAGTGCGAGGATCAGATCCGCGAGCGCACGGGCGCCTCGCCGCGCCTCATTCCACTGGACGACCGCCCCGAGGGCGCTTGCGTTGTCTGCGGACGGCCGTCCCGCGCCACCGTGTACTACGCGCGCGCCTACTAGGCGCCCTCATGCCGCGTGACATCCCGGTCGGCAACGGCTCGCTCCTGGTCAACTTCGACCTGATCTATCAGCTGCAGGATTTCTACTGGCCGCACGTGGGGCAGGAGAACCACTCCCCCGGTCATCCCTTCCGCTTCGGAGTGTGGGTGGACGGCCAGTTCCGCTGGATCGATCATCCCGGGTGGGAGCGCTCCCTGGACTACGAGGTGGACACCCTCGTCACGCGCGTGTCATTGAGACACCCCGAACTGCTCTTGCGGCTGGAGTGCGCCGACGTGGTGGACTTCCACGAGAATCTCTATCTGCGGCGTCTCATCGTCACCGACGAGGCGGGGCGCGACCGTGAGGTGCGCCTGTTCTTCAGCCAGGACTTCCACATCAGCGGCACCGAGGTGGCCGACTCCGTCTACTACGAGCCGGAGCGGCTGGCGGTCTTCCACTACAAAGGCAAGCGCTGGTTCATGGTCAACGCCGCCCGCGAGCAGCCGGGCGGCTGGGAGCTCGGCATCGACCAGTGGGCCGTGGGGATCAAGGAGTGGCAGGGGCGCGAGGGCACCTGGCGCGACGCGGAAGACGGCGTCCTCTCGGGGAACGCGGTGGCGCAGGGCAGCGTGGATTCGACGGTCGCCCTGTACCTGCGCGTGCCGGCCGGCGGGCAGGCCACCGGATGGCACTGGATTGCGGTGGGGGAGGACTTCCTCGAGGTGACCCGGATCAACCGCGCGATCCGCGAGAAGGGCCCGCACACGTTCCTGGAACGTACGCGGCACTACTGGCTGTTGTGGCTCAGCAAGGCCAGCTCGGAGATGACCGACCTGCCGCCGGCGGTGGCGCACGTGTACCGGCGCAGCCTCCTCCTCCTGCGCTCCCAGATCGACAACAGCGGGGCGATCATCGCCGCGAACGATTGGGATATCACCCGCTTCGCCAGCGACACCTACGCGTACATGTGGCCGCGGGACGGCGCCCTGGTCGCCGACGCCCTCAACGAAGCCGGCCACTCCGAGGTGACGCGGCGCTTCTTCGCGTTCTGTCACCACGTCATCACGGAGGAGGGCTACCTGCTGCACAAGTACACGCCGGACGGGTCGATCGCGTCATCCTGGCACGGCTGGTACCACGAGGGGAAGAAGGAACTACCGGTCCAGGAGGATGAGACGGCGCTGGTGCTCTGGGCGCTCTGGCGGCACTTCGACCGCTATCGGGAGGTGGAGTTCATCAAGCCGCTCTACCGCGGCCTCGTCGTGCGGGCGGCCAACTGGATGATCGAGTATCGTGACCGCGAGACCGGGCTCCCGCTGCCCTCCTGGGATCTGTGGGAGGAGCGGCGCGGCGTGCTGGCCTGGACGGTGGGTGCGACCTGGAGCGGTCTGATCGCCGCCGCGCGCTTCGCCGAAGCGTTCGGCGAGGGGGAGCTTGCGGTCCGCTACCGTCGCGTCGCCGACGAGATCCGCGCGGGGGCGGACCAACATCTCTGGCGGGGCGACGAGCGCTTCGTCCGCATGATTCAGCGCCGGGCCGACGGGTCCTGGGAGGTGGATCCCACCCTCGACGCCTCCATCTCCGGCCTCTGGCTCTTCGGCATGTACGCTCCCGACGATCCGCGCATCGTGCGTACGATGGAGGCGATCCGCGAACGGCTCTGGGTCAAGACAGACGTCGGCGGGATGGCCCGCTACGAGCGCGATCCCTATCAGCGCGTCGGCGGCGACGACGACCGCGTGGCGGGGAACCCCTGGTTCATCTGCACCCTCTGGCTGGCGCACTGGTACGCGGAGACGGCCCGGGTGTCCGGAGATCTCGACCGGGTGATAGACCTGCTCACCTGGGTCTGCGAGCATGCCCTCGGCAGCGGGGTCCTCGCCGAGCAGATCCATCCCTTTACGGGGGCGCCGCTGTCGGTCAGCCCGCTCACCTGGAGCCACGCCGCGCTGGTGACGACCGTGCACGCCTACCTCGGCGCCCGAGCGCGCCTGGGCGGCTAGCGCATTTTCTGGTTCGCCTGGGCGGTATTCAAGCCGAAAACCAGGATCTACAAATCCTGAACGCCCTGCGCCCAGTGCTCCCCGTATCATAGGAGCATGGCGATCGATCGCGTGCGGGCGGCGCTGCAGGCCGCCGGTCTGGCCGTGGACATCATGGAATTCCCCGCGGGCACTCGGACGGCGGAGGACGCGGCGCGCGCGCTGGGCACCAGCGTCGCGCAGATCGTAAAGTCCCTCGTCTTCCTCGCCGACGGGCGGCCCGTTCTCGTCCTCGTGTCGGGGGCGAATCGCGTGGATCTGGGGAAACTGGCCGCGGCCGCCGGCGCGCGGGTGATCGGCAAGGCCGACGCTGCTGTGGTCCGGGAGGCCACCGGGTTCGCGATCGGCGGCGTGCCTCCCGTAGGGCACAGCAGGGTTCTGCCCACCTTTCTCGACCGCGACCTCCTGGCCCACGACGTCGTGTACGCGGCGGCGGGGACCCCCCGGGCGGTCTTTCCGATCGCGCCGCGGGCGCTGCAGGAGGTCATCGGCGCAGCCGAGATCGACCTCCGCGAGGAGTAACCGACCCCCGTTTCCCGTGCTATCATGAGGGTCAATCGCACATTGACGGCCTTCGGGGCAGGGTGCGTCTCCGGGTGGTGAGCCCGGCGACAACTCCCGACCGGCGGTACAGCCCGCGAGCGGCGCTTACGAGCGCTGCAGATCCGGTGCGATTCCGGAGCCGACGGTACAGTCCGGATGGGAGAAGGTCCTCCGGGTGGGCTCAAGGGTGCCTCATCATCCTTGATCCCTGGTCCGGGTCTCTGCCCCTGCCGTCACGACCAGGGGGCAGGGATGAGACGGTTCACGCACGTCGCAGTGCTCGGCGCCATCGCGTTCATCCTCATGCGCGTCGCGTTCTCGCTGCCGTTCCTTCCCGCGTTCCTCAAGTACGATCCCAGCGAGGTGCCGGCCCTCATCGCCACTTTCGCCTTTGGGCCGCTGGCCGGCCTTTCCGTCGAGATGCTCAAGGCCCTGCTGGTGCAGGTCCTCGGCGGGCCCGATCCCTCCGGCGGCGTCTTCGGCGTCTTCATGAACCTACTGGCCGGAGCGACGCTGGTCGGTGTGGCGGGCTGGTACTACCTGATCGAGCACACCAAGCCTGGGGCCGTCAGGGCGTTGGTCTTCGGCGTGCTGGCGATGACCGGCGTGATGATCGTCGCCAACATCCTCCTGACACCGATCTTCTTCGGGATCCCGCGCGCGCAGGTCATCGCGCTGGTGCTGCCCGCGCTCCTGCCGTTCAACCTCGTCAAGGGGGGCATGAGCGCGCTGATCACCTTCTACCTGTACAAGCGCGTGCGCGGGTACCTCTACGAGTGGGTGGGTGACCGCGCCGTCTGGTAGCCGTCCCGACGCGCTCTTCCTGAACGGGCGCTTCCACACGCTCGATCCCGCGCGGCCCCTCGCCGGGGCTCTCGCGGCCTCCGGCGGGCGCATCGTTGCCCTCGGGGAACCCGACGAGCTGGCGGCCGCGTTCCCCGGCTACACGCGCATCGACCTTGGCGGCCGGACGGTGCTGCCCGGGTTCGTGGACAGCCACATCCACCTGGCGGCGTACGGTATCGCGCTGCGGCGCATCGATCTCGCCGGGGCCGGATCGCTGCGAGAGGCGGTTTCGGCCGTGCGCGCGGCGGCGCGCGAGCATCCAGAGGCCTGGATTCTGGGACGGGGCTGGGACAAGAACGTCTGGCCGGAGGACCGCTTCCCGTCCGCCACCGACCTCGACCCCGTCAGCCCCGCCAACCCCGTGGCCCTCAGCAGCAAGGATGGCCACCTCCTCTGGGTCAACAGCGCGGCGATGCGGCTGGCCGGGGTAACGCCCCAGACCCCCGACCCGCCGGGCGGAGAGATCACCAGAGACGAGCGTGGACTCCCCACCGGCATCCTCAAAGAGGAGTCGGCCAAGGCCCTGGTCGGGAAGGTCATTCCGCCTGCGGGTGCGCGCGCGGTCGAGCGCGGCATTCGGGACGCCGGTGCGATCCTGCACCGAGTGGGGATCACGGGCGTGCACAGTTTCGTGGGCACGGAGCGCTATGAGGGCGAGACGGTCTTCGGCGTGCTCCAGGACCTGGCGGCGCGCGGCAACCTGCCGCTGCGGGTGTGCGCGACCCTGCCCCTCGGGGCGTTAGAGGCGGCCGCATCCGGGCTGCGCACCGGCAGCGGCGACGCATGGCTGCGCACCGGGCCGCTGAAGGTGTTCGCCGACGGGACGCTGGGCTCGCAGACCGCCGGCATGCTCGAGCCCTACGATGGACAGCCGCACAACACCGGCATCGCCATCCATGGCCGGGAAGAGCTCGCGGCGATCGTACGGCGGGCGGTGGGGGCGGGGTGCTGGTGCGCCATCCACGCCATCGGCGACCGCGCCAACCGCTGGGTCCTGGACGCCTACCAGGCGAACGCAGACGCCTCTCGCAGGCTGGGAGCCCGCCACCGCATCGAGCACGTGCAGCTGATTCACCCCGATGACCTGCCGCGGCTGGCCGCGCTGGGGGTCACCGCCTCGATGCAGCCCATCCACGCCACCAGCGACCGCGACATCGCCGACCGTTACTGGGGCCGGCGCAGCCGAACCGCCTACGCGTGGCGGTCTCTGCTGCGCGCCGGAACGGTCTTGGCCTTCGGTTCGGACGCGCCCGTGGAGACGCCGGATCCCTGGCAGGGGATCTACGCTGCGGTGACGCGACGTCGCCCCGCCGACCAGCGGACGGCCTGGTACCCAGAGGAGGCGCTGACTATCGAAGAGGCGGTGCGCGCCTACACCGTCGGGGCGGCGTGGGCGTCGGGAGAGGAAGGGGTGAAGGGTATCCTTTCGCCGGGCCGGCTTGCGGACTTCATCGTCCTGGACCGCGACGTCATGTTCGAGCCCCCTGAAGCGCTGCTGGAGACGACGGTGCTCGTCACGATCATCGGCGGACGGCCGGTATACGCGGCCGGTCCGTTGAGTGGGATGGCCTCAGGCGGGCTCCCCAAGTAGCGTTGCCACGGGCACGGACAGGCCGGGCAGCACCGGGGCGCCGTCGAGGGTTTCATGCGCCGCGTAGCGTGTTGCCCCACTGCGCGTGTGGAGAGTCACAGTGCGAGAGTCGGGGTCGACGACCCAGGCAGCATGAGTGCCCGCTCGCAGGTAGTCCGCCATTTTTGCGGCGATTTCCCCGGGGCGATCGTCTGGCGAAAGGACCTCGACAGCGAGGTCAGGCGCTCCAGGGAAGAAGCGAACTGGTACAGGCGAGGGGACGCGGGCCGCCAGCACGACAGCTGCGTCAGGCCCACGCACCGTCGGCGGGTCGTGGGAGAGAATGAAGCCGGTTCCGGCCACCACCAATCCTGCGCTGTGTTCGCAGACATGTTTGTGCAACAGACTGCTAATTCTCGCGACAATCCATCCATGGCGAGCGCCTGGGAGCATCAGTTCGACAACCTGGCCGCCCACCAGCTCGGCCTTGTCGAGACGGTGGGAGAGGTGCCAGAACTCCTCCACTGAGACGAGCGCCACCGCTTCAGGGACCATGGACCCAATATAGCGCGCTCCCAGGCCTTTCCGGACGGCCGACGAGGAAATGGGGCATAGGGAAGGAAGAGCCACTAAACCCAGACCTCCCCATCACCGTTACGAGGGTGGAGGGACCCTTGGACCACGAGGACGCGGTACTCGTTGCGGCCTTCAAGCGAGGCGAAGAGAGCGCCTTCACGGCCCTCGTGATCAAGTACCGGGAGACCGTCTACCGGATCGCCCGGCGGATGGTGGCCAATCACGAGGACGGCGCCGACATCGCCCAGGAGGTCTTCATCCGGGTGCACCGGGCCCTGCCGCGCTTTGACGGCCGCGCGCAGCTGCGGACGTGGCTGTACCGGATCACGGTGAACCTCTGTCTGGACTTTCAGGAGCGGCGCCGGCGCCACGCCTGGGTCGATCTCGACGAGGTCGTGCAGGAGGCCGCCGTCGAGGCTGGCCCGGCGGCGCAGGCAGAGGCGGGAGCGCTGCGCCAGGCCGTGGCTGCGGCGGTGCAGAGCCTTCCCCCCCGCCAGCGCGCGATGGTCGCGCTGCGTCTCTACCAGGACCAGGCGTATGAGGACATCGCCAGGATCTGCGGCTGCTCGGAGGGGACGGTCAAGGCGACCATGTTCGCCGCGCTGAGGAAACTGCGCGGTTCGCTGGCTGAGGAGTGGAGCGAGGAGCGGCGATGACTTGTCGAGAGGCGCGCGACGCGCTATTGGAGGTGACGACCGGGCGGACCCCGCCTGATCTGCGGCGGGCTGTGGCCGCGCACCTGGAGGTCTGCGCCGACTGCCGCACGGAGGCCGCGCGCCTCGCGGACACCGTGGCCCTCCTGCGCGCCGACCCCGACCCCGATCCGCCGGCCGGATTCTGGCCGGGCTTCATGGCTCAGCTGGAGGAGCGGATCGCCCAGGAGCCTGTGAGCGTCTGGGCGAGACTGCGCCGGCGCATCAGCGTGCCTGGATTCGGCCCCGCGGCGGCGACGGCGATCGTGGTGGTCATCTTCGTCGCCTCGACGCTCCTGCGCCCGGCGGTGGGCCCCGCTCCCGACGCTCAGACGGCCAACCCGGTGGCGCCGTACCTCACCGACTCCATGCGCACCCTGTTGCCCTCGCTCGAGCAGACGGTGCAGATCTGGCAGTCGGGGTTGGGCGGGACGGACGCCGACCCTCTCTACCTGATCCAGCCGGAAGGGCCCTGATGCGGCGTCAGATCCTGCTCGCCGCCGTGGTCGTCGGCCTGCTGGCGCTCCCAGCGTTGGGCCAGGCGCCCACGCCCCTGCCCGATGAGCGAATCGGCCGGATCATCGAAGCGCTGCTCATCTGGCGGCTCGTCGATGATCTGGATCTCACCGACCAGCAGGTCGCCCGCATCTTTCCCCGGATCAAAGCGCTCAAGCAGATCCGCCTGGAGCTGGGACGGCGCAAGCGGGCGCTGGAAGGGGAGCTGCGGCAGTTGCTGCGGCAGCGGCCGCCCGATCAAGAGGCGATCCGGCTGAAGCTGGCCGAGCTCACCGAACTGCGTACGGACATCGAGCGGCGGCGCCAGCAGGTCCTGCGCCAGATCGCGTCGGCCCTGACCCTGGAGCAGCAGGCCAGGTTTGCGCTGATCGCCGAACGCTTCGAGGCGGAGACCCTGCGGCTCCTCGAAGACGTACGCCGGCTGGCCGAAACGACGCCCACGCCCCGGCAGTAACCGAGCGTCAGCGCCGAGGGCGCTCTCCCGTTTCCTCTCTGATCTGATAGTCAGCCTTGCGGTAGGTCTCGCGGGTTCCGCAGTGGGGGCAGAGATGGTAGTTGGCCGCGAGGGTGCCGCGGTCGAAGGAGCGGCGGTCCATCCGGCGGCCGGTGTCGAATAGCCGGCCGCAGCGTTTACACACTACCCAGAGACGGATCTTCCCCACGATGCCCACCGGGGGCCGGCCCGGCGGATCCCACGCGCGCCTCGATGTCGGCGGCCCGCCAGATGCGCTTCTCTGCGTTGGCGAAGAGCGGCGTCGGGAAGCCCGGCTGGCTCGCGATCGTTTCCAGAAAGGCGCGGGGACTCACCCCAAAGCGCTCGGCTGCTTCGACGGCGCTGAGGACGGACTCTCCGGCCGCGACCGCGCGGCAGACTGCCGCGATGAACGAGTCGGAGGCGGATGGACGGCGCAGCACGAAGTCCAGCGCCGACATCCCACGCGGGTGCGCCTGCTTGATCGTGTTGCTGTAGTGGCGCAGCTCCTCCGGATACCCGCGCAAGTGCGCGAGCACCAGGGTGTCGCGCCGGTACAGTTCTTCGCTCATCGCCGCAGGCGGGAGAGTGAGAAGACCACCGATGCCGTTCCTCAACCCTCAGGACGCGGAGACCATTCGCCGCCGCTTCGCCTCTGACCTGGAAGCGCCGGTTCGCCTGCTGCTGTTCCTCCCCGCCACCGGCGGCCTGGCGCTGCCCGGGGAAGACTGGGAGATCGCCGAGTACACGCGGCGGATTCTCACGGAGGTGGCCGCGCTCTCCGACAAGGTGACGCTGGAGGAGTACGGGCTGCTCTCCCACGCCGCCGCTGCCTCCCGGTACGGCATTGAGCAGGTCCCGGCGATCGTCTTTCTGGCCGGCCACGACTACGGCGTCCGCTACCTGGGGATGCCGGCGGGGTATGAGTTCGTGACGCTGCTCGAGGTGATCATCGCGGTCTCGCGCGGCCGCGCGGAGTTGGCCGAGCCGTCGCGCGCCGCGCTGGCGAGACTGCCGGGGGAGGTCCACCTGCAGGTCTTCGTTACCCCTACCTGACCCCACTGTCCGCGCGCGGCCAGGCTGGCCGCGCACCTGGCGATCGAAAGCCCCCGCGTGCGCGCGGAGATCGTCGAGGCGACCGAATTCCCCGACCTGGCGCGCCGGTTCAACGTCTACGCGGTGCCGAAAACCGTCATCAATGGCACGCATGAATTTGTCGGCGCCCTCCCCGAGCCTCACTTTGTGGCGGCGGTGGCACGCGCCGTCGGCGGTGAGGGTGATGAGGGTGAGGTCGTCGGCGGTGACGCCACGCCTGGTGCGGAGGGAGAGTCGACCCCGCTCGATCCCGGACGCAATCACGAGTAGGGCTCTGTTAACTTTCAAGTAACCTTTTTGCCCCTTTGATCGTGGTTTAGGGCGGGATTGTTCTGGCTAAAACGCTTGAGACCAAGTTCAGGTATGGGAGGTCAAGATGTCTGATCCTGGACGGATGAGTGTCATTGTCGTTGCCGTCGGTGCCGTCACCCTCCTCGTGATGGCGCCGCTGCTGTTTCTGGGCGGACCGGGCGCCGGGCTAGCCGCTCCCGCTCCCACACCGACCCCGCCGGCAACCCCCGGGCCCCCTTCGCCGCCGCCTGCGCCGCCCGCCGCTCCGGCGCCTACGGCGACGCCTCCACCCGCATCGCCTCCTGCCTCGCCGGCGGCTGCCCCCTCACCGGGAGCTCCGAGTGTGACGGTGGTGGACGTGACGCGCTCACAAGAGATTCCGGCCCCGCAGGCGCAGACGCCGGCGACGGCCGCGGCCAGTGGCGCCGTCGTCATCAACGCCGCGCGGACCGAGGTGGGCTTCACGTTCGCGTTCACGGGTTTGAGCGGAAACCTGATGCAGGCGCACTTCCACCGCGCAGAGCGGGGTGTGGCCGGTCCCGTCGTGCAGACGATCTGCGGCGCACCAGAACCCGTCATCAGTGGGGCGTGCCCCGCCGCCGCGGCTGGGACCATTGCAGGCGTATGGAGGAGTGTGCCGGCGGCCTTGATGGCCGATTTGATCGCGGGCCGTCTCTATGTCAACTTCCACACCGCGTTGAACCCGGGAGGCGAGATCCGGGGACAGATCGTACCGGCCCGGTGAGGTCCTTGGGGCAAAGCTGAACGTTTAGAGCTCAGGCGTGTCGCTGGCTCGCTGCGATCGGATGCGGCGGGCCAGCGCCGCTCCAAGCGGAGTGAGCGCGTAGCGGACCTGGCCGGTGGCGGGCTCAAACTGCAGGAGGCCGTGCAGGCGGGCGTGCCAGCATCCGCGAGAGACCTCCTGCGCGGAGAGCCCGGTCAACGTGCGGATCTCTTGATGGGTGAGGGCCTGGCGGTACCAGGCCTGTTGGTCCAGGAGAGCGGTGGCGATGGTGCCGGCCCACTCTTCGATGTCGGCGTTGGGAGTCCGCTGCAAGGCCATGATCGGTGTCTGCTGCGTCTGCTGCTGCAAATGACGTCCGTCGCTGTGACCATGCCCGTTCGCCGGAAGGGCTAGACGCTGCCCCTTCGATAGAGGGGCTAGACGCCGCCTCTCTCCCTTCACGGGATTCCGAACGAGCAGATCGCGCGCCGCCACGCCCCGCTACCCCCTCGTCGCCAGGAAGAGTCCTGCCACGACCCCTGCGATGAAGATGCCGAGGAGGAGATACCTCACCAGGAACGCGCGGGCGCGCGAGTGCCGCCGCCGCATCAGCCGGGTCATGACCCGCTCCGGAGGGATATGCGACTGATCCCCCCGGGAGACCGGATCCAGCATCCCAGTCCCTCCTGTGCCCCTTGAGTTGTCGAGCGGTAGCCGAACTATTGGCCGCGGGAGGGCGCTTTCCTGCCGGTTTTGGACAGATTGTCCGGAATTTGGCGCGCCGTCTTTGCTACCCCGAGTGAGCGACGCGGGACGACCCGCGGATGTCTGAGGAAGCGGGGGGATGGGTAGAACAGGGATGCAGGCTCTTAGGACTCGAGAAAGGCAAACCGCCCGCAAGGGCGGGACGCAAAGTCACGGGACTCAGCGTGTGAGTCGGCCGGGCCGCCGAAGGTCATGAGACACACACACCTCTCAACACATCTGCTCGCTGTCCCCCCTTCACGTCTGTCTGCGGCATCGATTCTTCCTCGCGCATCCTAATTGCGCCGGCGGCCCGGAGTCTTCTTCTCGAACATCTTGAACCTGCGCTGACTTCGTCTTCTCAGCCACGTCCCTCGAAAATCGAATGCTCAGGAAGACGCTCAACTTCAGGCAGCCCCGATAGTACCTGACTGGCCCCTTGCGGTATGGCGAAAGTAGGATGGTGGCATGAGGCGGCGTGCCTTGCTCGCGGCGACCCTGACGATCCTCCTCCTTGCGCCCTGGAGCCGTGCCGCGGGGGCTATGCTGCGCGCGGTCCCCGCCCAAACGCGGCCGCATCGGATGTCCACGTCCACCGGCGGGGATCTGCAGCTGCCCGGTACAGAAGCGCAGATTATGGCTTGGTTGTTGCCCTCAACGGAATCGACCGGATTGTTCCTCCAACTCAGAGTGATAGGCTCCGGGGTCACGTGGACCATCCCGTCGAGGTCCATTCGGTTTCGCCTGCTCGACCGACACGGCCTTCCAGCCATCGGGCGATGGCGGATCGCGCTGCCATCGGGCACCCCGCAGGTCATCGAACCTGCTCCAGGCCCGGACGCCAGATTTGCGCTCGCGTTCGACCCTGGCACGGTGAGGTCGGGACTCTATGAGCTGCGCGCCTCTCTTCGCGTGGGCGCACAGGAGAGGGGCACCGGAAGACGCTTTCATCTTCAGGAGTTGACCACGACACTGCGTGTGAACGTGCCGCCGCGTCCCGACCGGCGGCCGAGCCTGACTCCGGGGCAACGGTTCCTGTTCATTCCCGCGCATGAGGCCAGCGGGGTACGGCCACCGTATCCGTATCGAGAGGCCGGATCGAGCGCGGCCATGCCGTGGAGCGTCATGGAGGGGCGGATTCTGACCCTCAAGCAGGTGCGGCGGGAGCCCGGCGGGCAATCCTTACTCGTCTTCTCCATTGAAGGTTCTTACAGAATTGTCCAGCTCACGTGGGCAACCGAGGCAGCTCCACTTCCTTACCTCTATCCGTTGACTGAGGATGCCACGCTCCGCAGGCTCAAGACAAAGTTCGAAGGGAGGCGCGTCTGGTGGTACGGGGGAGCGGTGACCTCGCTGCGCTGTCCCGGAGGTGGCCCCGCCGAGTCTGTGACCATCCGGACCGGTGTGCCGACCTCCTATCTGATCCACCGGCTGGTCCGGATCTCCAGCGTGGGGTTTCAGCTGGCGATGCGCGGAGGGGAGACCGCGCTGGACTGGTCCAAGTCAGCATTTGCGGCTACCGATCCCCTGGTGGCACAACTGCGCGCGCCTCGTGATCTGAAAGTGACCGGCTGGACCACGAGCGGAAAGAAACGCCTGAACCTACAGGAGTGCACGGCCTTCCAGGTAATCTTTGCTGACGACTGGCACATTGAGCGCGCCCTCAGCCTGGCCCACCCGCGGACGCTCTATCCAACGTGGCCCCGAGCAATACTGAATGCCGTTCTCGCCGGCGATCTCTGTAAGGGGATGTCGCCGGACATGGTGGCCTGGTCGCGCGGCTGGCCCGACGATCCCGGCACGTTCGAGGAGATGCGACGCTGGGCAGCGTGGCGCTACGACAGCGGTCCGCCTTTCGATGACTGGGTGTACTTCCGCAACGGCCGGGTAATCGAATGGCGGTTCCCTATGATCAATTCACCTGCAAACACGGGAGCGAAACGGATGTGCGCATCGTAGCCTGACCGCACGCTGTGAACCAACGGTACTTATAGTGGCTGGTGCGGAAGGGGGGATTCGAACCCCCACGGGGTTTCCCCCACAGGCTCCTGAGGCCTGCGCGTCTGCCAAGTTCCGCCACTTCCGCGCGGCGCGAGGATTGAAAGACGGCGCGGAACGACCCAACGCCGTCACGATCACGATACCCGTCCGCCTTCCGCATTGTCAATCGCGGGTCCTATACTGATGACACCGTGGGCCGGCGCGCGTCGTTCGACATCCCCGCCTTTCTCGACGGCCTCCAACGCGACCGGGGGTATCAAGGCCAGATCGTCCACCGCCGGTCGGTAGCGGGGCGGACCGTCCGCTACGCGCCACTAAATCCCCCGCTGCCAGAGCGGCTGCGGAAGCGTCTGGCGACGTGGGGCGTGACCCGCCTCTATACGCATCAGGCCGCTGCTGTGGACGCCGTGCGGCGGGGAGAGCACGTCGCCGTCGTCACGCCCACCGCCAGCGGCAAAACCCTCTGCTACAACCTGCCGGTGCTCGAGCATCTCGCCGACGACCCTGAGGCGCGGGCGCTCTACCTCTTCCCGACCAAGGCGCTGGCGCAGGATCAGCGCGACGCGCTGGCCGAGCTGGCGCCGGAGGAGGTGCGCGTGGCCACCTACGACGGCGACACGCCGCCGGAGGAACGGCGCCGCATCCGCGACGAGACGCACATCCTGCTCAGCAATCCGGACATGCTGCACGTGGGCATCCTCCCCCAGCACCTGCGCTGGGCGGAGGCGCTGCGGCGGCTGCGCTTCGTCGTCATCGACGACATGCACGTCTACCGCGGCGTCTTTGGCAGCAACGTGGCCAACATCCTCAGACGGCTGCGGCGCGTCTGCGCTCTCTACGGCAGCCGGCCGCAGTTCATCTGCACCTCGGCGACCATCGCGAACCCGCAGGAGTTCACCGAGCGTCTGCTCGGGCTGTCGGTGACGGTGATCGCCGACGGCGGCGCCCCCTCCGGTCCCCGTGAGGTGGTCCTCTGGAACCCGCCCTTCCTCGACCGGAGTCGGATGACGCGGCGCAGCCCGTACTCGGAGGCCACCTGGCTCTTCAGCGCGCTGGTGCGGGAGGGCGTGCGCACGATCGCTTTCACCAAGGCGCGCAAAGTCACCGAACTGATCTACCGGTACGCGCGGTCACGTCTGGCCAAGGACGCGCCGGAGGCCGCGGGACGGATCAGCCCATACCGGGCCGGCTACCTCCCCGAGGAGCGGCGGCGGATCGAGCAGCGCCTTTTCCGCGGGGACCTGGTGGGCGTCGTCTCCACGAGCGCCCTTGAGCTGGGGATCGACGTCGGCGGGCTCGACGCGGCGCTGCTGGTGGGTTTTCCGGGGACCATCGCCAGCACGTGGCAGCGGGCGGGCCGTGCGGGACGGGGGCGCGATCCCTCGCTGGCCGTTTTGATCGCCCTCGACGACGCGCTCGACCAGTACCTGATGCGCCACCCCGACTACCTCTTCTCCCGCCCCTTCGAGCACGCGGTGATCGACCCGGACAACCCCTACATCCTCGCCGGGCATCTGCGCTGCGCGGCGGCGGAAGGGCCGCTCGACGAGCGCGACGCCGACTTCTTCGGTGTGCGTTCGGGCGAGGTGGCGTCGATCCTGGGGGAGGTGGGCGATCTGCTGCGCCGGCGTGGGCGCTGGTACTGGTCGGCGCCGGAGCGCTACCCCGCCGCAGAAGTGGAGGTGCGGTCGGCCTCCGGAGACACCTATCGCATCATCGAGGAGAGGGAGGGGCGGCTCCTGGGCATGGTCGATTCCGCCCGGGCGTTCGAAACGGTGCACCCGGGCGCGATCTACCTCCATCAGGGCGATGCGTATCTCGCTCGGGAGCTGGACCTGCAGACGAAGGTGGCGCTGGTCGCCGCCACCGCCGCCGACCACTACACCCAACCGCGCAGCGACACCGACGCGGCGATCCTGCGGCATCATCGAGAGCGGCCCTGGGGACCCACCACCGCCTGGTTCGGCGACGTCGAGGTGACGACGCAGGTCACCGGATTCGTGCGCAAGCAGCTCTTCACCGAGGCCGTCCTGGGGAGCGAACCGCTCGATCTCCCCCCGCAGAGCCTCACGACGACCGCCGTGTGGTTCACGGTCCCCGACGACCTGGTGCGCGAGATCGACGCCCGCGGGCTGGACCTCGCCGGGGGGATCCACGCCGCGGAGCACGCCGCGATCGGGCTGCTCCCGCTCTTTGCGATGTGCGACCGCTGGGACATCGGCGGGGTCTCCTACCCACAGCACCCGCAGACGCGCGTGCCTACGATCTTCATCTACGACGGGCACCCCGGCGGCGTCGGCATCACCGAGAAGGGCTTTGCGCTGCTGGACGACTGGATGAGGGCGACCCTCGACGCCATCGCCGCCTGCCCCTGCGAATCGGGCTGCCCCTCCTGCGTGCAGTCTCCTAAATGCGGCAACCTGAACAACCCGCTGGACAAGGCGGCGGCGCTGCTGCTGCTGCGGGGCCTGCTGACGGCCGCGCCTGCCCCGGCGCGCGTCTGAGGAGCGTCGCGTGGCCGGTCCGATCGAACTGATCCTGATGCGCCAGCTCGCCGGGTCCCTCGCCATGCCCATCTTCGTCGTGGATCCGGCCGGCGATCTGCTCTTCTACAACGAGCCCGCCGAGGAGCTGTTGGGCCGCCGCTTCGACGAGGCGGGCCCGATGCCGGCCGCAGACTGGTCGACCGCTTTTCCCAGCGGGACGAGGACGGATCGCCCATCCCGCCGGACGGTCTCCCCCTGATGATCGCGCTGCGGGAGCGCCGGCCCGCCCACCGCACCTTCTGGATCACCGGCCACGACGCGGTGGCCCGGCGAGTGGGAGTGACCGCCTTTCCGCTCGAGGCGGTGGACGCCGGCCACGTCGGGGCGGTCGCGGTCTTCTGGCAGGCGGGGACGTAGCGCGGCGGCGGGATGCAGAAGCCTCTCGAACTGATTCTGATGCGCCAGCTGGCGGCGCACCTGGCCATGCCGATCTTCATCGCCGACGCCGAGGGCATGGTGCTCTTCTACAATCGGGCGGCGGAGCCGATCCTCGGGCGCCCCTTCGCCGAGGTGGGAGAACGGCCGCTGCGCGAGTGGATGCGCGAGGTCAACCTCTATGACGAAGAGGGGGCCTTCATCCCGCCGGAGGAGCGGCCGCTGCCCCTGGCCCTGCGCGATCGCCGCGCCCTGCATCGCCGGCTGCAGGTGCAGAGTTTCGACGGGCGGAGGCGGCGCCTGGAGGCGACCGTGCTGCCGCTGCAGGGACAGGGCGGGCGCATCCTGGGCGGGGCGGTCATCTTCTGGGAGCTGGACGGCGCGTGAAGGTCACCCTCTGGGGGACGCGTGGATCCCTGGCGAGCGCCGGCCCGGAGACGGTGCGCTACGGGGGCAACACCTCGTGTGTGGCGGTAGAAGGTCCCGAAGACGCGCTCCTTGTCCTCGACCCGGGGACGGGGATCCGGCGATTGGGCGCGGTGGTGGGCAAGGCGCGATCCATCGACGTCCTCCTCACGCACCTGCACATGGATCACATTCAGGGGCTGGGGTTCTTCGAGCCGCTCTATCGTCCGGACATCGACGTGCACATCTGGGGGCCGCCCTCGACGACCCAGGATCTGCGCAGCCGCCTGACGCGCTACCTCTCCCCGCCGCTCTTCCCCGTGTGGCTGCGTGAGCTTCCCCGCGTGATCCTGCTTGATGTCCCGTTGGGCTCGTTCACCATCGGGGCCCTGCGCGTCGACGCCGCCCTCGTCTCCCATCCCGGGCCCACGGTCGGCTACCGCATCTCCGATGGACGGGTCACGGTAGCGTACATCCCCGACCACGAGCCCGCCCTCGGGTGCCGCAAGTTCCCCGACGCCCCGGCGTGGACGTCGGGGTTTGATCTGGCCGCCGGCGCCGATCTGCTCATTCATGACGCGCAGTACGCCGACGAAGACTATCCCGCCTACGTGGGGTGGGGACACAGCTCCCTCAGCCAGGCGATCGCCTTTGGCGCGCTCGCCGGGGTCAAGCGGCTGATTCCGTTTCACCACAACCCGTCCTATTCCGATGAGCGCATCGACCGGCTGATCGCCCAGGCGCCCGCGCCCATAAGCCTGGAGCTCATCCCGGGAACCGAAGGGTTGACGCTGTCACTGTAAGCCTTCGCCGCGCAGTGGAGGAGCGGCTCCCCGGCACGCCGTAATCCTCCCGCGAAGCCCGTCGCAAAGCTATGCATGGACGGGCCGGGGGTGGCAGATGGATCACTTTCAGCGCAACGCGGGGACGGCCGGTCTCGCGGCGGGGGTGCTCCTCATCGTGCTGATGGGTCTCATCTTCACGCTTGGCCTCCGACCGGAAGAGTTCGGAGATCCTGCGAAAGCCCTGGCGCTCAGCCGGGACAAGGGCACGCAGGTGGCCGCCATCGCTATCGTTGGCGCCGCCACCTCAGCCCTCGGCATCCTGCTGGCAGCGGGTCTCGCCGCGCGGCTGCGAGACCGCGCGCCGACGCGCGCCACCGCCCAGCTCTACTACGCCGTCATTGGCCTGACCGCCCTGACGCTCGACGCCAACATCCGCTGGCTGGGAGGCGCCGTCCTCACGGGTATGAGCGATCAGACGGTCGCGGCCTCGGCCTACGTCGCGCTCAACGCCGTCGGGATGGGCATCGCCGGCTTGGGCAACGGGTTCACGGGGGCGTCGCTGCTCCTGGTGGGGTGGGCCATCCTCTCGACGCGGGCGCTGCCCACCGTCCTGGGATGGGTGGGCGTCCTCGCCGGCGTCGTCACCGCGGCGACCACCGTCCTTCCACCGGGGCCGCTCTTCCTGCTGTCCTTTGTCCTGACGATCGTCTGGCTGCTCTGGGCGGGCAGCGCCCTGCGCCGCCCCGCCATGGCGATGGCGGCGGAGGTGCGGTCCACCATCCGCTAAAGCCCCGGGGCCTCGCCCCGGACTTATGGCATCGAGGGTTCGGCCTCCCGCCGCCATACACGCGACCAGGCGGTGATCGAGAGCAAGAACAGCGCCACCGCCGCCCCCACCACCCCCATGGCGCCGAACCCGACGGTGGCGAATACCAGCCCGCTGCCGAGGCTGCCCACGGCTGAAGCCAGCCCGATGAGCAGATCGTTGAACCCCTGCGTGCGCGCACGCTCGGCGGGCGTGAGCTGGTCGGCCAGCAGCGAAGAGCCTCCCACGAAACAGAAGTTCCATCCCAGGCCGATCAGGAAGAGCGAGGCAGCGAGAGGAACGAAGTCCGGGGAGAGCCGGCTGCCCAATGCGGCCACGGCGAGGATCATGGACCCCGTGGCAATCACGGGCCCCCGTCCCCAGCGGTCCACCAGCCGTCCGGAGAAGATCGAGAACGCGTACATGCCCACCACGTGAGCCGAGATCACGTACGAGATGGTCGTGAGGGGGTGCTCGTGCTGGCGCATGTGCAGCGGCGTGATGACCATGAGCATCGCCATGACCAGTTGGCCGAAGACCATGGCCAGCAGCGCCACCAGCGCCGGTCGCGTCTTGAAGATCTCGAGGATCGAGCGGGCGGGGCCGGCCGCCGCTCTCTGCTGGCCGCCGATCGCCGCGGCCAGGTCTTTCGGTTCGGGGCGCAGGCCGATGACGATGGCGGCTGCTGCCAGGAGGAAGAGGGTGAACGTGGCCCCGAAAGGGCCTGCCAGCTCGTCAAGGCCGGCGGCGCGCGCGGCGCCTCCCATCGGTCCCGCCAGCAGAGGGCCCAGAATGCCGCCGACGGTGCCGCCCAGCACCACCGTCGAGATGGCGCGTCCACGCTCGGACGGGGGATGCACCTCAGCGGAAACGAACCGCGACAGGGCCAGCGCGGCGGACGCGGTGCCGATGAGGAGCCCGCCGAGGAGGAACATGGCAAACGATCCCGCCAGCACCGCCGCGCCGGAGAGCAGCGCCCCCGCGGCTCCGGCGATCTGCCCCACCGCCAGTGTGGCGCGGCGGCCCCAACGGTCCATCAGGAGGCCCCAGCCGAAGGCTGAGAGAGCCGATCCTACCAGGTAGGCCGTCCCGGGCACGCCCGCCAGCGCATCGCGTCCGCTCAGGCGGGCGCCGAGAATCGCGATGATCGGGAAAATGGCGACGCCCGCTGCTCCTCCGAGGCTTTGCACGAGGAAGAGTGTCTGGGTGATTCTGCGGGCCTGCAGGCTGGTGCTGATCATGAAACGGCGCGCCTAGGTCATTCGGGCGCAGAAGCGCGCGGCCCTGCCCTCGGCGCTCTGCCGTAGCTGGACGGAGCGCGATACAGTGATACGAGAACGCGAACGGAGGGTGAAATGATGCCGGACAAGCAGCCGCGACGGCTGTCGGGGATTCATCACGTCACCGCTATCGCGTCGGATCCGCAGCGCAACGCGGAATTCTACGTCGGGCTGCTGGGGCTGCGGCTGGTCAAGCGGAGCGTCAACCAGGACGATCCAGGTACCTACCATCTTTTCTACGCCGATGGGCTGGGATCGCCCGGCACCGACCTCACCTTCTTTCCTTACATACACGGCGCCCGCGGGGTACGAGGGAACGGGCAGGCGATCGCCGTCGCCTTCGCCATCCCTGAGACCGCGCTGGAGTTCTGGACCGCCCGATTGGCCCGCGCCGGCGTTGAGGCCACCAGAGAGCAGAGCCAGTTCGAAGAAGAGATCATCGCGTTCAGCGACCACGACGGCCTGCGGCTGCAGCTCGTAGCAGGAGCCGGCCCCGCCGACCGGACACCCTGGTCGCCCTGGCACGACGGACCGGTCCCCGTGGAGATGGCGATCCGAGGGATCCACGGCGTGACGGTGCAGGAGGCGGGTGCCGATCCCACGGCCGGCTTTCTCACCGAGATGCTGGGGTTCAGGCTTCTCGGAGAAGGAGACGGGCGGCTGCGCTTCGGCACCGGCTCAGGATCCTCCGGCGCGTTGCTGGATCTGTGGCCGCAGCCGGGGACACCGCGGGGCCGCGTCGCCGCGGGCACGGTCCATCACGTCGCCTGGCGCACGCCGGCGGATGAGGAGCACCGGCAGTGGCGGGAGGCCATCGCCGCGGCGGGCATCGAGGTCACCCCGGTGATCGACCGGTTCTGGTTCCATTCCATCTATTTCCGGGAGCCAGGAGGGGTACTGTTCGAGATCGCGACCGACGGCCCGGGGTTCACCACGGACGAGACTACGGAAGGCCTGGGGGAGCGGTTGGTGCTTCCCCCCTGGCTGGAGCCGCAGCGGGCGCAGATCGAATCTACCCTCCCGCTGTTGCGGCTGGATCGAGTGCCGGCTGAACGCAAAGGCTGACGGCGGTAGAATGCTTTCAATGGGGACGCTGTACGTCGTGGGCACGCCCATTGGCAATCTGGAGGACGTCACGCTGCGGGCGCTGCGGGTCCTGCGGGAGGCCGATCTGATCGCCTGCGAGGATACGCGGCGCACGCGGGTGATGCTGGGGCGGCACGGCATTGCCACCCCGCTGGTGTCGTATCACGAACACAACGAGCGGCGGCGCGCGCCCGAGCTGGTCAGGCGCCTGCTCAGCGGCGAGACGGTGGCGCTGGTCTCTGACGCCGGCATGCCGACCGTGTCCGACCCGGGGGTTCAGCTGGTGACGCAGTCCATCGAGGCCGGCGTGCCGGTCGTGCCGATCCCCGGGCCGAGCGCGGTGACGGCCGCCCTCAGCGTGTCGGGGCTGCCCTCGGACCGCTTCCTCTTCCTGGGGTTTCTGCCCCGGTCACGCGCCGCGCGAAGGCGCGCGCTGGAAGAGGTGGCGAAGCTCCCGGCGACGCTGGTGCTGTTCGAGGGGCCGCATCGGATTGCCGCGACGCTGGAAGACGTCCTGGCCGTCCTGGGGCCGCGGCGGGTGGTTCTGATGCGCGAGGCGACGAAGGTGCACGGGGAGGTGCGGCGCGGGCGGGCCGACGAGCTCGCCTCCGTGGTGGCGGGAGAGCGGCTGCGCGGAGAGATCACGCTGGTTGTCGAAGGGAACCTGGAGGCCGGGACCCGGAGGGGGACTGCCGGCGACGGGGCGCCCGACCCGGATGCGCACCTCCGGCGGCTGCTCGGCGCCGGAGTCTCCAGCCGGGACGCTGCGCGCTCGCTGTCTGCGGCCTACGGTATTCCCCGCCGCGAGGCCTACCGCATGGCGACCGAGGGGAAACGCCGGTGATGCGCTGGCTGGCGGAGCCGGCGGACGTGGTGCGGGTGCACCAGGCGGCCACCGAGGTGGAAGCGCTCGCGGTGGAGCAGGCGCTGCGGTCGGCGGGGGTGCGCGCCTGGCTGCGCTCCCGTCAGCTGCCCGGCTACGGGGATGTGGTCGCCCGGGCCTGGGGCATCTGGGGGGACGTCATGGTCGCGCCGGAAGATGAGACGGAGGCGCGCGGAATCGTGGTCGCCTATCTGGCGTCGGTGCGGGAGGACGGGATGAAGTCGACGATGCGGTCGGAAGGTCTCGAGCAGGGAACGCGGCGGTTCGCCGGGATTTTGCCGCCGCTGGTCACACTTTTCCGGCGGGACGGCTCCCTGGACGATGCGGCGCTGCGCCGCCACGCCGACCGGCTGCTGGAAGGGGGCGTGCACGGTCTCTTCGCCCTCGGCACCACCGGAGAGATGATGCACCTTCTGCCCGAGGAACGCCGGCGCGTGGCCGAGCTGGTCGTGAGCGCGGCGGATGGACAGGTTCCCGTCCTGATCGGCTGCGGCTCCACCGGCACGGACGAGGCCATCGCCTACGCCCGCCACGCTGGGGACATCGGGGCCTCGGGCGTGGTGGTGATCGTCCCCTACTACTGGACGCTCTCTGACCCCGCGGTGGAGGCGCACTACACCGCCATCGCCGCCGCGGTCGATCTCCCCATCATCATCTACAACTTCCCCGCCGTCTCCGGGCGGAATCTCCCCGCGCCGTTGATCGCCCGTCTGGCCGAGGCCCACCCGACCATCGCCGGGATCAAGGAGACGATCGACAGCATCGGCCATATCCAGCAGGTGCTGGCGGCGGTGCGTCCGAAGCGGCCCGATTTCGCCGTGCTCTGCGGCTTCGAGTACCACCTGATCAACACGCTGCTGCTGGGCGGGGACGGCGCCGTGCCGGGGATGGCGAACCTGGCTCCCGCGGCCACCGTCGCGGTCTATGATGCGGTGCGCCGCGGCGACGTCGACGGAGCGGCGGAGATGATGCGGGCTCGCATCGACTTCCCGACCCTCTATGAGTTCGGCGCGCCGCTCTTCGTCGTGGTGAAGGAGGCCATGGCGATGGCGGGGCTGATCGAGGCGCCGACAGTGCGCCTGCCCGCCCAGGCGCTCGGCGGCGAGGCCCGCGCCCGGCTGCGCGCGCTGCTCGAGCGGATGGAGATGCTCTAGGGCGTGGCCCGCCGGGGCAGCCGCTCGCCGTAGCGCAGCAACCCCAGCACGTTGTTGCGCAGCGGCGTCATCACCTCGTAGAGAGAGGCTTCGCCCGGCGCCGCTTCATCGATCTCCCGCGCCGTCATCTCGCGGAGCCGCTCGGTGAGCATGCCCTCATCCCACCCGGCGGCCGCGGCCTCCAGGGCCAGCGCCTCACGCTCGGCCAGCCGGCGCTCTAAGTCGTCGAGCAGTTGATCGACCCACGTATGGGCGCCAAAGTGCGTCAGCAGGAGGCGGCGCGCCTCGAGGGTGCGGATCCGCCCCAGCGTCTGCCTCCAGGCCGCGAAATCCAGCTCGGGAGGCGGAGTCGGCGGGCTGACGTAACGTGACCCGGCAAGGGCCACCCCGGCGGCGTCACCGGTGAACAAGTCGCCGGAGGCGCGATCGAGGTAGACATGGTGATGGGTGGCGTGGCCGGGGGTGCTGTACGCGGTGAGGGTGCGCGAGCCCAGCGACACGTGCTCCGCATCGCGCAAGACGTGCACGCGGCCGCGCGGGATCGGCAGCGGTTCGCCGAGGAGGCTGTCCAGGCTCGGGCCGTAAAGGCGCCGCGCGCTGGCGACCAGGCGCGCGGGGTCGATCAGATGCGGCGCGCCGATGGGGTGGACGTACACCTCCAACTCGGGGATGCGGGCGGCCAGGGTGCCCGCCGCGCCGGAGTGATCCAGGTGGATGTGCGTGACCGCGGCCGCGCGCAGGTCCATTGGGTCGAGGCCGGCCTGGCGGATGCCCTCGAGGAGGGTCTCGACGGTGGATGCAGGGCCGGTCTCGATGAGGGCAGGCCGCGTGCCGAGCAACAGATACGCGCTGATCGCGCCTTCCGTGTGATTGTACTCGACGTCGATAGCGACCAGGTCGTCGCCTAGCCGCTCGATTCGGGACATTGTGGTCCACCATATCATGAGCTCGCCGATAGTTCCGGAGGAAAGCCATTCCGGGGAGCGAACCCTCTTCCATCCAAACAGGCAGGGTTATCACGGGTGTTTCCTTTCGAGGTGAGAGGCTGTGGAACGGCAGTATCATCGCTGGTCCAGCCCTTCGCTGGGGCGGGAGATGGAGCTGCTCATCTTCGGCCACGGCGGCGCCCGCGTGCTGGTCTTTCCCACGTCGATGGGCCGCTTCTTCGACTGGGAGGACCGGGCGATGACGGTCGCCATGGGGGAGCACCTGGACAAGGGCTGGATCCAGATGGTCTGCGTGGACAGCGTGGACATGGAGTCCTGGTACAACAAGCAGATCCCGCCGGCCGAGCGGGCCGCGCGGCACGCCCAGTATGATCGCTACCTGCTCACCGAAGTGCTGCCGTTCACGGCCGAACGCAACCCCAATCCCTTCATCATCACGACCGGGGCCAGCTTTGGCGCGTACCATGCCATGACCTTCGCCCTGCGCTACCCGCACCTGGTCGGACGCGTCATCGGGATGAGCGGTTACTATGACATCAAGCGCTGGACCGGAGGCTATACCGACGACAACGTCTACCACAACAATCCGATCGACTTCATCGGCAACGAGCACGAGCCGGCGCGTCTGGAGGCCCTGCGGCACATCGATGCGATCATCGCCATCGGCCAGGAGGACTCGGCGCTGGAGAACAACCGGCAGCTCTCCAACGTGCTATGGAGCCGGGATATCTGGCACGCCTTCCGCGTCTGGGACGGGTTCGCGCACGACTGGCCCATCTGGCAGCAGATGCTCCCGCTGTACATCGGCGGGCATGACTGACGGGACGACCGGGAAGGGAGCGGGATGATGCTGCGCGTCGGCCTGCTGGTGGGACGGGAGTGGTCCTTCCCGCCGGCCTTCATCGAAGAGGTCAACCGGCGAGGGGCCGGGGTGGTCGCCGAGTTCGTGAAGATCGGCGGCACGCGCATGGACGAGCCGTTCCCCTACGCCGTGGTGATCGACCGCATTTCCCACGAGGTGCCCTACTACCGTGCCTACCTGAAGTACGCGGCCCTGCACGGGGCGACCGTCGTAAACAATCCCTTCATGTGGTCGGCGGACGACAAGTTCTTCGGCGCGTCGCTGGCGACCGCCCTCGGGGTGGCCAGCCCCAAGACTGTCGCCCTGCCGAACAAGGACTACGTCCCCGGGATCGTCCACGAGGAGTCGCTGCGCAACCTCACCTACCCGCTGGACTGGGCGTCCATCCTCGACTACGTCGGCATGCCCTGCGTGCTCAAGGACGCCCACGGCGGCGGGTGGAAGGACGTCTTCATCTGCCACACGGTCGACGAGCTCTTCTATCACTACAACCACTCCGGATTGCGCACGATGATCCTGCAGGAGTTCATCAACTGGGAGCACTACGTGCGCTGCATCTGCCTGGGGCAGGAGGAAGTCCTGCCCATCAAGTACGATCCGCGGGAGCGCAAGTACCATGTCGAGCACGAGCACCTCACCCCGGAGCTGGGCCGGCGCATCGTCGACGATTCGCTGAAGCTCGTGCGCGCCCTCGGGTACGACATGAACACCTGCGAGTGGGCGGTGCGGAACGGCGTGCCGTACGCGATCGACTTTATGAACCCCGCTCCCGATATGGACATCTACTCGCTGACGCCCTTCTACTTCGAATGGGCGGTGCGCCACATGGCCAACATGGCCATCTCCCTGGCCACTCAGCCGCGGCCCCAGCGGCGCGCCCTGCGCTGGGACGTCGCGCTGCGCGGCCGGCGGGGCGGCGAACCCGCGCCCGCAGACGAGACGGCGGCCTATGCGCCTCCACGACGCGATCCAGACCTACCATGACCTGCTGACCGACGAGGTCGCGGCGGAGTGTCAGGCCGCGCTCGATCTGCAGCTGCGCGCGCACGGCCTCTTTTTCGGAGACCGGCCGCTCTGCACCGTACTCCGGCCGCGCTTCCTCACGCCGGAACAGTTTCGATTCCTCTCGGACCGCTCGCGCCTGCTCCTGCGCGCGTTCGAGCGCGCTTACCGGGCCGCCATCAGCGACAAGGCCTTCCGCGCGCAGTTCGGGCTGATGGAGTGGGAGGAGGAGCTCGTGCAGCACGACCCCGGCTTCCGCGCCCCCAGTCCGACCTCGCGGCTGGACGCCTTCTTCGATCCCGAGGCCGGGCTGCTGCGCTACTCGGAGTACAACGCGGAGACGCCGGCGGCGGCGGCCTACTCCGACCTGCTGGCGGAGCTCTTCCTGACCCTGCCGGTGATGCGCGAGTTCCTCCGCCACTACGAGCTGCGCCCGCTGCCGGCCCGGCACGGCGTGCTGCACGCGCTGCTGGACGCCTACCAGCAGTGGGCCGGCCGGCGCGAGCTGCCGCGCATCGCCATTCTGGATTGGAAGGAAGTGCCGACCTACAGCGAGTTCGTCCTGTTCCGCGAGTATTTCGCCGATCGCGGCATCGACTGTGTCATCGCCGACCCGCGGGAGGTGGAGTACGCGGGCCACCGGCTCTGGGCCGACGGCGCGCCTGTGGACCTCGTCTACAAGCGCGTCCTCATCAGCGAGCTGGTCGACCGGGGCGGGCTGGACCACCCCGTGGTGCAGGCGGTGCGCAACGGCGCAGTCTGTATGGTCAACCCCTTCCGCTGCAAGATCCTGCACAAGAAGGCCTCCCTGGCCGTCCTCAGCGACGAGCGCAACGCGCCGCTCTTCACGCCGGAGGAGCGCAAGGCCATCGATGCGCATATCCCCTGGACCCGCCTGGTGGAGGAACGCCACGTCACCTACCAGGGACAGAGTGTGGACCTGATCCCCTTTATCCTGGAGTCGCGCGAGCAGTTTGTCCTCAAGTCCAACGACGAGTACGGGGGGAAGGGCATCACCCTGGGCTGGGAGACGGACGGCGCCGGGTGGGAGCGAGCCGTCCAGCAGGGGTTGGCCGAGCCCACCGTGGTGCAGGAACGGGTGATGATCCCCAGCGAGCCGTTCCCGAGCATGGTGGACGGGTCGCTGGCCATCTTCGACCGGATGCTGGACGTCGACCCCTTCGTCTCTCAGGGGTCCTACGTGGAGGGAGCCGTCACCCGTCTCTCCACGGCGGCGCTGCTGAACGTGACGGCCGGGGGCGGTTCGACCAATACCACCCTCTTGATCGAGAGGCGGTGAACCTATCGTGCAGCCTCCCTCTCTGACTATCGGCATCGAAGAAGAGTACCAGATCATCGACCCGGAGACGCGCGAGCTACGCTCCTACATCACCGAGATCCTGGAAGAGGGGCAGCTGGTGCTGCGCGAGCAGCTCAAGCCGGAGATGCACCAGTCGATCGTCGAGGTGGGCAGCACGGTCTGTCAGAGTCCCGCCGAGGCCCGGGCCGAACTGGTCCGGCTGCGCCGCGCCATCATCGAGCTGGCCGGCAAGAACGGGCTGAAGATCGCCGCCGCCGGCACGCACCCCTTCTCGTCGTGGCTGAAGCAGGACATCACGCCCCTGGAGCGCTACATGGGCGTGCGCAAGGACATGGGCGATCTGGCGCAGCAGCTGCTCATCTTCGGCACGCACGTGCACATCGGCATCGAAGACCGAGAGTTTCTCGTGGACGCGATGAACGTCTCCCGCTATCTGCTCCCCCACGTGCTCTGCCTCTCTACCAGCTCGCCGTTTTGGATGGGGCGGGAAACCAGCCTGAAGTCCTATCGCAGCGTCATTTTCCGCAACTTTCCGCGCACCGGCATCCCGCGGGTCTTTGAGTCCTGGGCCGACCTGATGTACTACGTGGAGACGATGGTCGCCACGAACTCCATCCCCGACGGAACCAAGATCTGGTGGGATGTGCGGCCCAACTGGAAGTATCCGACGCTGGAGTTCCGCATCTGCGACGTCTGCACGCGCATCGACGAAGCCATCTGCGTCGCCGCCATCCTCCAGGCCATCGTGGCCAAGTGCTGGAAACTGCGCCGCGATAACATGACCTTCCGCGTCTATCCGTTCGACCTGATTGAGGAGAATAAGTGGCGCGCGGTGCGCTACGGGTTGGATGGCAAGCTGATCGATTTCGGGAAGCAGACGGAGTTCCCCGCGCGCGATCTGATCCGCGAAATGATCGAGTGGTTCCTCGATGACGTGATCGATGAACTGGGCACGCGCAAAGAAGTGGAGTACGCTTTCCAGATTCTTGAGGAAGGCAGCAGCGCGGACCGGCAGCTGGCGACCTATCAGCGGACGGGCGACCTCAGCGCGGTTGTGGATCAGTTGATCAAGGAGACGGCCGAAGGGGCCGCGTTGTAACGACTAGGGGCGGTCAGGAGGCACGAGACAGTGGATTCCGAACTAGATGAGTTTGCAGAACAGTACGCGAACGCCTGGTGCAGCCAGCATCCCGAAAGCGTCGCTGCGTTCTTCGCGGAGGGCGGTTCGCTCAGCGTCAACGATACGGCCCCGGCCGTCGGCAGAACGGCCATTACAGAGGTAGCGAGGGGTTTCATGAAGACCTTCCCGGATATGCTCGTGACGTTCGATCAGCTGGTCCGGAGGCCTCAAACTGTTGAGTTTCACTGGACACTCATGGGAACGAACTCCGGACCGGGTGGAACGGGAAAGCGGGTCAGAATCAGCGGGTATGAAGAGTGGCGGATCGACGCGAACGGCCTCATTGTCGAGTCCAAGGGCCACTTCGACCTCGCCGAATACGAGCGCCAGCTTCAGCACGGCGTATGAGGAGAACCCAACGCCACCTGCGCTTACATGTGGCTGAATGGGCGGGCAGCTTGACTTCATTTCCCGTGTGTGCGTACGATGCGTCTGATTGGCGAGGAGGAAGCGGGAGTAGCCCCGCAGGACGCCGGGAGCGAGCCGGGAGGGTGCGAGCCGGTGGCGGAAGCGGGGGGAACATGGCTTCCCAGCAGACGGGGTGAAGGCGCCGAAGGCGCGGTAGCCTCGTCCGGACGCCCCCGATAGCGGGCCGGGGTATCTCCGCGGATGCGGACGTACCCGACGAGGCGCCGGCCGCGAGGCCGGCGCGAACCCGGGTGGTATCGCGGGAGTCCCTCTCGCCCGATGGGGCGGGGGGGCTTTGTGTTTGTAAGGAGGCCTAATGACGTTCGCACACCTGAGCGGGATCTTTCCACGATCCGAAGAGCTGATCGCGACCAGCCGCGCCTTCGAGCGGGGACGGCTGGATGCCGACTCTTTGCTCCTACAGGCGGAGGAGGAGGCGCGCCGCCTCGTCGCGCTCCAGGAGGAGTGGGGCTTCGACTACGTCAGCGACGGCCTGCTGCGCTGGCAGGATCTGCTCCGGCCGCTGGCCGACGAGGTACCCGGTGTGCACGCCGGCCCGGTGACGCGCTGGTTCGACAACAACAGTTTCTATCGCCGGCCGGTGATCGAGCATCGCCTCAGGCCTGTGGGAGAGGCGGCGCTTCGTTGGACCGTTCGCGATCCGCTGGCGGGGCACACGTGGAAAGCGATCCTGCCGACGCCATGGGCGTTTGCGGCCCTCTCCGAAGACCACGCCTACGGTGATCCCAAAGCGCTGCTCCGCGACGCCGCCGAGGTGTTGCGCGCCGAAGCGGCGGCGTTGGCGGGGGCAGGGTGCCGGTATATTCAGTTCTCCGACCCGGTGCTCGTGACGGCCCGCAGCGACGGAAATCTTCCGCGCGCCCATGAGGCGCTGACGCGGGTGGTCGAGGGGCTGGGGATCCGCACGGGGCTCTACACGTTCTTCGGCGACGCGGCTCCGGCGCTGAGCGCGCTGCTTGATGCTCCCGTTGACGACGTCGGCTTCGACCTCTTTGCCACGGACCTGGACCGCCTCGACGGCCGGGCCGGCTCCAAGGGGCTGCTGCTCGGCGCGTTGGATGGGCGCAACTCATTGCTAGAGAGCGCCGAGGAGACGGCGGCCACCGTGTCTCGCGTGGCCGACCGGCTGGGTGCGAGTGAGGTGTCGGTGCTGCCGAGCTGTGATCTCGAATTCCTGCCGTACGAGGTCGCCGTCGCCAAAGGGCGCCGGCTGGCCGAGGTCAAACGGCTGCTGAGGTGATCGCGGTGGACAAGCTCTTCCCGACGCAAGAGATCGGCAGTCTGGCCAAGCCGCCGTGGCTGCTCAAGGGCGTGCGGGGAACCGCCCTCTCCCGAGAAGACTGGGCCGACCTGGATCACTGGGGCGCGCGCCTGGAGATCGAAGGGATCGATGAGCTGCGTCGGCTGCTCAACGGCGGCGGGGAGCCCTCGGAGAAGACGAAGGGCGCGATCCGCGACTGGGCGGCGCTCTTCGCCATCCGGCTGGAAGAGGCAGCAGGGCTGGACGTGGTCTACGATGGGGAAGCCCGGCGCGTGGAGATGTACGAATACCCGGTGCGCCGCATCGACGGCTTCCAGTTCTACGGGCACGTGCGCTCCTTCGACAACCGCTACTATCGCAAGGCCGCGGTGGTGGACCGGGTGGCGCTGCGCGAGCCATTTCATGTGGACGAACTGGGTTACGTGAAGCGCCAGGCCAAGCGGCCGGTGAAGATCCCGGTGACCGGCCCCTACACGCTGGCAGACTGGTCCTTCAACGAGTACTACCTGCGGCAGGCGGGGGAGATCGCCGACCTGCGCAAGCGCAAATACGAGGCGAAGCGCCGATTCACGCTCGACCTGGCGACCGAGGTCCTGCGGCCGACGCTGCAGGCGCTGGTCGATGTGGGCGCGGACTGGATTCAGGTGGACGAGCCGGCGGCGGCGACCCACCCGGAAGAGGTGCCCATCCTGGTGGAGGCGTTCAACGCCGCCACCGAGGGAGTGCGGGCGCGAGTGAGCATTCACATCTGCTACAGCGACTACCGGGCGCTCTACCCGCACATCCTGAAGATGAAGGTGGACATGCTGACGCTGGAGTTCAAGAACACCGGGGACTACAACATCGTGCACATCTTCAAGGAGTTCGCCGATCCGCGGGCGATCGGTCTGGGCGTGCTGGACGTACACTCGGACGTGATCGAGTCCCCTGAGGAGGTGAAGGACAAGATCCTGCAGGCCGTGGACATCCTGGGGCGCCCGGAGCGCATCTGGGTCAACCCCGACTGCGGCCTGCGCACGCGCACCTGGGACGTGGCCTTCGCCAAACTACAGAACATGGTCGAGGGCGCGCGGCTGGCCCGGGAGGCGGTGACGGCCTGATCGGAAGGGGGGCCGCGGGGTGAGTGTGCCGCTGACGTTCCACGCTCACCTCCCGACGCTGGAGACAGAACGCCTGACCCTCCGGCCCTTCACGCTGAACGACGCGGCGGATGTGTTCGCCTACGCCGCCGATCCGGAGGTGGCGCGGTACGTCCCTTGGGAGGCGCACCGCAGCGAAGAGGACGCGCGCCGGTTCATCGCCGGGACGCTGGACCGGGCCGTTGTGGGCGGATCGAGCACCTGGGCCATCGTCGAGCGGGCGAGCGGGAAGGTGATCGGCTCGATCCGGATGGGAGAGGTCCACCCGGTGCACGCGCGGGCCGACGTCGGGTACTCCCTGGGCCGGCCCTACTGGAACCGGGGCCTGACCACCGAAGCCGTCCGCGCGGTTCTGCACTTTGGGTTCGAGGAGGTCGGCCTGAACCGGATCTACGCGGTCTGCCACGTCGACAACGCCGCGTCTGAGCGGGTGATGCAGAAAGTCGGCATGAGATACGAAGGTACGCAGCGCGAGGTCGCGCGGGTGAAGGGCGGGTACGAGGACCGCAAGCTCTACGCAATCCTGCGCCGCGACTGGGAGACGCAGCGACACCCGGGAGGGTGAGATCGGTGGGAAAGTTCTACATCACGACCGCCATCGACTACGTAAACGCCAGCCCACACATCGGGCACGCCTACGAGAAGATCGTGGCCGACGTGCTGGCGCGCTTCCACCACCTGCGCGGGGAGGAGGTCTACTTCCTCACCGGTACGGACGAGCACGGGCAGAAGAACGCGTCCTCGGCCGCCGCGGCGGGGAAGGAGGTGCGCGTCTTCGTCGACGAGAACGCGGCGAAATTCCGTGAACTGGCCGCGGTGCTCAACCTCAGCATCAACGACTTCATCCGCACCACCGAGGAGCGGCACAAGGTGGGAGTGCGGCAGATCTGGGAGCGGGTGGCGTCGCGGGGGGACTTCTACAAGAAGAACTACAAGGCGCTCTACTGCGTCGGCCACGAAGCCTTCGTCACGCTTTCTGATTTGGTGGACGGCAAGTGCCCCGAACACGACACCGAACCCATCGTCGTCGAGGAGGAGAACTACTTCTTCCGGCTCTCCGCCTACCGGACGCAATTGCGTCAGCTCTTCCAAGAGCGTCCGGACTTCGTGGTGCCCTCCTCGCGCGCCAACGAAATGCTCAGCCTCATCGACGCGCTGGAGGACGTGTCGGTGTCGCGGCCGGTGGAGAAGCTCTCCTGGGGCATTCCCGTGCCGGGAGATCCCACCCACGTCATCTACGTGTGGTTCGATGCCCTGACCAATTACATCACGGCGGTGGGCTACGGCTCCGACGAGGCGCGCTTCCGCGCCTGGTGGCCCGCCTACCATCTCATCGGCAAGGGGATCAACCGGTTTCACTCCCTGCTCTGGCCGGCCATGCTCATTTCCGCCGGCATCGAGCCGCCGCGCCAGGTCCTCGTACACGGCTACCTCACGGCCGAGGGGCAGAAGATCAGCAAGAGCCTGGGCAACGTGATCCACCCGGTCGAGACCGCCGAGGAGTTCGCGGCGCAGGCGGGGGTCGATCTGCCCATCGCCGTGGACGCGATCCGCTACTACCTGCTGCGGGACATCCCCTTCGGCGGGGACGCGGATTTCAGCCGCGCCGCGCTTGCGCAACGTTTCAACGCCGACCTGGCGAACGACTACGGCAACCTGCTCAACCGCAGCCTGGCCCTGGTCAACCGGCACTTCGAGGGCCGCGTTCCGGCCCGAGGGCCGGAGGAAGGAGGCGACGGACGGCTGCGCCTGACCGGCGCGCAGGCCGCAGAGGCGGTAGCGGGCTTCGTCGACCGGTTGGACTTCCGCGGTGCCCTGGATGCCATCTGGTCGATCCTGTCGACGGCCAACAAGTACCTGGACGAGGAAGCGCCTTGGCGGGTGCTGAAGGATGGGAGAGCCGAGCGGGCGGGGACGATTCTCTACAACACGCTCGAGGCGGTGCGCGTGGCGTCCATCCTGCTCTCGCCGTGGTTGGTCACGGCGACGGCGCGCGCCTGGGACCAGCTTGGATTGGTTCTTCCCCTCGCCGATCAGCAGCTGAGCGACGCCGGGCGGTGGGGAGTCCTGCCGGCACATGCGCCGGTCCGTGCCGGCGTGCCGATCTTCCCGCGTATCGAGCGGCCCGCCGCCGCGGCGAGCGGGCGCGGCCGATAACCGTGCGGCGCAGCGCGACACACCCTGGAGGGTCCTCGTGGACCACATCAGCATTGACGAGTTCCGCAAGATGGACATCCGCGTCGGCGAGGTGCTCTCGGCCGCGCGCGTCCCCGGCACCGACAAACTGATCGAGATCCAGGTGGACATCGGCAGCGAGGTGCGCCGCATGATCACCGGCATCTTCCCCCTCTATCATCCGCAGGATCTCGTGGGCCGTCGCATCATCGTCCTCGCCAACCTGCAGCCCCGCAAAGTGCGCGGCGTCGAATCCAACGGGATGCTGCTGGCGGCGGAATGGGAGGGGGAGATCGGCCTGCTCACGGTCGACAAGGCCGCGCCCAAGGGCGCGCGGATCACCTGAGGCGGAGGCCGACGGAGGCCAGCTCGGCGCGAGCCAGTCGATCGAATCGTCCTGCCAGCCAATCTCCAAACGGATCGGGCGTGTAGGCGCGCAGTTCCGCGTAGCTGAGCCGGTGCAGCGCGCGGGAGGCCAGCAGCCGCTCCACCTCCGCCGCGGGCCGCGCCGGATCGGCGCGGATGACACGATGGGCGGCCCGCAGCGTCACGAGCCGCCGCAGCCGCCAGGGAAGATAGCGGTTGAGCCAGAAGCCGGCGGGCACGGCCAGCACGAGGAGCGCGAGCAGCCAGGCGATGAAGGCGATCAGCCCTTCCAGGCTGCCTCCCGCGACGATGAAGGGTGCCGCGGTCCCCGCGAACGCCAGCCGTACGACCTCGCCGGCGCCCTTGCCGATCACCGGCACTACGGCCAGCGCGTCGGCGACGCGCCCGCCAGCGGATTCGAGCGCGATGCCCCCGTCGCGGATCTGCCCCACCCCGGCCGCGAGTGAGGCCAGCCGGTCGTAGATCCTCCAGGCCGTGACTAGCCACACCCCCAGCCAGGCGGCGGTGGCGAGGTCGGCGGCCACCTCGATCGTCCGAGGCCGTGGGAGTTCGCTCCACAGGGTCGCCATCGGTGCCTCCTCCGCTCAGCCGTTCTGCGGCGCTGCCTGCGCGCGCCGCGCCAGGGCCACTTCATCATTGCGCCGGTCATAGCCCTCCGCAGGCGGCAGATCGGCGCCCAGGTGCCAGTGCACCGTCTCGGCCAGCCACTGCGGGAGCGGAACCGGGGCAAACCCGAGATCCGCCTTGATCCTAGTGGTGTCCATGACGAACCAGTGCGCAAAGGTCGGCCGGTACCAGGGCGCCTCTCGGGTTAAGACGGTTGCCGGCACGGAGACGGCGGGGTCGGGCCTACTCAGGATGCCGGCGGTGAGGCGGACGAAGTCTTCCAGGGTGAGGATTTCGTCGCCCGCGACGTTGTAGGTCTTCCCGAAGGCGGAGGGGTTCCCGGCGGCGAGCAGCACGGCGGCCGCGATGTCGGCGCTGCTGGCCTGCCGCCAGACGCTGGCCGGCGACCGCGCGGGCACCAGCACCGGCCTGCCGTCGGCGATGCGTTGATACCAGAACCACCCTCGCCCGCTGGGATCGTCGGGACCTTGCACGATTGGCGGGCGGATGATCGTCACGGGGAAAGCGTCCTGCTCGGCGGCCGCCTGCTCGCAGGCCCGCTTGCCTTCCGAGTAGTCGTCGTCGCCGCGTAGGGTCAGGTCGGCGGCCTCTTCGGCGATGGGCCGGAAGGGCACGCGAGCAGCGAAGCGGGGGTAGACCGAGCCGGAGCTCGTCAGGATGTAGTGGCCGATCCGCTTGCCGAACGCCTGCGCGACCGCCTCGACATCCGGGCGGACGAAGGCGATGTTGTCGATCACCACGTCGAAGGCGCGGTCTGAGAGGGTGCGCACGAACCCCGCGTGATCGGTGCGGTCGCCGCGGATATGCTCGATCGCGTCGAAGAAGGCGGGGCGCCGCCGCCCGCGCGTGTACACGGAAACCTGGTCGCCGCGGTCGAGGAAGCCGCGCACGATCAGTTTGCCGAAGAAGCGGGTCCCACCGACGATAAGGACACGCACGCGCCGTCCCTCGGGTCCTGCGGATCCATGGCCCTCGGGCCCGCGGATCCATGGCCCTCGGGCCCCGCGGATCCATGGGTGGTTGGATCACCGTACAATAGATAGGATAGGAGACGCTCATGGAACTGGTCGATACCCACGCGCATCTCGATGATCCGGCTTTCGAGGCAGACCGGGAGTCGGTGCTGGCGCGGGCCGCTGCGGCGGGCGTCGCCACGGTCGTGGCCATCGGCACGACCGTCGAGTCTTCCGTACGGACGGTAGCGCTGGCCGCGCGGTACCCTGGCGTGCTGGCGGCGGTGGGCATCCACCCGCACGAATCGGGCGGCGTGGCGCCCGAGGCCGTGCGCCGGCTGAAGCCGCTGCTGGGCCAAGAGGGCGTCGTCGCGGTCGGCGAGACGGGGCTGGACTACTACCGGGGCTATGCCCCCCGCGCGGCGCAGGAGGCGCTCTTCCGGGCCCACCTGGAGCTGGCGCGCGACGCCGCGCTGCCCGTGGTCATCCACTGCCGCGACGCGTACCCTGAGGTGCTGGCGATCCTGTCCGAGTTCCCGGAGGTCACACCGATCTTCCACGCCTTTTCTGGATCGGCTGAGATGGCTCCTCTCTGCCTGCAGCGGGGAGGGTACCTGGCCTTCGGCGGCCCGCTGACGTTCCGCAACGCCGGGCCGTCGGCGGACGTCGCGGTCCAGGCGCCGATGGAGCGGATCCTCCTGGAGACCGACGCTCCGCTCCTCTCCCCCGAGCCCTTCCGCGGGAGGCGCAACGAGCCGGCGCGCCTCCCCCTGGTGGCCGATCGCCTCGCCGCGCTCCGTGGAACGACCGTCGAGGCGGTGGCCGCGGCGACGACCGCCAACGTGCGCCGCCTCTTCAGATTCCCGGTGGAGGCGCGGGCATGATCCGGACGCTTCTGGCGCTCCTCATCCTCACGCTGGCGGCTGGGGTGGCCGCGGGAGCGGTTCCGCCGCCGTCGGCCGACGAAGTCCGCATCGGCCGGCAGCTGGCCCAGCAGATAGAGGCCCGCTATCCTGTCGTGACCGATCCCGCGCTGAACGAGCGGCTGAACCGGATCGCCAGGGCGATCGTCCCCGCCTCCGATCGCGACGGGGTCAACTACGTCTTCAAGATTCTGGACATCGACGTGGCCAACGCGGTCTCGCTGCCCGGCGGGTGGATCTACGTCACCAAGCCCATGTTCGGGCTCGTGCGCAGCGACCACGAGCTGGCTGCTCTGCTCGCGCACGAGATCGTCCACGTGGCGCACGCCCACGGGATGGAGATGCAGCGGCGGCAGACGACGGCGGCCCTCATCACTGTTCTCGTCGCGGCGCTCACCCGCGACCCGAACGCCGCGCGCGGCGTGCAGCTGGCCAGCATCGGGTTCCTCGCCCAATTCACCCGGGATCTGGAGCGTGACGCGGATCTTACCGCCGTGACCTATCTGGCTAAGACGCCGTACGCGCCGGTGGGCATGCTTACGCTGATGGAGCGGTTTGCCTGGGAGGAGCAGTTCCGCCCCAGCGTCGACGCGGGCGCGTGGGCCGACCACCCCAAGACCGCCGAGCGCGTCGACTACATCGAGGCCGAGCTGCGCCGCCGTTCCCTGCCCGTGATCAGGCGCATCTCCGCCAACTACCTGCGGCTGACGGTGCGGGAGATCAAGGAGAAGGAACGGACCATCGGCGGAGAGCTGCTGCTCAACGAGAAGCCGCTGCTGCGCCTTTCCGACCTCGAGCGGGTGCGCGAGGTATCCGACCGGCTGGACAGGCTCTTCAACGCCGACCTGCGCTCCTTCGAGGTGGCGCTGCGCCAGCGCGGGACGGAGTGGGTGATGACGGCCCGGGGCGTCACGATCGCCTCGTTCACCGCGCAGGACGCGGCGTGGAACAACCTCTCCCTGCGCGAGCTCGCCCTCACCGTCTTCGCCCGGCTGCGCGCGACCATGGAGGACGACCTCCGCCGGCGGAAATTCTCCGGGTGAGCCGCCGCCTCGACGTCGCCCTGCGTCCGCATCCGCTGGACGCCGCGACCGCCGTGGCGATCGTGGTGGACGTGATCAGGGCCAGCACTTCTCTGGTCACACTCGTCGAGCGAGGAGCCGGTCCCATCTACATCGCCCAGTCGGTGGAGGCGGGTCGGCGTGCCGCCGCGGGATGGCGAGCGCCCGCTGGCGCCCCGGCGGCTGGACCGGACCGCCGTCCTCTCCTGATCGGGGAGGAATACGGCCTGCCTCCGGAGGGGTTTGACTACGGCAATTCTCCGGCCATCCTCGCCGGCGCTCCTGTTGCTGGACGCGAAGTCATTTTCGCCACCACGAACGGGGCGCCCGCGCTGCACGCGGCCGCCGGCGCGGGGATCGTGCTCGTGGGATGCCTCCGCAACGCGGCCGCCGTCGCCGCTGCCGCTTGGGCAGCGGCGGGGGAGGGCGCCACGATCATCATCGTCTGCGCGGGGCGATCGGGCGGCAGCACGGGATGGTTTGGGTTAGACGATCTCTACGCCGCCGGCGTCATCGTCGAGCGGATCAAGAGGCTAGGTTCCGTCTCTCTCCTCGATGGCGCGGAGGCAGCTGCCCTGGTGGCGTCGGCCGAGCCGGTCCCTCTGCAGCTCTTTTGTCGCACCGCTGCCGGCCGCCACGTGACCGGGTTGGGACTGGAGGCTGATGTGGTCTATTCGGCCGACGTCGACCGCTCCCGGGCCGTGCCGAAGGTCGGCGAGGAGCTCTTCCTGCTGAGAGAGCGCGCGTAGGACGGGCGTGTGATCGAAGAGGAGCAAGACGCCCGAGTGGGTTTCACCCGAGCGTCTTGGAACGAGCGTCGCGGAGCTGCGCTACCGCTGTTTCGCGTACTCCGTCGCCCCATGCCAGTCGACGACCACGACGGGTTCGCTTCCCTCAACCCAGGCATCGTGGCCGGAGGGAAGTGACGTCACATCCCCAGGGCCAGCCACGAACTCGGTTCCATCGTCCATCCGGATGCGGAGCCGACCGGACTCATGGTACTGGAAGTGGGGCGCCTCGCAACTCTGGGTGCCTGCGATGGGCTTAACATGTTCCGACCATCGCCACCCCGGAGAAAGCGTGAGTCGCCCGATGGTGCCGCCGTCCATGTTGACAAGGTCCAGTTTTCCTCGTTCGAAGGTCCGCGTTTCATCTGGCGAATTCAGGTTCTTCTGTTCTGTGCGTTCCATCGCTATCGACCCCCCTCTCTTGGGTCCTCCCGTGACGCCGATGCGGTGACAGGGTCAGTTCCCACCTCCTTTCGCAGACGGGGCGCCCGGTCTTGGTGCCCGCCTCAGGCGTTGGTGTCGGACGGGTGCGCTCCTTCGTGCCATCTGACCTACTAGTAGGTAGGATAGAAGATCAAGAAGAAATTAAGCACCAACCGTCCTCAAGAGTTGGTCCGTCAGTCGACGGAACTGTTTGACGCCCCCATCCGCCCTGGCGATGGGCATGGCGCCTTCGAGGGAAGAGAAGATCAACCTTCCCATGGTTTCGGCGTCTCCCTCGAAGTGCAGCGTTCCGGTCTTCCGTCCTTCTTGGAGGATCCTGGCGAGGCGCTCTGCGTTTTCTCGGTAGAAGCGTCTGAGCTGTGTCACCGCCGGACTCCCCAGGCTGGCCAGCTCCGCCCCAAGCATCCCGCAGAGGCACACCCTCCGACCTGCGCCGTCGCGCAGTGTTGTCTCAAATAGACCGACATACTTTCGCAGCTTGACCGCGGCCGAATCCGCGGAGGCGAGAATGGCATCGACAAGACTGAGAAAGGTGATGCTGTAGCGTCGAATCACCGCTTCGATCAGCTTGTCCTTCGAGGGGAAGTGGTAATGGATGCTGGCCTTGCGGATCTTTACCAACCGGCTGATCGACTGGTAGCTCATCCCATTGGCGCCATGGATCTGGATGAGTTCTTGGGCTGCGTCGAGGATGGCCACCCTCGTGTCTATCGCCATGCTAGCGGCATTCTACCTACTAGTAGGTAGGAACGCAACAAATTCCCGTTAGTCTGCTTGACACGGCATCTCCGCGCAGGTAGCGTAGGCTGAGGGTTCCCGACCGAACGGCCGGTCAGCAGCGCCAGACGCGGCTGAGTACTTGCGCTCCAAGGAGGTAGACTGCCAGTGGCGGTCCGTCAGCGTTCCGCACGCTCACCCGAGATCGGCGCATCAGGGCGCTCGGCCATCGTGGCCGCCGCTACCCACCTCTTCGCCCAGCGCGGCTTTGCTGAGACCTCGATGCGCCAGATCGCCGAGGCGGCCGGCCTCTCCAAAGCGGCCATCTACCATCACTTTCGCGATAAGGACCGCCTCTACCGTTCGCTGCTTGAGGAGGCGATCGGGTCACTCACCGAGGCGATGAAGCGGGTGCTTGACGACGGGCCGGCCCATGGCGCGCTCGCTCGGGCGCTCGCCCTCCACCTCCAGTTCGCTGCGGAGCACGCCGACCTGCTGCGCGTGCTCGTCGCGGAGGAGCTCCGTCCCACCGATCCGCGCAGGCGGTTGGGCAACGTCATTGCCCGTCATCGCGAGGAGGAGCTCGCGATTTTCCAGACCGTGCTGGAGCGCGGCATCGCCCGGGGAGAGTTCAAGCCCGTCGATCCTGTGCTGTCGGCGCAGGCCCTCTCCGCGGTCATCCACATCCTGGACGTGGGAATGCTCTCGGCGGACCAGCCGTTGCCCGTGTCAGAGACTGTCGCCAACATGATGGACGTGCTGCTGAACGGCCTGAGCGCCGCAGCGGTCCCCGCGGACGACATTGCTCGCTATCTCGATGAGGTGAAGACGACGTGAGGCGTTGGATCTGGATTCTGCTGTTGGTCGTCGTACTGCTGCTGGGAGGGCTGGCGGTCGGCCGCATGCGCGCCCCCACAGGAGCGCAGGCCCCTCCGCCTGAAGCCCCGCCGGTGCCCGTCGAGGTCGCGGCGGTGACGCGGCAAACCGTGGAGCGCACCGTGGACGTTAGCGGCAGCCTCACGTCGGCGCGGGTGGCCGAGGTCTTCGCCCGCGCCTCCGGCCCCGTGGCCCGCGTGTTCGTCTCCGACGGGGCGCACGTCACTGCCGGGCAGCCCCTCGTGCAGTTGGACTCCACGCAGGCGGCCATCCGCGTGCGGCAGGCGGCGGCCGCGGTAGAAGCGGCGCAGGCGCGCGTGGCCCTGCTCACGGCCGGTCCCCGCGCGCAGGAACGCGCGCAGGCCGCCGAGGCGGTGCGCCAGGCCGAGTCGGCGCTGACCACGGCGCGGTCAAGCCTCTCGCACGCCCGGGTCACGCTGCAGACGATACAGACCAACCTGGAGCGCATGGAGATGCTCCTCCGCGAGGGCGCGGTCTCTCAGTCCCAGGTGGATCAGGCCCGCTGGGAGGTCGACCGGGCGCGCACGCAGGTCGAGTCCGCGGAGGCGCAGGTCCGGTCGGCGGAAGCGGCCCTTTCCGCGGCGCGCCAGCAGCAGAGCCTGGTCGAGTCCGGCACGCGGCCCGAAGAGGTGAGGGCCGCCCGGGCGCAGCTTGCCCAGGCGCAGGCGGTGCTGCTGGAGGCCCGCCAGAATCTCGCCGACACGACCGTTCGCGCCCCATTCGCGGGACGGGTGGCACGCATCCAGGTCTCCCCGGGGGATTTCGTCTCCGGAGGAGAGTTCGGCAGCGCTCCCGTCGCCGTCGTCTACGACGACCGCGCCCTCGAAGCGGAAGTCACCATCGGCGAGCGCGAGGCGGCCCTCGTCCGCCCGGGGCAGCCGGCGACGCTGCGCCCCGAGATCGCGGAACGCGTGTCGCTGGCGGCCGTCGTCAAGACGGTGACCCCGCTGGCCGACACGCGCAGCCGGGCCGTGACGGTGCGGCTGCGCATCATCGGAGGCGGCGACCCGTCCGCGGCGTTGCTGCCGGGAAGTTCCGTCCGCGGGACGATCGTGGTCGAGCGGAAGCGGGACGTCCTCACCGTCCCCCGGGCGGCCCTGCACGGCGACGGCCGGCCCACGGTCTGGGTCGTCGCGCAGGAGAAGGTGGAGGTGCGTTCGGTGACGACGGGGCTCACCACCGGCGGACGGGTAGAGGTGAGTTCCGGGGTGAGAGAGGGCGAAGAGGTAATCATCCTGGGGCCTGAGTCCATCGCCGCAGGCACGCGCGTCCGCGTGACGCGGCGGGAGTCGCGCTGATGTCGCTCTCCTCCCTGGCCGTCCGCCGACAGGTGCTCGTGCTGGTGGTGATCGCCGCCCTGCTGGTGCTCGGCGGCATCTCCTACGGCCGCCTGCCCGTGGAGCTCTTCCCCAACGTCCAGTTTCCGTTCGTGTCGGTGAGCACCGTCTACCCCGGGGCCGGCCCCGAAGAGGTGGAGACGCTCATCAGCAAGCCGCTCGAGGAGCAGCTGAGCTCGCTGACCAACGTCCGACAGATCCGGACCGTCTCCCAGGAGGGCAGTTCGGTCGTCGCAATCGAGTTCACCCTGGGCACCGATCTGGATGCCGCTACCGCCGACGTGCGCCAGCGGGTGGACCTGGTGAAAGGCACCTTCCCTCGCGACGCGGAGGACCCGATCGTCCAGCGCTTCGATTTCAGCACGCAGCCGATCATGCTGCTCGGCGTGAGCGGCCGCGATCCCCTCGCCCTGCGCGATCTGACCGACGAGACCATCAAGCCGATGCTGGAGCGGGTGCCCGGCGTCGCCGCCGTCACGGTGTCGGGAGGGCGCACGCGGGAGATTCGCATCGAGGTCGATCAGGACCGGTTGCGCGCGGAAGGGTTCACCGCGCTCGACGTGGAGGACGCCCTGCGCAGCGCCAACCTGAACGTCCCCTCGGGGCGCATCCGCGACGGGGATGAGGAGTTCCTCGTGCGGGTGGTCGGCCAGTTTGCGACGGTGGAGGAGATCCGCGCCCTGCCGCTGCGGCGGAACGGGACGACGGTGCCGCTGCACCGGGTGGCCACGGTGCGCGACACCGCCAAGGACCCCGACGAGTTCACCCGGCTGAACGGGCGGGACAGCGTCGGCATCTCGATTCAGAAGCAGTCGGGGGCCAACACGGTGCGCGTGGCGGAGGGGCTGCGTGCCACCCTGGCCACATTGCGGCGGCAGCTCCCCGACGTCAACGTGGCCGTGGCCTGGGACGACTCGCTGATGATCCGGGATTCGGTGGCCGACGTACAGGGCAACCTCATCCTTGGGTCGATCCTGGCCACCGTCGTGGTCTTCCTCTTCCTGCACAGCCTGCGCAGCACGCTCATCATCGCCCTGGCCCTGCCCGCGGCCATCATCGCCACCTACATCCCGATGTTCTTCTTTGGTTTCTCGCTGAACATGCTCTCCCTGCTGGCCCTGGCCATCGCCATCGGGTTGATGATCGACAACGCGATCGTCGTCAACGAGAACATCAGCCGCCATCTCGAATTCGAGGCCACCCCGGCGGAGGCGGCGCGCCGCGGGGCCCAGGAGATCGAACTCGCGGTGCTGGCCTCCAACCTGGCCAACGTCGCCGTCTTCGTGCCCATCGCCTTCACGCGCGGGCTGGTGGGACAGTTCTTCCGCCAGTTCGGGCTGACCGTCGTCTTCGCCAACCTCTTCAGCATCCTCATCGGCTTCACGCTCACGCCGATGTTGTCTGCCCGCTGGCTGCGCCGCGGGGAGGTGCGGAAAGGCCGGCTGCCGCGGATCTTCCAGGCGTGGGACCGCGTCTTCGAGCGGGCCAGCGCGCGGTACGGCGGCTGGCTCACCTGGGCGCTGGGCCACCGCGCCCTCGTGCTCATCGTGGCGGCCCTCCTCTTCATCGCCTCGTTGGGCCTGGTCGCCTCTCCGCTGATCGGCAAGGAGTTCTTCCCCACCGTGGACTTCGGACAGTTTCAGGTGACGCTGACGATGCCCCCGGGCACCTCGCTGGCCGTGACCAGCCGGGCCACGCGCCAGGTCGAGCAGGTGCTCGATGGGATGCCGGAGGTGGAGAACACCTTCGCCCTCATCGGCGGCGTGGAGAGCCAGTTCGGCGCCTCCACCACCGGCAGCCAGGCGGCGCAGATCTTCGTCAACCTAGTGCCGCGCGCCCAGCGCAGCCGCTCCGTGGACGAGGTGATGGAGGCGGTCCGCAGTTCGACGCAGCAGGTCGCCGGGGCGACGATCAAAGTGGGCGCCCAGGGCATCGGCGGCGGAGACGCCCCCGTGCAGGTGGAGCTGCAGGGGCCCGATCTGCGCACCCTCGAGCGCCTGGCCGGCCAGGTGGAGCAGATCGTCAGGGACACGCCGGGCACGACCAACGTGGACACGAATCTCAGCGCGGGTAAGCGCGAGATCCAGATCGTCCTCGACCTGGAGAAGCTGGCCGCCCTCGACCTCACCGTGGCCGAGGTGGGCAGTCAGGTGCGCACGGCCCTCGCCGGCGCCGCGGCGACCCGCTTCCGGGCTCGGGGAGAAGAGTTCGACATCACGGTGCGGGCGGAGGCCGACGACCGGGACGCGGTGGCGAAGCTGGCGGACCTGCACATCGGCGCCGTCAACGGCGCCCCCATCCGGCTGGGCGACGTTGCGACGCTGGTGCCGCGCCGCGCTCCCGCCCAGATCGAGCGCAAGGACCGGCAGCGCCTGGCCCTGGTCACCGCCTCGCTGCGCGGCCGGCCCCTCGGCGCGGTGACGAACGACATCACCGCCGGGCTGCGCGCCGTGGCCCTGCCCGCCGGCTACACGGTGGGGATGGGCGGGGAGGCGCAATTCCAGGCGGAGACCTTCGGGGACATGCTCTTCGCCCTCGCCCTCGGCTCGCTCTTCGTCTACATGACGATGGCGGCGCAGTTCAACTCGCTGTGGCTGCCCCTGGTGATCATGTTCAGCGTGCCGCTGGCCTCGGTGGGCACCTTCTTCTTCCTGCTCGTCACCCGCACCACCATCAGCATGATGTCGCTGCTGGGGATTATCATGCTGGCGGGCATCGTGGTGAACAACGCCATCCTGCTGGTGGAGTTCATCTCCCAGCGGCGGGAGGCGGGGATCCCGCGCGGCGAGGCGATCCTCCAGGCCGGACGGATCCGCCTCCGTCCGATCCTGATGACCGCTCTGGTCTCGATCATGGGTGGATTGCCGGTGGCCCTCGGGCTGGGCAGCAGCGGCGCGGAGATCCGCCGGCCGCTCGGGCTCGCCGTCCTCGGCGGGTTGATCACCTCTACCTTTCTCACCCTGATCGTCATTCCCGTCGTCTACACCTTGATCGACGACCTGCTGCATCGCCGCCGGGCGCGGGCGCTGGAACCCGCCGTCGCGCACCCGCGTCCCGCGCCGGTGAGCGGAGCGGGACAGGACGCCGACGGCCCGCAGGACTGAGGCCGCCGCGGCGTCGATGCGCTGGGAGCGCTTTGCCGAGGTCTGCCCCGAACTGGCGGCGCTGGCCCAGGAGCGCTTCGCCCGTGACCAGCTGGTGCTGCTGGGAACGCTGCGCCGCGACGGGTGGCCCCGCGTCAGTCCCTGTGAGGTAGACTTCGCCGCGGGGCAGCTGCTTCTCGGCATGATGTGGCGCTCGCGGAAGGCCCTCGACCTGCGCCGCGATCCCCGCCTGGCCGTCCACAGCGTGACCACGAACAAAGAGGGCACCGACGGGGACGTCAAGCTCTACGGGCGCGCGCTCGAGATCACCGACCCCGCGCTGCGCGAGGCTTTTCGCGCAGCTATCCGGGCGCGCATCGACTGGGCGCCTGAGGAGCCCGAGTATCACCTCTTCGCGCTGGACGTCGAGCGGGCCGCCTACGTCGTCTTCGAGGATGGGAAGCAGCGCACCGTGACGTGGGATCCGGTGCGCGGATTGCGCCGCCGCGCCGGCGCGTACTCAACCGGATAGGGGCTGACCCTGCGTCTGCCCAGGCCCTGTGGTGGAGGAGATGGTCTTTGCCGGCACGAACCCCCCGAGCAAATCCGGAAGCCGTGAACCCATATGCGCGCTTCTTACGGGAGGTAGGAGGATGGTGAGCCGTTCAGCCCGCCGCCCGGCTCGATGGCTTGCTCTTCTGATCCTGGTGCTCGTCGTTGTCATCGGCGCCCCACCGGGCGCGATCGCCCAGCAAAAGACCACGTTACGGTTCTGGATGTCGGCCGATCCCGCCCTGGAAGCGGCGATGGACGCGCTGCTGCGTGGATTCATGAGGACCCATCCGAACGTCACCGTCCAGCGGGACGCGTTTCCCTTCAACGAGTACCATCAGAAGCTCACCACCGCCTTTGCCTCCGGTGATCCGCCTGATGTCTTCTGGATGGACGTCCGCACGGCCATTTTCGCGTCGGCGGGCAGCCTGCTCGTCCTGGAAAAGTTCCTCACCCCGCAAAACAAGGCAGACATCATCGCCTCCGGTCTGATCGAGCCCGTCTGGAAGAGCAATCTCTACGGCGTCCCGATGCACGAACTGACCGAAGGGCTGTTCGTCAACCGGACGATCTTCGAGGAAGCAGGGATCAAGATCCCCCAGCGGCTGGAGGAAGCCTGGACGTGGGACGAGTTCGTCACGATTGCACGGCGCCTGACCAGACGAACCGGGGAGCGCACGGACGTGTGGGGGTTTGGGGTGCTCCGCCACCTCAGCGACTGGTCGATCCTCCCGGTGATCATGCAGAACAATGGGGCCGTGATCAGCCCCGATCTGAAGAAGGCCACCGGGTACCTCAACGGTCCGGCGACGGTTGAAGCGATGAAGTGGTACCAGAGTCTCTTTACCACGCACCGGGTGATCTCGTTCGATCCGATTCCGGATGGGTTCCCCACGGGGAAGATCGCCATCTTCCAGGCGCCGAGCACGTACCGTGCCGCCCTGGACGCGCGCTTCCCCGATTTCAAGTATGCCGTGGTGCCGATGTTCAAGGGCAAGCGCTGCGCCGTCACGGCCGGCGGGTGGAACGTCTCCGTGGCCACGCGGACGAAGAACAGGGATCTGTCCTGGTCGCTCGTCGACTACCTGACCCGTGAGCGCCATGCCGAATGGGTGCGCACGAGCGGCTACCTGCCGGTGCGCAAGTCGGTCCTGCAGCGCGATCCCAAATTCCGTCAGTATCCCTGGGGGATCTTCGTCGATCAGCTGCAGCAGTGCCAGGTGCACCGTCCCAACACGCCGGCGTACAACTTCTTCTTCGACACTTTCCTGGCCGTGGCCAGGGACACGGCCCTGGGACGGGACGTGCAGAGCCTGCTCGACGCTGCCGCGGCGCGGTTGGACGTCTCCCTGTCGCGGGGAGGGCGGTAAGGGACCGCGACTCGCTCGTCGGGGCTGGCCCGGCAGCGCTACCTCACGGCGGCCGTCTTTCTGCTGCCGGCGACCGTGGGGATTCTCCTGTTCTCTCTTCTTCCGATCCTGCAGGCGCTGCGCATCAGCTTCTTCGAGTACGGGTTGCTGAGCCCCGAGCAGACTTTCATCGGCGCGGACAACTACGCGCGGGCGTTTGCCGATCCGGTCTTCCGCATCGCCCTGCACAACACGATCCTCTTCTCCGCCCTCCTCGTGGTGGGGCAGACGCTGCTGGCGCTCCTCCTGGCGCTGCTGCTCAAGCAAGAGATCCGCGGCCGGGCCTTCTTCCGCTCGGCGTTCTTCCTGCCGGTCGTCACGTCGCTGGTCGTGATCAGCACCGTGTGGAAGCTGATGTACAACTCCCAGGGGTTCATCAACGGCGTCCTCGGCACGCTGGGGGTGGGTGCGCAGCCGTTCCTCGCCAGCAGCACGCAGGCGCTGCCCAGCCTCGTCCTGATGAGCGTCTGGAAGGAAGTCGGATTCTACATGCTGATCTTTCTCGCCGGCCTGCAGGCGATCCCCGGTGAGCTTTACGAGAGCGCCTCCATCGACGGAGCCAACCGCTGGACGAGTTTCTGGCGCATCACGCTGCCCTTGCTGCGCCGGGCCACGGTCTTCGTCATGGTCGTGGGGACGATCTCCGCCTTCAAGGTCTTCACCCCCGTCTACTTGATGACGGACGGCGGCCCAGCCGACAGCACCATGGTCATCGTCTTCTACATCTTCCGCGTCGCCTTCCGCTACTTCGAGATGGGGTTTGCGTCGGCGATGTCCTTCATCCTGATGGGCATCGTCATCGTCCTCACGCTGCTGCAGTTCCGGCTGCTGCGCACCACCGTGGAGTACTGATGCACTCTGAGGGGCCAGAACACCTGACCGTCGGCCGGAGATCAGCTGCGTTTGCAGGCCGCTCAGAGGTTTCCCTTGCGTGGGCGGGCCGCGCCGTGGAGCGGAGCGCGCTCTATGCGCTCCTGGCCGGGCTGGCGGTGATCTTCATCGTTCCCTACCTGTGGATGATCTTCTCCTCGCTCAAGCCGGCGGTGGAGATCTTCAAATACGTCTATCCTCTCTCGTGGCGGACGTTCATCCCCGAGACCTTCACGCTGGCGTCGTACCGGGAGCTCTTCCAGCTCGTGCCCTTCCCGTTCTCGCGGTATCTGCTGAACAGCCTCTTCGTGGCCGTCTCGGTGACTTTCTTCAGCCTCGTCGTCAACGCGCTGGCGGCCTACGCCTTCGCCCGGCTGCCCTTCCCCGGGCGGAACCTGCTCTTCGCACTCTTCCTCAGCACGATGATCATCCCGTTTGAGGTGCTGGCGATTCCGCTGTACCTCCAGGTGCGCTCCTTCGGCTGGGTGAACACCTACCAGGCGCTGATCATTCCCTGGATCGCCAATCCGCTGGGGATCTTCTTGCTGCGCCAGTTCTTTGAAGACATCCCTAAGGAGCTGGAGGAGTCGGCGCGCATCGACGGCTGCTCGCATTTCGGCGCGTTCCGGCACATCGTCTTGCCCAACTCCATCCCGGCGCTGGTGGCATTCGCGTTGATTCGCTTCCAGGCGAGCTGGGACGCCTTCCTCTGGCCGCTGATCGCAGCGCCGGCGGCGGAAAAGCGGGTGATTCAGGTGGCGATCGCCAGCTTCGTCACCGAGGTGCAGACCCGCTGGGACCTGACCTTCGCAGCGAGCACAGTGGCGACGCTGCCGATCATCCTCATCTTTCTCCTCCTGCAGCGCTACTACGTCCAGGGCGTGATCATGAGCGGCTTGAAGGGCTGACCCGATGCCGTATAGCCGGGAGGCCATGCGCGCGGAACTGGACATCCTGGCCCGGGGGGCCGCGCACGTCGCGATCGTCCCGGAGAAGATCCGCGAGGTGGCGGCGGCGATGCGCCAGGAGATGACGGCCGCCGCCGATGGGGCCTTCCAGACGGACCCGCAGCAGTACCCCAACGAGTCGCCGCTGCAGAACGACCGGCAGACGCTGCAGTTCTACCTCGTCCTGACCTCTCAAGAGTTCTGCATCTGGCGGCGGGGCGCGGACGGAGGGGTGGAGGCCTGGACGATCGACGTGGGTGGCCAGCGCTACGTGGGGGCGCGGGGGATCGCCGCCGCGCACGTGCGCGCGCTGCGGCAAGGCAGGGACGTCCTCGATCCCACCTATCTCGCCGCGATGACGCTGCAGGACGTGGAGGAATTCTACCGCGATGAGCGGACCGGCCAGGTCACCCTGCAGATGCTGCCGCAGCGCCTGGCGAAGTTCAACGAGCTGGGGCGCGTCCTCCTCGGCAGGTACGGCGGGCAGGCCGCCAACCTGCTGGCCGCGTCGGAGGCGTACCTGTTCTCCGGAGGGGACCGCGGGCTCGTCCAGCGGCTCCTCCTCGACTTCCCCACATCGTACTTCGACTGGCCCTTCTGCAAGCTGGCCGTCCTGCTGGCCAAATTCCTTGCCACCCGGAAGACGGACGGGATCCCCACCACGGATGAATACCGCGCGCTGACGACGATCCGCGACACGGAGAACTTCGAGATCGCCGCGGACTACTACATCCCCCTCTTCTTCATCCGGTCAGGCATCTTCCGCGTCAGCGATTCCCTGGGCGCGGCGCTGCGGGCGCAACGGCTGATCGGCCGGGACAGCCGGATGGAGCGAGAGTATCGCGCCTGCACGATCGTGGCCGGCCGGGCCCTCGCCGAAGAGACCGGACAGCCGCTCTCCGCCGTGGATACGGAGTGCTGGAAAACCGGCTACCTGCGCTGCCGGCTCTGCCGCGAAGGGATCAGCGACGAAGAGCTGCCCTGCCCCTACCGGTCGGTCTCCAAGGCGTACCAGAGCGAGCACGCGCTGATGGAGATGCGCTGGCCGTTGGTGCTGACCACGTGCTATTGACGGCGCGCGCGTGACCAGAGTCATCGTCGATACCGATCCGGGCATCGATGACACCGCGGCGATCTTCTTCCTGCTGGCCTCGGGCCGCTTTCAGGTCGACGCGCTGACGACCGTGTTTGGGAACGTCGAGGTCGAGCAATGCACGCGGAACGCCCTGAAGATCCTGGAGGTCGCCGGCCGGACGGACATTCCCGTCTACCCCGGCGCGGCGCGGCCCCTGGCCCGAGACGCCCACTACGCGAAGTTCATTCACGGGGAGAACGGGTTGGGCGACATCGTCCTCGGAGACCCTTCGACCGCCCCAGAGGAGGGCGGGGCCGTCGGCGCCATCATCTCGCGCGTCATGGCCGCTCCCGGCGAGATCAGCCTGATCGCGCTGGGACCGTTGACGAACGTGGCGCTCGCGTTGGCCGCCCAGCCCAGCCTGGCACGGCAACTGCAGCGGGTGATCGTCATGGGCGGTGCCGTGCTGACGTGGGGGAACGTCACACCGGCGGCCTCGGCGAACCTCTACAACGATCCAGAAGCGGCTCGCGTGGTCTATCGCTCCGGGGTGCGGCTGGTGCAGGTGGGTCTCGATGTCTGCCGGCCGACCGTCATCAGCGGGTCCCATCTGGCCCGCATCGGGGGGGCGGCACACGATCCCGCGCGGTTTCTCCTCCAGATCATACCGTTTATTCAGAATGCCTATCGCCGGCGTGGACTGGCGCTGGGAGACGGCGGCGGGGTGCAATTCAACGACGTCGTCTGCGCGGCCTACGCGGTCAGTCCGGCGCTCTTCGTGACCCGAAGGCTCTTCGTCGAAATCGAAACCCAGGGGGCGTTCACGACGGGGGCCACGGTCGCCGACTTCGAGGGGCGATGGGGTCACCCCCCCAACGTCGAGGTCTGTCTGGAGGTCGACGCGCCGGGGGTGGCGGATCTCTTCACCGAGACCGTAGCCCGCTGGAGGGTCTGAGGGATCAGCCGGGTGCCTGAAACCCTCCGCTTTCTGGGCGTCTCGGGTTTCGCGATCACGACCGGCGGCGGCCCGACTATCGTCGTCGACCCCTTCCTGTCCGGCAGCGCGGAGATGGACCTCCCGCCGAGCCCCGTGACGGCGGCCGATCTCGGTGACGTCCATCTCGTGCTGGTGACCCACGGGGCCCCCGATCACCTGGGCCAGGCCGTTGACATCGCCGCGCGCACACGGGCGACGCTGGTCTGTGGGCCCGAAGTGCGCATCCACGCCCTGCGCCAGGGGCTCCCGGGCGCGCAGATCGCCAAGGTGGTCTCCGGCTCCTCCCTCGAGGTCCACGGGGTGCGCATCCGGGCGCTGGAAGCCCACCACGTGTCGTTCTTCGAGTCCCAGGGAGCGTATCTCTCCGCGCAGCCGCTGAGCTACCTGATCGAGACCGCCTCCGGGACGCGCCTCTACCACAGCGGGGACACGTCGTTGTTCTCCGACCTGAAGCTGTTTGGGGAACTCTATCGGCCGGACGTGGCCTTGCTCTGCGTGGGCGCCGCGGAGGAGGGGGTCGCGGCGCTCCCTCCCGAGGAGGCCGCCATCGCCGCCGATTGGCTGAATGCCCCGATCGTGATCCCGATGCACTATCGCGTCGCCACGGACGTCGAGGCCTTCCAGGCGCGCCTGGCCTCTCGGAGGCCCGACATCCGCGTCGTCAGGCTGGAGCCTGGCCACGTCTTCCAGCTCTCTGCGACATGACGATGTAGGAGGGTGCGCCCGTGCGGCTAGATGGAAAGGTGTGCGTGGTGACGGGCGGCGCGCAGGGGATCGGCCGCGGCATTGCCCGGCGATTTGCCGCCGAGGGCGGGAGGATCCTCATCGCCGACCTGGACGCAGAAGCCGGGCGCGCGGTAGTGTCGGCGATCGAGGCAGACGGGGGCGAGGCGCTCCTCGTGCCCACCGACGTGTCGCGCGCCGACGCGGTCACTCGACTATTCGAGCAGGCGCGCACGGCGATGGGGGGCGTCGATGTGCTGGTGAACAACGCTGCGCTGGTCCACGGTCCGGACGTGGAACGGCACTTCCTCGACACGGACGAGGCAGTCTGGGACCGCGTCATCGGCGTCAACCTGAGGGGCGTCTATCTCTGTTCGTGGCACGCCGCCCGGCTGATGGTGGCGCGTCGTCAGGGGTGCCTGATCAATATGAGCACCGCCGGCGCCACCCGCGCGCACCGTCACCGCGTCGCCTACGACGCCGCGAAGGGCGCGGTCGAGGCGGCCACCCGGGCGATGGCCCTGGACCTGGCGCCCTGGGGAATTCGCGTGAACGCGATCGCCCCGGGCGCCATCGCCGTGGAGCGGCGAACACCCGTCGGCGACGAGGAACAGGTCGCCCCGGCAGACGTCATCCCGCTGGGGCGTCTGGGCACGCCGGAGGATGTGGCCGGGGTCGCGGTCTTTCTGGCTTCGGATGAGGCCGCCTACGTGACGGGCACCGTCGTGCCCGTCGATGGGGGGATGCTCGCCCAGCTCCGGTCGCCCAAGGTCGATCTCCGGCTCTGCTTCGAGGGCTAGGTGAACCGCGGGCGGGAGGCGGCCCGTCGGCGGACCTCGTCGACGTCGGCGTCGACGAACTCGCCGCCCCGTAAGAGCTGCCGGCCATCGACGAGGACGTCCCGGACATCCGCGCCCCCGACGCCGTAGACGAGGTGCGCGTAGATGTCGTGCGGCGGTTGCAGGTGCAGTCCTCTTCGGTCGACGGTGATGATGTCGGCGCACTTGCCGGCCTCGAGAGAGCCGATTTGCGCCTCCAGTCCCATGACGCGGGCCCCTCCCCGCGTGGCCAGCCGCAGTATCTGCCGGATGGGATAGGCGGTGGGCTGCCCCACCGTGACCTTGTTCAGCAGGGCGGCCATCTTCAGCTCCGCGAAGAAGTCCAGCGTGTTGTTGGATGGCGCCGAGTCGGTCCCCAGTCCGATGTCCGCTCCGTGAGCCAGCAGCGCGGCGATCGGCGCCACGCGCCCCTCGATCTTGGCGTTGCTCGATGGACAGTGCGCGACCTTCGTTCCCGTCTGCCCGATGATGGCTGCCTCTGCCTCGGAGATGTAGATGCAGTGCGCCGCGACAACGTCCGGTCCCAGGAACCCCAGGCCGTGCAGGTAGGTGGCCGATCCGTCGGCGCCGCGTTCTTTGATCGCCTGCAGTTCGTCCTGTGACTGCGCCACGTGGATGAAGATCTTCGCCCCGAGCTCGGTCGCGGCGGCCCGGACGTCCTCCAACAGGCCCTGGGAGGAGGTATCCGGCCCCACCGGCGCCAGCCCGCAGCTGATCCGCGTCGCCGGAGAGGTCCCCCAGCGCTTCACCAGCGCGACGGCATCGCTGAGGCTGGCGCGGCGATCGATGTCGTACAGCGACGGGCCGAGGATCGCGCGCAGCCCGCTGGCGTCGATCGCCTCGCCGATCACGTCCATGTGCGAGAAGCGGTCGGCGATGCAGGTCACGCCCGAGCGGATCAGCTCGTAGCAGCCGAGCAGCGCCGACCAGTAGAGATCATCCTCGGACATCTGCGCTTCCAGCGCGGCGGTCCGGGCAAACCACTGCCGCGGGGGCAGATCCTCGATCAACCCGCGCTGGTACGTCATTGCCGTGTGCGTGTGGACGTTGATCAGGCCCGGGAGGACCAGGTGATCGCCGGCGTCGATGACCTCGTCTCCCGGCAGCGGCGCAAAGCCCGAGGCCGGTCCAACGTACGCGATCCGCCCCGCCTGGCAGGCGACGACCCCATCAGGCAGGATGTCCTCCCGATCGTTGAAGGTGACGACGGTCCCGCCCACCAGGACGGTGCGATGCATCGTCATGCTGGGACGCTAGGCGAGGCCGGCGTCCACCGAGCGGGCCTCGTCCACCCTGCCGTCCCAGCGCAGCAACTCGGCCAGCGCTTCGGCAAAGGAGCGGAAGACGCGCCCGCGCTCCTCGATGCAGCCGAGGAGGTAGTAGTTCACCGCCCGGGCCCCCGCCGCCCAATCCCAGCGGGCCACGCGCGAGTCGTGCAGGATCCCAATGATGCCCTTCTTCGCGGGAGACTCCTGCATCAAGGCGTAGAAGGTGCCGATGTGTCCGGCGACGCCGTCGCTGACCGCAAATCCGTCCAGCACGGCGACGAGCGCGTCGGCCTGGTCGAGAGCGGCATAGTCGCGCTGCACGGTGGTGTCCGATGCGGCCTGATCCGCCGGTCGATTCCCGCCCGGACTGTAGCATTCGAACCCCTTGTCCCGGAGCGCGCCGGAACACTTCGAGAGAAACTCCCGCGCATAGGGGGTCGTGATGATGCCGCTGAGAAAGACTCTCACCGTCTTCCCTCCCCGCCCTCGAGCACACCCGCCTCGACCAGTTCCTTCCGCCAGATCCGCAAATGCGTGATCACCTCGTCGAGGGAGCGGTACACGCGGCCGGTGCGCTCCACACAGCCCAAGGTGAACGCGTTGATCGGCGGCGCCCCGACCTCGGCGCGCTTCCATGCCTGGTCGTCGGTGAGCAGGCCCACGATGCCTTTCTTCGTCGGGTCGTGCTGCATCAGGCCGTAGAAGATGCCGATCTCGGCGGCTGTGCCGCTGCTGACGTCTGGGTCGTCCAGGAGCGCGACGATGGCGTTGGCGGCGTCCACCATTTCATAGTCCATGTCGAAGATCTCGGCGGCCGAGAGCACACGCCCCGAGGCCCGCTCCATCTCTCGCGTCACCCCGCGTTCGTGCGGCACGAGGCACACGAACCCGGCGTCCCGCAAGCGCTGGGCGTTCCGGGCGATGAAGGCGCGATGGTACGGCGTAAACAACGGGCCTGCCAAATAGAGTTTCATGGCGCTCCTCCCCTGACGTGGGCCAGCATCAACGTTCCACAGGGCTCCGCTCGGCCCTTCCGCGCCATGCGAGCGCTGATGGGGACGATGGTATACTGATGACGCGCGCCCGTAGCTCAGCGGATAGAGCGACGGCCTCCGGAGCCGTAGGTCGTGGGTTCAAGTCCCTCCGGGCGCGCCAGTTTTACTGCCCCGACGTTCTCGCCTGAAGGAGCCGCCCCCTCTGGAGGAGTGCCATGTCCTGGATCCTGAATCCCGAAATCTGGATTGCCCTTGCCACCCTCACCGCGCTGGAGATCGTCCTGGGGGTGGACAACATCGTCTTCATCTCCATCCTCTCGGGCAAGCTCCCCCCAGCGACCCAGGCCCAGGCGCGGCGCGTCGGGCTGGTGGCGGCGATGCTGATGCGCATCCTCCTCCTGCTCTCCCTCACCTGGATCATCCGGCTGACCATGCCGTTGTTCACCCTCTTCGGCCATGGCTTCTCCGGGCGCGACCTGGTGCTGATCGGCGGCGGGCTCTTCCTGCTGGCGTGGTGCTGGCCGTGCTCGTGATGCTGGTGGCGGCGGGGCCGATCAGCGCGTTCGTCAGCGAGCATCCCACGGTGAAGATCCTGGCGCTGAGCTTCCTGCTCTTGATCGGCCTCTCGCTGCTGGTCGAGGGGCTGGGCCAGCACATCGCCAAGGGCTACATCTACTTCGCCATGGGGTTCTCCGTCTTCGTCGAGGCGCTCAACCTGCGGATCCGCCAGCGGGAGGTCGCCCCCGTGACGCTGCGGCAGCCCTACACGGAGACGGCCGGCTGACACGACGGCCGGGCGAGGCCACCCTGTCCCGCCCGGCCGGTCCTGCTGCGTGCAGTCCGCCGTGCCCTGCCTACGGGCTTGCCGTAGGAGAGGGGACGGGACGCGTCACTCCGGGCGCCAGCAAGGGGAAGGCTTTCGGCAGCGCCTCCCGCAGGTTGCGCAGCCAGATCTCCGCCAGCGCTTGCTGGGTCGTGCTGTTCAACCGGGCGTGATTAGCATCGACGGTAATGATCAGGATATCCCCGACGAAGATGGCGGGCTGCGCGTTGACGGTGCGGACGGTGATCGTCTCGGCTGTGGGGCGACCCCGACTCAAGGCGTTGGTGATGCGCTGCTCGACGAGCACCGCCCGCTGTTCGATGGACATCCCGCCCGCCTCTGCCCGGACGCGCAGGATGAGCATGCCCCCGACGACCACGTCGCCCATGGCCGCCGCGGCCGGGTAGGCCGATACGGCGATGACGGCGCACGCGATCGCGGCAATCATCAGTCTCATCTCACATCCTCCTTTGGCCATGGAGAGCAAAGCAATCGGGGGGATCGCACCGGACCGGACAGCGAACCGGTCGATCCCCCCGAACGTGCGTGGCTATAGCGCGTTGTTCAGCGCTGCCGCACGGTAACCGTCGACGGGTCGGATTCCAGGCCCGCCGAGTTGATGGCGATGACCGTCACGACGTACTGCCAGCCTGGGAAGAGCGCCTGGTAACTGACGTTGGCGGAGAAGCGCCCGTTGGCATCCACGTTCGCTTCCACGGAGGCCAACCGCACCCCCAGCATGGCGTCGATCGTGATCCGGACCTTGGTTGCGCCCGCAGCGGTGCCTTCCACCTCAACCGGGCTGGCGATCGCCTCGCCAGCATCCGGTTCGGTGAGGACGGGAGGCACGGGGCGCGTCGTCGGCTGTTGCGCGCCGATCGTCTCGGCATCGATGCCGTAGACGAGGTTGTTCTCCGGGTTCAGGCGCAGGGTGAGGAACATCCCCGCCTTGAGGTTGGGAAGGGTCGACGCCTTGCCATCGATGATGACCTCGATGCCGTTCTCGGCGATGCGGTAGGCCTGGCCGTTGGTCAGGACGATGGTGCGTCCGCCCCCGGCGATGGCGTCGAGACGGCCGAGTACGATCTTGTATGTGGCGCGGATCCGTTCCGCTTGATCGGTGTTCACGAGCCGCGCCTCGATCTGGTCGCCGACCCGCAGAGCGTTCAAGCTGACCGATCCGCCCCGGTTGGTCGTTAGGTTGACCCGGGTGATGGCCGTCTCAGGGGTGATGAAGGCGCGGGTGCGCACCGCATCACCGTTCTCGACGAGAATCGATGGGTTGCTGCCTCCCGTCCGGACCTGCACCAGCAGTCCATTAATGGTGCGGGCCGAGGGCGCGGGCGGCGGCGCCGGCGGCGGGGGTTGCGCGCCTGGGCTCGTGCCCGGGCTGAAGATCAGCACCGTGCGCGTCGCCTCCTGGTACTGGACCTCGGCGCCCATCGCCTCGCTGACGAACCGCAGCGGAACGAGGGTGCGGCCACGGACGACCATGGCCGGCACGTCGAGCGGGACGATGCGGTCGTTGACGCGTGCTGACCGCTGCCCGATCACGAGCTCAACAACGGTGGACCCGTGGATGGCGATGACGGTCTGGGTCGCGGCCTCCCATTCTACGGTCGCGCCCAGGCGTTCGAAGATGCCGCGCAGCGGAACGAGGACGCGGGCCCCGACCACGATGGGCGGCTGGTCGAAACGCACCATCTGCCCGTCGACGAAGACGCGCACTGTCCCCTGCGCGTGGGTTGGCGCCGGCGCCAGAGCGGCGGCCAGCGTACCCACCACGAGAAAGATCAGGACGTGTCGCATACGGTATCTCCTCGCATTCGTCAGTGGAGTCTCCTGCCCGCCCTATGCGCGGACAGGGACGGGGAGGCAATGAGCCCTCCCCGGTCATGCCTAATAGAGTTACCCGTTTTGGAGGCTGTTGAAACGGCGGAAACCCTCGCCCAGCGCGGGTTAGCGGGTAAGACCGAGGATCCCGGTAACTATCAGGTAGATCGCCACGATGTAGTTGAGCAGCCGGGGAATGAGCAGGATGAGCACCCCGGCGATGAGGGCCGTGATCGGTTCGATCGACGGGTCCAGCTTCATAACACGGCCGCCGAACGCTTCCCGCCGGCCAGAAGCAGCACGATCCCTCCGGCGATGGCCACGGCGCCCAGAATCGGCGGCAGCGGGATCCGCCGTTGTTCCTCAGCCTGCACTTCCACCGGCCCGACGTCCACGACCGTCCGTTTGGTTGTGTAGGTGATCCCCTCGTAGGCCAGCGCGATCACGCCGAGGGCGATCAGGAGGACGCCCAGAACGGCTACCGGCCGCATCGGTCGCTCCCCGCAGGCTAGAGAGCGGGCCGCCGGCCCTGAATCAGGTTGATCAGGACGACGGCAAGGGCGATCACCAGCAGGAGGTGGATGAACCCCCCTAGCGTGTACGAGGACACCACGCCGAGCAGCCAGAGAATCAGCAGCACGACGAAGATCGTCCACAACATCGTTCGGCCCCCCTTTTACTCCACGAGAGACCGGCGGCGGGGTGGTGCGCTTGATGTCACGCCGCCGGTCTCTTGTCCTTCCAGCCGCGCGGCTATTTCACCGCGCGACACGATGACGACGGGACTTACCGCCCGGCCGTCCGAAGCTGCTCGGCCACCACCCGGGCCGCTTCCGCGTACGTAATCCACTGGCCGGTCTGCTGGAAGACGAGCCAGCGCAGGTATCCGGGCAGCGACATGAAGCCGGCTTCCGCAGAGAACGGCTTCAGGTTCGCCACGTTAGGAAACTGCTGTGCCAGTGCGGGCACGACTGCAACCGCCACGAAGATCGCGGCGATGACGAACAGACCGAGCAGTCTCACGGCCATCGGAATCAAACCCCCTCGATCGTTGTGTGGATCGGCCCGTCTCTGAGCCGGGGGGATTTTCTCCCGTTTCCTCCCCGCCTAAACGAGGAGCGGGCGCCTGTTTGGTCACCTTCTGGACGGAGGGATAGCCTGCGAGATTCCCGAACCCAACCCCACGCACGTCGGCGGCAGCACGCGCCGCGGAAGGGGGATTGCAGGTGGAGGCTCAGGTGAGCCCTCGGGTCGTCGGCGGGGTCGCCGTTTTGGACGTGGCCGGGGAACTCGATCTCTACACCTCACCGAAACTCAAGGACGCGCTCGATGCGCTGCTCGGCGGCGGGCACGTCTGGCTGATCGTCAACCTGAGTGAGACCAGCTACATGGACTCCACGGCGCTGCGGATCCTCACCGCGGTCCGACAGCGCACCCATGCGGCGGGAGGCAACCTCGGTCTCGTCTATGCGCAGCCGTCGATCGACCGGCTGATGACGATCACCGGATTGAAAGATCTCTTCCCGACCTTCCCATCCGAAGCCGCGGCGCTCGAGGCGGCGAAGTCATGGGTGAGCGCGCCTCCCGGGAGGTGAAGGGAGCACGTCCCAACACCGCCGCCCTCACGGCGGGCTACATCCTCGCGCTGCTCGTTCCCCTCCTCGTCACCCTCGCCATCACGGTCCTGCGCAGCAGCTTCGAGTTCCCTTCGTTCCTCTTTCTCTACCTGCCGCCGCTGACGGTCGTGGCCGTCATGGGCGGGTGGCGCCCCGCCGCGCTGGGCGCTCTCCTTTCTACCCTCTCCCTGGCCGCTTTCCTGATCGAGCCGGCCGGCCTCGTCCTGGGCAAACTGACGGCGGCGGCGCTTCCCCTCATCGCGTTCCTGCTCACGGGGCTGCTCGTCGCGGTCGCGGGCAATCGCTACCGCTCCTCCCAGAGCCGTGTGCGCGCCGATCTGCGAGAGGCGCAGCGGCGGCAGCGAGAGTCGGCGTTGCTCATCGCCGTGAGCGATGCGCTGGCCAAACGGGGAACAATCGACCGCGCGTACGCGGACGTCTGTGGGCGCCTCGCCGCGGATCTCGGGGAGTGGTGCGCCGTGTTCGTGGCCGAGGAAGGGGAGATCACCCTCTTGGCGCAGGGGGCCGCCGGCCCGACGCAGCCCTCTCCACCCGCGGAAAGTCTGAGCCCGGCGGAGTTGGGGTGGGCCCGCCGCATGCTCGAGGACGGAGAGGCGGTTGCGGTGGCGCCCGCGGCCGGATCCACCGCTGCGCCGTCGGAGCAGCCGGCCGCCGCCTGGTTGGCGCAGCACAAGCTCGCGGGGCTGCTGGCGGCGCCGCTGCGCTCCGGTCCGGATCGTCTGGGCCTGCTCGCCGTCCTGGCCCTCCGCCCCCGCCGCTGGGACGAGCTGGATCTGCGGCTCATCGACGTCCTCGCCGAGCGGATTGCGCTGGCGGTGCAGCGTGACCGTCTGGCCGCCGAACGCGCGCGGCGAGAGCGGGAGCAGACGTTTCTCGACGCGCTGATGGTCGAGTTCGCCGGGGAGGGTGATCTTACGAGCACTCTGGAGAAGGTGGCGCGGCACTGCGCCGCGGACCTCGGGGACTGGTGCGGGATCTCCCTGCTGGACCCGGAGGCCCGCCGGCTGACGTTGACGGCGGTCTCTCATCGCGACCCTGAGCGGGTCCGGCGCGTTCGCGAGATCGTCTCGCAATCTCCGACCTCCACCTTCGCCGGCCGGAAAGCGGTCCCGGTCTATGCGGACGACCCGCGCGTGCAGGAGCTGATGCTGGGCTGGCCCATCCTCCAGGAGGTCTTCGGTCGCCTGGGGGTGCAGGCGGTGTTGTACACACCGATCCTCTACCGCGACCTCCCGTTGGGTGCGCTGTCGATCGGCGTCGAGAGCCCACGGCGCTGGGGGGCCTCCGAGCTGCGGCTGGCCGAGGAGATCGCCGAGCGCACCGGCGTGGCGATCCAGAGCGCTCACCTCAAGGAGGCCGAGCGGGCGGCGCGCGCCCAGGTGGAGCGGGAGAGCGCCCGCCTCACCGCCGTCTCCCGGGTCGTGAGGATTGCCGCCGCGACGATTGACCTGGGCGCGGTCTATGATGAGCTGGCCGAGGCCCTCCAGACGCTGCTGCCGTTCACCCGCGTCACGGTCTCGCTCTACGACCCAGACCGTCAGGTGCTCACCATGCCCTACTTCAAAGGACCGGAGCTCGCCGCCCCCCCGCAGCGGCTGGAAGGACCGAAGGCCGGGACGGTGCGGGGGTGGGTCTTGGACACCGGCCGCCCGTTCGTGCGGCTGGACACCCTGGACGCCCACGAGTTTGAGGAAGATGGGATCCTCGGCGCCGCGGGAATCCGCGCCTACCTCGTTGTCCCGATGACCGTCGGCGGGCGGCCGGTGGGAACGCTCAATTTCGGCCACGTGCGGCCGGGATTCTACACCGAGGAGCACGCGCGACTCGTGCAGCCGATCGCCGACCAACTGGCGCTGACCCTAGAGCACGCGCGTCTCTTCGAGCGGCAGCGGCGGCTGGCCAGCGAGCTCTCCGAAACCATCCAGCAGGCGCTCCTGCCGACCGATCTCCCCGCCGTGCCCTTCGCCGCGCTGGCGGCGCTCTACCGCGCGGCCGATCCAGAAGGCAAAGTGGGCGGGGACTGGTATGATGCCTTGCTGCTGTCCGACGACCGGCTCCTCCTCAGCGTCGGCGACGTCGCGGGGCACGGGCTGATGGCGGCGTCGGCGATGGGCCAGGCGCGGCACGTCATTCGGGCCTTCGCGCTGGAAGACCGGCTCCCAGCGCAAATCCTCTCCACGCTCAATCAGGTGCTGTGGCGGCTGCCCGAGACCCCGCACCTCTCGGTGTGGGTGGGGATCATCGATCCCTTCAGCGGGATCCTGCAGCACAGCAGCGCCGGGGCACCCGCGCCCTTCCTGCTCGACAGGGGGCGGACCTCCCAGCTCAAGACGGGTGGGCCGCCGCTGGGCAGCGTCCCCGGCTTCGACTACCTGGCGGAGCAGACAGTGCTGCGGCCGGGCACCCGGCTGGTCGCGTACACCGATGGCTTGATCGAGGTCACCCGCGATCCATCTGAGGGGGAACGGCGCCTCGGCGAGGCGATCGGGAGCAGCGCCGCAGACCCGGCGCCCGCGGCGGGGCAGGCGCTGCTGCGGGACGTCATCGGGCAGCACGAGCCGCACGATGACATCGCGCTGCTCATCTTCGACTTGCTCCCGGTGGACGCTCCGCTGACCCTTGCCCTCGAGGCCTCCCCGGCCAACCTCCGGCGGGTTCGCCGGGCCGTGCGGGCGCTGGCGCTCCGCCATGGGGTGGGCGCTCCGCGGGCCGAAGAGATCGTCCTGGCGGTGGGCGAGGCCGCGCTCAATGCCATCGAGCACGCCTACAGCGGACAGCCGGGGCGGGTGGCGGTGCGCGGGGAGCGGATCGGGGAGACCCTCACGGTGTCGGTGCGCGATTTCGGCCACTGGCAGACGCCCCAAGAGGATGGGCGCGGCCGGGGAACCGGCATGATGCGGGGGTTCAGCGACGACTTCAAAACCTACACCTCGGCGGCGGGGACGCTGGTGCAGATGTCCTGGCGCCTGGCGGTGGGCTCCCCCGCGTCGACCTGAGGCCTAGGCGATCATCTCGCGCATCCGCCGGAGCGCCTCCCGCTGCAGCCGTGAGACGTGCATCTGGGAGATCCCCAGCCGGCGGGCAATTTCCGCCTGCGGCAGGTCATCGAAGTAGCGCAGGCGGATGATCGCCCTGAGCTGCTCTGGGAGCGCCGCCATCGCCTCAGCAACGGTGTGCCGCTCCTCCGCCCGGCGCATCTCTTTGTCTTCGCTGCCCAGGTAGTCCATCAGCGACGAGGGCTGGCCACCGCGCGTTTCGGCCACCTCGGTATCCAGAGACACCGGGTTGTACGCCTGCCCCACCTCCAGGGCCTCCACCACGTTTTCGAATGGGACCTGAGAGGCCTCGGCGATCTCCTCGATCGTCGGGGAGCGCCCCAGTTCCTGGGACAGCGTCTCCATCGTCCGCATCAACTGGTTGTTTAGCTCCCGCAGGCGCCGGGGGACGTGCACCGACCAGGATTTGTCCCGAAAGTAGCGTTTGATCTCTCCGACGATCGTGGCCGTAGCGAACGTGCTGAACTCGACGCCGCGCGACGGGTCAAAGCGGTCGAGGGCGCCGAGCAAGCCCACCTGGGCGACCTGCAGGATGTCCTCGATGGGTTCTCCGCGGTAGGCATACTTGCGCGCGAGATAGGCGGCCAGGGAGGCGTGCGCCATGACGAGTCGCTCGCGCAGGGCGGCGTCTCGGGTCTGGGCGTACTCCTGGAGGAGGTCCCGGGCGCCCGCGCGCTCCGACCCCGGCTCGCGGGGTCCCGACGCCATCGCTACTTCGACAGCCGCTTGACCAGATGCAGGACCTTCCGCGCGCCCTCGTGCTCGGTCCGCACGTCGTCCATGAGGACGCGCATCAGGAGCAGACCCATTTCGGACTCCTGATCCCGATCGGCCTGGCCGACCCCGCCGGCCACCTGCACCTCGAGACGATCGGGGTTGATCGCAAAGACGACGTTCACCTCGGCGCCGCCGTTGAGGATCGCCTCGCTGCAGGCCTCGCTGACGGCGACCTTGAGGTCCTCGACCTCGTCGTAGCCGAAGGCCATCCGGCCGGCGATGGCGGCGGCGGCCAGGCGGACGACCCCCACGTACTCCGCACGGGCCGGAATGGTCATGGCGACACGCTCGGAGTTCGTCTTGGGTTCCGACCCTGTGGTCTCTGGGTTCACCGTCAACACCCGCCTTCTGGAGGGTCTCCGCTCGCCGGTGGTCTGCTGTAGCAGGCGCGTCAGCATGTTCTGGACCTTCCTCTCGAGTCCTTTGTCTCTCCTCAATCGGGTTTTTCCCCGCCGTTCAGCGTGGAAACGGACTCCTCTCCCGTCCGTTTGCGTGCGGCGCCCCCCGGGTAAAGCAGGCAGAGGTGGCAATCTTTGCAATGGGAACCGTGACCTATCTCGCCGATCGAAGCCGCGCGTCCGCTCCCCCCTCCGCGGATCTGGTTCCAGGGCATCGGGGGGAGGAGCACATGGCGGGGCACATCAGGCAGGCCCTGGGCCGCTACCGGCGGGACCTTCGCCTGATGTTGGGCCGCGAGGAGCAGTCATCCGCCCGCGCGGGCGTGGTGATGCTGGATGCTCTCCGCGCCGGCCGGGTGCGGCGGGGCCTCATCGGCGACCGTATCCTCCGAATCAAGACGCTGGAAGCCATGCTGGAGCTGATCCTCGAAGGCACAGAGGCGCATGTTTGACCCTTGCCCCGGTGGGGTAAAACCTCTTCCGGAAGGTAAGGAGGTGGACTTATGCACAAGGAACAGTTTGCGGGTCAGTGGCGTCAGGTTCGCGGTCGGATTAAGGCCGAATGGAGCAAGCTGACCGACGACGAGCTCGACCAGATTGAAGGAAACTACGACATGCTGGTCGGGAAGATCGTGGAGAAGTACGGTCAGGCGCGCGAGCAGATTGAACGGCGTCTGGACACCTTCTTGACGGAGGAGCCGGTCGCCACGGGTAGCAAGACCAAGTAGAAGCGCACGACCGTTTCTCCCTAACTGAATAAAGGCGCAACACACCGGGAGGATCACTCCCCGTACGGCGCCTCTCTCCCCCGTACGAGGATGACTCTCCCGGTTGCTTTGTGCGTCAGGGGCGTCCGTTCGGAGTGATCGTGGCGCCCTGCGCCTTGAGGATCCGCTGCACCTCCGCCATCAAGGCGGGGCTACGGACGAGATCCCGGGGCGTGCAGCCGCGCTTGGCGCACATGGCCGCGGCCACCCCGGCCGCCTGCCCCAGGGCCATGGAGGTCGGGATCACTCGGGCCGACCCCGCCGCCTCCGAGGTCGCCGAGAACGCCCGCGACGCCACCAGCAGGTTGTCCAGATTCACCGGCACGAGCGCGCGGAAGGGAATCGTGTAGACGTGCCGGACGGGGGCGTACGGGCTCACCCACCCGTTGACGTAGGGGTGGATGTCGATGGGATAGGACGCCGCCGCGATGCGGTCGGAGAAGATCTGCCCGATCAGGATGTCCTCCACCGTGAGCGTGTACAGCCCTCGGAGATGCCGCGTCTCACGGATGTAGAGCTGCGGGGCGTGATCGACCAGTACCGCGTTGGCGAATCCCGGGATGGAAGCGCGCAGAAAGGCGACGAGCGGCGGGAGCTCCCGGCGGCCCCGGGCCATGCCCGCCTCGACCGAGGCGGGGTCGGTGCCGTTGACGCCAAAGACCTGCAGCGAGTTGATCAGCACGGTGCCGTCCCGCTGCAGGGCCAGGTTCAGGCCGAGCACGGCGACGTCGTCCTGCGAGGGGCGATAGCCTTTCATTATGGGTTGGTAGCCCCAGGCCGCGCGGCCGTTCACTCCCCAGCTCGCCGCCTCCGACCCGGCGGCCTTCCGCCGCCGCAGATCGTTGGTAAGCTCGACCCAGTTGACCTCTCCCACGCGGAAGATCAATCCCGCCGCCTGCATCCAGGGTGTGCCGTCGGGACCGGGGCGTCCCAGCACGGAGGGCGCCCCCGCGGCGGTGGCGACGTCCGCATCGTCGGTGGCGTCGATGACCTGACGGGCGCGCACCGTCAGGGGGCGGGACCATTCGCGGTCGTCGAACTCCGCGCCGACGATCCGCGCCGGTGCCTTGGGGCGGGCCGGATCCACTTCCTTCAGGACGCGGGTGAGGGGCGCGTGGGCGGTCGAGCCGACGAGCTGCTCCACGTAGACCTCGCGGGTCAGCTTGGTGACGGCTTCCTCCAGATCAAAGCTGAGGCCGAGCGCCCGGTAGTACTCCCAGAAGATGCCGCGGGTGAGATGCGTCCCTTCGGGGGTCAGGTTCATGTCGAACGTGGTCAGCCAGGCGTAGGCGATGACGCCGCCCATCTTCGGCTGGGCCTCCACCAGATGCACCCGCGCGCCCGCCCGGGCCGCGCCCACCGCCGCCGCGATCCCGCCGGGGGTCGCACCGATGACCAGTACGTCCACGTTGACGGTGCGGGGAGGCGCCGCGGGGAGAGGCAGCGGTCGGAAGGCCGCGAAGAGCACCGCCAGGGCCGCGGCGAGCGTATGGAGGAAGAATCGGCGCACGGGCTCCATGGTACCATGACCTCACCGGTGAGCTTCACCTGACCGGACGGCGTGTCCCGATGAGTCGTCTGCATGGTGCTGGCCTGTTGGTCTGGACGTCGGTCGCCCTCAACTTGCTGCTGGCCGGCTGGGCCGGTCTGAGCGGCGTGCGGCGGCGGAGGATGCTCTCGCCGGCGTTTTGGGCGGTGCTGCTGCTCTTCCTCGCTCTGTTGGGAATCCAGACGGTCTCCGGGCTGCTTCTGCTGGCGGGCGGCGCGGCGCCCCGCGCCGGCCTGCACCTCCTCTACGGGGGTCTGATTCTGGCCGCCGCCGTCGCCCAATACGGGCTGCGCCCCCGCGGATTTCTTCGCGCCCGCCTGGCATCCGGCCCGGCGTGGCCCGAGCCGCGTGTGATGGCGTTGTTGTGTTTCACGCAGGCCGCCTTGCTCATGCGAGCCTGGATGACGGGCGCGTTCGGACGTTAAAGGAGGAGGGAGGGGGGATTGCCATGACCTGCCGGGAGCGGTTGGAGCAGTTCTTCCGAGAGCGAGGTGTGAAGTACCAGATCGTGACGCACCCCGAGGTGTACACGGCCCAGGAGGTGGCGGCCGTCGAGCACGTCAGCGGCTACGACGTCGCCAAGGTGGTGATGGCCTCCGTCGACGGCACGCTGGTCATGGTGGTGCTCCCCGCGCCGCACCGGGTGGATTTGGAAAAACTGAAGCGCGCCCTTGGGGCGGAGGAGGCGCGGCTGGCCCGAGAAGAGGAGTTCGGGACGATCTTCGCCGACTGCGAGGTCGGGGCGATGCCCCCGTTCGGGTCGCTGTACGGCGTCCCCGTCTACGTCGACCGCGCCATGCTGGATGACCCACGCATCGTCTTCCGTGCGGGGACGCATCGAGAGACGATGACGGTGGCCTTCGCCGACCTGCAGCGGCTCGAGCAGCCGCAGGTGGGGGAGTATGCCAGCCGCCCCGCCGCGCCCGCGCCGTGAGCGCCGTCCGCAGCCGCGCAAAATTGACCCTGTAGGAACGGCTCCGCTACAATGAACCGATGCGTTTCCTTGCCGTCCTCATCGCCGCCGCGTTCGCCCTGATCGGTCTGATCCCCCTGGCCCGCAGCGCCTTCCGCCAGCCTACGTTCTGGGTGATGCTGGTGATTGGGGCGTTTGCCTTTCCCATCTCCCAGTGGGTGAGCCGCACGCTCTGGGATCCCCTGTCCATCGGCCTGGGGATCCCTCAGATCGGCGTGGGACTGGGGGTGACGTTCCTGGTACGGGCACTCGTCGGAGAGGTATTCAAGGCGGCTCCCGTTCTGGTGGTCGGGTCGATGGCAGAGGCGCCGCCCCGCGATTGGTTCGTCTACGGCGCCGCCGCCGGCGCCGGATTCGGGCTCTTTGCCGAGCAGCAGATCATCGGCTTTGCCCTCGAGGTCGTCCGCCTCGCGTTCAGCACGCCGCTGAGCACGCCCGCCAGCGCGGCGGGGGCCATCTTTTTTCGCCTCTTCCCGATCCTGGCCCACACCGCCACGACCGCCTTCGTCGCCTGGTCGGCCACGCGGGGATGGCTGGGCCGCGGCCTCCTCGCCGCCACGGTGGCGCACCTGATTCTTGGCTATATCGAACGGGGACAGGGCTCCCTGGGCACCCTGCTGGCCAGATCGCTCTTCGGCGCGGTGGCCCTCTTCCTGTTCCTCGCTGTCTGGTCCCTTCGCGATCAGGCGCTGAAGCGCCCCGCACGCCTCCCCGCGGGATAGGACGGCGCGCCGGAGCTGCATGCGCGTCGCCGTTCTCTCCGATGTTCACGCCAACCTGGAAGCCCTCGAGGTCGTGCTGGAGGACGTGGCGCGGCGCGAGTGCGATCGGGTCCTCTGTCTGGGCGACTTCGTTGGCTACGGCCCCAATCCCACCGAGTGCGTCGAGGTCCTGCGGCCTCAGGTGGAGGGCCGCGGCGTGGCCGGGAACCACGACTGGGCCGCGATCGGGCGTTTGGAAATCACCTTCTTCAACCCGTTTGCGCAGGAGGCCATCCGCTGGACGCAGCAGGCGCTGGCCGCCGAGACGGCCGACTTCCTCGCGGCCCTGCCGACGGAGTGGACGCAGTCCGCGCCTACGCCGGTTCTCGCCGTGCACGGCAGTCCCCGCGATCCGATCGAGGAGTACGTGCTCGACGTCGCGACCGCCGAAGAGAACTTCCGCCATCGTCCCTTTGCCTGCTGCTTCCACGGCCACTCGCACGTGCCCGCGGTCTACGCCGACAGCGGAGGGGTCGTGGAATCGCGTCCCTTTGCCGCGGACGACCCACTGCGGCTGGACCCCTCCACCCGCTACCTGATCAACGTCGGCAGCGTCGGGCAGCCGCGCGACGGGGATCCCCGCGCCGCCTACGCCCTGCTGGACGAAGAGCCGGCCGTGGTGACGCTGGTGCGCCTCCCCTACAACGTGGCGCGCACGCAAGAGAAGATGGTACGGGAGGGCCTCCCCGCAATGCTGGTGGAACGGCTGAGCGTGGGCCGGTGACGCGCATCTACACGCGTACGGGAGATGCGGGGGAGACCGGCCTCATCGGCGGCCGGCGCGTCGCCAAGGATGACCTCCGCGTCGAAGCCTACGGAGCGCTGGACGAGCTAAATTCCTCCGTCGGCGCGGCGCGGGCATTTCTCCACGGGACGACCTCCCGCGCGGAGCTGGACGAAGCGCTCGATCAGATCCAGCGCGACCTCTTCGCGTTGAGCGCGGAGATCGCGGCGCCGGGGAAGGAGGGGACGGGCCCCCGCATCGGCGCGGCGGAGGTCGAGGCGCTGGAGCAGCTGATCGACCGGTTCGACGCGGCGCTGCCGGAACTGCGCGTCTTCATCCTCCCCGGAGGGGCGCCCGCCGGCGCGCTGCTGCACGTCGCCCGCACCGTCGCCCGCCGGGCGGAGCGGCGCGCGGTGACGCTCGCTCGACGCGAGTCGTTGAATCCCGAGGTACTGCGCTACCTGAATCGTCTGGCCGATCTGCTCTTCGTCCTGGCGCGGACCGTCAACGCCAGGGCGGGAGGCGGCGAGGCGGAGTGGCGGCCGGGCACGGGTGCAGGCCGCTAATACCTTCAGCGCGCTGCGCCATCGCAGTTTCCGCCTCTACTGGACAGGCGCGCTGGTCTCTCTCGTCGGCACCTGGGTGCAGCAGACGGCCCAGACCTACCTCGTCTGGGAGCTAACCCGCTCTCCCCTGGCCACCAGCCTACCTTTGTTCTTCTTTACGCTGCCCTCGTTGTTGTTCTCGCTGCTGGGAGGCGTGATCGTCGACCGGGTGGACCGCCGCCGGCTCTTGCTGGTGACGCAGAGCCTCTTTGCCGTGCAGGCCGCCGTCCTGACGGCGCTCACCTGGCTCGGGGTCGTGCGGGTCGGGCACATCAACGCCCTCGCCTTCGCCAGCGGCCTGGTGATGGCCGTGGACGCACCGGCGCGGCAGTCGCTGGTGCCCAACCTGGTGCCGCGCACGGATCTCACCAACGGGATCGCCCTGAACTCGCTCGTCTTCAACGCCTCCCGCATCGTGGGGCCGCCGATCGGCGGTCTGCTCTACGCCGCGCGCGGACCGGAGCTGGCCTTCCTCTTCAACACCCTCTCCTTCGCCGCCATTCTCTATCCGCTGGCCATCCTCAGCCTGCCCGGAGATCGGGAGGGGCGGCGCGGCACCACGATGTGGGAGGACATGTGGGAGGGGCTGCACTTCGTGTGGACCCATCCGGTCGTGCGCACGGTCCTGCTGCTCGTGGCGCTGATGGGAACGTTCGGCTTCAGTTATCTGGTGCTGATGCCGGTGATGACCACCGAATTCCTGGGCGGGGGACCGGCGCAGAACGGCTACCTGCTGGGCGCAGTGGGCCTGGGGGCGACCACGGGGGCGCTGCTCGTGGCCGCCGGCGCGCGTTCCGGCCGCCCGGGCCGTCGTCTCCTCTGGCTGGGTCCCCTCGCCGGGGCGGCGCTGGTGGCCTTCGCCGCCTCCCGCTCCCTCCCCGTGGCCGCGGTGATCCTCTTCGCGGTGGGCGGCTCCATCATCGGCTTCCTGGCGACCGCGAACGCCACGATCCAGCAACTCATCCCCGACGCCCTGCGCGGGCGGACGATGAGCGTCTACTCGCTGGCGCTGCTGGGGAGCGGCCCGGCCAACAGCCTGCTCGCCGGAGCGCTCGGCAACGCCGTCGGCGCCCCGCGCGCCATCGCCATCACCGGGCTGCTGATCATCCTGCCGGTCGTGGTCGTCGCGCTGCTAGGCCGCTCTCTTGTGGCCGAGCCTCACGCGCCACCAAGCGCGACAGCGGGCCCTGGAGACTCCGAGGAGAGGCTGAGCGGGGAGGGTCCGGAATCCGTGCGCTCGTAGTTCGGATTCACGGACCCTCCCCGCTCAGCCTTTTTTCTGCGTCACCAGCGCCCGCTTCACCTCCTGGATCGCGCGGGTGACCTCGATCCCGCGGGGACAGGCGTCGGTGCAATTGAAGATGGTGCGGCAGCGGTAGACTCCCGAGCGTTGCGCGAGGATATCCAGCCGCTCGCCCGCCGCCTGGTCCCGGCTGTCGAAGAGGAAGCGATGGGCGTTCACGATGGCCGCCGGGCCGAGGTAGGCGCCCGGCGACCAGTAGATCGGGCAGGCGGTCGAGCACGCCGCGCAGAGGATGCACTTGGTGGTGTCGTCGTAGCGCGCGCGCTCTTCCGGCGACTGCCGCCGCTCCGCTTGGGGGGCGGGGTCGCGGTTGACCAGGTAGGGCAGCACCGCCCGGTACTGGGCGAAGAACGGCTCCATGTCGACGATCAGGTCTTTGATCACGGGCAGCCCGCGCATCGGCTCAACGCGAATCGACGGCCCCACCTCTTTGATCAGCACCTTGCAGGCGAGGCGGTTGCGGCCGTTGATCAGCATCGTGTCGGACCCGCAGACGCCGTGCGCGCAAGAGCGGCGCAGCGCCAGGGTGCCGTCCTGGTACCACTTCACCTGGTGCAGGCCGTCCAGGACGCGGTCGAAGGGGTCGGCGTCCACCTCGTAGTCGGCCCAATGGGGCCGCGCGTCCCGTTCCGGGTTGAAGCGCTTGATCCGGAAGCGGACCTTCATCAGTATTTCCGTTCCTGCGGCTGATAGCGCGTGATCGTCACCGGGCGGTAGAGGAAGGTCAGGCGCCCCTCCGCGTCGCGGGAGACGAGCGTGTGCTTCAACCACTCCGCGTCGTTGCGCTGGGGGAAGTCCTCGCGGCTGTGGGCGCCGCGGCTCTCCGTGCGGTGAAAGGCGGAGGCCACCGTCGCTTCGGCCAGGTCGAGGAGGAACCCCAGCTCGAGCGCATCGAGCAGGTCCTGGTTGAAGCGGCGTCCGTGGTCGTCGAGTTTGGCGGAGACGGCGCGCTCGCGCAGCTCCCGCACCCGGGCCAGCGCGCCGCTCAAGCCATCCGCTGTGCGGAACACCGAGGCATGCTCCATCATCACCGCCTGCAACTCGTCGCGGAGGCGGGCCACGGGCTCCCCCCGGTCCCGGGCCAGCCATCCCCGCACGAGCTCTTCCGCGGTCCCCTCGGGGGCCAGGCGCAGCGGTGCCTGCTCGGCACCGGCGAGAAACTGGCCGAGGTGCCGTCCGGCGCGCCGGCCGAAGACCAGGATGTCGACCAGGGAGTTGGTGCCCAGACGGTTGGCGCCGTGCACCGAGACGCAGGCGCACTCCCCCGCGGCGTAGAGGCCGCGCAGCGGGCGGCCCGACCTGTCGAGCACCACCTGGCCGTCCACGTCGGTGGGGACGCCGCCCATCGCGTAGTGCGCGGTCGGGGTGATGGGCACGGGCGCCTCGGCGGGATCGATTCCCAGGTAGGTGCGCACGAACTCGGTGATGTCGGGGAGCTTCTCGTCCAGGATCCTGGCGCCGAGGTGGCGGAAATCGAGGTGGAGGAAGTCCTTCCCCTCGATCCCGTTCCCCGCCCGGACTTCCTGATACATAAAGCGGGAGATCATGTCCCGCGGAGCCAGATCCTTCATCGTGGGGGCGTAGCGCTCCATGAACCGCTCGCCTCGTCCGTTCAGCAGCACCGCCCCTTCCCCGCGCGCGGCCTCCGACAGCAGGATGCCCAGGCGGTAGAGGCCGGTGGGATGGAACTGAAAGAACTCCATGTCCTGCAGCGGCACGCCGCGCCGCCAGGCGATAGCCACGCCGTCGCCGGTCAGGGCGAAGGCGTTGCTGGTGACCTTGTACATACGGCCGAAGCCGCCGGTAGCCAGCAGTACGGCTTGGGCGCGAAAGAGGTGGAGCTCGCCCGTAGCGATCTCGTAGGCGACCACGCCCCCGCAGGTCTCATCGGCGACGAGCAGATCGAGCATCTGGAACTCGTCGAAGAAGGTGATCTGCTGGCGGATGCACTGCTGGTAGAGGGTCTGGAGGATCATGTGGCCGGTGCGGTCGGCGGCGTGGCAGGCCCGGCGCACCGGGCCCTCGCCGAAGTTGCGCGTGTGGCCGCCGAAGCGGCGCTGCGCGATCCGCCCATCGGGCGTCCGATCGAACGGCAACCCCCAGTGCTCCAACTCGTAGACGGTCTCGACCGCCTCCTGGCACATGATCTCGGCGGCGTCCTGGTCGACGAGGTAGTCCCCGCCCTTGATCGTGTCGAAGGTGTGCCACTCCGGGTGGTCCTCTTCCAGATTGCCGAGGGCCGCGCCGATGCCGCCTTGCGCCGCGCCGGTGTGGGAGCGGGGCGGGTAGAGTTTGCTGATCACCGCCACACGCCGGCCGGCCAGCTCCACCGCCGCGCGCAGGCCGGCCCCACCCGCGCCCACGATGAGGGCATCGAAGGCATGCTCAGTCACGATCGGGCCATCGCGAGGCGCGGCGCCGTCAGTCGTCGGTCACCGCGGGGATCGGGCCGTAGTCGACGTAGCGGAGGACGGTGTGGTCGGTGATCGAGTCGAACCAGCGGGTGCGCAGCTCGGCGCCCTCGGGCGAGAGGAGCCAGCTGCGGAAGGCGTTGGCGGCGTCCTCCCCCACCCAGAAGGCCTCGTTGAGGTAGCGCGGCCGTCCCACCGGCTGGTTCCGCTCGTACGTGCCGGCGAACCCATCGAGGTACACCCAGGTCTGCCGGCCGATGCAGCCGAAGCGGCGGGTCACGTCGTCCAGCCGGCCGTCCAGCCACTCCACGAAGGCGCGTTCGTCGACGCCCGCCTTCACGCTGTAGGCGTGAATGACCCGCAGCATCCGCTCATCCCCCTCCGCCGCCCTTGAGGCCGGGGGCGGTCATCGTTTCCGCATCCAGCAACTCGGAGAGCTGCGCCTCGCTCAGACCGGACCGCTCCCGCGCCACCTCGCGGACGGTCCGCCCCGTGCGTTCGGCCTCCTTCACGATCTCGGCGGTCTTGTCGTAGCCGATGGCGGGGGCGAGGGCGGTCGCCGTGATCAGGCCCTGCTCGACCAGGTCGGGGCCGCGCGTGGTGGCCTCCAGCCCGTCGATGCACTGGGCGGCGAAATTGGCCGAGACCGCGCCCAGCAGCGCGATGGAGGAGAGCAGGTTGTGGGCGATCACCGGCATCATCGTGTTCAGCTCGAAGTTGCCCCACTGGTTGCCCAGGGCCACCACCAGGTCGTTGCCCTGCACCTGCGCGCACACCTGCAGCACCGACTCGGCGACGACGGGATTCACTTTGCCGGGCATGATCGACGACCCCGGCTGCACCGCCGGCAGGCGCAGCTCCGCCAGTCCCGCCCGCGGCCCCGATCCCATCCAGCGCAGATCGTTGGCAATCTTCATCAGCCCGGTGGCATACGCCCGCAGCACCCCCGAGGTGAAGACCAGCGCGTCGAGCGCCGCCTGCGCCTGGAAGTGGTTGCTGCTCTCGCGCACGTCTAGGCGCGTGAGCTGCGCGAGGCGGGCGCACGCTTGCGCCGCGAACTCGGGGTGGGCGTTGATGCCTGTGCCCACCGCAGTGCCTCCCAGCGGCAGCTCGCGCAGACCGTCTTCCGCCCGGCCGAGGCGCTGCAGCGCCCGCTCCACTTGCCCCACGTAGCCCTGGAACTCCTGGCCCAGCCGGATGGGGGTGGCGTCCATCAAATGGGTGCGTCCGGTCTTGACGATCCCCCAGAAGGCCTTGGCCTTGGCCTCCAGGGACGCTTGGAGCTTGACGAGGCCGGGGCGGAGTACGTCCCGAATCTGGAGCAGCGCCGCCAGGTGGATCGCCGTGGGGATGACATCATTGCTGGACTGGCAGAGGTTGACGTGGTCGTTGGGGTGCACCGTCTTACTGCCGCGCTGGCCGCCGAGCAATTCGGCCGCGCGGTTGGCGATGACCTCGTTGGCATTCGTATTGGTGGAGGTTCCCGAGCCGGTCTGGTAGATGTCCAGCGGGAAATGCTCGTCCAGCCGGCCCTCCGCCACTTCCGCTGAGGCGGTGACGATGGCCTCGCCGGTGCGGCGCTCCAGCAGGCCGAGCTCGACGTTCACCTCCGCCGCGGCGCGCTTGATCAGGCCGAGCGCGTGGAGGAAGGCGCGGGGAAAGCGCAGCCCGCTGATGGGGAAGTTGCGCACCGCCCGCGCCGTCGAGGCGCCGTAGTAGGCGTCCACCGGGACCTCCATCTCCCCGAGGCTGTCACGCTCTATGCGCACATGGATTCACCCCTCGCGGTAGACCTCACGCCGATGGCCTACTTTGAACACGGTAACGGTTCTTTCCCTGTCGTCGATGCTGTAGACGATGCGATAGTCGCCCTGTCGGATTCGGTACCGTTCGAGCGCAGAGAGCTTCTCGGCACCAACTGGGCGGGGATCGGCGGCGAGTCGATGGATCCGGCCGGCCACGCGATGACGGTCCCGTTTAGGGATGGATGTGAGCTCTTTGACCGCAGAAGGTTTGATAAGGAGCCTATAGCGTGCCACGCCTCTTCAGGGCGTTCAACACGTCTTCGAAGACGAGGTTGGGCTCCCTGGCGCGCTTCTCGAATGCTGCGAGATCCTCGGCATCCTCGCTCAAACTCCGCTGGACGGCGTCGTTGACGAGGGCCGAGAAACTCCGCTCGGTCTGAGCCGCCTTGACTCGCAAGGCCTTGTGCAGCAGCGGGTTGAAGTAGACGGTGACTCGCTTGTTCTCCATGGTTCCCTCTTAGCAAGGTTATCATCAAAGCGTCATGACGTCAAAGCGTTACTCAGCGGTTGCAAGCATTGCTTAGACCCTGAGAAGCACCGCGGCCGCCCAGACGGTGCCGGCGATGGCGGCGCCGTAGCAGGCGATCGCCACCGGCACCCAGGCCTGCTTCAGCGCCAGCCCTTCCTCCAGGGTGTAGCGGAAGCGGTGGGCCCAGTGGAAGAAGGAGAGGGAGATCAGCCCGAAGAGCAGCACGCGCGTGACCGGGTCGGTGACGAGGACCAGGACGCGATCGTAGGCGAAGGCGCCGGTCGCCCCGATCGCCGGCGCCGCGAACCCGGTGAGCACGATCAGCGCGGGCGTGGCCAGAGCGGCGACGGTCCCGCCGGCCGCGAAGAGGAGCCACCAGAAGGGATCGGTCGGCTTTGCCACGCTACCCTCTGAGCACCAGCCAGGCCAGCGCCACAGAGAGCGCCCCCCAGGCCGCGTAGTTGGCGGCGACGATCAGGCCGCCCGGCACCCGCCGGCCGCCCACGCGCAGGGCCACCGCCATCGGCGCGAGGCGGAACCAGGTGATGCTGTGATAGACGGCGGCGGCCAGGGCCACGGCGTGAAAGATCAGCGCGGCGGGTGCGCGCAGGGTGGCCAGGAATGCGGCATAGCTGTCAGGACCGTCGGCCAGGCTGCGCAGAAGCAGCAGGAGCACGAGCGCATAGCCTCCGACGAAGACGCTGGTGAGCTCTCGGACGACGAAGAGAGCATAGCCGCGGTTGCGCAGCCACCAGGCAAAGGGGACCGGGCGGCGGTAGGTGGTCATGCGGGTCAGCGCCGCCCCCATGGCGTGAGCAGGTCTTTCACGCGGGAGAGCGCCTCGGAGAGCTTCGCCTGCTGGATCGCCCCGGCCGGGTCGACCTCCGCCGGACAGACGGTCGTGCACTCGCCGACGAAGGTGCAGTCCCAAATGCCGTGGTGCGCTCCGAGCACCTCCCGCCGTTGCTCCCGCCCCTCGTCGCGGGAGTCCAGGTTGTAGCGCTGCGCCAGGGCGATCGCGGCGGGCCCGATGAAGCGCGGCTCCAGCGCGTAGATCGGACAGGCCGCGTAGCAGAGCATGCAGTTGATGCACATGCTGAACTGCTTGTAGCGGTCCAGCTGGGCGGGGGTCTGCCGGTACTCGGCCGCTGCGGGCGGCGCATCCTCGCGCACCACCCAGGGATGGACCCTCGGCAGCTTCTCGATGAAGTCGTCGAGAGCGATGACCAGGTCGCGGGCCACGGGGAAGTTCTCCAGCGGCTCGACCCGGACGCGCTCGGGATAGTAGTCCTTGAGAAAGGCGGCGCAGGAGAGTTTAGGGACCCCGTTGATCATCATCCCGCAGCTGCCGCAGACGCCCATGCGGCAGGACCAGCGGTAGGCGAGGGTCCCGTCGAGACGATCCTTGATGTAGTTGATCGCGTCCAGGACCACCCAGTCCTCCCGGTAGGGGATCTGATAGGTCTGGAAGCTGGGGGTCGCGCGTTCGCCTGGCTGGTAGCGGAAGATGTCGAGCGTGATGGTGCGGTCGGGCGTCCCGGCCTCCTTCATCCTCCGTACACCCTTTCTGCCGGCGGCCAGCGCGTGATCACGACGTCCAGGTACTCGATGCGGGGCAGCCCGGGAGCGCGGTAGGCCATGGAGTGTTTGAGGAAGCGGCCGTCGTCCCGGCGCGGAAAGTCGGTGCGCTGGTGCGAGCCCCGCGACTCCGTGCGCGCCAGCGCGGAGTGCGTGATCGCCTCGGCGACGTCCAGCATGAAGTCCAGCTCGAGCGCGGCCGTCAGCTCGGTGTTGTAGGGGCCGCTGCGGTCGTCCAGCCGCAGGCGGCTGAAGCGTTCCCGCAGCCCGATCAGCCGTCCCGCCGCTCCGCGCAGTGAGCCCTCGTCCCGATAGATCCCGCAGCCCGCCTCCATGGCGCGCGTCATCTCGTCCCGCAGGACGGCCAGCCGTTCCCCGCCGCCCTTCTGCTCCAGGAATGACGACCGGAGGCGATGCTCTTCATCGCGTTCCTGCGCCTCCAACGTACCCCGCCGGCTTTCCCGCTGCTCGCGGGCATAGGCCCCGGCCGCAGCCCCGGCGCGCGCCCCGAAGACGAGGATCTCCGGCAGCGAGTTGCTGCCGAGGCGGTTTGCCCCGTTGATGCTCACGCAGGCCACCTCCCCCGCGGCGTACAGCCCCGGCAGCGGCGTGGCGCCCTGGATGTCCGTGTGCACGCCGCCCATCATGTAGTGCACCACCGGGCGCACGGGGATGGGGTGATGCACCGGATCGATCCCCACGTACTTGCGGGACAGCTCCCGCACGAAGGGAATCTTTTCGTCGATGAGGCGCTCGCCGAGATGGCGCACGTCCAGGTGGACCACGTCCCCGTGCGGGCCGTCGATCGTGCGCCCCTTCTGGCGCTCGTGGATGAAGGCCTGGGAGAGTTTGTCCCGCGGGCCGAGCTCCATCGCGCGCAGCCGCGGCCACGGATCGGGAGGACCGAGTCCGTAGTCCTGCAGATAACGGTAGCCGTCCCGATTGATGAGGATGCCGCCCTCGCCCCGGGCCGCCTCGGTGATGAGGATGCCGGTGCCGGGAAGCCCGGTGGGGTGATACTGCACGAACTCCATGTCCTTGAGCGGCACCCCGGCGCGGTAGGCCAGCGCCATCCCGTCGCCGGTGCAGATGGCGCCGTTGGTGGTGAAGGGGAAGACCCGCCCCGCTCCGCCCGTGGCCAGGATGACCGCTCCGGCCGCGATGGCCCGCAGCCGCCCGGTGCGCATGTCGATGGCGGTGACCCCGCGGCAGCGGCCGTCCTCGACGAGCAGCCGGGTGACGAACCACTCGTCGTAGCGGGTGATGGCGCGGTAGCGGAGCGACGTCTGGAACACCGTGTGCAGGAGGTGAAAGCCGGTCTTGTCCGCGGCGAACCAGGTGCGCTCCTTTCGCATCCCGCCGAAGGGGCGCACCGCCACACTGCCGTCGGGCTCTCGGCTCCAGGGGCAGCCCCAGTGCTCCAGCTGCAGGAGCTCTCGCGGCGCTTCAGCCACGAAGGCCTCTACCGCGTCCTGGTCGGCCAGCCAGTCTGAGCCGCTCACCGTGTCTTCGACGTGCTCATCAAAACTGTCGCTCGGTTTCACCACCCCGCCGGCGCCCCCTTCGGCCGAGACGGTGTGGCTGCGCATGGGATAGACCTTCGAGACGATGGCGATGGAGAGGGTGGGGTCCGCTTCCGCGGCGGCGATGGCCGCGCGCAGGCCGGCTCCGCCCCCGCCGACGATGACCACGTCGTGTCGGAGCGGCTCGATCATGGCGGGCGGAACGTGATCAGCACGAGGGCGCCCAGGAAGAAGAACGCCGCCCCGACGATCCAGAGGACTGCCTCGGCCACGGCGCGCCGCCGCGGAGTGCCGATGTAGTCGTCGAAGATGCCCCGCACGCCCAGCAGGCCGTGGCTGAGGGCGAAGAAGAGGATGAGCGCGTCGTAGATGCGCCAGAACGGCGTGGCGAACCGCTGCGCCACGAACTGGAAGTCGATGGCGTCGGTGGAGTTGACGATGTGCATGATGTACAGGTGACCGACGACCAGACCGACCATCAAGACGGCGGAAACCCGGATGTAGATCCAGACGAGCCGGTGGACGCCGCTGCCCGGTCGCGGCTGCGCGGCGATCATGGGCGAAAGAGGCTGCGCATCATCACGAACCCCACCGGGACGATCACGACGACGTAGACGGCCGCGCCTGCCCAGAAGATGCGGCGGTAGAGGCGCGTGGAGGCGGGCCAGACGTCGAGGATCATCACCAGAATGCCGTTGCCGGCGTGGTAGAGGACGGCGGCCACCAGCAGAAACTCGATCGGCTTGAACCAGGCCTGCCGGTAGATGTTGAAGGCCGCGTTGTACGCCTCGGGGCCGAAGGTGAGCATGGAGGTCTCGACGATGTGCATGAAGAGGAAGAGCAGCACCGCCACGCCGGTGATCCGGTGCAGCGCCCAGGCGAGCATCCCGGGACCCCCGCGGTACATCGCCCCTCCTACCTCCTCGAGGGGCGATCGGCGGGCGGGCGTTTCGTCATCTCGGCCCGCAGCTCGTCGATGTGCCGGCGGATGGCGCGCCGCGCCTGGGCGGGCTGGCGGCGGCGGAGGGCAGTCAGGAGCTGGTAGTGAAACCGCAGCGCCTGGTGCGGGCTCAGCCGTCCCCGTCCGGTCTTCTCGCGGATCTGCGCCCACATCTCGTTGAGGTGCCGGACGACGCTGACGAGCACCTCGTTGCCGGTCGCCTCGGCCAGCAGCTCGTGGAAGGCCAGATCCCCCGCCACGTCCTGCTGGCCGGAGGCCAGTTCCGCTTCTCGGGCGAGGAGGAACTTCTCCATCGCCCGCAGGTCCTCACGGGTGCGGCGCCGGACGGCCAGGTCGACGACCTGCTCTTCGATCAGACGCCGCGCTTCCACCAGCTCCAGGAGGAAGGAGCGGTCGCGGAGGCGGCTGTAGACGGACGGATCGCGCGGCGCGGGCGGGGTGGTGGCGACGAAGGTGCCCTCTCCGGGGCGGACCTCGGCGATGCCGAGGTACTCCAGGATCTTCAACCCTTCGCGCACGGACTGGCGGCTGACCGAGAGCGCCTCCGCCAGTTCCCGTTCCCCGGGGAGCCGTTCGCCGGGGGCGAGGTGACGCTCGGCGATGAGGTCTTGAATCCGGCTGACGATGCGCTCGTAGAGACGGGTGCGGGGGAGAGGGTAGAACAGCGTGCGCTCGGGAGTGGCCAGCGAGAGCGCTCCCAGGCCTGCTGGTCAGACCAGCGGTCCTGCAGGCCCATTACAGCGCGGCGGCCCTCCCCGCGTCAAGTCCAGCAAGGCAGATCAGTAGGCCGGCGGGGCGTAGACGTTGATAGTGACGAGCGGGGTGCGCCCGCTGTTGCGGATCTCATGGGTCTCGCCCGCCTCGATCAAGAGCAGCGAGCCACGGCCGAGCCGCTCCGTGCGCGTGCCCACCGTGGCCCGGCCCGTTCCCGAGACGACGTAGAGCCACTGGTCGGCCTCCTCGTGCACGTTGTCCTCGCCGCCGGTCGACTGTCCCGGTCGGAGCACCATCGTGGCCGCCTGTGAGCGCGACGTCTCCGCGACGACCCGGAAGAAACCGCGGACCCCGTGCGTCTGGATGTGCTTCATCGTCCTTCCTCCTTTCCGGCCGCGCTGCCCGTCCTCATGAAAAGGCTCCGCTGAGATGCTATCCTGGGCACTGACCCCTGAAACGACTTCCGGAGGACAACCCATGTTGACCCTCGAGACGCTCACGCCACCGCGCGAGGGAGAGGCCATCACCATCGACGGCGGCCGCCTCCGCGTCCCCGCCAACCCGGTCATCCCTTTCATCGAAGGCGACGGAACCGGGCCGGACATCTGGCGCGCCACGAAGCGGATGCTCGACGCGGCGGTGGAGAAGGCCTACGGCGGAAAGCGGCGGATCGTCTGGTTCGAGGTCTACGCCGGGGAGAAAGCCAACAGCACCTTCGGCAACTGGTTGCCGGAGGACACGCTGCGCGCCTTCCAGCACTACGTCGTGGGGATCAAGGGGCCCCTGACGACGCCGATCGGCGGCGGCTTCCGCAGCCTCAACGTCTCGCTGCGCCAGCTCCTCGACCTGTACGCCTGCGTGCGCCCGGTGCGCTGGTTCCCCAACGTCCCTTCGCCGGTGCGCCATCCCGAGCGCGTCAACGTGGTCATCTTCCGCGAGAACACCGAGGACATCTACGCGGGGCTGGAATATCCCAGCGGGTCCGCGGAGGCCCAGCGGCTGATCGCCTTCGTGCGCGAGGCGTTCGGCTGGAAGGTGCGCGACGGCTCGGGGGTGGGGCTCAAGCCGATGAGCCCCTTCGGGACGAAGCGGCTGGTGCGCAAAGCCATCACCTACGCCATCGAGCGCCACCGCAAGAGCGTCACCCTCGTGCACAAGGGCAACATCATGAAGTTCACGGAAGGCGCCTTCAAGGACTGGGGCTACGCCCTGGCCCGCGAGGAGTTCGGAGACCGCACGATCGCCTGGGACGACGTAGAGAAATCGCACGGCGGTCAGGTCCCCCCGGGAAGGATTTTGATCCAGGACACCATCGCCGACGTGACCTTTCAGCACCTCCTCATCCGCCCGACGAACTTCGACGTCATCGCCACGGGCAACCTCAACGGCGACTACCTCTCCGACGCGGCTGCTGCGCAGGTGGGCGGCATCGGCATGGCGCCGGGCGGCAACATCGGCGACTTCCACGCCATCTTCGAGGCCACGCACGGCACCGCGCCCAAGCACGCCAACCTGGACAAGGTCAACCCGGGCTCCCTCACCCTCTCCGGCGTGATGATGCTCGAATACATGGGATGGCCGGAAGCCGCCGACATGATTGCGCGCGGCCTGGAGCGTACGCTCGCCCAGAAGGTGATGACCTATGACCTCGCCCGTCTCACCGAGGGCGCGCGCGAGGTCAAGACCAGCGAGCTCGCCACCGCCGTCATCGAGAACATGGCGTAGGATGGCGCGGCCGAAGGTTTCGATCATCGGAGCGGGAGCGGTCGGCACGGCCGCAGCGCACTGGCTGGCGGCCAAAGGCTTCGCCGACATCGTCCTCACGGACATCGTCGAAGGATTGCCCGAGGGGAAGGCGCTGGACATCCAGCAGGCCGGGCCCATCGCGGGGTTTGACGTCCTGCTCAGCGGGACCAGCACAGGATATGACGAAACTGCTGGCTCGCGAGTCGTGGTCATTACTGCGGGCATACCTCGTAAACCGGGTATGACTCGCGAGCAGCTGATCGATACCAACGCGGGCATTCTCCGCCAGGTGATCGACCAGGTCGTGCCGCGGTCGCGCGAAGCGGTCTTCATCATTCTCACGAACCCCCTCGACGCGATGACCTATCTCGCATACAAGGTTTCCGGTCTCCCCCGGGCACGCGTGATCGGCCAGTCCGGCGCCCTCGACACCACCCGCTTCCGGACCTTCCTGGCGATGGAGCTGGGCGTCTCTGTGCAGGACGTCGACGCGCTGGTCATCGGCGCGCACACCGACAAGGACATGGTGCCCCTGGCCTCGCTGGCCAACGTCCGCGGCATCCCCGTGAGCGCGCTGTTACCCGTCGACCGGCTGGACGCTGTCGTAGCGCGGACGCGGCGGGGCGGGGCGGAGATCACCGAGTTGATGAAGCAGAGCGGCTTCACGGCGGCCGGCGCGTCGCTCGTGGAGATGATCGAGGCGGTGCTGCTGGACCGCCGCCGCGTCATCCCCTGCTGCGTCTACCTCGAGGGTGAGTACGGGCAGCGCGACCTCTGCATCGGCGTACCCGTCGTCGTGGGCGCGGGTGGGATGGACCGCGTGCTCGAGGCTCCCCTCAGCGGCCCCGAGCGCGAGGCGTTTACCGCGTCTGTGGCGGCGGTGCGGGAACTGCTCAGCGCCCTGAAGCTCTGATCCCCCACCCCGATCTCGTCGTGAATCAGCCCTCACCCCACGTGCATCTTGCGCGGATTTCAGCCATGAGCGCGGAGGACCGTGGTTCGGATCGCTCTTTGACAGAAGACCGTCAATCAGTCATAATTGAAATATGGCAAAGAGAAAAACTACCGTCTATCTTGACGAGTCCGTCCTCCGAGCGGCGAAGATTGCGGCGGTGCGCGAAGGCAAGCCAGATTATCAGATCGTGGAGGAGGCACTCCGTCGCCATCTGGGGATGGAAGTCTTGCAGCGCGTGGGCCGTCGAGCCGGTCTCAGCGAACGTGAGGCCCTCAGGCTCGCCTACCGCGAGCTCCATGCGGCGCGGAAGTAGAGGTGTTTCGGGTGGTGCTCGATCCGGGCGTCTTGATCGCCGCCCTCCTCTCTCCCCGCGGCGCTCCGGCACGTCTCCTGTCTGCCTGGCAGGATGGTCGCTTTGAGATGGTCGTGTCCCCCGCTCTGCTTGGAGAGTTGGCGCGCGTGCTCACCCGCCCAAGGTTTGGGCGGTACGTCACCGGGGAGGACGCTCGAGAGTACGTGGATATCTTGGGAAGGCAAGGGCTGGCCTTCCCAGATCCTGAGTCGGGGGAACGGTTGAGTCCTGATCCGGGTGATGACTCCCTTGTCTGGCTGGCGCGCTCGTCTGGAGCGGACTATCTCGTCTCCGGTGATACCAACCTCGTGGGTCTAAAGGCATCCCACCCGCCTATCCTCGCTCCTCGCGCTTTTCTCACGCTGTTGGAGGCACGCTAGGGGCAATGCGCGTTCTGCCGGTGACTCTTGAGGGAACACACGTCCGGCTGGAGCCGCTAACCTCTTACCATCACGAAGCGCTCAGCCGCGTTGGTCTCGACGAAGACTTGTGGCGCCTGAGCCCCACGGCCCTCGAGACGGCCGAGGACATGTGCCAGTACGTCGAATCGGCGCTGCGCGCACAAGTGGATGGGACGGCGCTCCCCTTTGCTATTGTGGAGCGCGGCTCTGGGACCGTCGTCGGCAGCACGCGCTACGGCAACATCGACCGGGCGAATCGCCGGGTGGAAATCGGCTGGACCTGGGTCGCGCGCCCCTGGCAGCGGACGGCGGTGAACACGGAGTGCAAGTATCTGCTCCTGCGGCACGCCTTCGAAACGCTCGGCTGCATCCGGGTCGAGTTCAAGACCGACGCCCTCAACGAACGGTCGCGACAGGCCATCCTGCGCATCGGCGCGAAGGAAGAGGGTATCTTCCGCAACCACATGGTGACCTTCACTGGGCGAATTCGCGATTCCGTCTACTTCAGCATCATCGATAGCGAGTGGCCAGCCGTGAGGGTCAGGTTGGAGGCAATGCTGGAACGGCCCGCTCCCAGTCAACCATCCGCGACGTGAAACTCCACGAGTACCAGGCGAAGGAGATCTTCTCGCGCTACGGCATTCCCACGAAGCGAGGGGTGGTGGTGTCGCACCCTGAGGAGATAGACAGCCTCAATCTGTCTTTTCCTGTGGTCATCAAGGCGCAGGTCCTCGTCGGGGGTCGGGGCAAAGCGGGCGGCATCAAACTGGCACCCGATGCCGCGGAGGCGCGCCGGCATGCCCAGGCGATCTTGGGCATGTCGATCAAAGGAGAGCGCGTCACGCGGGTGCTGGTGGCGGAAGCGGCGGAGATCGAGAAGGAGTACTATCTGGGGTTCACGTTGGACCGGCAGGCCCGCCGGTTCGTGGCGATCGCCTCCGAGGCGGGCGGCATCGACATCGAAGAGGTGGCGCGCGTGACGCCCGAGCGGATCGTCAAACGGCACGTCGATCCGATGTTGGGCTTCCTGCCATTCCACGCGCGGGAGATGGCCACCGCCGTCGGCCTCCGCGGGGAGCGCGTAACCGCGTTTGCCGGCATCGCCGCAGCCCTCTACCACCTCACGGTGGGCGAGGAGGCGGAGCTGGCCGAGATCAACCCCCTGGCGGTCGCAGACGGGACGCTGGTGGCGGTGGACGCCAAGCTGATCCTCGACGACAGCGCGGCGTTCCGGCACAAAGACCGGCCGGTCAACGAAGAGATGACCGAGCTCGAACGCGCCGCCCGGGACGCGGAACTCTCCTACGTCGAGTTGGACGGGGACCTGGCGATCATCGGCAACGGCGCCGGCCTGGTGATGTCTACCCTGGACGTGGTCGCCCACTTCGGCGGGCGTCCCGCCAACTTCCTCGACGTCGGGGGCGGAGCGACCACCGAGAACATGGCCGGGGCGATGGACATCGTCCTGCGCAAGCCCGGCGTGCAGGCGCTCTTCATCAACATCTTCGGCGGGATCACGCGCTGCGATGACATCGCCCGCGCCGTCGCCGCCGCGCCGCCTCCGGTGCCGGTGGCGGTGCGGCTGACCGGTACGAACGAGGAAGAGGGTCGCCGGATCCTGCAGGAGGCCGGGATCGGGGCGTTCATCGACCCCGAGGAGGCGGCGCTGGAGGCGGTGCGCCTGGCCAGAGGGGCCGAGAGATGACCCGAGGTCTTCGCACCCTGTTGCTGTTGGTTCTGCTCGCCGTCGCCATCGTTGCCGCTCCTCCGCGTCAGACCGAGGCGCGCGCGCCGGCGGCGGTGGCCCGCCACGTCATCGTGGTCAGCTTCGATGGGATGCGCCCGGACGCGCTGCGGCGGGTCTGGTCGCCGACGCTGCAGGCGCAGAGCGCCGCCTCCTGGACGGCGCGGACGACGCGGCCCAGTGTGACGATGCCGGCGCACACGTCGATGGTCACCGGCGTCGGACCGGAGATTCACAACGTCCGTTTCAATGACTGGGGCACCGACCGGCCGCGACTCGCCCTGCCGACAATCTTCACGGAGGTGCGGCGATCCAGCGGCAGCGTGCGCGTGATCGTGACCAAACCCAAGCTGCGATTTCTCGCGGCGCCCGAGCTGGTCACCTACCTCAGCTACCCGCGTCACCGGCAGGCGGAGGTCCTCGCCATCGCCGGTCAGACCTTTCGCGCAGAGCAACCGACCCTGCTCTTCGTTCACGTCGCCGATCCCGACGCGGTGGGCCACCGCAGCGGCTGGATGTCGGAGCCCTACCTGGAGGTCATCGCGGAGGTGCCGGTGCTGGTGGCCGGTCTGCTCCGTGATGTGGTCGCCGCAGGCGTGCTGAGCGAGACGCTGGTGATCATCACGGCCGATCACGGCGGCCACGGCCGCACCCATGGGACGGACCTGGCGGAGGATATGACGATCCCGTGGGTGGCCCTGGGCGGAGCGGCGCGGCCTGGCCTCACGCTCACCCAGCCGATCGTGATCTACGACACGGCGGCGACCGTTCTGTCTGCGCTCGGCGTGGCCATCCCGCCGGCATGGCAAGGACGTCCCGTCCTAGCGGCCCTGCGCGCTCTCGTCCCCCAACGGTGAGGCTGTGGCGATCCTGATCGACTCGTCCACTCGTGTGCTGATTCAAGGGATCACCGGATACCAGGCGGAGTTTCACGCACTGCGAATGCTGGAGTTCGGCACGCAGGTGGTCGCGGGAACGCGCCCGGGCAAAGGCGGCACCAGCGTCCATGAAGTGCCGGTCTTCGACACGGTGGCGCAAGCGATCCGCCAGACGGGCGCGACGGCATCCTGCATCTTCGTCCCGGCACCGGCGGCAAAGGACGCGGCCATGGAAGCGATCGCCCACCGGCTCGATCCGGTGGTCATCATCACGGAGCACGTGCCGGTGCACGATGCGGTGACGGTGCTGGCCTACGCGCGCGCCGAGGGCGTGCGGGTCGTCGGCCCCAATTGCCCCGGTCTGGCCTCACCGGGCGGGTGCAAGATGGGGATCATGCCCAACCATCTCTTCAGAGAAGGTCCCGTGGGCGTGGTGTCCCGCAGCGGGACGCTCACCTACGAGATCGTCGCCGCCCTGACGCGGGCCGGTATCGGGCAGTCCACGGCGGTCGGCCTGGGGGGCGATCCGGTCGTGGGGATGTCGTTCGAGGAGGCGCTGGCGCTCTTCGGCGAGGACGGCAAGACAGAGGCGGTGGTGCTGATCGGGGAGATCGGCGGGAGCGCCGAGGAGGCCGCGGCGCGTCATATCGCCGCCGGGTTCGGCAAGCCGGTGGTCGCCTACATCGCGGGGCGGACCGCTCCGCCGGGCAAGCGCATGGGGCATGCGGGTGCGGTGATCTCCGGCAGCGAGGGGACGGCGACGGCCAAGATCGAGGCCCTCACCGCTGCAGGGGTACAGGTGGCGGAGCTGCCGGGAGAGGTCGCGGGGCTGGTGAAGGCCGCCGCCGGCGTTCGGCTATAATGGAACAACGATGGTGAAACGGCTGACCCGGTCACGGCAGCAGCGCATGCTGGCGGGGGTCTGCGGCGGCATCGCCGAGTACTCCAACGTCGATCCGACGCTGGTGCGCCTGATCTGGGCCTTCGCGACGATCTTCCCCCCCACGTTCTTCGTCGGTCTCTTTGGCTACCTGCTCTGCTGGCTGATCATCCCCGAGGAGCACGCCCCCGCGCTATGATGGCCCGCTTCCTGGCGCGCTGGCTCTTCAACGCCGTCGCCATCTACGTGACCACGCGGATCGTCACGGGATTGCAGGTCCCGCCGCCCGTGGCCATCAACACCATCATCGCCGCCCTCATCCTGGGGATCGTCAACGCCTTCATTCGTCCCATCGTGCTGGCCCTGACCCTCCCGGCGACCATCCTGACCCTGGGTCTCTTCACCCTGGTCGTGAACACGCTCATGCTCTACCTGGTCGCCACCGTAACCCCGCTGGAGATCGCGAACTTCTGGTCTGCTTTCATCGGGGCATTGCTCATTGCGATCATCAGCGTCATCCTCGCCCACATCTTCCGTCCGTAGGCGCCGCCGGCGATCTGCCGGCGCCTCGCCTACCGCCGACTTCGAGACCCTGCTGCGCCGCCGCGACGGGCGCGAGGGACGCCGGGCGGGGGACGGACTCCGCTTCCTCATCATCACGGGGCTGTCGGGGGCGGGAAAGTCCCACACCATGCGGGTCTTCGAGGATCTGAACTTCTTCGTGGTGGACAACCTGCCGCCCCAGCTGCTCTCGAAGTTCGCGGACCTCTGCCTGCACTCGGACGGGAAGGTCCAGCGCGTCGCGGTGGTCACCGACATCCGAGGCGGCGAGTTCTTCGACGACCTCTTCGGCGCGCTGGGGCAGCTTGAGCGCCTCGGCGTCGACCATCAGATCCTCTTCCTCGACGCCTCCGACGAGTCGCTGGTGCGGCGGTTCAAGGAGACGCGGCGCAAGCACCCTCTCTCGGCGGGGCGGACGATCCTGCAAGGAATCCGCGCGGAACGCCGACGCCTGGAGGCGGTGAAGGAACGGGCGGATAAGATCATCGACACCTCGGCCCTCAGCGTGCGCGACCTGCGCAACGAGATCCTCGCCACCTACGTGCGCGGGCAGAGCGCGGGGGCGCTGGAGATCTCCATCGTCTCCTTCGGATACAAGTACGGCCTGCCCATGGATTCCGACCTGGTCTTCGACGTGCGCTTCCTGCCCAATCCCCACTACCAGCCGGCGCTGCGGCCCCTGCCCGGCGCGAGTCCGCAAGTGCGCCGCTTCGTCCTGGGGAAGCGGGAGACGCGCGCCTTTATCCGTCATCTCTACCGGATGGTGGACTACCTGCTGCCGCAGTTCGTGCAGGAGGGCAAGACGCACCTCTCGGTGGCTATCGGCTGCACCGGCGGCAAGCATCGCTCCGTCGTACTGGCCGACGAATTGAGCGCGCACCTGCGCCGCCGCGGGTTCAAGGTGCGCGTGCGGCACCGCGACATCCGCCGCGAGTAGCGCTTCGATGGAGCCGGCGGCACGGGGAGCGCTCGGGGGCGGGCAACTGCGGCGGTGGGCCCGCTGGCTGCGTCCCGGCCTGGGCCTGAAGCGCTGGGCGGTCGTCCTGGCCGCGGGCATCCTGCTGATCAGCGCCGGCGCCGCCCTCATCGCCAATGTCAGCCTGCTGGCCTGGCTGGATCTCGCCGTGCTGCGCCTGCTGGAAGGAATCGTCGCGGCGACCGGGTGGTCGGCTCCGCCGCTGGTCTTTGGGGTGGCTCTGGTACTGCTCGGGGGATTTGTCGTCCTCTACGGCCTGCGCGGGACGCTGCGCTCGATCGATCGCGTGCTCTTTCCCACGGGTAGCCCCACGCTCGTGGAGGTCCTCCGCCAGCAGCGCACCCTCTCCCGCGGTCCCAAGATCGTGGCACTGGGCGGAGGGACGGGGCTCTCCACGCTGCTGCGCGGCCTCAAGCGTTACTCGAGCAACATCACCGCGGTGGTGACCGTCTTCGACGACGGCGGCAGTTCCGGCCGACTGCGCCGCGACCTCGGCGTGCTCCCTCCGGGGGACATCCGCGACTGCCTGGTCGCCCTCGCCGAGTCCGAGCCGCTGATGACCGAGCTCTTCGAGTACCGCTTCCCCAGCGGGGCGTTTGACGGCCACGCCTTCGGCAACCTGTTCATCGCCAGCCTGACGGGGGTGACCGGGGATCTGGAGGAGGCGGTGCGGGCGGCCAGCAAGGTCCTGAACATCCGGGGGAGGGTGCTGCCGGCGACGCTCGATGACGTGACGCTGGCGGCCGAATACGAGGACGGATCGGTCGTCGAGGGCGAGTCGCAGATCCCTCTGGCCCGCCGCCGCATCCGCCGCGTCTTCCTCAAGCCGGACAGCGTCGCAGGATTACCCGAGGCACTGGAGGCGATCGCGGACGCAGACCTCATCCTGATCGGGCCGGGGAGCCTCTACACCAGCGTCATCCCCAACCTGCTCGTGCGCGGGGTCGCCGACGCCGTGCGCCGGGCCTCGGTGCCCCGCGTCTACATCTGCAACGTGATGACGCAGCCGGGAGAGACGGACGGGTTTGGGGCGGCCGAGCACGTGCGGGTCCTTGCGGCGCAGGCGGGTCCGGGACTGATCACGCACGCGCTCGTCAATGTGCAGAAGCCGACCAACCCGGCCCTCAGCCGCCGCTATGAGGCCGAAGGCGCGTTTCCGGTCTCCGCCGACCTCACGGACCTGCGACGCCTGGTGCCGGAGGTCGTGACCGCTTCCCTGATCAGCGAAGAGGAATTGCTGCGGCACGATCCGGACGCGGTGGCGGGCGCCGTCATCCGGCTGACCGCCGCGGGCGGGAGGCGATCGGTGCCTACGCAGCTCGCCGGCGTATGAGCGAGGTCGCCGGGCAGATCCGGCCGGCCCACACGGTCGCGGAGGAGGGCCGCGGCGCCGGCCACAATCCCTCTCACCGAGCGGGTCTTCGCCCGCCTCCCCGGCCAGCGGCTCATCTGGCTCATCCTCTGGGCCAGCTGGATCTTGATAACATTTCTCGTCGTCCAGCGGGTCGCGCCCGCATCGCTCCCCGTCTTCTTCGAGGAGGGGGAGGCGACGCTCATCTCCAGCATCGGGGTGACGTATATGATGCTGGTTGTGCTCTGGGGAACGGCGAGGCTGGGCCGAGACGTCGCGGCGCTGGGCACTACCGTGGCCAGGCTGACCCAGGGCGCCTTCAGGGCCGGGGAGCCGTTCCGGGCGGTCGGCAGCGTCTGGGGGCCGCTTGGTCTGATCCTCTTCATTACGGTGCTTTATGTCGGGTTCGGCTTGGTCCAGTCACCCTCGGTCCCACGCGCCCTGGCGGCGCTCGTCCTTCTCGTCGGGTGGCTGCCCCTCCTCACCTTTGTCTGGGTCGCGGGCGCGGTGCTGCTGGGTCTGCACCGCCTTGGCGGCACTGCGCTGTCCCCTGCCATCGTTTGAGGTCGATCGCAGCCTGGGTCTGCGCCCCTTCGGGTCGTTGGCGTTCATCCCGCTCCTGGTCTTAACGGCTTCCGTTGTACCGCTGCTCCTCCCCGGAGTGATCGATGTCCGCGACGCGGTCGTCAGCCTTGGGATGCTCGGCATCATCCTCGCCCTGCTCTTCGCCTCGCTCCGCCGCCTCCGCCGGCAGCTGCTGGCGGCAAAGGCGCGCCATCTGGCCTGGGCACGGGGCCTCTACGCGCAGGCGCTGAAGCCGGTCCAGGAGGAGGGTGGCCTGCCGGCGCTGCGCGCCGGGGCGCTGGAGCTGGTGGCCGCGGAGGCCGTGGAGCGCAAGGCCGCCGCCATTCAGGAGTGGCCCTTTGACGAGGGTGTGCTCCGGGCCATCGTGGCCATCGTCACAAGCGTGTCGACCGCCACCCTGGCGCGCTTGGTCCTTACCCGGCTGGGACTCTAACAGGGAGGTGATCGATGGAAGCGACGAAGTTTCCGTTGACCTACGATGTGACCTACCCACAGCAGCTCTCCCGCGGGCTGATCTTCGTGAAGTGGCTCCTCGCCGTCCCACACTACCTGGTCATCTACGTGCTGACCGGGGTGCAGACGGTCATTCTCATCATTGCGTTCTTTGCCATCCTCTTCACCCAGCGCTTCCCGCGCGGACTGTTCGACTTCACCGTGGGGGTGACTCGCTGGAACGCCAACGTCGCCGCCTACATCCTCCTCATGCGCGATGAGTACCCGCCCTTCGATCTGACCGCGGGGAAGTATCCGCTCACCTACGAGGTCGCCTACCCGCAGCTCCTCTCCCGGTGGCTCATCCTCGTCAAGTGGCTGCTCGCGTTTCCGCACTTCTTCGTGCTGTGGGTCCTCTACATCGCCCTCTTCGTCGTGCTCCTTGTGGCCTGGTTCGCGATTCTCTTCACGGCGCGGTTTCCTCGCGGGCTCTTCGACTTCCAGGTCGGGGTGCTGCGCTGGACCCACCGGGTGAACGCCTACCTCTACCTGATGCGCGACGAGTATCCGCCGTTCACGCTCTCCTAAGCGGCAGCAAACGCGTTTCGTTGACAAGCCGAAAGACGCGCCTCTATGATGGGCGCGGCATTCGCGACGGAGGGGCGGCGTGCGTCTGGACTGGCTCTACGTAGCGGTTTTTGCGGTCGTCGGGACCGTCATGGCCGCGCTTCCGCTGGCCATTGTCTGGCTGCTCGCGCCGCGCGTCGATCTCCCCCAAAAACGCATGACCTACGAGTCCGGCGTGGTGCCCTTCGGCCAGGCCTGGGCGCAGTTCAACATCCGCTACTACCTCTTCGCCCTGATCTTCGTGCTCTTCGAAGTTGAGGTGATCTACCTCTTCCCCTGGGCCGTCATCTTCCGGCAGCTCGGCGCCGTCGCCTTCGTGGAAGCCGTCCTCTTCATCGTCATCCTGGGCGTCGGCCTCCTCTACGCCTGGCGCAAGGGCGCCCTGGAATGGGTCTGAGCGGGCACGCCTCCCCGAGGGGCTGACGGTCCGTGGAGATCCTCAAGGCGATCGTCGAGACGATCCTCCTCTTCACGTTCCTCGCCGTCGTCACCGCGATGCTGGGCGTCTACCTCGAGCGCAAGATCAGCGGCTGGATCCAGTCGCGGTTGGGGCCGAAACACGTGGGACCGCAGGGGCTGCTGCAGACGATCGCCGACACGGTCAAGCTGCTGCAGAAGGAGCACATCACCCCGCTCAACGCGGACGTGCCCACCTTCAACGTCGCCCCCATCCTCGTCGCGGTGGCGGGACTGCTGGCCTGGATGATCATCCCCTTCGGCCCGGCCTTCGGGCGGATCATCATGGTGCGCGACATCAACATCGGGCTGCTCTTCTTTCTGGCGATGGCCTCGCTGATCGTCATCGGCATCCTGCTGGGCGGGTGGGCGTCCAACAACAAGTACGCGCTGCTGGGAGGATTCCGCTCGGCGTCGCAGATGATCTCCTATGAGATCCCCCTGGCCCTGGCGCTGATGGTACCGATCATGATGGCCGGCACGCTCTCGACGCGCGCCATCGTCGAGGCGCAGGGCGGCTCGATCCGGAATTGGTACATCTTCGGAGGCCCCTACGAGTGGTATCTGGCCATCCCTGGGGTGATCGCCTTCGCTGTCTTCATCATCGCCGCCACGGCGGAAACCAACCGCATCCCCTTCGACCTGCCGGAGGCGGAGTCGGAACTGGTGGCCGGCTACTTCTCCGAATACACGGGGATGCGCTTCGCCCTCTTCCAGCTGGGCGAGTACGCGGAGGCCTTCGGCATGTCGGCGCTCGCTGCGGTGCTCTTCCTGGGCGGGTGGCATGGACCCGTGCTGCCCGGGATCGTCTGGTTCCTCATCAAGATGTTCGCCTTGGTCTTCCTTCTGATGTGGGCCCGCTGGACCTACCCGCGCCTGCGGCTCGATCAGCTGCTCAATCTGTCATGGAAAGGATTGGTTCCTCTCGGCTTTCTCCTGGTGCTGGTGACCGGATGGATGCTGGTCTGAGGGCCGGAGGGCAACCCGGTGGGTGAGCTCGCGGCCTTCATCATCCTCTCCGCGCTGACCCTCATTCCCGCGGTGGTCGTGGTCACCAGCGGCAACGTGGTGCGGGCGGCCATGTCGCTCATCCCCAGCTTTCTCGGCGTGACGGGGCTGTTCGTGCTCCTGGGCGCGGAGTTCGTGGCGGGGATTCAGATCCTCATCTACGCGGGGGCCATCGCCGTGCTCATCCTCTTCGTCATCATGCTCACCGAAGGGGGGACCGGCCTGGCCATCCGGCAACTGAACGAGCAGCGGCTGCCCGGTATCGTCGTGGCTGGCGCCCTCACCATAGGGCTCGTGGTGTTGGTGCTCCGCACCGCCTGGCCCCTGACGGCGGGGACGCTGCCGGCCTCCAACGTCACCGCCATCGGCACCGCATTTCTCACCGACTTCATCCTGGCCTTCGAGATCAGCAGCCTGGTCCTGCTCGTCTCGCTGGTCGGCGCGCTGGTGATCGCGCGCAAGGAAGTGTAGCGCGGCGTGACGGTCGGGCTGACACACTACCTCGTCGTCGCCGCCCTGCTCTTCGGGTTGGGCCTCTACGGCATCCTCACCCGGCGCAACGCCGTCGCTATCCTGATGGGCATCGAGCTGATGCTGAACGCCGCCAACATCAACCTGGTGGCCTTCAACCGCTACGTCGCCCCCGCGGCGGTGGCGGGTCACGTCTTCGCCCTGGTGGTGATCACCCTCGCGGCGTGTGAAGCCGCGGTGGGGCTCGCCCTGGTGATGGCGGTCTATCGCAACCTGGAGACCATCCACGTTGACGAGATTAACCTGATGAAATGGTAATTACTGCCTGGATCATCCCGCTGCTGCCGTTCCTGGCCTTCTGGCTTATTCTCTTCTTCGGCCGGCGGCTGCCGGGGCGCGGCGCCTACGTGGCGATCGGCGCGATGCTGCTGGCCGCCCTCGCTTCCTTCCGTCTCTTCCTCCATCTCGCCGGCGGCGGGGAGCCGCTGCACTCCCGGCTGGACTGGCTGGTGCTCGGTGAGCGCGCTCTGGCGGTGGGCATCCAGGTGGACGCCCTCACCACGGTGATGCTCCTCGTCGTCACCGTCGTGGGCTCGATGATCTTCATCTACTCGGTCGGCTACATGCACGGCGAGGCCCGCTACCCGCGCTTCTTCGCCTACATGTCGCTGTTTGCCGCCTCGATGCTGCTGCTGGTCCTCGCCGACAACTTCCTCTTCCTCTACGTCGGCTGGGAGCTGGTCGGGCTCTGTTCCTACCTGCTGATCGGCTTCTACTTCGACCGTCCGGCCGCCGCGCGCGCCTCCATGAAGGCCTTCATCGTCACGCGCATCGGCGACGTCTTCATGTTCGCGGGCATCCTGCTGATCTTCTTCACCATAGGGGAGCTCGGCTTCGAGGAGACCTTTGCCGCGGTGGAGCAGGGACGGCTCTCCGGCGGGCTCCTCACGGCGGTGGCGCTGCTGCTCTTTGGCGGCGCCGTGGGCAAGTCGGCCCAGGTCCCCCTGCACGTCTGGCTGCCGGACGCGATGGAGGGACCGACCCCGGTCTCGGCGCTCATCCACGCGGCGACGATGGTGGCCGCCGGCGTCTATCTCGTGGCGCGTCTCTTCCTCATCTTCTTCGCGTCGCCCGGACATGGGGCGCTGACCGTGGTCGCCTGGGTCGGCGGGATCAGCGCCTTGATGGCGGCGACCATCGCGGTCGTCCAGGACGACATCAAGCGTGTGATGGCTTACTCCACGATCAGCCAGTTGGGCTACATGATGCTGGGCCTGGGCACTCTTGGATTCACCGCGGGGATCTTCCATCTGATGACGCACGCCTTCTTCAAGGCGCTCCTCTTCTTGGGAGCAGGCAGCGTCATTCACGCGATGGGGACCAACGACATCAAACGGATGGGCGGTCTCGCCCGCGTGATGCCCTCGACCTACTGGACCATGCTCATCGGCGGCCTCGCCCTGGCGGGCATCTTTCCCCTGGCGGGCTTCTGGTCAAAGGATGAGATCCTGACGGAGGCGTTCCACAACAACCCGCCGCTCTTCTACCTCGGCCTGGTGACGTCGTTCATCACCGCGTTCTACGTGATGCGCGTCATGTTCTATACCTTTCTGGGAGAGCGTCGGTGGGAGCAGAGCCACGGGCAGCCTGGGTCTGCGCATCCCCACGAGAGCCCGCGGGTGATGACGGTGCCGTTGTGGATCCTGGCGATCTTCGCCGCCTTCATCGGTATGCTCGGGGCGCCCTTCCTGGGCAACCCCTTCCATGCCTTCGTGCGCTTCGAGAATGGAGAAGCCGTCCCATTCAACGTGACGGTCGCCGCGCTCTCCACCGCGGTCGCCCTGGCGGGCATCGCCGCGGCGGCAGCGCTCTACCGCTGGCGGGTGATCTCCCCTGCCACGGTCCGGCGGGCTCTCCAGCCGCTCACCGTGCTGGCCGAACGCAAGTACTACTTCGATGATCTGTACGCCCTCACGGTGGTACGTCCGGTGATGTGGGCCACCCGGGCCCTCCGCGTCTTCGACCTGTATGTCATCGACGGGGCGGTCAACCTGTTGGGCGCGGTCGTGGTGTGGCTGACCCGGCTCTACCGGGTCTTCGATCTCTACGTGGTGGACGGTGTCGTCAACCTGCTGGCCTGGGTGACGGGCCGCCTGGGCGCCGCGCTGCGCTACGTCCAGACCGGCCGCGCGGAGAACTACCTGCTGGCGATCGCCGTGGGGGTCATCTTGATCATACTCGGGGGGTTGGTGCGATGAGGGGGCTCCTCAGCCTGATGGTCTTCCTGCCGCTGGCGGGGGGGATCTTCCTCCTCTTCTTCCGCGGCGAGCGGGCGCTGAAAACCATCGCCCTGGCGGCCTCCATCCTCTCGTTCTACGTGTCGGTCCTGGTGCTGGGACGGTTCGATCTCGGCGGGGGGATGCAGCTGCGGGAGTCCTACGAGTGGATCCCCTCGGTGGCCATCGGCTACAAGATCGGCGTCGACGGGCTGAGCCTGCCGCTCGTCCTCCTCACCCAGCTACTCTCCGTGCTCTCCATCGTCTACTCCTGGCGGATGACGATGCGGCTGAAGGAGTACCTCTTCCTCTTCCTGCTGCTGCAGACGGCGATGCTGGGGGTCTTCGTCGCCCTGGACTTCTTCCTCTTCTACATCTTCTGGGAGCTGACGCTGGTGCCGATGTACTTCCTCATCGGCATCTGGGGCGGGCCGCGCAAGGAGTACGCGGCGATCAAGTTCTTCCTCTTCACCCTCGTCGGGTCGCTAGCGATGCTCGTGGGCATCCTGCTGCTGTATTTCAACGCCGAGCCGCGCACCTTCGACGTCCTCGAGCTAATCGCGCAGCAGCCGCTGGCGAACTCCCTGCGCCTGGCCCAGGTCGCCTTCTGGGGCTTCTTCCTTTCCTTTGCCATCAAGGTGCCGATGTGGCCCTTCCACACCTGGCTGCCGGACGCGCACGTGGAGGCGCCGACGGCGGGGTCGGTCATCCTGGCCGGCGTCCTGCTGAAGCTGGGCACCTACGGGTTCGTGCGCTTCAGCCTGACCCTCTTCCCGCAGGTCTTCCAGCAGTACGCCTTCTTCATCGCCATCCTCGCCCTGCTGGGGATCATCTACGGCGCGCTGGTGGCGATGGCGCAGTCGGATTTGAAGAAACTGGTGGCGTACTCCAGCGTCAACCACATGGGCTACGTGATGCTGGGAGTCGCCGCGGCCGCGGCGGCGTTCGGCCAGCCGGACAAGGCGGCGGCCGCCACCACGGCGCTGAACGGCGCGGTCTTCGAGATGGTCGCGCACGGCGTGATCACGGGAGCGCTCTTCCTAATCGTGGGGGTGATCTACGACTACCGCGCGCACACGCGCGGCGTGGACGAGTTCGGCGGGCTGGGCTCGGTGCTGCCCGTCTACACCGGTATCACGATGATCGCGATGCTGGCCTCCCTGGGGCTCCCCGCGCTGATGGGCTTCGTCGCCGAGTTCCTGATCTTCCTGGGATCCTTCGGGGTCTTCCCCGCTCTGGCGGCGACCGGCCTGCTGGGCATCGTGATCACGGCGGCGATGTTCCTCTGGACGATCCAGCGCATCTTCCTCGGCCCGACGAACCCGCGCTGGACCGCTCTGCCGGACATGGACGCCCGGGAGCTGGTGTCGCTGGTGCCGCTGGCGGTGGCGATGGTGCTCTTCGGCATCTACCCGCGGCCGCTGCTGGACATCATCAACGCCGCCATGGCCGCGCTGACGGGAGCGCTGCGCTAGCTCATGCCCGCCGAGGACCTCTTCGCCATCCTCCCGGAGCTCTGGCTGGTCGCCCTCGGCCTGGTGCTCCTGGGCGTCGACCTCTACGTCGGGCCGCAGCGCAAGGACGCCGTCGGCTGGGTGGCGGTCGCCGGTCTGGTCCTCGCCCTCCTGCCCGCCTGGGGGCTGGTGGGGACGCTCGTCGGCTCCGGGCGCACGGTCTTTGCCGGCTCCTACGCCGTGGACGGGTTCGCCGTCTTCTTCAAGTTCATCGCCATCATCGCGACGGCGCTGGTGATCCTGGCGGCGATGGACTACTTCCGCGGGCCGTCCGCGGCGCGCGCGCAGGCGGCGAGCCCGGGCGCGACCGCGACCTCATTCGAAGGAGAGGTCTACGCCCTGCTGGTATTCACGGCGGTGGGGCTGTTGTTGATGGCGGCCAGCGCCGATCTGATCCTGCTGGCCCTGGCGATCGAGTTCGTCAGCCTGACCTCCTACGTGCTGGCCGGCTACATGAAGGGGAACCCCAAGAGCAACGAGGCGGGGCTGAAGTACTTCCTCTATGGGGCAGCCGCCTCGGCGACGATGCTCTACGGCTTTTCCTTCCTCTATGGAGCGACCGGCTCGACCAATCTCTACGACATCGCCGGGCGCGCCTCCCAGATTCCCGCTCCCATCCTGACGGTGTCGCTGGCGCTGATGCTGGCGGGCTTCGGGTTCAAGATCTCGATGGTGCCGTTCCACCAGTGGACGCCGGACGTCTACGAGGGCGCGCCGACGCCCGTCGCCGCGTTTCTCTCCGTGGCCTCCAAGGCGGCGGGCTTTGCGGTGCTGCTGCGCGTGCTGGCCGTCGCCGTGGCGCCGTCGGGCCTCGACTGGGTAAGGCTCGTGGCGGTCCTTGCGGCGGTCTCGATGTTCCTGGGCAACCTGCTCGCCTTGCCGCAGCGCAACATCAAGCGCATGCTCGCCTATTCCAGCATCTCGCACGCGGGCTTCATCCTGATCGGGGTCGCAGGGTTCGCCGCGGGGGCGGCCTTCGGTAGTACGGCGCTGCTGGTCTACCTCTTCCAGTACGTCTTCACCAACCTGGGTGCGTTCTTCGTTGCCGCCTTGATCGGATCGCGCCTGGGCTCAGACGACATCCCTGACTACGCCGGGCTGGCGCAGCGCGCCCCGGCGCTGGCCTTCTTGATGGCCCTCTTCATGCTCTCGCTGACGGGCATCCCCCCGACGGCGGGATTCTTTGCCAAGCTGGCCGTCTTCGGCGCCGCCCTGGAGCGTTCTCCCGACCTGCTCTGGCTGGTGGGGGTGGGGGTGGTCAACAGCGTCATCTCGCTCTTCTATTACATGGGGGTCATCCGCGCGATGTACCTGACCCCGGCGGCCGACCCCTCCCCGGTGCGCCAGCCGGCGGCGATGTCGGCGGCGCTCTGGATCGCCGGCGCCGGGACGCTCCTGCTGGGGCTCTTCCCCGGTCCGGTGATCAGTCTGGCGCGCGCGGCCGCCTTGTTGCTCCCCTAGCGCGTCTGGTATCATTGATTAGGGTTCGTTCTGACTGACAGGATGACCGGCAAGCCGATTCGCCCCGGGAGGGGATCTCCCAGGGCGTTTTGGGTGTCAAAAGGCCCTCTTTCGCCCCTCTCGCACGAACGAATCGCCGCTCCGACGGGGCTTCCCGGCACGCCATGGTCGCGGGGTGCGGATACTGATGACCGATCACCACGCACGTCCTGACGACAACCCGCTGCAGCTGATCGCTCAGAAGGAGCGAGAGCTGGAGGGCGTGCTCGAGCGGACGCGCCAGGAGGGCGCCGGGCTGGTGGAGGCGGCGGGGCGCGAGGCGGAGGCGGCGCTGGCCAGGGCGCGGGAAGAGGCGGCCGCGCTGGCCCAGAGCTCCGCCGCCCAGGCAGAGCGGGAAGCCAAAGAGATCTCCAATGAGGTGGTCGGCCGCGCCCGCGCCGAGGCGGAGGCGCTGAGCGCCCGGGCGGAAGAGCGGATGGCCGAGGCCGTCAAGCTCGTCGTGGAGCGAGTCGTCGGAGGCGCCCAGTGATCGTGACGATGAGCCGGATGCTGGCGGTCGGGCCCAAGCGCCTGCTCACCCCCGTGCTGGAGGTCCTCCAATCCATCGGCAGCGTGCACGTCGACCGCATCGAGGGGGAGGAGACCCCCGATGCCTTCTCTCCCGCCGCAGACGCGGGGTCGCGCGCGGAACTCGAGACGCTGGAACGGCTGCGCGCCCGCGCGGACGGTGTGCTCGCCCTGCTGCCCGCCGTGCCGATGGAGGGCGCGCCGACGACGGAGGAGTGGGCGGCGCGCACACCCGAGGAGCTGGCCGCGGAACTGACCCGGCTGGAAGAAGAGATTCAGCCGCTGACGCGCCGGCGGCTGGAAATTCAGGATGAGGTGGAGCTGATCCGTTCGTACGAGGGCGCGGTGCGCGTGCTCTCGCCGCTGCTGGGCGCCCTCGCGGGCAGCGCCACCTTCGAGACGGTGGGCTTCATCCTCCGCACCCGCGACCTCTCCATCGTGCAGCAGTTCCGCCGCCAACTGGAGGAATTGACCGGCGGACGGGTAGAGGTCGTCAGCCGCACGGTGGAGGAAGGGAAGATCGGCGTCGTCGTGGCCTTCCACAAGCGGGACGCCGAGGCGGTGCGGGCCTTTCTGACGCGCGCCGGCGTCTCCGAATTGCGTCTACCCAGCGCCTACGCGACGCTGGCGCCGGCGGAGGCGATCGGCACGATGGAGCGGCGCCGCATAGAGCTACCCGTTGAATTGGACCGGGTCACCGCCCAACTGCAAGAGGTCGCCCGCCGCGCCCGCCCCCGCCTGGTTGCCATCCGCGCCGTGCTGGCAGACCGCCTGGCGAGACTGCAGGTCGTGCCGCAGCTCGCCCAGTCCCGCTACACCTTCGTCATCCACGGCTGGACGCCCACGCGGACGGTGGCGGCGATCCGCCGCACCCTGGCCGGCCGGTTCGGCAAGGAGGTCGTCGTCCACGATACCCCCGCCGACCCGCACGAGGCGGAGCGTGTGCCGGTGCTGCTGGACAACCCGGCGCCGATCAGGCCCTTCCAGATCCTGCTCGGCCTCTTCCCCCCGCCCCGCTACGGCACCTGGGATCCCAGCCCCCTGATGGCGATCACCTTTCCCATCTTCGTCGGTCTGGTCATCGGCGATGCCGGCTACGGGCTGCTCTTCTTCCTCTTCGGCTGGTGGCTGCGCGGGAAGGCGCGGGCGGGACAGAGCTGGACCGTGCCCGTGCTGGGGGGGAGCCTGGACCCTCGCGGTCTCCAGGGGCTCTCCTGGCTGATCCGCGTCCTGGCCTTCTGGATCATCGTCTTCGGTATCCTCTACGCCGAGGTTTTCGGGAATCTCCCCGAGCTGCTCTTCCACGTCCAACCCATCTTCAACCGCGTGCAGGAGCCGGGCACCACCCTGTACTTCAAGCTGATCATCCTCTTCGGCATCGTCATGGTGTACCTGGGACTGATCGGCCACCTGATCATGGCCATCGGCCACCGGCACCTCGAGGGCATCTTCGAGAGCCTCGTGCTCATCCTGGCCTCGGCCGCGCTCCTGGTCTTCCTGGGCACCCAGGCGGAGATGCTCCCCGCCGCCATCGCCGGCTGGAGCCTCTACATGCTGCTGGGGGCCATCGCCGCGGCGCTGGGCTACGGTGTCGCCTCCCGCCGGATGCGCAACAGCGCGGCCAGCCTGATGTGGTTCCTCGAGTCCTTCACCGCCTTCGGCCACATCCTCTCTCACGCCCGATTGATGGCCTTCGGCCTCGCCGCAGCGGCGCTGGGCATCGCCGCGAACGAGCTGGGACTGATGGCGGCCCGCAGCGGCGGCATCTTCGGCATCATCCTGGCGGTCCTCATGGCCGGCTTCTGGCAGGCCCTGTTCCTGCTGTTCACGATCATCGGGCACGTGATCCAACCGGCCCGTCTCCACTGGGTTGAGTTCCTGACGAAAGTGAAATACCACGACGAGACAGGACGAGAGTACATGCCATTTCAGCGAGCAGGAGGTGGATAGTGAACAGCATGCGCAGGTGGGTTGGCATTCTTGGTCTGGCGCTGGCCGTCGTCGCGCTCTTCGGCGGTCCCGCGCTGGCGCAGGAGGAGGCGGCGCCTGCCGCCGGGGGATTGGGGCTGGGAGCGGGACTGCTCGGTTTGGCCGCCGCCCTCGCGGTCGGGCTCGGCGCGATCGGCACGGCGGTGGCGCAGGCGCGCATCGGCGCCGCGGCGTCCGGAGCTATGGCCGAGCGGCCGGAGATCGGCGGCCGGTTGCTGATCTTCCTGGCGCTCCCCGAAACGATGATCATTCTGGGGTTCCTGGTCGCCTTCTTCCTGATCGGCCGCATTCGCTAGACGGGCGGTCGGATGAGTGCAGACCTGATCGCCCTCCTGGAGCAGGAGGCCAGCGCCGAACGGGAGCGGGTGCTGGCTGAGGGGCGCCGGCAGGCCGAAGAGATCCGCAACGCCGCACGGGAGCAGGCGCAGCAGCTGCTGGAGACACATCGGCAGCAGCAGGACGCGGCGCTGCGGGCCGCGCGGGTGCGGGCGCAATCCACCGCGCAGCTGCAGGCGCAGGCGCTCGTGCTGGAGCGCAAGGATCAGGCCATCGCAGACGTATTCCGCCGCGCCACGGAGGGTCTGGATGCCGTGACGCGCGACCGCGCCCAGTATCTCCAGATCCTGGAACGGTTGATTGCCGAAGGGGCGGAGGGTTTCACCGGCCGTCTCCTCATCGACGCGCATCCCCAGGACGTCGACATGGTGCGGTCGGCGCTGCAGCGGCTGCGGCTGGACGCGGAGGTGCGGCCGTCGGAGGAGGTGCGCGGCGGCGTGCGGCTCAGTTCCCCCGACGGACGCTATGTCGTGATTAATACCCTGCCCGCGCGCCTCGAGCGGGCCAGGCCGACGCTGGGGACCGAGGTCGCCCGGGTCCTCTGGGGGTAGCGAGGCGATGCCCGACTTCCCCTACATCAACGCGCGGGTACGGGCGATGCGCAGCCGGCTGCTGGACGCGGCGCGGATCGATGAACTGCTGGCGGCGCCGTCTTTCGAAGCGTTCCTCCAGGCGTTGGGCTCCAGCCCCTACAGCCGGGAACTGCAGGAGGCCCTCACGCGCTTCACCGGCCTGGCCGCCATTGATGAGGCGCTGGCCCGCAACTTCCTCGGGACCACCACCAAGATTCTCAGCTTCGCCGACGGGAAGGCCAGAGAGCTGATCGCGGCGGTTCTGCTGCGCTGGGATCGGGCGAACGTCCGGGCGATCCTGCGCGGGAAGCACACCGGGCGCGCGGAGGAGGAGATCATGGCCTCCATTCTCCCCGCGGGAACGCTCGGTGAGGTGCTGCTGCGCGACCTGGTCCGCCAGCCCGACGTCGGCGCCGTCGCCGGGGCGCTGGAGGCGGTGGGCCACCCGCTCGGGCCGGCAATCGCCGCGGCGCTGGCCGGCTATCAGGCCGATCAGGACCTCATGCGCCTGGAACTCAGCCTGGACCGCATCTACGCCGAACACGTGCTCGCGATCGCGCGCGGGAATGGCCACAACGAAGAGGTGCTGCGCCGGACCGTGCAGATGGAGATCGACGCCCTCAACGTCAAGACCGCGGCAAAGCTGGCTCGATTGGAGGAGGGCATCGATGCGGCCGGACGCCGCCGCTTCTTCATCCCCGGCGGGGCGGTGGTGGATGAGAAGCTTTTCCTCGGTCTGAGTGCCCGCGACACGCTGGAGGCGTCCTGGCAGGTGCTGCGCATCCGCGGCTTTCCAGCGGGAGTCGTGCCGGAGGACCTGACCGAGTTCGAGCGCGGTCTGGATGCGCTGCTGGCGCGCGAGGCGGCGCGCCGTTACCTGGGCGATCCGCTCAGCCTCGACGTCGTCATAGGCTTCTTGGCCCTGAAGTACAATGAAGTCGTGAACCTTCGTTTGGTCGCCCGCAGCAAGGCCTTCGGGATTCCACGGGAGATGGTGCGCAAGGAGATGGCGCTTGCCTAGGCTTGCTGTGGTCACCGACGCTGAGACTGCGACCGGCTTCCGTCTGGCAGGCGTCGAGGTGCGCGAGGCAGCCACCCCCGCGGAGGCCCTCGAACATCTGCGGCAGCTGATCAGCGCCGACTACGGGCTGGCGGCGGTGAACGAGGCGCTGCTGGAGGGGCTCGACGAAGAGCTGGCGCGGGCGATGCGCGGCCGGGAGACGCCCATCCTCGTGCCCTTCCCCGCGCCGACGGCGGAGATCGAGAGCGGCGAAGACTACATCGCCCGGCTGGTCAAAGAGCACATCGGGTTCTACGTGAAGCTGCGATGACCACTTCCACGGGGCGGGAAGTCGGCCACCTCCTCACGGCACTGGCTTCGAACTTCGAGGGGAAACCCGACAGCCTGTTGAGTTCCATCAGAGGCCTCACGGCTGAGCAGGCGGTGTGGACTCCGGGCGAGGGCCGCCACTCCATCTGGCAAATCGTCAACCACGTGGCCATTTGGGACGAGCGCCTCGCCGACGTGCTGGCGGGCAAGCCGGACTGGCCGGAAGGCTGGTGGACGACGCGGGATTGGCAGCCGATCGCACGGACCACCGAGGAGGAGTGGCGCGCCGCCATCAGACGTATGACGGCGGCTCATAGTGCCGTGAAGGCGCACGTTGAGAGGGTTTCGGACGATGACCTCGAGCGAGTCGTCGGCCAGGAACCTCTCTACACCTGGATTCTCGGGTCCGTGCTGCACATGACCTACGCCTGCGGCCAGGTCCGGTATCTTCGGGCGCTGCAGGGAGTACCGCTAGAGCGCTAGGGGCGGCTGAGCGCGCGCTAAGGGAGGGCATCGTGGCAACAGCAGGGGAGATCATCCGAATTGCCGGCCCCGCCGTTATCGCCAAAGGCATGACCGGCACCCGCATGTCCGATATCGTTCGCGTCGGCAAAGAGAGGCTGATCGGGGAGATCATCCGCTTGGAAGGTGATACGGCCTTTATCCAGGTCTATGAGGACACGTCGGGGCTCTATGTCGGTGAACCAGTAGAATCGACAGGCCTGCCGCTCGCCGTGGAGCTGGGTCCGGGCCTCCTTTTCGGCATCTTCGACGGCATCCAGCGGCCGCTCAAGGACGTTCGGACGCAGAAGGGGGACTTCATCGAGCGCGGCGCAACGGCTCCCGCCCTCGACCGGGAGAAGCGCTGGGCCTTCACGCCGACGGTGAAGCCGGGGGCGGAGGTTGGGCCGGGCGACGTCCTGGGCGAGGTGCAGGAGTTCGGCCTGACCCACCGCGTCATGCTCCCGCCGGACGCCGCGCGATCGAAGGTCAAGGACATCACGCGCGGCGAGTTCACCGTCACCGACGTGGTGGGACGGCTCGAGGACGGACGGGAACTCCGCTTGATGCACGCCTGGCCGGTGCGTTTTGCCCGTCCGCTATCCAGCCGTCTGGATCCTCGGGAACCGCTGGTGACGGGCCAGCGGATCATCGACGTCCTCTTCCCCGTGGCGATGGGGGGGACGGCCGCCATCCCCGGTCCTTTTGGCAGCGGCAAGACTGTGATGCAGCAGACGCTCTCCAAGTGGGCGGATGCCGACGTGATCATCTATGTCGGCTGCGGAGAGCGGGGCAACGAGATGACGCACGTGCTCGACGAGTTCCCCGAACTGGAAGACCCGCGGACGGGCCGCCCGCTGATGGAGCGGACGGTCATCATCGCCAACACCTCGAATATGCCGGTGGCGGCGCGGGAGGCCTCGGTCTACACGGGTATCACGATGGCGGAGTACTGGCGCGACCAGGGCTACAAGGTGGCGTTGATGGCCGACTCCACCAGTCGCTGGGCAGAAGCGATGCGGGAGATTTCTTCGCGGCTCGAGGAGATGCCGGCCGAAGAAGGATACCCGCCGTACCTCTCGAGCCGGCTGGCCGCCTTCTACGAGCGGGCCGGTCGGGTGGTCTGCCAGGGCCAACCGGAGCGGCGCGGATCGATCAGTGTCGTCGGCGCGGTCTCACCCCCCGGTGGGGACCTCTCTGAGCCGGTGACGCAGGCAACGCTGCGGATCGTCGGGACGTTCTGGTCACTCGACGGGGGCCTGGGCAACCGGCGGCACTTCCCCGCCATCCATTGGCTCCGATCCTACAGCCTCTACACCCCGCTGTTGCAGCAGTGGTACCGGGAGAACCTGCCGGAGGACTTCGAGCAGTTGCGCGCTCGCGCGACGGCCCTCCTCCAGCAGGAGGCGGAGCTGCAGGAGATCGTGCAGCTGGTGGGGCCCGACGCGCTGCAGGACGATCAGCGCCTGGTGATCGAGGCGGGGAAGATGCTGCGGGAGGACTTCCTGCAGCAATCTGCCTACTCAGACGATGCCTTCTCGCCATTCCCCAAGTCCTACGGCATCCTCAAGGCGATCGTCATCTTCTACGACGAGGGCTCCGCGGCGCTCCGCCGTGGGATGCTCCTGGATGACATTCTCAACCTGCCTCAGATCGAGCAGATCGCCCGGCTAAAGGAAGTGGACAAAGATGCCTGGGACAGACATATCGAGGAGTTTCTGAAGCAGCTGCCCGAGGCGTTCGGAGCACAGGCCGCGAGGGCATCATCTTAGGGGGAAGCGATGGGACTGGCGGTCAAACGGTATCAATCGATCTCGTATATCTCGGGGCCGCTCCTCTTCGTTGAGGGCGCGAAGGAGCTCGCGTATGGAGCGATCGTCAACATCCATCTGCCCGATGAGTCGGTGCGTACCGGCCAGGTGGTCGAAGTCTCCGATCGCAACGCCGTCATCCAGGTCTTTGAAGCGACAACCGGCCTCGACGTCGCTGAGACGGCGATCAGCCTGCGGGAGGAGGTGGCGCGCTTTGCGGTCGGGCGGGACATCGTCGGGCGCCGGTTCAACGGCCGGGGCGATCCGATCGATGGCCTGCCGCCGATTATTCCGGAGAAACGGCTGCCGATCATCGGCGCGCCGATCAACCCGGTGGCGCGGGAGCGGCCGCAGGAGTTCATCCAGACCGGGATCTCGAGCATTGACGGCCTGAACACGCTGGTGCGCGGGCAGAAACTGCCCATCTTCTCCGGCGCCGGCCTGCCGCACAACGAGATCGCCGCCCAGATCGCCCGCCAGGCCAAGGTTCTGGGCGCGGAGGAGCAGTTCGCCGTCGTCTTCGGAGCGATGGGCATCACCCAGCGCGAGGCGGCGTTCTTCATCGAACAGTTCGAAGCCACCGGGGCGCTGGCGCGCAGCGTCGTTTTCCTCAGCCTGGCCGACGACCCCGAAATCGAACGGCTGATGACCCCGCGGCTAGCGCTCACCGCCGCTGAGTACCTGGCCTACGAACTGGAGGCGCAGGTGCTCGTCATCCTGACCGATATGACGAGTTACTGCGAGGCCCTTCGGTCCATCGGGGCCGCGCGTGAGGAGATCCCCGGGAGACGCGGTTACCCTGGCTACATGTACACAGACCTGGCCACGCTCTATGAGCGGGCCGGGCGCATCTACGGGCGGAAGGGCTCGATCACCCAGCTGCCGATCCTGACCATGCCCGATGACGACATCACCCACCCTATTCCGGACCTGACCGGCTACATCACGGAAGGGCAGATGGTTCTCAGCCGCGGGCTGCACCGCAAAGGCATCTACCCGCCGATCTTTCCGCCGCTCAGCCTCTCCCGGCTGATGAATGACGGGATCGGCAAGGGCCGCACCCGCGAGGACCATGCCAACGTGAAGGACCAGCTGTTCGCCTCCTACGCCAACGGGCTCGACCTGCGCCGGCTGGTGGCCATCATCGGCGAGGAGGCCCTGACGGCCCGCGACCGTCTCTACCTGCAGTTCGCCGAGCGCTTCGAGAAGGAGTTCGTCGGACAGGGGGACACCGAACGCACCATCGAGGAGACCCTGGCGCTGGGTTGGCAGCTGCTCTCGATGTTCCCAAAGGGCGAGCTCAAACGCATCAAACAAGACCACGTCGACCGCTTCTACTTCGGCGAAGAGATGGAGAAGTTATGGGAGCGGTAGGCGTGGGTCGGCAGGGGCGCAGGATGCCGTTGAGCGTCAAGGCGTAGGCGAGCATGGCCGAACTCATCAGTCCCACCCGGATGAACCTGCTGCAGCGGACCAACCAGCTGCAGGTCGCGCAGCAGGGCGTCGATCTGCTCAAGCGCAAGCGAGACGCCCTCGTCGCGGACTTCTTCAAGATCGTGCGCGAAGCGCTGGCCGCCCGCGAGCGCCTCACCGCCGCCGCGCGGCAGGCCTACGTGTTCCTGAGCCTGGCGAAGGCGGTGGAGGGGAAGGAAGCGCTGGAAGCGGCCGCCAACGCCTCCCGCCGCGACGTCCTCGTCGATATCGAGATCCGCAGCGTCTGGGGGACCAAGATTCCGGAAGTCTCCGTCCAGGGAGTGCGGCGGGCCGTGCTGGCGCGCGGACACAACCCGACGGCGACCAGCGCCCGGACCATCGAGAGCGCAGCGCAGTTCGAGGAACTGGTCGAGGCGATCCTGCAGGTGGCGGCCACCGAGACGAAGCTGAAGAAGATCGGCGAGGAGATCAAGAAGGCCACACGGCGCGTCAATGCCCTGGAGCAGGTCGTCGTGCCGCGCATCCGCGGCGAGATCCGCTACATCGCTGCGGTCCTGGAGCAGCGCGCCCGCGAGGATGTCTTCCGCCTCAAACGCATCAAAAAGAAGCTCGAGGCGAAAGAGCGCGCCTCGGCATGAGCATCGCCCGCCCGCTGCCGCGTCTGAGGCCGCCCTGGTGGCAGGTTCTCCTCGCTGCGGTCCTGGCGCTGGGCGGCTTTGCCGCGGCCACGCAGGTGCGCACCGAACTGAGCATCCAGCGGCAGGTGGGCGTCCCCTCGACGCGGCTGTCGGAGCTGGCGGTGGAGCTGCAGCGCCAGGAGCAGTACCGGGAGAAGCTGGAAGGGGAGGTCGGCCGGCTGCGCGGCGAACTGGCCGCTCTGGAGCGGCGCGCTGCCGAGGGGCAGGTGGAGGTGGCGCGGATGAACCGGGAGCTGCGCTCGCTGCGCACCCAGGCCGGGTTCGTTCCCCTGGAAGGACCGGGGGTCGTGGTCGAGATGGACGACAGTCCGGCGCCCATCCAGCCGGGAGAGGACCCCAACAAGACCATCCTCCACTACACCGACATCCACGCCGTGATCAACGAGCTCTGGGCCGGCGGCGCCGATGCCGTCGCGCTCAACGGCGAGCGCATCATCACCCGCACCGGTATCAGCTGCGTGGGAACGACGATCCTCTGCAACACGAAACGGGTGGCGCCTCCCTACCGAATCGCCGCGATCGGCGATCCTGCCCGGCTCCGCGCTCAGGTGAACCGTCCGGGAGGTCCGGCGGAGATCCTGCGCGCCTTCGGGTTCCCGGTGCGCGCCCAGGCCGCCGGGCGCGTGCGCGTGCCGGCGTATCGAGGCATTTTTCGCTTTGACCTTGCTCGGCCCGTCGGCTCGGGATCGGGGCCCTAGCCTCCGGCCGTGTGGCTGCCGATCCTCGGATTGCTGCTGGGAATCCTCCTAGGGCTGCTGCGCCCCGTCGAGATCCCCCTCGGCTACGTCAAGTACACAGCCATCGCCATCCTGGCCGCCATCGACACGATCCTCGGCGGCGTGCGGGCGCGCTTGGAGGCGCGCTTCGACCTCGCCATCTTCCTCTCGGGCTTCGTGATCAACGCCGCGTTCGCCGCACTGCTCGCCGGCCTCGGCGACCTGCTCAGCCTGGATCTCTATCTGGGGGCGGTCATCGCCTTCAGCATTCGGATCTTCGACAATGTCGGCTTCATCCGCCGGGACCTGCTGGACGTCTATCTGCGGCGCCGCCGCATCGCGCCGCGTCCAGAGGGCGCCGCGCCGGTCCGGCGGGTAGAAGGGTAAGACTGTGATGGAGGTGACGCCATGATACGCGTGGGGATCAACGGGTTCGGGCGCATCGGTCGCCAGTCCCTCCGCGCCATCCGTGACCGCGCCGGCGGGAGCGCGCAGGTCGTCGCGCTCAACGACATCGCCGACCTGGCCACGAACGTGCATCTTTTTCGGTTCGACTCCAACTACGGCCGGTACCCCGGGACAGTCGAGGCGCGGGATAGCGAGCTGGTCATCGACGGGAGCGTGATCAAAGTCTTCCAGGAGCGCGACCCAGCGGCGATCCCCTGGAAGGACGCCGGCGTCGACCTGGTGATCGAATCGACGGGGCGGTTCACGCAGGCGGAGAAGGCGCGGGGGCACCTCGAGGGCGGGGCGCGCAAGGTCGTCATCAGCGCGCCGGCCAAGGGCGAGGACATCACCCTGAACATGGGGGTGAACCACGAGCTCTACGATCGCAAGAAGCACACTATCGTCAGCAACGGCTCCTGCACGACCAACGCGCTCTCCGTCACGGCCAAGGTGCTCAGCCGGGAGTTCGGCATCACGCGCGGATTCATGACCACGGTGCACTCTTACACCAATACGCAGCGCATCCTGGACGTCGTCGGCGAAAACCTGCGCGAGGCGCGCGCCGCCGCGCTGAACATCATCCCCGCCGCCACCGGCGCCGCCAAGGCGATCTTCCTGGTCCTGCCGGAGCTCAAGGGCAAGATGCACGGCATGGCGCTGCGCGTGCCCACTCCTACCGTTTCGATCGTCGATCTGGTCTGCGAGCTCGACCGCCCCACCAGCGCCGAAGGGGTGAACGCCGCCTACCGGCGCGCCTCCGAGGAAGAGATGAAGGGGTACCTCGGATACAGCGAAGAGCAACTGGTGTCGATGGACTACAAAGGCAGCCCCTACTCGGGGATCGTGGACGCGCCGCTGACGACGGTGCTGACCGACAACTTCGTGAAGGTGCTCTCCTGGTACGACAACGAGTGGGGCTACGCCTGCCGCGTGGCCGACCTGGTGTCGTTCATGGCCGAGCAAGGGCTCTAAACCCTACGGAGGCGCAGCGGGTGCGGGGCGCCGCCCCCACCCCCTTCGTCTTGCCGGACGGAGCGTGGCGTGACGAAGCGGACGATCCGTGACGTCGAGGTTCAGGGCAAGCGCGTCCTGGTGCGCGTGGACTTCAACGTGCCCTTTGAGGACGGCCAGATTACGGATGACCACCGCATCCGGGAGGCGGTGCCCACGATTACCTACCTGATCGAACACGGGGCAAAGATCATTCTCTGTTCCCACCTGGGCCGGCCCAAAGGCAAGGTTGATCCGCACCTCCGGCTCGATCCCGTCGCCGGGGGCCTCGCTGAGCTGCTCGGGCGGCCGGTGCGCAAGACCGCGGACGTCGTGGGAGCGGACGCCAGGGCCGCGGTGGCGGCCATGCAGCCGGGAGACGTCGTGCTGCTGGAGAACCTCCGCTTTCACCCCGAGGAGGAGGAGAACGAACCGCGGTTTGCCCGCGCCCTCGCCGACCTGGCAGATCTCTACGTCAATGACGCCTTCGGCACTGCCCACCGCGCCCACGCCTCCACGGTCGGGGTGGCCGCCCATCTCCCCGCGGTCGCCGGATTTCTGATGGAGAAGGAACTGACCTACCTGGGGGCGATGTTGGAGCGTCCCGCGCGGCCATTCCTGGCGATCTTGGGGGGGAAGAAGGTTTCGGACAAGATTCCCGTCATCCGTCACCTGCTGACGAAAGCCAACACCCTGGCCCTCGGCGGCGCGATGAGCTACACGTTCCTGAAGGCCAAGGGCTTGGATGTGGGGAAGTCGTTGGTGGAGACGGAGATGATCGAGCTGGCCCGAGTGTTGATGGAGGATGCGCGCTGGCGGAAAGTCGGCATAGAGCTGCCCGCCGACGTCGTGGTGGCCGCCGCCGCGGAGGCAGGGGCGCCGCACCGGATCGTCTCGGTCGAGGAGATCCCGCCCGACTGGGTGGGGGTGGACATCGGCCCCCGGACGCGCGAGCGGTTCGCCGCCGTCATCGGCGAGGCGGGGACGGTCGTCTGGAACGGCCCCATGGGGATCTTTGAGATCGAGGCATTCGCGGAGGGAACCCGCGCGGTCGCCCAGGCCATGGCCGAGGCGCGCGCGGTCACGATCGTCGGCGGAGGGGACACGGCCGCCGCGGTCGACGAGGCGGGGCTGGCCGGGAAGATGACCCACATCTCCACGGGCGGGGGCGCTTCCCTGGAATTCATGGAGGGCAAAGTGCTGCCCGGTGTGGCGGCGCTGGACGATGCGCCGGCGGCCGGGGCCGGCCGTGCATCGGACGCCGCGAGGCCCGGGAGCGACTAACGATGGCGCGGACGCCGTTTATCGCCGGGAACTGGAAGATGCACCGGACCGTCCGGGAGGCGGTGGAGACCGCCAACGCCGTCAAGGCCCTGGTCGCGGCGGTCAAGAACGTGGACGTCGTCATCTGCCCGCCCTTTACGGCGCTGGCGGACGTCGGCCGGGCCATCGCCGGCAGCAATGTCGAACTCGGGGCGCAGAACCTGCACTGGGAGGCGGAGGGCGCCTACACGGGAGAAATCTCCGGCCCGATGCTCTGGGAGTTGGGCTGCACCTACGTCATCGTCGGCCACTCCGAACGCCGGCGCCACTTCCGCGAGAGCGACGAGGAAATCGGTCTCAAGGTCCGCGCGGCCTTCGCCCAGGAACTGCTGCCGATCCTCTGCGTGGGCGAAAAGCTGGAGGAGCGGGATGCCGGACGGACCGAGGCGGTGATCGAAGGACAGGTTCGTGCTGCCGTGGCCGGCCTGGAGGCAGAGGCCCTGCCCCGATTGGTCGTGGCCTATGAACCGGTCTGGGCGATCGGCACCGGGCGCTCGACGACAGGCCAGGAGGCCAACCGGGTCAGCGCCCTGATCCGCCAGTGGCTGGGCGCCGCCGCCGGCGGGCCGTCGGCTGATGAGACCCGCGTCCTCTACGGCGGGAGCGTGACGCCCGAGAACATCGCGGAGTTCATCGGCCAGCTGGAGATCGACGGCGCCCTCGTGGGAGGCGCCAGCCTCAACTCGGAATCGTTCGCCCAGATCGTCCTCGCTGCCGCCGGTGCCGCGGCGGTGGTAGAATAGGTAGGCGCCCGCCCCTCCGGCGGGCGATCGTGTGAGGAGGGTATTGTGGAACAGGCCATCATCATCGCCCACTTCGTCCTGGCCGTCGCCGTCATCGGCGTCATCCTGCTCCAGGGACCGAAGGGGGAGGGCCTCGGCGCCATCGGCGGGAGCGCCCGGATGTTCCACGGTCCGCGCCCCCGCGAGACGCTGATGACCCGCATCACGGTGACGCTCTCGGTCCTCTTCGTCTTCACCGCCACCTACCTGGCCTTCGTCAGCCGCTAACCCGCGTGTACGGCCCGCCGTCCGGCGCAGCGGCCACGTGTCCCACGATCCCCAAGACCCAGACGCGCTGAAGGCGCGGGTGGCCCGCCGGTACAGCCTGCTCGCGGAGACGTTTGACCGGATCGGCCCTCCGCTCTTTACCCTGCATGGCAGCAGACTGGTTGAGCTGGCGCAGGTGTCTCCTGGTGAGCGGGTCCTCGATGTGGCGGCCGGCCGCGGCGCCGTCCTCTTTGCCGCGGCGGAGCGGGTCGGGTCGTTGGGACAGGTCATTGGCATCGACCTCGCGCCGGAGATGGTGAGGCGGACGGCAGCCGACATCGAGGCGCGTGGGCTCGGATGTGTCGAAATCCGACAGATGGATGCAGAAGCCCTCGATTTTCCCGATGCTTCCTTCGTCTGCGTCCTCTGCGGGTTTGGACTGTTCTTCCTTCCTCATCTTCCCAAAGCGCTGGCCGAGTTCCACCGTGTCCTCCGGCCGGGCGGGCACTTCGGGGCGACCACCGACGGCCCTCCCGATGAGCGATGGTCCTGGTGGCAGGAAATGCGCCGGACCCACGGAGCCGAAGGCCGCGTTGTCGCGCAGTACCTGGAAGACACCCGCGAAGTGGAAAGGGCGCTCGAAGAGGCCAGGTTTGTTGACGTGAGAGTCATCGAGGATGGATTCGACCTGGCCTACGCCGACGAGGAAGAGTGGTGGGCTTCCCAGTACGTCAACATGGAAGGCACGATGGATCCATCTGTCCTCACCCGTCTCAGAGCCGCGGCCCTTGAAAAGGTTCGGGAGCTGAAACGCTCCGACGGGCTTCACCGCTGGTCGCGCGCCCGCTACAATCTCGCCCGCAAAGCAGCCTAGGGCGAGATATAGGCCCGATCCGATCGATTGCTGCCCTCGCTGTTCGGGCGCTATAATGACGGGTGCTGCAAGAGCCTCATCTCGTGCCGGGATGGCGGAACTTGGCAGACGCGCACGCTTGAGGGGCGTGTGGGGTTTCCCATGGGGGTTCAAATCCCCCTCCCGGCACCATCCGTTCTCTCAGAGTTTGGCCGGCTGGTCTTCGCACTCAAAAGTGCGCGTACGAGCGGTCCAGCGTCTGTTGAGCCTAGTTCACGACATACGTGATCGACAACTCGCCGCGCTGATCGCCAAGCGCGCAATCGACCACGACCGTGCGGGTTCCCGGCTCCCCTGCGGTCCATCTCCACGTCACTGTCCCATCTTCACCGGCGGTTCGAGCAGCACCCAGAGATGTCGAGACCGATCGAAAGCGGATCGTCGCAGCGCACCCAGCCCCGGGGGCTGTCTTGATGGCGAGTGTGACCTGGGTTGCTTGTCTTACGGGACTCGTTAGACTGACCAGTGTCACTTCCAGCGTGGCGGCGGCCACAGTGTGTCCTGTGGCCGCGATCAGGACCAGTAGCACCACCGCGGCGCCCCATTTGAGACTTCTGTGCATGGTTTCCCACCCCCAACGCGATACATTCCTCTTGATCATCCCGATCACCTTCGGGAGGTTCAGCAGACGTACTCCGATCCTCTCCTCGAAAATGACAGTAAGTCACCATCAAACTTCCAGCGTGTGGCAAGTGCAATGCTCAAGAGACATCCAGCCCAGGCTCCCCCTGATGAGTGTTAGACTGCAATCGCTTTCCTTGCAATCAGTGCCCTCCCGCCTCAGGCCACCCTAACCCAGGTTGGCGGCAATTCTGGAACAATCCCCTCCCGGCACCACTCGAACCAACACTCTCTAGACCGCTCCCAATGTAGTCGTCGCGGGCTCCGCGTAGGAGCCTGTGGATCCAGTCATTTACAAAACCTTCACTCCTTCTTTATCTCGCAATAATCACGGCTTCGCGCGGCGCATCTAGGATGGACCCGCCTCGGGGGAGCGATTCGATCCGTCCTCTCTACCCCCAACCGGCTGAGGGGGTGTCGAAACATGCGCAGCGCACGACCAGGTCGAGCCCTGTTTGTTCTCGCGGTTCTCGCTTTGGCGCTTGCGGGGTGGGGCGGGATTCCCGTTGCGGGGGCGGATGCGGTTGGGGCAGTCTACACGATGACGAATGCCGCCACCGGCAACGCGGTCATCGTCTTCAACCGCGCCAACGATGGGACGCTGACTCCCGGCGGGACGTTCTCCACCGGCGGACTCGGAACGGGGGCAGGGCTGGGGAATCAGGGCGGACTCATCCTCAGCCGCGACGCGCGCTGGCTCTACGTCGTCAACGCCGGGAGCAACGACCTCTCGGCGTTCGCTGTGGTCCCCGGGGGTCTGCGTCTGGTGGACCGCGTCCCGTCAGGCGGCGAGCGTCCCATCAGCGTCACCGAGCGCGGAGGCGTGATCTACGTGCTCAACGCCGGAGGCTCCGGGAACATCACCGGCTTCGCCCGCGGGGCCGGTGGTCGCGGCCGGCTCATGCCGCTTGCCGGATCCACGCGGCCGCTGAGCGGCTCCGGCGCTGATCCCGCCCAGATTGCCTTTAACTTCACCGGGACGATCCTTGCCGTCACGGAGAAAGCGACCAGTCTGATCGATACCTACACCGTTGGCCAGGACGGCCTTCCGACGGGTCCCAACGTCCAGGGCTCGGCAGGACTCACGCCCTTCGGGTTCGCCTTCGACCGGCGCGGGCGGTTGATTGTCTCTGAGGCGTTCGGAGGGGCGCCCGATGCGAGCGCCGTCTCGTCGTACAGTGTTGGGCGGGACGGCGGTCTGACCGTGATCAGCGGGTCCGTGCCCACCACAGAGACCGCGGCCTGTTGGATTGTCATCACGCCGGACAACCGCTTCGCGTATACGACCAACACGGGGAGTGGGTCGATCTCCGGCTACAGCATCGCCAGAGCCGGCAGGCTCACCCTGCTCGATCCAGACGGGCGCACCGGCGAGACCGGAGATGGAAGCGCGCCAATCGACATGGCCCTCACCGCCGACGGCGTGTTTCTCTACGTGCTCAACTCAGGCCTCGGTCAGGTCGGCACGTTTCGGGTAGGCACCGATGGCAGCCTCGAAGCGCTGCCGGGGATCGGCGGGCTTCCCGCGAGCGCGAACGGTCTGGCGGCGCGTTGACCAAAAGCGTCGCACAGCTGTGCCAGCGAGGGAGGTGAAGCGGAGCCTGGAGGCAAAGGTGCCACACCAGACGGGTGCGGCAATGAAGCTCTACGTTGTGCTTTTCACGGTGGCCCTGGTGCTGGCGCCCGTCCCGGGTGGCGCCGCGACAACGTACAAGACGTGCTTGTACTGACCAACTCGGGACCGTTGGATCCTGGGCCCAATGCGCCTTCTGCTGGTTGGGTGGGGTGGGCGACCTTACGGTAGATCTGGAAGAGACTCCGCCCTTCCTCTTGAGGCCACGTCGATAGCCCCTCCGGCCATGTGAGGGGAGGGAGAGAGATTTCCGACCTCAAGTTGGCGGCGCTCGAGGCGCACCGCGTCCCCAAGACGCTGGCCCTCTGGGGCCGGCGCTGGGGCGGCCGGTTCCCACTTGATCTCGCGTTGTGGCGGCAAAACACCGAGGGCGATCCGCGGCACTTCCAGTCCGATCGGTGCTGGGTCATCGAGGATGGCGAGGAGATCGCCGGGTGCCTCGCGCTGAAGGTGCCGGGCAACCCGCCGGCGTGGGCCCGTCAGGATCCGCAACAGGCCTGGATCAGCTTTTTGCTCGTCCAACCGGGAGCCGAGGGCGCGGTGGCCAGCCCGCTCCTGGATCGCGCCGTGGGGCGGGCCCGCGGCCTCGGATTCGAGCGCGTCGCCTATGGTGGTGACCCGTCGCACTTCTTTCCGGGTGCGCCCGAAGAAGACGAGCCCCTGCGCGACGTCTTGAGGGAGGCGGGCTTCCAGCCGGGGGATGTGGTGCATGATCTCATCGGCGATCTCACCGTCTCTCGCGGACCCTGGGATGCCGATCGGCCTCTGAGCGAGGCTGGCGCGGCCTTCGGTCCGTGCGACCGCGGCACCACCCCGGCGCTCCTGGCCTTCCTCGACGAACACTTCCCGGGCCGTTGGGCCTACGAAACGCGGCGCCGGCTGGAGGTCGAGCCGACGGCGGCCGATATCCTCATCCTCACGCGCGGCGCGGAGGTGATTGGATTCTGCCACGCCTACCATGCCGGTTCGCGTCGCATCGGCCCCTCGATCTACTGGCGTGGGGCGATCGGCGATCGTTACGGCGGACTTGGGCCGATCGGCGTGGCTCCGGCGTTTCGCGGCCGTGGGATTGGATTCGCGCTCCTGGTGTTATCGGTAGAGCACCTGCACACCCTCGGCGTGGAGCGCGCCGTGATCGACTGGACGACCCTCACCGACTTCTACGGCCGGCTCGGCTTCACGGTCTGGCGAGCCTACCGCCCCTGGAGGTTGGACCTCTAACGGCGATTCTCAGGAGCTCTGGATATCGGCTACATCGCGCAGCGAATCGCCCAGGAAGTTGAAGGCCATCACCGAGATCACGATGAGCGCCCCGGGCGCCAGCAGCCATGGGTAGAGGTGCAGGGCGTTGAAACTCTGCGCGTCCCGAAGCAGCAGCCCCCATGACGCCATCGGCTCCTTGACGCCCAGGCCCAGGAATGAGAGCGCGCTCTCGCCCAGGATGTAGCCGGGGAGGGCGAGGGTCGCGGTCACGATAAGATAGGAGCTCAGGTTCGGCATGATGTGGCGCAGGATGATCCGCATGTCGCGCAGTCCAATCGCGCGCGCCGCCGTCACATACTCGAGATGGCGCACCGCCATGACCTGGCCCCGGATGACCCGCGCCAGGCCGGCCCAGCCGATCAGACTCAACACCGCGACGATGCCCAGGTAGACGCGCGTGCTGGGCCACGAGGCGGGGATCACGGTGGCCAGAGCCAGCAGAATCGGCAGCCGAGGGATCGAGAGCAGGATCTCGATCACGCGCTGGAGCAGGGTGTCGAGGACGCCCGCGTAGTAGCCGGAAAGCCCGCCGAGGACGATCCCAATCGCGAACGAGATGGCCACGCCGACGATGCCCACGGTCAGCGACACGCGAGATCCGACCAGGAGGCGCGAGAGCACACAGCGGCCCACGGCATCGGTCCCCAGGAGAAAGACGGTCCCCCCGTCGACGCCAAAGAGGTGACGGTCCAACCGGAGGCCGAGGAGCGCGTACGAATCGCCACGCACAAAGAACCGGATCGGTAACGGCCGGGACGTGTCCGCCGTGAAGCGGGACACGAACGTGACCGGGTCGCGCGTCTTCGCCATGGGATAGACGTAGGGCCGCGCGAGTCGGCCCTCACGGATGATGTGAATGCGCTGCGGTGGCTGATAGGTCAGGGCGGGATGCTGCTCCACGAGACTGTACGGCGCTAGAAACGGCGCCAGCAGCGCCACCGCGTAGAGGAGCAGCAGAACGGCGGCGCTGATGACTCCCGGGACGGAGCGTCTGAACCGCCGCCAGGCCAGCGATGAGCGCCGGGGCACGGCAGCGCCCTGCCTCACTGGTAGCGGATCCTCGGATCCACCCAAAGGAGCGCCAGGTCCGCCAGGAGGTTGCCGACCATCAGCAGCAGGCTGCTGATCAGCAGCAGCGTCGTGACGACATACTGATCCTTGTTCAGCAGCGAGTCGTACAGGAACGGGCCGATCGTAGGGAGGTTGAGGACGATCGAGACCAGGATCGTGCTGCTGATCAGGCCCGGCAGGCTCAATCCAGCGAGGCTGATCAGCGGGTTGACGGCGTTGCGCACCGCGTGCTTCCAGAGCACTCGCTGTTCCGCAACACCTTTCGCGTGGGCGGTGCGGATATAGTCGGCGCCGAGGACGTCGAGCAATTGCGCCCGCATCTGCCTCATCAGCGCCGCCACGCCCTCAAGGCTAATCGCCGCGATGGGAATCCACAGGTGCGCCAGCATGTCGCGCACTCTGGCCCAGCCCCAGGGGGCATCGATGTACTGCGGGCTGAACAGTCCCCCGACGTTGGCGCCGCCGCGGCTGAGCACGAAGGCAATCAGCAGCAGGGCGAGGAGGAAGTCGGGCATCGCTTGCCCCAGGTAGCTGACGAGATTTACTGCGGTCGCGGCGGCACCGCGGGGCCGCACCGCCGTATAGATGCCCAACGGGATCGCGATCACCCACGTGCAAGCGATCGTCACGAGCGCCAGGAAGACCGTCCAGCCGACGCGTTCCCAGATCAATCCCGCGACCGGACGTCCGTTGAGGAAGGAATAGCCGAAGTCGCCCCGCGTGACGATGCCCTGGATCCAGCGCAGGTACTGTACGTGCAGCGGTCGGTCCAGCCCAAACTGGCGTTTGATCGTCTCGACGGTCTGCGGGCTAAACCTGGGGTCCTCGAGGTACTGCGTCAGGAAGCCCCCAGGCTGGAGCTGGATCACCGCAAAGACGATGGCCGACACGACGAGCAGCGCCGGGACCATGAGCAGCACCCGGCGGATGACAAACCGCAGCATGGGCTACGGCGCGGCTGTGGCCGTTACTTCTGGTAGAGCAGCGGCACGGGGTTGAACCCCGGGATCACCCCAAGGCTGTAGATGTAGTTCCCGTACCGGTTGTGAATCGCCCCCACCGCCGTCGGCTTCGCGATCATGATGACGGGAAGGTTCTGGGCGAAGAGCACCTGCCACTTGTCGTAGACGGCCTTGCGCTGAGGCCGCGACACCGTCGTCCCGCCCAATTCCCAGAGATCGTAGATCTGCCGCTCCCACGGCTGCATCGCCGCGAAGTTGGGCTCCCCGCCGGGCGTCGCCGGCTGCGTGGCGCGGTGCCAGTAGTACAGCGCGCCGCCGGGCTGCCAGATCGGCTTGCGCAGCTCGGGATCGGGCTGGTCGCCGAAGGCGAGGAGGAGGGCCTCGTAGTTGCCCGACAGCCCGGTCGACAGCAGGGTCCGTGAGAGAATGCCCACGAGATTCACCCGCACGCCGATCGACTTGAAGTCGTTCTGGATAATCGTCGCCATCGGTGGCCAGACCGCCGAGTCGGTGCCGTAGGTGACCGTGAACTCCAGCGGCCTGCCGTTCGGCAGCAGCCGCACGCCGTCGGGGCCCATGCGCAACCCCATCTCATCGAGAGCCCGCCCGGCGGCCTGCAGGTCGAACTTCCCCAGGTGGGACTTGGTATCGAAGTACCAGCTGGAGATCGGCGCAACGCCGTGGCCGGGCAGCTCGGCGAGGCCGTTGTAGATGTCGTCGATGATGCGCTGCCGGTTGATGGCCATCTGCATCGCCTGCCGCCACCGCAGGTCGCTGAAGAGCCTGGCCAGGTCAGGGTTTCTGGCGTCGAAGTTGAAGGCCAGATGCGGCGGGCTGCCGAACAGCGCGCGCGCGCTGACGACCTTGAACGGCGCGCCGGCCTGCTGGCGCGACCTGAGTTCGGGGAACTGCGCGCCGGAGATGTTCAGCTGGCCGACGTTGCCGGCCAGGAATTGCGCGACTTGCTGCTCCGGGTCGCGGACGATCAGCATCTCCAGCTGCGCGAGGTAGGGCAGCCGGGTGCCGCTGGCGTCCGTCTTCCAGTAGGTGGGGTTGCGAACCAGCGTGATCTTCTGCCCCGTCACGTAGCTCTGCAGCCGGAAGGGACCCGTCCCGATCACCTCGCGGGGCTCCGCCGTGGTCGGCCAGGCGGTGTTGATGTCGGCCGGCTTGGCGCCCCCTTCCACGCTGAAGGGCAGGAGCTTGTGCTTGGGCATCATGTACAGCCGCATGTACTGGAGCATCGCCGGGGCGGCCTTGGCCAAGGTCAGGCGCACGGTGTAGGTGTCCACCTTCTCGAACTTCACGCGCTGCCCACCGACCATGAACGCGTTCGCGTCTCCGCCGCGCGCCTCGGGGTTGGCGACGATCTGATCGAAGGTGAAGATGACATCGTCCGCAGTGAAGTCGCGGCCGTCGTGCCACTTCACGTTGCGTCGCAGGTTGAAGGTGTAGACGCGGCCGTCCCGGCTGATCGTCCATTTCTCGGCCAGGGCGGGCTCGAGCTCGTACGTCCGATAGTTGTACTCGACGAGCCCGTCGTAGAGGTGGGCGGCGAGCGCCTGCAGGTTGCTGTCGATGACGCCGTAATAGAAGAAGCTCTGCGGGCTGTCGCCGAGGATCACCGTCAGGCGACCGCCCGCTTTGCCGGGGGCCACCCCCAGGCTGTCGTATCCACGCACCAGCTTGTCGGCAGCGCTCGCCGGCGCGACAAGGCCGACGACCACTCCGATGACGATCCACACTTTGATCCGCCTGGTCATCCCTGGTCCTCCTTCATCGCAACCCGAGAGGATTTCCCGCCAGCCTTACCTGCCTTCGACCCGCCGGGCTGATGGTTCTTCCATCATATCGGGCACCCGCCGGGACGCGGTACTTATGACCGCGTGAGCACGTCTTCCAACCCGTGCTTGGCTTCACTCATCGGCCATCCCTCTCCGTCTTTCCTTCGTTCGTGTGCTTCGCTATGTGTACGATACTCGCTGATCACGTCCTGTGAAGAGGTAGTAAAGCCTGATCCTCGAAAGGGAGGCACAGCCCAAAACGTGTGGGGGAGGAAGGATTCCTGCAGGCCTGGACTGAGGGAAAAGCGATGTCGCTGGAGCAGGCAGTGGAATACGCGCTGGGAAAGTCTGGACAGGAGGTAGAGGTGCGCTGATGCTGACCGCTGGACGCATTGATGATCTCTTTCACGCTTATGCCGAGGGCCCCGACCTCTTGGAGTCCGCGGTGGCAGATGTCTCCGAAGAGGAACGCCGCTTCAAGCCCGGCCCGGAGCACTGGAGCATCCACGAAAACGTCGTCCACGTAGCAGAGACCGACCTCATCGCCGCGGCGCGCATCCGCTACGTGTGGGGGGAGCCGGGGACGATGCTGATAGGTTTCGATGACCCCCACTGGGCGCGCGTGATGGACTACTCAGGGCAGTCGTTCGAGGCGTCGCTGGCGCTCCTGCGCGCGCTGCGGGCATCGACGGCGGACCTGCTGCGGCGCGCGCGGGCCGAGGTGTGGGAGCAGAGCGGCATGCACACAGAGCTGGGCACAGACGGTCGAGGGGATCGTCGAGTACTTCATCAACCACATCCAGTATCATCTGCGCACCATTGCCACGCGCCGCCGGCAGTACGCGGAGGCGCGGCAGGAGGCCACCGCCTCTCAGGCGCCGGGCTAGAGAGCACCAGGTCGTTCCCGCCGTGGATCGCGAGCCGTCTCTGTTCGTCCTCCTGAAGCAATCTTTCTGGGGACTCTTCGGCGCGATCTGGCTGGTTGCCGGCGTGGGCTTCATCGTGATCGGCTCCGTCCAGGCCCTCCGAGACCGGAACCTGCTGGCGTTTCCCCTCATCGGCGTGATCATCGCTGCGGTGGGGGCCGTGCTGCTTCGCCGGGGTCTCCTCCAGGTCAGGCGCGAGCAGCGCCTCCGGCGTGTCGGAGTGCCCGCAGAAGCGACGATCACGGCGGTTGAGGAGACCAATTTCCGGTACAACCGGGTTCGCCAGTGGATCGTCCGCTACCGCTACGTGGATCGAACAGGGCAGATGCACGAGGGAAAGAGCGGGTACCTGAACCCGGAAGAGGCCGAAATCTGGGAGGTAGGCCAGACCGCCAGAGTTCTCTTCGATCCCGAACGTCCTTCCGAGAGCATGTGGTTCGGGGACACACAAAAGCAGCTGGACGAAGTGTAGGAACCCCATGGGCGCCTCTTCCGCTCCCACTCTGGCCAGGCGGCCCCTAGGATCGACAGGCTTGCTCGTCACTCCGCTGTGTATCGGCTGCGCCTCGCTGGGCAGCATGCCAGAGGCCTTCGGCTACGGCGTCTCGGAGGAGCAGGCGCTCACCACGCTTCGCTTGGCCTTTCGCGGACCGATCAACTTCCTGGACACAGCCGCCGCGTATGGCGATGGAGAGAGCGAGCGGCGCATCGGTCTCGTGTTGAAGGAGTTCGGGGGTGTGCCGTCAGGCTACGTGCTCTCGACGAAAGCCGACCGCAACCTGCGCACGGGCGATTTCGGCGGCGACCAGGTCAGGCGGTCTGTCGAGCGCAGCCTCCGCCTCCTGGGGCTGGACCGGCTGCAGATCCTGTTTCTGCACGATCCCGAGTACACGACGTTTGAGCGGGTGATGGCGCCGGGCGGTCCGCTTGAGGTCCTGCGGCGCTTCAAGGACCAAAAGATAATCGAGCACCTGGGAGTGGCGGGGGGGCTGATTGCCCTGATGATCCGCTATGTGGAGACGGGCGCCTTCGAGGCGGTCATCACCCACAACCGGTATACGCTGCTCAACCGCTCCGCCGAACCGCTCCTGGAGGTGGCCCGTCGACGCGGCGTTCCTCTTCTCAACGCCGCCCCCTATGGGGGTGGGATGCTGGCGAGAGGCCCAGAGGCCTTTGCCCGCTACGCCTATCGTGAAGCGCCGTCCGAGGTCATGGAACGAGCCCGGGGTGCGGCCGACATTTGCGAACGCTTCGGCGTCTCGTTGCCGGCGGCTGCGCTGCAGTTCTCTCTGCGCGAGCCGCGCATCACCTCGACCATCGTCGGGGTCAGCAGTCCACAGCGGCTCTCGGAGACCCTCGCGCTGGCCAGCCGGCCGATCCCCGGAGAGCTCTGGCCCGAGCTCGACCGGGTCGCCACGTGGACGGAGGATCCGGAGCCCGGCAAGGGTCGATCACTCTGACAGGCTGCCGCTGGCGAGAAACCGCTCCACCGCCGCACGGCGAGGCGGGTCCGCCCCGCTGCGCGCGCAACTAAGCGTAGCGGTCGCAAGCGCGAACCGCAGCGCGTCTTCGAGCGCCTGAGCGCCGGCGGCGTCCAGCGCTGCGCGCGAGATCACGTCTTGCTCCGCCAGCCGGGCGAGAAGCCCCGCGGTGAAGGCGTCGCCGGCGCCCACCGTATCCACGACCTGGACGCGCGGCGCCGGCAGACGGCGGGTCAGCTGTCGTGAGTACACGTGGCACCCCTCCGCGCCCAGCGTCACCGCCACGAGGGCCGGTCCGAGGTCAAGGATGTCTCGGGCGGCCTCCTCGGTCGTTCGGCCCTGCGCCAACCAGCGCAGATCCGCCGCGCTGAGCTTGACGAGGTCGGCCGCGCGCAACAGACGGTCGATCAGCCCCCGGAACGCCGCCCGATCCCGGATCTGGGCGGGCCGGATGTTGGGATCAAAAGAGAGGAGCGGTCCGCCGCGCAGCCGATCGACCAGCCCGGCGATCGTTGACGCGGTCGGGTCGCGCAGCAGGCTGATGGAGCCAAAATGGAGGACCTCGCAGTGGCCAATTGCCGCCGCGAGATCCTGTGGCGCGAGGAGCGTGTCTGCGGCGCCCTCCTGATAGAAGGAGAAGGCGGGCTCACCCCGTTCCAGGGCGACGAAGGCCAGCGTGGTGGGCGCGTCGGCGCGAGAGAGGAAGCGGGTGCCGATGCCCTCCTGCTCCAGGTGGGCCAGGAGCAGGCGACCGAAGAAATCCGTCGAGACTTTGGCTGCGAACTCCACCCGCGCGCCCAGGCGGGCCAGCCCGACCGCGACGTTGTATGGCGAGCCGCCGGGGTGCAGGTGAAATCCCACCGTCCGGCCCTCCTCCACGATGGGTGTAAAGTCGATCAAGATTTCCCCGATGGCTGTCAGGAGAGGAACGGTCACAGATCTGCCCCGTCTTCCTCGAAGACGCGTGATGCGTCCTCGGTATCGGGTACATCAGGGAGCGCCAGGAAGAGGTCCAGCGGCAACGTCGCGCACGGCGCCCCCAGCGCGGCAAGCGCCTCCACGTCCTCGGGGGTGCGGACGCTGGCGACCAGCAAGCGCAACTCCATCTGCTGAGCCCGAGTGACCTGGAGCATCGCCGCGATGACCGCCAGGGCATCCTGTCCCGCGTCCCGCATCCGGCTCATGTACACCGCCGCATACCGCGCGCTCACCGCTTCAGCCAACAGCAGCTGCCGTGGCACATATACTGCGGTGACCGTGACGCGCACGCCCGCAGCCGCCAGACGGGAGGCGGCCGCGTATCCGTCGAGGGTCGCCGGCACCTTCACCACCACCCGGGCCGGGTCGAGCTCCTGCAGCCACCGGCCGTCGCTGATCATGCCCTCTACCCCCGGCGCCAGCACCTGCAGGTGGATCTCCTCCGCCCCCGCGTCCGCGGCGGTCCGCACGAGCGCAGGGAGGTCGCCGCGGCGCAGGCCGGCCCGCCGGAGGAGCGTGGGATTGGTGGTGACGCCGGCCGCGTAACCGGTGGACAGTGCCCGCTGGATCGCAGCCCGGTCGGCGCTATCCACGTAGAGACGCATCAGCCCTCGCCCGCCACGATCCGGGTGACCTGCGCCACCGCATGAGCCAGGGCAGCATCGACGCTGACGCTCCCGTCGATCGCGCGCTGCAACTCCCGCCACAGCGCCTCTTCCATTTCCGGGTAGCGGGGGTGGACAGGAGAGAAGAGGGCGGCCGCGGTCGTCTCCTCGAGCAGACTCCAGCGCCGCGCCTGGAGGGAGTCCGGTTGGGCCTCGCCCCGAACGCGGGTCAGAACGGCCGGACGCGTGGGCAGGCTTCCCTGCCGGGCTTCCAGGAGCTGACTGTCGTCCGATGTGAGGAAGCGCAAGAGGGCCAGAGCTGCCGGGCGGTCCCGCGCGGTGACGGGGATGGCAAACGTGTGCGAGCCTGCGTAGACGTGCCTGCCCGCTGGCCCCGTCGGATAGAGGGCGACGTCGAATCTGCCGGCGACCGCAGAGAGCGCGGGATCGGTGTAAGTGTAGAACCCCCCCGGCCAGTCCGTCGTCATGGCGGCGTGTCCCGCCCGGAAGCATGCCGCCACCTCGTCGTAGTGCCAGCGGGGCGTCTCTGCAGGGGCCGCTCCCCGCTGGTAGAGATCAGCGAGGAGACCGAGGGCCCACCGGCCCGCCTCATCCGCGAATGCGGGCTCGAGGCGGTCGTTGAAGAGCCGTCCCCCGCCCATGGCCTGCAACTCGAAGAAGTGCCCGAACAGGCCCGACTCCCGGCCCGGGAACGCGAAACCATGCAGCTGCGGGGGGCGGGCAATGCTGAGAGCGACCCGCCGCAGCCCTTCCCACGTTTCCGGGGCCTCCAGCCCAAGGTCGGTGCGGCGGTAAAGGAGTTTCACGTCCAGATTGCGGGGCAGCCCATACAGCATACCCTCGATGCGCGCCAGGTGCAGAGGACGGGGATAGAAGGCGGCCAGTTCAGCGGCGTCCAAGTCTTCGTCCAGCGGCGTCAGCCATTGTCGCTGCGCCGGGGCGTACTTCGTGTGGGTGGAGATGAGGTCGTAGCGGGCGGCCCCATGCGCAAATTCATCGGCGATCCGCGCGTTGAGGGCGGGATGAGGAAGCTGGGCGGCGACCTCCACCTGCCACCCCGTCTGGCGCTCGAAGTCCCAGAGCCGCTCGTAGAGCGGATCGTACATCGGTCCGCCGACAAAGAGCGCGCGGAGCCGTCGTGGTGACACCGACCCAACCTCCCGCTGTCGTCCGACAGATGGCCGCTCCGTTCTCTTCTACAGCCATCGCGTCGCCTCATGCGTTCCCAGACACAGGAAAGGCTCAGACGGATGCGGAATCCCGGGGGTGGACCCCAAAAGAGATTGAACCATCGTATTTCGTTGTGTGCGGACGGCCGGTCATTGGCCGATCAAGAGGAGGTGAGGAGGGTGAGGCGCAGTCTGGGGATCTTCCTCGCGCTGCTGATCGCCGCAGCGTTGCTACCCGTGCTTCCTGTCACCGCCGCCCCCGGGCAGTTCGCCGGGGTGACGGTGAACGTGCTGACCTTCACGGGCCCGCAGATCGCCGAGCCGCTGCAGCGGCGCGGCCCTGCGTTCGGCCGTCTCACCGGCGCCAAGATCAACGTGGTGACGGTGCCGTTCAGCGACCTCTATCAGAAGATCCTCACCGACATGGCCACAGGGACCAACAGCTTCCACGTCTTTGTCTTTGCGCCCCAGTGGATGGCCGACTACGTTACCCCCGGGTACTTGGAAGACCTCACCCCTCGGGTCAACGCCGACACGGCGCTGCAATGGAACGACATCGGCACCTTCTTCCGCGACTTCAGCGCCACGTACGGCGGCCGCATCTACACAATTCCGCTGGACGGCGACTTCCAGATGGTCTACTACCGCACCGACGTGTTGCAGCGGCAAGGGCTCCAGCCGCCCCGGACCTGGGAGGACTATCTCCGCATCGCCGCGGCCACCCACAAGAAGGACCTCAACGGCGACGGCAGGGCCGACTTCGGCTCCTGCATCGCCAAGAAACGCAACGCCCAATCCTACTGGATGGTCTGGTCGGTCGCCGGGAACTTCCTCCAGGCCAAAGGCACCAGCGAAGGCAGCTTCTTCGACGTGGATTCGATGAAACCGCTGGTGAACAACGACGCCTTCGCGGAGGCCCTGCGCATCTACGTGGAGACCGGAAAGTATGGACCCCCCGACGAACTGAACTGGGACGTGGGAGATTCGCGGGGCGGCTTCACCTCCGGCCGCTGCGCGCTCACGCTGGACTGGGGCGACATCGGCACCCTGGCCATCGATCCCAAGACCTCCAAGGTGAAGAACAAGGTCGGGGCGGTGATCATCCCGGGGACGCGGCGGGTGCTGGACCGCAAGACCGGCAAGCTCGTTGCCTGCAGCAGCAGCACCTGCCCTCACGCCGTCGGGGGAATCAACCACTCTCCCTTCGCGGCGTTCGGCGGGTGGTCGGGCGGCATCAACAAAGCGGCGCCGGCGAAGGTCAAGGAGGCGGCGTACGCGTTCCTCTCCTACATGAGTCAACCCGCCCAGGCGAACGCCGACGTGACCATCGGGATCACGGGCTTCAACCCCTACCGCGTCTCCCAGTTCAGGAACACCGCGCTCTGGGTGAAGGCAGGGATGAGCCAAGCCGCGGCGCGCAACTACCTCGGGGCCATCGAGGCGAGCCTGCGCAGCCCTAACATGGTGCTGGACCTGCGCATTCCGCAGAACCAGCGCTATGAGCAGGTCGTGTTGGATACGGCGATCGCCAAGCTCCTGGCCAAAGAAATCAACATCCAGCAGGCGATGAAAGAGATCTTCGACGGGTGGGAGGCGATCACGAACGAACTCGGCCGCGACAAGCAGCTGGCCGCCTATCGGGCGACCCTGGGCGTAAAGCGCTAAGGTATCTCTCGGGCATTCGCCCATGCTCAAGGTCCGTGCACGCAGCGGGGCAGGGCCGGTGGGTCCTGTCCCGCTGCTGCGGGTGGGAGGCGCCGGCACGTGGATGGAGCGCCAGGCGCGCTCCCTCTTTCTCATGCCGGCGGTAGCGATGCTGGTCGCCCTCTCCATCTTTCCGCTGTGCGTCTCGCTCTATCTGTCCCTCACCCGCCTTCAGTTCGTCCCCGGAGGGTTTCGGCTCCCCTTTGTCGGGCTGGCCAACTACCGGAAGCTGATCTTCGGCATCGAGCGCGTGCACTTTCTGGGCGTGCTGGCCGCGCTGTCGCCGCTGTTCTGGCTGCTCTTCGCCGTGGTCGCCACCGGGTTGCTCGTCTTCGTGATCCGTTCCCTGCGCGCGCCAGAGTCCGGCGCGCGCGGTCTGGCGGGCCGGGTCTTCTTCGCGGCGGTGGCGGGTTTGCTCGTCTGGCTCCTGCTGCGGGCGCTCACCCCTGGGGGCCGGCCGGGCAGCCTCTTTGTGACCCTGATCTACGTGATCGTCGGGATCGCCGTGCAGTACTGGCTCGGCCTCGCGTTGGCGTTTCTGGCCTCGCAGGATCTGGCCGGACGCCGCTTCTTCCGCGTCGTCTTTCTCCTGCCGATGATGATCACGCCCGTCGGCATCGCCTACACCTTCCGCATCCTCTTCGACCTGGGCAAGGGGCCGTTCGCCCCACTCTGGCAGGCGTTGGGCCTGGCCGAGGTCTCCTGGGTGAACTTTCCCTGGGGGGCGCGCGCCGCTGTGATGATCGGCGACATCTGGCAGTGGACCCCCTTCATGTTCATCGTGCTGCTGGCCGCCTTGGAGAGCTTGCCGGCGGAACTGCTCGAGGCCGCGCAGGTCGATGGGGCCAGTCGCTGGCAGATGTTCTGGAAGGTCATGTGGCCGCAGATCCTGCCTGTGTCGTCCACGGTGATCCTCATCCGACTGATCGAAGCATTTAAGATTATCGACCTGCCCAACGTGCTGACCAATGGCGGTCCAGGGACGGCCACGGAATCCCTGACCTTGCACGCCTTCATGGCCTGGCGAACGCTCGACATCGGGGGATCGGCGGCCGTAGCCTACATGCTGATGTTCCTCGTCACCTTCAGCGCGACCGCCTACATCAGTTTCGTGCACCGGCGGGTGGCGGAGGCCGCTTGAGATGGCGCAGGCTTTCGCCGCCACGCGTCCCCGAGCGGCCCGACGCCTCCGCTCGCCCTACTCGCCCTCGCCCTCGGGGGCCGTGCTCTCCTACGCCGTGCTCGGGTTCTGGGCCATCGTCGTGCTCTTCCCGATCTTCTGGATCTTCGTCACCTCCTTCAAGCTGCCGATTCACGTCCTGGACGGTCCCGTCTACCTGCCGTTCATTGACTTTCAGCCCTCGGGGCACGCCTGGCGGTACATCTTCGTCGATCTCCGGAATGACACGCTGCGGCCCTTCATCAACACCGTCGTCGTCGCCCTCACCAGTTCGGTCCTGGCCCTGGCCTTGGGGACGGCGGCGGCCTATGGCCTGCTGCGCTTCCCCTACCGGCCGCGGTTGGGAGCAATCCTCCTGCTGCTGGGCGCGGCGGGGCTGGCCGCGGTGGCCGTGGCGGCGGGCGTCCCATGGGTGCCTGCCGTGCTCGCGGCGGCGATCCTCTTCCTCGTGCTGCGCAGGTGGGCGGGGCAGCGCATCGGCAGGTCCTTCGGCAACGACGACATCGCCTTCTGGATGATCTCCCAGCGGATTCTGCCGCCGGTGGCGGTGGTGATCCCCATCTACGTGATGTTCCAGCGCCTTCACCTGCTGGACACGCAACTGGCCCTGATCATCACCTACATGACGGTCAACCTGCCCATCGTCGTCTGGCTGATGCGCGATTACTTCCGCCAGATCTCGATCGAACTGGAGGAGAGCGCGGCGATCGACGGCGCCTCGCCTTTCCGCATCTTCCTCTCCATCGTGCTGCCGCTCTCCACACCCGGGCTGGTGGCCACCTTCCTACTGGTCCTGGTTTTTTCGTGGAACGAGTACCTGCTGGCCCTCTTCCTCACCAGCGCAAACGCGCAGACCCTCCCGCTCAGCATCGCCGCGCAGAACGCCACCCGGGGGCCGCAGTGGTGGTACATGTCGGTCCTGATCCTGATCATGATCACGCCGGTAATCGCGATGGCGATTGCGCTGGAGCGGTACATCGCGCGCGGCCTCCTCGTCGGCGCGATCAAAGGATAGCCAGGCCACGAACAGGGAGGAGCGGACGATGGCCAAAGTAGGGATCCTGACCTTCTCCGACGGCCGGCGCTATGCGCATCAGCCGCAGGTTGAAGAAAATCAGCGCTTCGAGGCGCGCCTCCGCGCGGCCCTCTCCGAGGCCGGCTTCGAGGTGGCCACCGGCGAGATCGTCTGGAGCAACGCGCTGGCGCGGTCGGAAGCGGAGAAGGTGAGCCGGGCTGGCGCCGACTGCACGATCTTCAACTACGCCGTCTGGGCGTTTCCGCAGTTCACCGTGCTGGCCTCCCGCTTCGCGCCCGCTCCCTTTCTCCTCTTCGGCCAGGTGAATCCGGCAAAGCCGGGCATGGTCGCCGTCCTCGCTGCCGCGGGCGCGCTCGATCAGATCGGCCTCCCCTACGTGCGGGTCTTTGGCGAGATTGAGGATCCCGCGGTGCTCAGGCGGGTCAGCGCGTTCATCCGCGCGGCGTCTGCGGCGCGGGCGCTGCGGGGGGAAACGTACGGCCTCTTCGGCGGTCGCTCCATCGGCATCAACACCGCCGTCTCCAACACCGATCAGTGGGCGGCCCAGTTTGGGGTGGACGTCGAACACATCGACCAGTGGGAGATCGTGCGCCGCAGCGAGGCGGTGCCGGCGGCGCGGCGGCGGGCGGGGCGCGAGTGGCTGGAGCGCTCCGCGGCGAAGGTGCACTACGATGGCCGGCAACTCACCCCTGAGAAACTGGAACTGCAGATCGCGAGCTACCATGCGGTGCGCGAGATCATCGCCGAGCGGGGCCTCGACTTCCTGGGGATCAAGGCGCAGCCTGAGTTGACCGAACATTTCGCCACGATGGACATCACCGAAGCGTTCCTCAACGATCCGTACGACTGGGAGGGGTCGCACGCCCCGATCGTCTGCGCCACGGAAGCCGACATGGACGCGGCCCTGACGATGGAGATCTTCAAGCACCTCAGCGGGACGCCGGTACTCTTCGCCGACGTGCGCCACTACTTCGCCGATCTCGACCTGTTCGACCTGGTCAACTCTGGCCAGCACGCGACCTACTTTGCCGGCAAGAGCTTCGACCCCGAGGTCAACCTGCCAAAGGTGGAGCTGCATCCGGAGGGATTCTACTTCCCGGCGGGAGGCGCGTCCGTCTTCCACATCGCCCACCCGGGGGAGGTGACGCTGGCCCGGCTCTCCCGCGAGGACGGAGCCTACCGCATGCACATTGTCCGCGGGGAGTTCGTTCGTTTGGGCCCCGACCAGGAGCGGGAGCGGGTGGCGGCAGTGCAGCCGAACTGGCCGCACGCATTCACCCGGTTGGCCTGCCCCGCGCCGGTGTTTCTGCAGTCCTTCCCCACCAACCACATTCACGGGGTCTACGGCGACTACGTCCCCGAGCTGCTGCAAGTCTGTCAGATCCTGGGCGTCCGGCCGGTCCTGCTGGAGGGCTAGGATGTCGCGGCTGGCCGCTGGTCTGGACTTCGGCACCGAATCCGCGCGCATGGTCCTTGTCGACGTGGAGACCGGAGGGGAGGCAGGTGGGGCCGTGTTCGCCTACCCCCACGGGGTGCTGGTGCGGACCCTCCCCGACGGAACGCCGCTGCCTCCCGACTGGGCGCTGCAGCATCCGGCCGATTACCTGGAGGCGACGGAGGATCTGCTGCGCCGGGCCGCGGGAGCCGCCCGCGGCCACACGATTGTCGGTATCGGGATCGACTTCACCTCCTGCACGATGCTCCCGGTGACGGGCCAGGGGACGCCGCTGTGCCTCCTGCCGGAGTATGCTGGGGAGCCGCACGCGTGGGTGAAGCTGTGGAAACACCACGGGGCGCAGCGTCAGGCCGATCGCGTCAATGCGCTGCAGCCATCCTTTCTCGACCTCTACGGCGGGCGGACCTCCTCAGAATGGCTGCACTCGAAAGCCCTGCAAACCCTCGGAGAAGCCCCTGCCGTATTCGCGGCATCTGAGCGGATCATCGAGGCGGGCGACTGGATCGTCTGGCAGCTCACCGGCAAAGAGATGCGGTCGATCTGCCAGGCCGGTTTCAAGGCTCACTGGCAGCCTGAGACCGGCTACCCGGACGCCGCGTTTCTGGCCTCGCTGCACCCTGAGTTCCCCGCCCTCCTGAAGAAACTCGACGAACCGTATCCGGTGGGTCTCCGTGCCGCGGGACTCAGCACGGCCTGGGCCGAGCGCACCGGTCTGGCTGCCGGTCTCCCCGTTGCCGTGGCGCTGATCGATGCGCACGCCGCCATTCCCGGCCTGGGGGTGGGTGATCCCGGTCAGCTCGTGATGGTGATGGGGACCTCCACGGTGCATCTGCTCCTGTCGCGCCATAAGGTCCCGATCCCGGGCATCTCTGGCGTTGTGGGGGAGAGTGTGCTGCCGGGTTTCTACGCGTACGAGGCGGGGCAGGCCGCCACCGGGGACGCGGTGGAGTGGTGGGTGCGGACGCTGGCCTGGGCGGGGGGCCTCCAGAGCGATGGGGTCCTCTTGGCGCTGGAACGAGAGGCGGCAGCCGTCGCGCCCGGCGCAGCCGGGCTGCTGGCGCTGGACTGGTGGAACGGCAGCCGCACGCCCCTGGTGAATGCCGATCTCTCCGCCCTGCTCGCGGGGCTGACCGTCAATACGCGGCCGCCCGAGATCTTCCGCACGATCGTCGAGGCCACCGCCCTGGGGACGCGGCAGGTCATCGAGATCTTCGAGGCCGGAGAGGGCATCGAGCCAGTCACGGAACTGCGGGCCTGCGGCGGCCTCACCCGCAGCGCCCTCGTGATGCAGATCTATGCCGATGCGACCGGCCGCAGTCTCCGTGCCTCTGCCACCCCGCATGCTTCCGCTCGTGGGGCGGCGGTCTTCGGGGCCCTGGCAGCGGGCGCCGACGGGGGCGGCTTCGACGACCCGGCGGAAGCGCTGCGCCACATGGGCGTGCGCGACTTCCGGGAGTTTCGGCCCGATCCCGCCGCGCGCGTCCGGTATGATCAGCTCTACGGGCTGTACCGTGAACTCCACCGACACTTCGGGGAAGGCGGGACATCCCTTCTGCGGCGGCTGAAGGACCTGCGCGCGGAAGTTCCGGTCTGAAAGGAGGACCGTGATGGCGGATCGCCCCGATCTGCTCGATCTCTACCGGATGATGGTGCGGATTCGCCGGGCGGAAGAGCGTCTGGAAGAGCTGTTCCGCGAGGGCGAAGCGTACGGATCACTGCACCTCTGCATTGGGCAGGAGGCGACCGCCACGGGAGCCTGCGCCGCCCTCCGCGCCGACGACACTATCACCTGCACCTACCGGGGGCACGGCGCGGTCTTGGCCAAGGGGGTGCCCACCGGGCCGGTCCTGGCGGAGCTGCTCGGCCGGGAGACGGGCTGCTGCCGGGGCCGGAGCGGGTCGATGCTGCTCACCGACATGACCCGGGGCGCCATCTTCTCGACCGGGATCGTGGCCGCGGGAGTCCCGATCGCGGTGGGGGCGGCTCTCAGCGCCCGACTCTCCGTCAGCGATCGCGTCGCGCTGACCTTTTTCGGCGACGGGGCCGTCAACCAGGGAGTCTTTCACGAGGCGCTCAACTTGGCCGGACTCTGGAAACTGCCCGTCATTCTCTTCTGCGAGAACAATCAGTACGCGGAGATGACCCCCACCCACGAGGGCACGAGCATCGAGCGGCTGGCCGACCGCGGCGCCGCCTACCGCATCCCGGGCGTGGTCGTCGACGGCAACGACGTGGAGGCCGTCTATGACGTCACCGCCAACGCCGTGGCGCGCGCCCGCCGCGGGGATGGCCCCACCCTGATCGAGGCCACGACCTACCGGCTGACCGGCCACATGTTCGGCGACACGCAGCCCTACCGCTCCCGCGACGAGGTGGAATCCTGGAAGGCCCGCGATCCGTTGCTCGTCGCCCGGGCGCGGCTGCAGGAGCGCGGTGTTGGCGCTGACGTGCTCGCGCGCGTCGAAGGTGAGGTCGAGGCGGAGATCGATACGGCCCTCGAGGCGGCCCGAGCGGCGCCCGAGCCGCGGGCAGAGGAGGCGACCTCGTATGTCTACGCCTAAGGCTGCGGTGGCCACCGAAGCCGGGGAGCGGGTGCTCACGTTTGCCCAGGCCGTGAACGAAGCGCTGCGGGAGGAGATGGCGCGCGATCCGCGCGTCATCCTGCTGGGGGAGGACATCGGCTCTTACGGGGGCGTGTTCACGGTGACGCGTGGGCTCTTCGCAGAGTTCGGCCGCGAGCGGGTGATTGACACACCCATCTCGGAGGGAGGATTCGTCGGCGCGGCGTTGGGGCTGGCCATCACCGGCTACCGGCCGGTGGTCGAGATCATGTTCGCGGACTTCGTCTTTGTGGCGAGCGATCAATTGTTCAACCACGTCGGGAAGGCCCGGTACATCTCCGGCGGACAGCGCACGGTTCCGCTTGTGGTGCGCACCCAGCAGGGCTCCAGCGGCGGGAAAGCGGCTCAGCACTCGCAGTCCCTGGAGGCCCTCTTTTGCCACATCCCAGGGTGGAAGGTCGTCGCTCCCTCCACGCCCCAAGACGCGAAGGGACTGCTCCAGGCGGCCATCCGGGACGATAACCCGGTCGCATTTTTGGAACACAAGGCGTTGTATTTCACCAAGGGCATGGTGCCGGGAGGAGAGACGATCCTCCCGATGGGAAAGGCACGGATCGCCCGCGCGGGAGATGACCTCACCCTGATCAGCTACTCCAAGTCTATGGAATTGGCGCTGGGAGCGGCGGAGGTTCTGGCCGAAGAGGGGGTCCAGGCCGAGGTCATCGACCTGCGCACCCTCAAACCGCTCGATCTGGACACGCTGCTGGCCTCGGTCCGGAAGACCAACCGCGCTGTCGTGGTGCACGAGGCTCACCGCACCTGCGGGTTCGGCGCGGAGCTGGTTGCGGCGATTCAGGAGGCGGCCTTCTTCGAGCTCGAGGCGCCGATCCAGCGCGTGGCGGCGCAGGATGCCCCGATCCCCTACAGCCGGAACCTGGAGCGGGCGGTTCTGCCCCAGGTCGAGGACGTCGTCACCGCGGCGGACCGCGTGCTGGATCGCACCTCGTAATGCTGGCCGGGCTCTGGCATGTCAGCTTCACGGTCGGTGACCTGGAGCGATCGCTGGCCTTCTACCGGGACGCTCTCGGGCTCGAGGTGATCCATAGCCAGCAGCAGGCCAACGAGTACACCCGTCGCCTCGTCGGATATCCCGATGCGAACTTACGTGTGGCGATGCTACGCATCCCCGGAGCCTCCGTGGGCCCTTCCGGACACCACCTCGAGCTGGTGGAATACATCACACCGCGGGGAACGCCGGCCGACGTCGCAACCAAGAACCCGGGGGCCTCGCATCTTGCCTTTGTCGTGCGGGACATCCACATGGCCTACAGGCAGTTGAAGGCGGCCGGTGTGGTCTTCCGCTCCGAGCCGGTGGTGATCACCGAAGGACGGAATCGCGGCGGGTACACGGTGTATTTTCTGGACCCCGACGGGATCACGCTAGAACTGCACCAGCCGCCGCCCCACTTCTGGGAGAGCGAGCAATCCTAACGGGGGTAACCCGCACACGCAGCACGGCCAATCCACCATGTAGCCACCGAGACACCATCGATGGAACGCCGACTCGAGGGCAAGATCGCGATCGTTACCGGCGCCGGCCAAGGCCTCGGCAAGGGGATCGCGGCACGCCTCGCCCGAGAAGGGGCGGCCATCGTCGTGGCGGAGGTGGATCCCGAGACCGCGGCCGCGACTGCGGCCGAGGTCGTAGCTCAGGGCGCCCGGGCGATGCCCCACCCGGTGGACGTGTCCCTCGGCGAGGGTGTGCGCGGGATGGTGGCGGATGTCGTCACGCGATTCGGCCGTATTGACATCCTCGTGAACAATGCGGGAGTCATGCAAACGCGACCGCTGCTAGACCTGACGGCAGATGACTGGGACCGCATTCATGAAGTCAACCAACGCGGGTTGTTCTTCTGCCTTCAGGCCGTGGCCGCGCAAATGGTGGCCCAGGTGCCCGAAGCGGTGAAGGCCGCTGGCCGGGCCGCGGGGAGCCACGGCAAGATCGTCAACCTCTCTTCTATCTCCGGGCGGCGGGGGCGGCCCCTGGCGGCGCACTACGCAGCCAGCAAGGCGGCGGTGATCAGCCTGACGCAGTCGGCGGCGCTGGCCCTGGCCCCCTACAACATCAACGTCAACGCGATCTGTCCCGGGGTGGTGCCCACGCCGATGTGGGAGCAGATCGACCTCGATCGGGCGCGCCTCCTCGGCCTGCAGCCGGGAGAAGCGATGGCCTCGTTCATCGACACCATTCCTCTGAAACGGGCTGGGACCCCTGAGGACATCGCCGCCGCCGTGGCCTTCTTCTGCTCGCCGGATGCCGACTACGTCACCGGGCAGACCCTCAACGTCGACGGCGGGTACGAGATGGATTAGCGGGCAGGACGACGCAAGGAAACCTGAGTAGGTTCTGGGCGTAATACTGCATAGACGTACCACGGTTCGGGCACGCCTTTGAGGGCATGATTCCCCCGATCCTCAAAGCCAATCCCCGAACCCACCACCAGGTCCTGGACGGTCGAGGACACCAGAACCTCTCCTGAGTCGGCTAGGGCGGCCACCCGGGCAGCGATGTGGACGCCGATCCCGCCCACACCGCCGTCCATCAGTTCCACCTCGCCCGTGTGCACCCCGGCCCGGATCATCAGGCCGATCTCTCGGACCGCCTCCCGAATCGCCACGCCGCAGCGGATGGCCCGGGCCGGTCCGTCGAAGGTGGCCATGAAACCGTCGCCTTCGGTCTGCACCTCTCGCCCCCGATAGCGCTGCAGTTCCCTCCCAACGAGCGCGCGGTGCCGCTGCAAGAGGACGCGCCACTCCCGGTCGCCCAGCGCCGCGGCCCGTTCGGTCGAGCCGACGATGTCGGCGAAGAGCACCGTGGCCAGCACCCGGTCGGGCTCGGGCGCCGGTCGGACTCCCGTGAGAAACTCCTGGATTTCGCTGGCGATCGCCTCGGCATCACCCACGAACGGAAGATGGTCGATGCCCGGCAATTCGACCAGCCGGGCGTTGGGAATCCGCTCGGCCAGATAGCGGCTGGTCTCCACGGGACGGAACACGTCCCCCGTCCGGTGGATCACGAGCATGGGTACCTTGATCGTGGGGAGGATCGACCTGATGTCGATTTGTATGGTCATCCGGTAGTAGGCGAGGGCGTTCCCGGGAGCGGAGGAGTGCCGTTCGAATCGCGCCCACCATCGCCGGAAGTACTCGTCGCCTGCCCGGCTGGGGACCAGCTCAGGAAGGAGGGCGCCTTTTCCCCATTGACGGTCCAGCACCCTCTCATATTGGTCGAGCCATTCCTGGCTTCGTCCCCAGGGGTAGTCTTCGTCCGGGAGACCTCGCGCGTAGGCGGCATAGAGGATGAGCGCCGAGGTCCGTCCAGGGTAGGTCGCCGCATACAGCGCGGCCAACGGACCGGATTGAGACCCGCCGAAGAACGCCGATTGCTCAGATCCCGCGGCGTCGAGCACCGCGTTGACGTCATCCATTTGCTGTTCGAACGTGGGGAGCTCCGGAGCCCGGTCGGACAGGCCGGTGCCCCGGGGATCGAAAACGATCAGCCGGGAGAAGGACCCCAGTCGGCGGAGGAACGCAGCGTAGGACGGTTCATCCCACTGGTAGTCGATGTTCGTGAAGATGCCGGCAATGTACAACAGATCCGGAGGGCCGTGACCCAGGACCTGGTAGGCGATGTGTACGTCGCCGCTTTTGGCGTTTTCCGTCTCGGGAGGCTCCAACAGGCCCACCTTCGGCGTGGATCTGCGGCCCCCTTTGCGAGCCCGCTTCGCTATCATCACGGTAGATGAAGACGCTCTTTCGCGCCGGCACGCTCGTCACGGCGACGGAATCGACCCCAGCGGATGTGCTGGTCGACGGGGAGCAGATTGCCGCCGTGGGAGCGGACCTGCGCCCTGACGGGGCCGCCATCGTGGATGCCACGGGACATTACCTCCTCCCCGGCGGCATCGACGTGCACACGCACCTGGACATGCCGCTGGAGATCGCCGGCCGGTCTATCGCCACTGCGGACGACTTTTACACCGGGCAGGTGGCGGCCGCCTTCGGGGGGACGACCTCGCATCTCGATTTCGCCATTCAACCGAAAGGCGCGAGCCTCCGCCAGGCCCTCGACCTCTGGCACGGCCGGGCGGCCGGGAAGGCAGTGATCGACTACGGCTTTCATATGACGATCGCGGACCCGCAGCCCGCGGTGATGCGGGAGATCGCCGCCCTGCCGGAGTGGGGCATCAACACGGTCAAGGTCTTGATGGCCTACAAGGGCCGGCTGCAGGTGGACGACGCCACGCTCTTTGCGGTCTTCCGGGAAGCGGCCGCGGCCGGCCTCCTGACGATGGTGCACTGCGAGAACGGGGACGTCATCGACATCCTCATCCGCGAGGCGGTCGCCGCGGGCCGCCTGGCCCCGCGCGTGCACCCGCTCACCCGCCCGGCCGCCCTCGAGGGGGAGGCGACCGGCCGCGCCATCGCCCTGGCCGCGGTGGCGGGGGCGCCGCTCTACGTCGTGCACCTCACCTGCGACCTGGCGCTACGGCAGGTGCGGGCGGCGCAGGCGCGCGGGGAGCGGGTCTGGGCGGAGACCTGCATCCAGTACTTCTTCTGCACCGCCGACGACCTCGACCGTCCGGGATTCGAAGGCGCCAAGTTCGTCTGCTCCCCGCCCTTTCGAACGAAGGAGGACCAGGAGGCCCTCTGGGAGGGGGTGCGCGAGGGGACACTGTCCGTTGTCTCCACCGATCATGCGCCGTTCACGTTTGCCGAACAGAAAGCGCTCGGCCGCGACGACTTCACCCAGATCCCCAACGGCGTTCCGGCGATCGAGGACCGGCTGCTGCTGCTGCACCACGCCGGGGTGGGCGGCGAACGGATTTCGCTCAACCGCTTCGTGGAGCTCGTGTCTACCGCGCCCGCGCGGCTCTTCGGTCTCTACCCGCGCAAGGGCGCCCTGGCCGTGGGTTCTGACGCTGACATCGTGCTCTGGGACCCCCGCCGGGAACGCACCCTCAGCGCCCGTACCCAGCACATGCGCGTCGACTACAATTTGTTCGAAGGCACCGTGGTCCGCGGCGCCCCCGCCGGTGTGTGGCTGCGGGGGAGGCAGATCGTCGACGGCGAGCGGTGCCTCGCCGAGCCCGGAACCGGCCGTTACCTGCACCGGGAGCGTTTCCAGGCGTAAAGGGAGAGCGTATGCGCAGGCTGGGACTCGAACGTGAGATCGTCGACCGGGATCAGTATGATCACGCGGTCCAGCGGTTCAAGGAGAATCGCATCGCCCTCCCCACCTTCGCCGACCTCGCCGATCCCACACGCCTGCGTGGGCGGGTCCCGGCCGCGGGCGGCCCCGATCCCGACGAGCCGAATCCGCTGAACCTCTTTCGCGTGCACTGGTACAACGACACCGGCCGCACCCGCTCAGCCCCGCTGCCCGAACACATCGTGCTGCCCAAGGCGCTCACGGGCGTCGACGCCCGGATCGTCATTGCCCTGGGGGACCGGTTCCCGATGATCCGCGCGCACAAGGTCCTCGCCGCCTACGGCTGCCTGGCGCCGCGCATCATCACCGGACAGTTCGACCCCACGGCGCACCGCGCGGTCTGGCCCTCCACGGGCAACTACGCGCGAGGGGGGGTGGCCATCTCACGCATCATGGGCTGCCGCGGCATCGCCGTGCTGCCGGAGGGGATGAGCCGCGAGCGTTTCGCCTGGCTGGAACAGTGGGTGGCCGATCCGGAGGACATCATCCGCACGCCGGGGACGGAGAGCAACGTCAAGGAGATCTACGACAAGTGCAACGAGCTGGGCCGCGATCCTCAGAACATCATCTTCAATCAGTTCTCCGAATTCGGGAATCACTTGGTGCACTATCTTGTCACAGGCCGCGCTCTGGGGCACCTCTTCGAGGCGCTGCAGTCGCACGAGCCCGGGCTGCGGCTGCGCGCCTTCGTCTCTGCCTCCGGCTCGGCGGGGACGCTGGGGGCGGGGGACTACCTCAAAGAGCAACACGGGGCGAAGATCGTCGCCGTCGAGGCGTTGGAGTGTCCCACCATGCTCTACAACGGCTTCGGGGAGCACAACATCCAGGGCATCGGGGACAAGCACATCCCCTTGATCCACAACGTCATGAACACCGACGTCGTCACCGCGGTCTCCGACCGAAGCACGGACCGCCTGGACGTGCTCTTCAACACGGGCGAAGGACGGGAGTATCTCCAGCGACGCCGCAACGTCCCGGCGGAGACCCTCGACCTGATGCCGGCGCTGGGACTCTCCAGCATCTGCAACGTCGTCGCGGCGATCAAGACGGCCAAGTACTACGACCTCGGACCGGAGGACGTCATCGTCACGGTGGCCACCGACGGGGCGGCCATGTATGGGAGCGAGCGCGCCAAATCGCGGCGGAAACACTTCCCCGGCGGGTTTGACGACGTGGCCGCGGGCGAGACCTTCACGGAGTGTCTCCTCGGCGCCGACACGGCCCACCTCCGCGAGTGCTCGCAGATTGAGCGGGGGCGCATCTTCAACCTGGGGTACTTTACGTGGGTCGAGCAGCAGGGCGTCCCGCTAGAGGAGTTCGAGCAGCGCCGCGAGCAGCGCTTCTGGACCGAGATGCGGCAGATCCTCCCGATCTGGGATGAGATGATCGCAGAGTTCAACGCACGGACCGGCGCCGAAACGCGGTGAGGAGCCTCCCCTCCTCGATCGTCTGCGCCGGCTGTGGGTGGACGGCCCCTCCGCTCGAGCCCTACCCTTTCCGCTGCGCCAACGCGGGGCGTGAGGACGACACCGACCATCTCCTCACGGTCGTCCTCGATTACAACCGGCTGCAGTTTCCCCGCGGCGACGAGCCCAACCCCTTCGTCCGCTTCCGCACCCTGCTGCACTCCTATCATCTGGCGAGGGACGGCGGCCTCAGCGACGCGGACTTCGTAGAGCTGGTGCAGCGGCTGGATCGGGCGGTGGCGGAGGTGGACGGTCACGGGTTCACGCTCACGCCGTTTGCCAGGCAGGACGCGCTGAGCCGGCGGCTTGGGCTGGCCGCGCCGGGCGGCGTGTGGGTGAAGGACGAGACGCGCGCGGTCTCCGGCTCGCACAAGGGCCGCCATCTGATGGGTCTGCTCATCCACCTGGAAGTGGTCGAGCGGCTGGGCCTGGCGCGCGGGAACGGGGCGGCTCCAGACCTGGCCATCGCCTCCTGCGGCAACGCGGCGCTGGCTGCCGCCGTGGTGGCTCGGGCTGCGGAGCGGCGGCTGCGCGTCTTCATCCCGACCAGCGCCGATCCTGTGGTGGTCGAGCGCCTGCGGCGGCTGGGGGCGGAGCTCACAGTTTCGCCGCGGCAGAACGGTGTCTCGGGCGACCCCACCTACCACGACCTCCAGCAGGCGGTGGCCGACGGCGCGCTTCCATTCACCTGCCAGGGGACCTACAACGGGCTCACGATCGAAGGGGGCAAGACGCTCGGCTACGAGATGATCGGGCAGATGGCGGAGGAGGATGGCCACCTCGAGCGTCTCTTCGTCCAGGTGGGCGGCGGCGCCCTCGCCAGCGCGGTGATCCAGGCGTTCGAAGACGGGGTGCGGCTGGGCGCGCTGGAGCGGATGCCACGTGTCCACACCGTACAGACTGAAGGCGCCGCTCCGCTGCGCCGGGCCTTCGTCGCCGTGCGGGAACGGATGCGGCTGGGCGCGCCCGCCGCCGACGCGCTGCGTTACGCCGTCACCCACCGGTCCGCGTTCATGTGGCCCTGGGAGCAGGAGCCCAGCAGCGTCGCCTCGGGTATCCTGGACGATGAGACCTACGATTGGGCGGCGGTGGTGCGGGGGATGGTGGAGAGCGGCGGGGACCCGCTGGTGGTGCCGGAGGAGACGCTGGTGGAGGCCAACCGGCTGGCCCGCGAGCTGACCGGGATCGATGTGGACCCCACGGGGTCGGCCGGGTTGGCCGGGCTGCTGCATCTGCAGCGCGCCGGGCTGGAGGCGGACGAGCGCGTCGCCGTCATGTTCACCGGCGTACAACGATGAGGAGGCATGGATGGAGAGCTTCGTAGGCCGGGACATCCTCTCGTTGAAGGACTTCGAGCGGTCGGAGTATTTCAAGGTCTTTGAGGTCTGCGACGAGCTGGCCCCCTACGCGCGCGACCGCCGCAACGGCACCCTGCTCACCGAGAAGACCCTGGTGACGGCCTTCTACCAGCCCAGCACGCGGACGCGGCTGGCCACCGAGGCGGCGATGCTGCGGCTGGGCGGGCGCGTTCTGGGGTTCTCCGACGTGAAGATGACGCGCGCCGGGGACTTCTATCAGGAGTCGATCAAGGACACGATGCTCATGCTTGAGCAGTACGGCGACGTCATCGCGATCCGCCACTTCCAGCAGGGCGCCCCCGCCGAGGCAGCGCGCTGGGCCTCGGTGCCGATCATCAACTGCGGCGACGGCTGGGGGGAGCATCCCACTCAGGTGCTCACCGACCTCTACACGGTCTGGAAAGAGTTGGGCACGCTGGACGGGTTGAAGATCCTCTGCGTCGGCGACATGCGCATGCGGACGATGCACTCCATCCTCATCGCCATGTCCCAGTTCGAGATGGAAGCGTTCGTGGTCTCACCGCCGGAGATGTCCCTGCTGCCGGACTTCAAAGCCGACCTCGATCAGCGCAAGGTGCGCTACCAGGAAACGCCTGCGGTCGCAGACGTGATCGCGCAGGCGGACGTCATCTACATGGAGCCGGTGGTCCAACCAGACTACACCAAGTCGCGCGACGAGCGAACGGGCGAGGTGGGGATGACCCCGGCCGCCTACAAGGTCACCCGCCGGCTGCTGGAGGAGCGAGGCAAGAAAGGAGCGATCCTGCTGCACTCGCTCCCCCGCATGGATGAGCTCCCCGTGGAGGTCGACGACACCCCCTTCGCCCGCTACTGGATTGAAGCGTTCAACGGCGTGGTCATGCGTATGGCGCTGCTGGCGCTCGTGCTGGGGGCCGTGGAGTAACGATGCAGACCCATCTGCGGGGACGGGACCTGATCAGCCTGCAGGAGTGGACGAAGGATGAGATCGACTCCGTCCTCCAAGTGGCGATCGAGCTGAAGCGGCAGCGGGCGATGGGCCAGCCCCATCCTTTGCTGCGGGACAAGGTGCTGGCCATGCTCTTCTTCTTCGCCAGCACGCGCACGCGGGCGTCTTTTGAAGCCGGGATGGCGCAGTTGGGCGGCCACGCCCAATTCATCGAAAGCCGGACGACCCAGATCGCCCACGGAGATACAGCCAAGGAGATCGGCGAGATCCTGGGCCGCTACAACGATGCGATCGCCATCCGCAACGTCGACTGGGGCATCGGGAACCAGTACATGCGCGAGGTGGCCGCGGCCAGCCGCGTGCCCGTGTTGAACATGCAGTGCGAGATCTACCATCCCTTCCAGGCTCTCGCCGACCTGCTGACGATTCTTGAAAAGAAGGGCAACCCGCAAGGCAAGACGATCACGGTCTCGTGGGCCTACGCCGCCAGCTACCAGAAGCCGATCAGCGTCCCCCAGGATCTGATCCTGCTGATGCCGCGTTACGGCATGAACGTCCGGTTGGTCCACCCACCCGGGTTCCAGCTGATGCCGGATATCCTCTCGCAGGCGCGCGAGAACGCGCGGGGCGGCGGGGGCGGGTTTGAGACGCTCGATGACTTCGACGCGGGGTTCCGTGGCAGCGACGTCATCTACGCGAAATCCTGGGGCGCTTTGCTGACGGTGAAGAGCGACGCGGAGGGGGCCCAGCTCTCCGGCACATACAAGGACTGGATCACCGACGACCGGCGGATGAAACTCGCGCGGTCAGACGCGATCTACATGCACCCGCTCCCGGCCGACCGCAACATCGAGGTGACCGACGCGGTCATCGACGGCGCCCAGTCGGCGGTCTACGATGAGGCCGAGAACCGCCTGCACGTGCAGAAGGCGGTCATGGCGCTGACGATGTCCTGAGGAGGCCTCCGGCCGCGAAGAATTCCTGCCGGGCGAGGGAGGATAGACGGGGCGACGAATGACAGCAGAGATGATTCGGAGTATCGAGCAGGCCGGCCTCGACGAGGCAGCGCTTGAAGACCTGCGCCCGCGTGTCCTCGGGCGCCTGATCCGTCCGGGTGACGAGTCGTACGAGGAGCGGCGGAAGGTGTGGAACGGGGTCATCGACAAGACCCCGGCCCTCATCGTTGAGTGCACGGGCACCGCGGACGCCATCGCGGCTGTCAACTTCGCCCGTGACCGCCACCTGCCGATCTCGGTGCGCGGGGGCGGCCACAACGTCGCGGGGACGGCGATTGCCGATCGCGGCGTGGTGATCGACCTTTCACTGATGACCTCCGTGCTGGTGGACCCGAGGCGCAGGACCGCCCGCGTCGGCGGCGGCGCCCGGCTCGGCAACGTGGACCACGAAACGCAGGCGTTCGGCCTGGCCGTCCCACTGGGTGCGGTCTCACGCACCGGTGTGGCCGGCATCTGCCTGCATGGTGGGATGGGGTATCTGACGCGGCGGCACGGGCTGACGTGTGACAACCTGATCGGCGCAGATGTGGTCGCTGCCGACGGCCGGGTCTTGACCGTAGACGAGCAGAACCATCCCGACCTCCTATGGGCGCTGCGCGGCGGCGGGGGAAACTTTGGGGTGGTCACCTCGTTTGAGTTCCGCCTCCATCCCATCGGCCCGGAGGTCTGGATCCCCCTCGTGATGTACCCTGCGGAGAGCGCTCCGAAAGTCCTGCGGTTCTTCCGGGAGTTCATGGCGCAGGCCCCCGATGAATTGATGGTGATTGCCGTTTTCTGGAATACTCCGCACGGGGAACCGATACCTGAGGGAGCGCGCAACGTGCCGACCCTTGTCCTACTGGGCTGCTACTCGGGTCCGCTCGGCCAGGGAGAGGCCGCCATCGCGCCGCTGCGGACGCTCGGGACGCCGCTGGCCGACCTCAGCGGTCCGATGCCGTACGTGGAGGCTCAACGGCAGATCTTCGATCCGGACTACCCGGACGGACGCCGCTATTACTGGAGGTCGATCTACCTCCCCGCGCTCGACGACGAGGTCATCGCGGCCCTTGCCGGACACGCGGCCCGGCGGCCGTCCCCCATATCCTCACTGGACATCTGGGGACTCGGAGGCGCGATGGCGCGGATGCCGCTTTCAGCGAGCGCGTTCGCCGGGCGCGACGCGCCATTCCTGCTCGGGATCGAAGCCAACTGGGACGACCCCGGCCAGGACGATGACAACATCGCCTGGGCGCGCGAGGTGTATCGCGACATGGCACGGCGCTTCCCGGCCGGTGGAACGTACCTCAACTTCCCCGGGTTCGGGGAGGAGGGGGAAGCGCTGCTGCGAGGTTCCTTTGGAGAGAACTTCGCCCGGCTGCAGGAGGTCAAAGCCAGGTACGATCCGACGAATCTGTTTCGCTCGAACTTCAACATCACTCCGGCGGCACACCGTCCGGCGGTGGCGTCTTCATGACGTTGGAGTTTACCCTCAACGGACGGGCGGTTTCCGTCCAGGTGCAGGACGGCGAGGCCCTCCTCGAGGTCCTCCGGGAACGCTGCGGCCTCACGTCGATGAAGGACGGGTGCGCGCCCGAAGGGTCGTGCGGAGCGTGCACCGTGATGGTGGACGGGAGGGCGGCGGTCTCCTGCGCGCAGCCGGCCGTCCGGATCGCCGGAAAGCGGGTGACCACCCTCGAAGGCCTTGCTCCTGAGCGCCGCGACCAGTGGGCGGATTGCTTCGTTGCGGCGGGCGCCTCCCAGTGCGGCTTCTGCTCGCCCGGGATCGTGATGAAGGCGGAGTCCTTGCTCGGCCGCAGCCCGTCCCCCTCACGCGATGAGGTCACGCGCGCCCTCGCCGGCAACCTCTGCCGCTGCACGGGCTATGTCAAGATCATCGACGCGGTCGAGTACGCGGCGGCGGCGCGGCGGGGCGAGTCCGTCCCGCAGTCGGATTGGAGCGGGCGCGTCGGCTCACGCACCGGCCGCTACCAGGGGCGTGAGCTGGCGCTGGGGATGAAGCCGTACGTCAACGACATGCGCGTCCCAGGGATGCTGTATGGTGCCATCCGCTTCTCCGATCATCCCCGGGCGAAAATCATCCGCCTTGATCTGGCGAAGTCGCGCGCTCACCCTGGCGTGGTGGCGGTGGCCACCTCGAAGGACGTTCCCGGCGAGCGCACCCAGGGGCTGATCACCCGCGATTGGCGCCAGTTTGTGGCCGAGGGCGAGACGACCAACTACCTCGGCGACGTGCTGGCGGCGGTGGCGGCGACCACCCGCACGGCCGCGCGCGAGGCGGCGGCCTTGATCGAGGTCGACTACGAGGTGCTCCCGCCCGTCACCGACCCGGTCGCGGCGCTGGCTCCGGACGCGCCCCAGGTCCACGAGGGCGGCAACGTCCTCTCCGTCTCGAAGGTCAAGCGGGGCGACGTCGACGCGGCCCTCGCCGGGGCCGCACACACCGTGACGGAGACGTTCCGGACGCAGTTCATCGAGCACGCCTTTCTCGAGCCGGAGTCCAGCCTGGCCGCGCCGGAAAACGGCGGGCTGCGCGTCTACTCCCAGGGGCAGGGTGTCTGGGACGACCGCAAGCAGATCGCCTCGTTCCTGGGACGGCCAGTTGACCAGATCCGTGTCACCCAGGTGAGCAACGGCGGCGCTTTCGGCGCGAAGGAAGACCTCAACGTGCAATGCCACGCCGCCCTGCTGGCGCAGATGACGGGCCGGCCGGTGTTGATCACCCTCTCGCGCAAAGAGAGCATTGTCTTCCACACGAAACGGCATCCGCTGACGATGACCTACACGGTGGGCTGCGACGCCGAAGGCCGTCTCGTCGCGGTGCGCGCCCGCATCGTCGGCGACACGGGCGGTTATGCCAGCGTCGGCGATAAGGTGCTGGAGCGGGCGGCGGGACATGCCTGCGGGCCATACAACGTGCCCAACGTGGACGTGGAGTCCACCGCCGTCTATACCAACAACCCAGTGTCGGGGGCGATGCGCGGCTTCGGCGTGCACCAGGTGAACTTTGCCCTGGAGTCCATCCTCAATCTGCTGGCCGCGCGGGTGGGCATCGACGCCTGGGAGATCCGCTGGCGGAACGCGCTGGAGACCGGCGACATCTTCGCCACCGGGCAGAAGCTGGGCCCCGGCGTCGGCCTGAAGAAGACGCTGCTGGCGGTGCGCGACGCCTACCGCGCGGCGAAGTACGCTGGAATCGCCTGCGGGTTGAAGAACAGCGGCGTCGGCAACGGGTTGAAGGAGTACGGCAAGGCCATTCTCCGCGTCGAGGCCGACGGCTCGGTCACGCTCTTCCATTCCTGGACGGAGATGGGCCAGGGGGTGCACACCGCGCTGCAGCAAATCGCCTGCGAAGAACTCGGCATTACCGCCGACCGGGTGCGGGTCGAGGTGGACACGATCCGCGACATCGATACTGGACAGTGCACCGCCTCGCGCTCGACCGTGCTCGGGGGACGGGCCGTCATCGAGGCGGCGCGCAAACTCAGAGCGTCGCTCAACGGCGGATCGCTCAGCGCCCTAGCGGGCCAGGAATTCTACGGAGAGTTCGTCGTCGACTGGACCACCAAGCTCGGCGCCCCGAATCCCGTGACGCACTATGCCTACGGCTGGGCCACGCAGGTGGCCATCCTCGACGACGCGGGACGGGTGCGCAAGGTGATCGCCGCGCACGACGTCGGCAAGGTAATCAACCCTACGCTGCTGGAAGGCCAGATCGAAGGGGCGGTGCACATGGGCCTCGGCCACGCCCTCTCCGAGGAACTGGTCGTCGAGGGCGGCGTCCCGGTCACCGACACCCTGAAGTCGCTCGGCATCGTCCCGCCCGCGGGCATGCCCGAGGTGGAGTGCATCTGGGTGGAGGAGTATCAGCCTGAAGGACCGTACGGCGCGAAGGGCGTCGGGGAGATCGGTCTGGTCCCGACCGCCTCGGCCATTGCCGGCGCCCTCCAGGCCTACGACGGCGTCCTGCGCACTGCCTTGCCGATGCGCGACTCCGCCGCCGCCCGGGTGGCGATGCCGAAGCGCGCCCCTGCGCGCGCGTGAGCCTGGCCCTCGTCGGCGGAACTGTCCTCGTTGCGCTTCATCCCCCGGCTGTCGTCCGAGCGGACCTGCTCATCGACGGTGGGCGCATCGCCGCTCTCGGAGGCGTGCCCACCGGGACGCCGACGCGCGACTGCTCCGGCTGCCTGATCATCCCCGGCAACGTCAATGGGCACACGCACATCTACTCCGCCCTCGCCCGCGGGATGCCGTACCGCCTCGACCCCCCGGCCAATTTCCTGCAGATTCTCCAGCGCGTCTGGTGGCGGTTGGACCGGGCGCTGGATGAGGAGTCCATCCGTGCGTCCGCTCTCCTCGGCGGCATGGAGGCGCTGTTGTCGGGCACGACCACCCTTATCGACCACCACGCCTCACCCAACGCCATCGATGGCTCATTGGACATCCTGGCAGACGCCTTTGCCCGCCTCGGCGTGCGATCGATCCTCTGCTATGAGGTGACCGACCGTGACGGGCCCGAGCGGGCGCACGCGGGCATCGAGGAGAACCGCCGGTTCCTACGCACGCAGCAGCCCCTCACCCGGGGGCTGGCCGGCGCGCATGCCTCTTTCACGATGTCCCCCGAGACGCTGGCCGGCTGCGTGGAAGTCGCGAGGCAGAGCCGCAGCGGGATGCACATCCACGTGGCTGAGGACCTCGCCGACGAGGCCGACGCTCAGGCGCGCTTCGGGCGGCGCGTGGTGCAGCGGTTAGAGGACGCGGGGGCGCTGGACGAGCGCGCCATCCTCGCCCACTGCGTCCACGTGGACGAGGGAGAGATCGCGGCCATCCGTGAACGAGGCGCGACGGTGGCCCACAACGCCCGTTCCAACATGAACAACGCCGTCGGGCGCGCGCGGGTGGGCGCCCTCGGCGAGAGGGTCGTGCTGGGCACGGACGGCATCGGGGGCGACATGTTCGCGGAGTCCCAGGCGGCGTACTGGCGCGCCCGTGAGGACGACGTCTTCCTCACCATCGCCTGGCCTCTGGAGAGACTGGCGCCGACGGCGCGAGTGGCTAGTCGGATCTTCGAGGAGCCGCAGCTCGGGCGGATCGAAGCCGGAGCCCCGGCCGATCTCACCGTCCTCGCCTATGACCCTCCGACGCCGCTGCACGAAGGCAACCTGGCAGGCCACTGGATCTTCGGGCTCTCCGCGCGCTACGTACGGGACGTGTTAGTGGCCGGAGAGATGGTGGTAACCGGCGGCCGGTTGGCGAAAGTGGATCAGGACGGTCTCATCGCTGAGGCCGCGGTGGAAGCGGAGCGGGTGTGGCGCCGTCTCGAGGAGATCCCGCCGCACACCTTTACACCCGCGGGGGTGGCGTAGCCATGGTGCGCAGCGACGGGCGGGTGGCGCTCTACCTGCAGGACAAGCACGGCCTGCGCGACGGGATGGACTACGTCCGGTATGCCGAGGAGCGCGGCTTCGAAGCGGTCTGGCAGGCGGAGAGCCGCCTCGTCCGCGAAGCCACGATCCCCCTGGCCGCCTTTGCCGCTGTGACCAGCCGCATCAAGGTCGGCACCGGGGTGATCAACCTCTGGACGCGCAACGTCGGGTTGATGGCGGCGACATTCGTCACCCTGGACGACCTCGCTCCGGGGCGGGTCATGCTGGGCATCGGGGCGTGGTGGGAGCCGCTGGCGTCGAAGGTCGGCGTGGACCGGCGCAAGCCGCTGCAGGCCATGCGCGAGGTGGTGGAGGTAACGCGCCGGCTCCTAGCGATGGAACGCGTCACCTTCCACGGCGAGTTCGTCAACGTCACGGACATCGAGATCGACATCGTGCACGGCAACCGCGCCCCTCGCAGCGTGCCGATCTATATCGGCGCCACCGGGATGAAGATGATGGAGTTGGCCGGGAAGATCGCCGACGGCGTGGTCTTGAACTACCTGGTGGGGCCCAAGTACAACGGCGAGGCGATGGCCGCCCTGGCCACGGGAGCGGAGCGCGCCGGCCGGAAGGTCGATGACATCGATCGGCCACAGTTAGTGGTCTGCTCACTGGACCGCGACCGTGGGACCGCGCTTGACCGGGCGCGCGAGCTCGTTACCCAATACCTCGGACAACAGCCCCACATCGGCAAGGCCAGCGGGGTGGATCAGAGTCTGCTGGATGAGATCGGGAAAGTGCTCACCTGGCCGGCCGGGCCGGAGGAGATCCGCCGGGCGATGAAACTCGTGCCCGACGAGGTCGTGCAGATGATCTCGGCCTCGGGGACGCCCGACGAATGCCGCGCCAAGGTGCGCGAGTACGTGGCCGCCGGCTGCACCTGCCCCATCCTTTACCCGCTAGGGGATGACGTCCGGGCGATGATCGACGCCTTCGCCGATGGCCGCTTCTAGCTTGTGCTTCGCACCTCTTTGAACTACAATGTAATTCAGGAGTCAATCATGGAACGCCAACTCACAATTCGCCTTTCAGCTGCGCTCGCCAGGAGGCTTGACCGGGCTGCCCGCCAGGCGCGCCGGAAACGCTCTGATGTGATCAGGCTCGCTCTAGAGCAATTCCTGAATCGCTCTCGGCAAAGGGAGGTCCGACGGCCGATTGATCTGGTGGAGGACCTCCTTGGGGTCGTTGATCTAGGGATCCCCGACTTGGGGGAACGCCACCGCGAGTACCTGATCAGCCGGCTGAAAGATGCCCGGTCCACTCGTCCTTGACACAGGTCCGCTTGTCGCCCTGATCCACCGCGGCGACAGGTATCATCGTGCGTGCGTCGAGGCCCTCCGGGGCTGGGAGGGGACTCTTGTGACGACCGAAGCCGTTCTCACTGAGGCCACACACCTCGTCGGTCCCTCCTGGATTGCCCAGAAAGCCTGCCTCGAGTTCCTGGTTAGAGGCACATGCGCGCTGGTACCCACGACTCAAGAGAGTCTCCGTCGCATTGTCCCATTGATGGAAAAGTACAGGGATGTCCCGATGGACTACGCCGACGCCACGCTTGTGGTTTTGGCCGAGGACTTTCGCAGCGACCAGATTTTCACACTCGACCGTCGGGGATTCTCCGCCTACCGCACAGCTCGAGGGAAGGCATTCCACACCCTTCCCTAGCGGCCTCATTGCACATCTAGAGCGCCTGCCCACGGTAGGCCCAGCCCGTCAGCTGCCTCTCGACCACCGCAAAGGCCACGAAGAGAACCACACCCATCGCCGCCACCACGATCAGGCCGGCGAAGACGAGGGGCACGTCGAAACGAGAACTCGCCGAGAGCATCAGATACCCGATTCCGCGGTTGGCCGCCACCGTCTCCGCGATGACCGCGCCGACGAAGGCGAGGGTCACCGCCACCTTCAACGACGCGAACAGGTAAGGCAAGGAACGCGGGATGCCCACCTTGAGGAAGACCTCTCGCTTGCTTGCGCCTAATGAGCGCAACACATCCTGCAACTCCGGTTCCAGCGTGGCCAGTCCCGTGGCCACGTTGACGACGATCGGGAAGAAGGAGATGAGAAACGCGGTCAGGATGGCCGGGATTGTGCCGATGCCGAACCAGATGACCAGCACCGGCACGATCGCCACCTTGGGCACGCTGTTGAACGCGACGAGGAGAGGATAGAGCGCCCGGTAGACCAGGACCGAATAGCCGATCGCCAGCCCCAGCCCCATCCCCCCGGCAAGGGCCAGACCGAACCCAACAAGGGTCGTATAGAGTGTCTGAGTCGAGTTGAACCAGATCGCGGCCTGCCATTTGAGGAGGGAAGCCCAGACCGTGCGGGGCCCCGGCAGCACGAAGACGGGAATCTTCAGCGCGTTGACGACCAGCTCCCAGAGCACAAAGACGCCGACGATGACGAGCGCAGGTGGCAGCCACTCGCGGGCGCGTTCGCCGAGCTTCATGCCGAGGTCCGGTCGCCGATGCGCTGGCGGATCGTCAGATAGGTCTCCTGGAAGGCCGGGCTGAAGGTGTGTTCCAGCGTGCGGGGGCGGGGCAACGGCACCGCGGTCTGATACTCGACCCGGCCGGGGCGGGGGCTCATCACGTAGACCGTGTCGGCGAGGAAGATCGATTCGCGTAGATCGTGGGTCACCAGCACCACCGTGAACCGCCGTTCCAGCCACAGCCGCTGCAGTACCTGCCAGAGCTCCTCGCGCGTGAAGGCGTCCAGGGCGCCGAAGGGCTCGTCCAGGAGAAGCAGCTCAGGCTGATGGATGAGGGCGCGGCATAGGCTGACGCGCTGCTGTTGTCCCCCGGACATCTGCCAGGGGTGACGCCCACCGAAGCCCTCCATGCCTACGGAGGCCAGCAGCGCGGCGGCCTGCGCCGCGTAGTCGGCGCGGCGGCGGCGGAAGTGGCGCTTGTGGGGCTCGACGATCTCCAGCGGCAGCAGCACGTTGTCGAGAGTCCGGCGCCAGGGCAGGAGGATGGGGTTCTGAAAGGCCATCCCCACGTTCTTCTGAGGTCCGCGGACCGGCGCCGCTCCCACGTACACCTCCCCGCGCCGGGGCAGCACGAGTCCCGCCAGCAGTTTGAGGAGGGTGGTCTTGCCGCAGCCGCTGGGCCCCGTGACGGCGACGAACGCGCCGCGGGGGACGCGCAGCGTCACGTTCTCCACGGCGGCGACGGTCTGCCCTTCGTGCTGGTAGCCGGCGTCGACCTGCTCCAGGCGGACGAAGGGCTCCTGCGCCACGCGGCGCTACCGGAAGGGCGGCAGCAGGCGGTCCTTCTTGGCCGGGAGAAACCGGCCGTTGAAGACCTCAAACCACTTCGGCTTGGCCGGCAGGCCGAAGGATTCCGCGACGGCGTCGATCGCCCGCGCCAGCCGCTCCGCCCGCACCCCGCCGAAGCCGTCCGCGGCCACCTCAGGCGTGAGGACGTTGGAGCGCAGGGATAACTGCAGCCGTTCCAACTCGACGGCGTCGTTGATCAGCGGATCGCGCTTCTTGATGGCGGCGATCGCCTCCGGGGGATTGGCAATCGTATCCTTGACGCCCTGGACGAAGGCCTTGAGGAAGCCGCGCACCGCCGCGGGCTCGCGGTCGAGCAGAGTCTTCGGCACCATGACGGCGTTGCCATAGAGCGGGAGTCCGTAATCGCTGTAGAGGAAGGCCACGATGTCCTCCTGTCGGACGCCCGCCGTCTTCAGGTTGATGAACGCCGTGAAGTAGAAGCCGGTGATGGCGTTCACCGTCCCCCGGATCAGCGAGGGCTCGCGCAGGGGCACGTCCATCGTGACCCACTCCACCGACTCCGGGTGGATGCCTACCGCGCGGGCGAAGACCGGGAAGAGCCGCCGCGGCGCGTCTCCGGCCGGGGCGCCCAGTTTCTTCCCCACGAGGTCGGTGGGGGTGCGGATGTTCTCGCGGCGCAGGGTGAGGATGGAGAAGGGCGGGGAGTTGAGCAAGACGGCGACGGCGACCAGCTCCTTGCCCGGGTTGCGGGCGTTGAACTCGATCATCGAGTTGATGTCCGCGTACCCCAGGTCATAGGCGCCGCTGGCGATCTTCGTCACCGCGTCGGCGGAGCCGAAGCCGCGGTCGATCGTCAGGGTGATCCCCTCGCGCGCGTAGTAGCCCTTCTCCAGTGCGACGACGAACGGCGCCTGGGGACCCTGGATGAGAAAGTCTAGCGTGAATTTCCACGCCACCCGACGCCCCTGCGCCGCCGAAGGCGCGGGGGACAGCGCCGCGATCTGCAGCCCGAGGAGCAGCGCCAACACGACGAGAAACCATCGCCGCCTCATGGTGACTCCCTCCCAGTGAGGGGTTAGCTCCCTCGAGGATGGTCTAGGTATTCCTTTGCTTGAAACGGTATTCCTTGAGGACCCTACTGAAAGGGAGACTCCACCACCCGCACCCAGCCCTGCATCCCGTAGGTGTAGTGTCCCGGCGCGTGGCAGCCGATGAGGAGCCGGCCGGGGCGGGTGAAAGTGTAGGTCGTTTCCCCCACGCCGCCGGCCGGGACGGAAACCTCACCGGGGATCGCCCCGTGGCGGGTGTCCGTTCCCGTCTCATGCCGCCGCTGCACCGCTTCGGCGCCCAGGATGAACTCGTGGTCGATCGGATCGCTGTTGGTGATGATGAAGCGGACGGTCGTCCCCTGGCGGACGGTGAAGTGCGCGGGCTGGAAGCGCGAGTGGCGCATGGTCAGTTTGATCGTCTGCGGGGCCGGATCGCGCGAAACGCCGAGGCCGGGGAGCGCGGCCGCGAGAAAGATCCCCGCGGCCGCAGCCAGCACCGGGACGAGCGCGAACCGCTTCACCGGAACCCCTTCCACGCCAGCCCGGTCACCCAAACCGCGCCGAAGATCATGCCCAGCGCCAGGACGGACATGAGCCTCGCCGGGCGAGAGGGAAGGGTGAGGCCGCTGGCATCCACCGCCAGGTCGTAGGTCAGATCTCTGGCGTTGCTGTTGATGGCCAGATGGGTGAGCCACATGGGTGCCGACGGCATCCAGCTCATCCCCTTGTCGGAGCGCAGGTCGCGCGTCAGCGCGGTGGACGCGGGGGCGCTGTACTGCAGGAACATGCCCCGGCGCGCGCGCGGCAGATAGGTGGGCCGGACGTCCGTGAGGAGGTAGACGTCCGCCTGCACGAGGTCGCTGCCCTGCTTGCCCAGGCCCAGGATGCGCAGGGGCACCCAGGGGTTGTCGACCGGGATCGTCAGGTGGATGGGCGTACCGTCGCCGATCTGCTGCCCGCGGTTGCGGGCCGCGTCGGCGTCGAAGCGGGCGGCCATGAAGATGGGGCTGCGCGCCGCGTAGTAGTCCAGGATCTCAGGCGCATCCGGCGGGAGGACGAAGCCGTTCTCCTTCGCCCAGCGCCCGACCGCCGCGCCGCCGCCCTGCAGGATGGTGATATCGAGGGCGTCGATCCGCGTTTCCAGGATGACTTTCACGCCCTCCTGCGCCGCCGGCGCCGCCAGCACGTCGGCCGAGCGCCGCGCGATCTGCGTCTCGCGGATCAGCCGCTGCAGCGTCCAGTCCCCGCCGCGTTCGACCTTGGTGGGGATGCCCGGCAGGGGTATGATCGATCCGAACTTTCCGCCGCCGCCCTGGAAGGAAAAGGCGGTGATGTAGTGTTCGACGCCGTTGTGGTAGGCGGCGAGCGTCGTGGTGCGGACCAGATTGACCGCGCCGTTGGGGCCGATCAGTCCGGCACACGCCAGTGCCGGTGACGCCCCCGCGATCAGAAAGAGCAGAAGGAAACCGGTCGTGCGGAGCGTTCGTCGCATGATCCCCCTCCTCGGAACTGCTTCGAGCGCATAGACGGTCGGCCGCGGACAGAAGTTCCCGCGGGGCCGTTTCGGCGGCGGTTTAGAGGAGGATCGGAATCAGCTCAGCCGGCCTGGATCTGGGTGCGAAACATCCAGAGGTGTTTCTCCAGGTCGTGGATGACCTCCATGAACAGGTCCTGGGTGACCAGGTCGAGCTCTTCGACGGCCTCCATCGCCTCGCGGGCGCCGGCGGCGACCGACTCGATGCGGTCTGCCACGAGCGCGATGACCTTCGTGTCTGCGAGGCGGCCGGGCGGAAGAGCGTCCAGCGTGCTCCCGTCGCGAATGTCGGTGACCTGCCCACGCGCAGGGACGTCGAGGGCCAGCATGCGCTCGGCGACGGCGTCGCTCCACTTCTGCACGGTCTCCCAGAGGTCGTCGAGGTGGAGATGTAACGGGCGGAAGTTCGGTCCGACCACGTTCCAGTGCGCCTGCTTGCTCTGCAGCGCGAGATCGAGCAGCAGGAGCAGCACGCGCTGAAGGTGTGTGGCAGTTTTGTCTCTGGTCTTCTCTTCGAGCGCAGGTACCAAGGCGTGTGTCTTCGGCATCATGCACGCTCCTTTTTCTGTCCTTTTGGTGTTTTTGCCACTCGCGGTGGGCGGAAAACGCCGATCGCTAGGGAGCTGCGGGGCTCAGCGGCAGGGTCACGCGGACGGTCGTGCCCTGCCCCGGAGCGCTCTCGGCACTGATCTGCCCGCCGTGCGCCTCCACCAGGTTCTTCGCGATCGTCAGGCCCAAGCCGCTCCCGCTCGAGTCTTTTGACTTGTAGAAGCGATCGAAGATGTGCGGCAGCTCGTCGGGGGTGATCCCCGCGCCGCTGTCGGTTACGGAGATGGCCGCGCTCCCCGCGGCACCACCGCCCTCGGCGGACGCGCTCACCCGGATCGTGCCGCCGGCCGGCGTATAGCGCAGCGCGTTGGCGAGCAGGTTCTCTACGACCTCCCGGATGCGCGCAGGATCGATCTCCGCCGGGGGAAGATCGTCGGCCTCCACTAAGAGGGCGATGCCCGCCGCGTCCGCCTGCGCGCGAAAGGATGTGGCGACGTCGACGACCAGGTCCCCCAGGTCCACGCCCTCCTTCCGCAGCGGGAGCGACCCGGCTTCGGCGAGGGCGAGCGTCCGCAGATCCTCGATGAGACGCGCCAGCAGCCGGCTCTCCTCCAGGACGGGGCCGAGGTGGGCGTCGTCCCGCGGGTAGATGCCGTCGAGCAGCCCTTCCAGATTCCCCTGGATCACCGCCAGCGGCGTGCGGAGCTCGTGGGTGACTTCGGCGAGCAGGTTCCGGCGCTGCCGGTCGCTCGCCTCCAGCCGCGCCGCCATCTGATTGAACGCCCGCGCCAGGGCCTGCACCTCGGGCGGGCCGCTCTCGGATACCCGCGTGTCGTACTCGCCCTCGGCGACGCGTCCGGCGGCTTCCATCACCGCGCCGACCGGAGCCGTCACCCGGCGGAACGCCCGTCCCGCCGTGATCACGCCGATGATCACCAGCACGAGGATAAACATGACGGGCCCGAAGGGCCCGCGCGCGGGAAAGAAGGGCCCGTGTCCGCGCGGGAATCCCGGGCCATCCCACTCCATGCCGGCGCCGAACCAAAAGAGCAGGGAGAATGCCCCGAAGGTGAAGAGGCCAATGACGATCAGGAGCGCAGCGACGCGCCGGAGGAAGCGCCACCGCATCGTGCGCCAGAACTGCGGCGGGCCCTGAGGCGGCCAGGGTTCGGACGCGGGCCACCACGGCGGCGGGTGAGCGGGGAGATGGCGCGCCCAGCGCGCGCCGTGCCCGCGTGTCACTCGTCGGCCAGCTTGTAGCCCACGCCATAGACCGTGAGCAGATAGCGCGGGCGCCGGGGATCGGGCTCCATCTTGCGGCGGATGTTCTTCACGTGCGCGTCGATCGCCCGCTCGTAGGATTCGACGGCCACCCCGTGCAGGGCATCCAGCAGTTGGGAGCGCGTGAAGATGCGTCCGGGCAGCCGGGCGAGGGCGGCGAGCAGCTGGAACTCCGTGGCCGTCAGCTCGACCGGGTGGTCGCCCACCGTGAGACGCATGCGCGGCACGTCCAGGGTCAGGTCGGCCACGCGGACGACCTCGGCGCCGGCGTCGGCCTGCTCCCAGCGGCGCAGCACCGCCCGCACGCGCGCCACCAATTCACGGGGGCTGAACGGTTTGGTCACGTAGTCGTCGGCTCCCAATTCCAGGCCGACCAGCTTGTCCGCCTCGGCGCCCCTGGCCGTGAGCATGATGATCGGGACTGTCGAGTCGCGGCGGATCGCGCGCGTGACGTCGAGTCCGTCCATGTCCGGCAGGCCCAGGTCGAGAATGATCAGATCGGGCTTCGCGCTGCGGACGGCCGCAAGCGCCGACCGGCCGTCGCCGGCGGCGAGGACAGTGAAGCCGGCATGCTCGAGGAAGTCGCGGGCCACCCGGACGATTTTGGATTCGTCGTCAACGAGCAGCAGCGTCTTCATTGTCTACGACCGGCAGCGTGATGGTGGCCGGCGCGGGGGGGGGCCCGCTCCGACCCCCCGCGCGCCCATGCTCGTCCCCGCGGTGACGCCCCTGGATCAGGCGGTCACGCCGGAGCTGGACTCTCCCTTCGATTCGTGCGCCCGCCGGTGCCATTCTTCGAACATCGGAGGCACCCCTTTGCCCCACCCGCCGTACGCCCCCGGCGGCCCTCCGCGCCAGCCGCCCCAGAAGAGGCCGCGCAGCAGCGCGAAGATCAGGAAGATGAAGAGCAGGGGGAAGAGGAACCCAAAGAACCCGAAGCCGAATCCCCACGGCCCGTGGCCGTAGGGACCATAGTAAGGATACGGGCGCGGGCCCGGCTCGCCCTGGCCGGGTGGGACGCCCTGGCCGGGCGCGGCGACTTGGCCGCTCTCAGCCTGGCCGCGGGCGAGCCCTGCCTGATAGGAGGAACGGGCTACGAAGGTGCCTCCCACGACCAGGACGAGCACCAGCAGGATACCGACGATCACGCGTTGACTCACGATGATTCACCCCTTTCCGATGTGACCTCGGGGTGAATCATCGCCCGCCGGTGTGGATCAAATGTGAAGACGCCGCGGAGAGGTGATGGCGATGGATGGTCTGCTTGACAGTCGCGCGGGGCGCTTCTTACAGTTTTGGATGCGATGCAGATGGAGAGCAGACGCGACGCGGTGCGGACGACGGCAGGCGCTGTGCGGGTGCGGTCCTTTCGCGACGAGGACTACGCGCATCTGGCCAGCATCGGCACGGCGTCGTTTCCCGACTCTCCGGTCAGCGAGGCGGAGATACGACACAACGACGGCGCCTGGGACCATGGCCGCTACTGGCTCGTCCGCTTCGTCGCGGAGGAGCCGAGCGGGGAGGTCGTGGGCACCGGCCGGATGAGCCACATGGCCTACGAGTTCCACCCCCAGAAGTACCTGATGTTTCTCACGGTGCATCCCGACCGCCGGCGGCGCGGGGTTGGCAGTATCCTCTTCGACCACGTGCTCACCGAGCTGAACGCGCGCAGCGCCACCGCGGTGCGCACGTGGGTGCAGAAGGAGACGATGACGGACTCCGTCGAGTTTCTCTCGCACCGTGGGTTTCGCGAGGTCCAGCGCGGGTGGGAGTCCCGTCTGGACGTGGCGGGTTTCGACGCCGCCCGCTTTGCCGGAGCAGAGGAGCGGGCGGTCGGCCAGGGGATCACGCTCACCACGCTGGCCGCAGCGCGCGAGCGCGACCCGGAGGCGCTGCGCCGCATCTACGGGATGATCAACGCGATCCTGCCGGACGCGCCCGCAGTCGATCAGATAACCCCCGTCACCTACGAGCAGTGGCTGGGGTTTGACGTGGAGACGCCCAAGGCGCTGCCCGATGCCTTCTTCCTGGCCAAGGACGGGGCGCGCTATGTGGGGCTGAGCTTCCTGCAGCGCCGTCTGGAACAGCCGGAGGTGCTCCAACAAGAACTAACCGGCGTCCTGCGCGAGTACCGCGGGAAGGGCATCGCTATGGCGCTGAAGCTGCAGACGGTGAAGTACGCGCGGGCGCACGGCTACCGGGAGATCCGGACGGGCAACGATACGCGCAACCGGCCGATGCTGCGTATCAACGAGGCAATGGGATTCGTCAAGCAGCCCGCCGCGATCACTTTCGAGAAGGCGCTCCCAGGAAAGGATTCTCTCAACCCAGCAGTGGAATAAGCAGCGGGTCAACGTCACCACCCGGGGTGAGCGTTGGGGAAGATCGGCAACACGATCTCCCTGCTCGGCCATCTGCTCAACGTACTCGCGCTGGACGGGGTGGCGCGCGATCCGGTGCGGCTCCGCCGCTATCAGGAACGGCGGCTGCGCGCCATGGTCCGCCACGCCTACGCGCGCGTCCCGCTCTACCGGCGGCGGTTCGACGCGGTCGGCCTGCGTCCCGAGGCCATCCGGGGCCTGGACGATCTGGGCCGCATCCCCCTCCTCACCAAACGTGAGCTCCGCGAAGCCGCGCGCGGAGACATCCTGGCCGCCGGGCTGCGCCCACAGGACTGCTTCCTCGTCGAGACCTCCGGATCCACCGGCGAGCCGACGCGACTCTACAAGGATCGGAACGCCCTCCTCTCGTTGGGGGCGTGGGCCTCCCCACTGAACATCTCTCGCTGGTTGGGGCGCCCAGCCTGGCGGCTGATGACGCTGCTGGTCCGCCACGAGCGGACGCTGGAGGCGGGTCTGGCGCGCTCGCTGCCTCGCCTCCTCCTCCGGCTGACCGAAGGCGATGCCCTGGCGCCGGCGGAGACCCAATTGGACCTGCTCAACCGCGCCCGCCCGCAGATCCTCGTTACCTACCCCAGCGTCCTTCGCAGCCTGGCGGTGCTGGCGCGTGAGCGGCGGATGACGGTGTATCACCCGGCGGCCATCGTCCTCACCGCGGAGGTCTTCGACGCCCCCACGCGCCGGCTGGCCGGCGAGGTCTTCACCTCGGCCTTCGGCGGCGCGTATGGGAGCAGCGAAGCCGGCCTGATCGCCCTGGAGTGCCACCACCGCCGCGGTCTCCACGTCATCGGCACGCGCGCCATCGTCGAGGTCGTGCGAGACGGCCGCCCGGCCGCGCCCGGCGAGCCCGGCGAAGTGGTCATCACCGACCTGACCAATCTCGCCACGCCGATCCTGCGCTACGCGGGGCTTGGCGACGTGGTAGTCTGGAGTCCCGCCCGCTGTCCCTGCGGGCGCGTGCTTCCCCTCCTGCAGGTGATTGAGGGACGGCGCGTCGACGCGTTCACGCTGCCGGACGGACGGATCGTCCACCCCTACCGTCTGACCCTGGCGCTGGAGCACCTCGAAGGCGTGCACCGCTATCAGATCGTCCAGGAGGCGCCGGCGCGCGTCCGCGTCCTCCTCGTTGGGCCCGCCGGCGACGGCGCGGGGACACGTCGCGCCGCGGCCGAGGCGTTGGGCGCGATCCTGGGCCCGCAGGTGCAGGTCGTCGTCGATGCCGTGCAGACGATTCCCGCCGCCCCGGGCGAAACGGTGCCGCGCACCGTTCGCTCATTCGTTCCGTCCCGATGAGGCCGCTGCGCCCGGAGGTCGAGGCCGCCCCGCTGGGGGACCTGCGGGCGATCGAAGAGGGCGCTCTCCGCGACGGCCTGGCCGCGCGGGCCGCCCGGTCTGCGCTGTACCGCGACCGCTGGGCGGCGGCGGGCGTCGACCCCTCCGCGGTCCGCACCTACGAGGACCTCCAGCGCCTGCCATATGTCCGCGGGGCCGACCTGCGCGAGGCGTGGCAGCGCGAGCCCGACGCGATGCTCGTCGACCCCGAGGTGCGTCTGTGGTTCGCCACCTCCGGCACGACCGGCGCGCCCAAGTGGACGCCCTACGGCCGTTGGGAGCTGTCGATGCTGGAGGAGGTGGTCCTGCGCGACTTCCAGATGGTCGCCGCGCGCGAGGCGCCCCACCGCTGGGCCATCTTCGCGACGCCCGCACCGTTCGTCAGCGAGGCGGCCGCCTACGCCCTCCTGTTCTCCCATGTGGCCGCCGGGCATGCGGTCGAGTACCTGTTCACCTCTCCCACGCAGGCGGAAGCGGCGCTGACCTTTCTCGCGCAGCGCCGCCCCACCGCCGTGCTCGGGTTTCCCAGCCTCCTCCTGCGCATCGCCGAGGGCGTCGAGGCCGAGGCGCCCGCGGCGGCGCGGGCATCGTGGCGCGCCGAACCGTCCTTCCGTACGGCGGTCGGCGCGCTGGCCACGAGGGTCATGCGCATACGCCCCCGCCACGTCTATCGGCCCGAGATCGGGCTCTTTGGAGGGGAACCGCTGGCGCCCTACCGCGAGGCGCTGCGCAGCGCCTGGGGGCTGCGCGCGTATGAACTCTACGCCTTGACCGAATACCCGTGCTTCCACGTCGAGTGTCCCGAGGGCGCGGGGATTCACCTCTGGGCAGACTGGTGCATCCCCGAGTTGATTCCCCTCAAGGCGTTGGAGCGCGAGGAGTCCGACCCCTCGGCCGGCGAGGCGCCGGCGCATCACCTCTTTGATGCGGCTCCGGGAGCGGTGGGGGAATTTGTCTTCACCAGCTTCGGCCGCGCCCTTCCCCTGGTGCGCTATCGCACCGGCGACGTGATCGAGGTCATCGCGGTGAGCCGGTGCGGCTGCGGACGAACCCATCCCCGCATCCGCGTGCGCGGCCGCCGCGACGATCTGGTCAACCTGGGCGTGATCCGCTTCTCCACCGCGGACCTGGAACGTTGCCTGGACGGCCTGCCCGGCGTCGTCGCCTGGCAACTGCGCATCCGCCGCCAGGGCTACAAACCCTTCCCGGTGCTCTTCGTCCAGGGCGGGGACCCACCGGTCCCGCAGTTGGCGGAGGCGGTCGCGCGGGCGCTCGAGGGGATCGACATCCTGCAGACGGGGATCGAGCACGGGCTCGTCCTGCCGCCGCAGATCCGGATCGTCGATCAGATCGAAGAGGTGCGCACCTGGAGCGGGAAACGACGTCGGGTCATCGACGAGACTCCCGTATGAGCGGGGCGCCGTTTCTCACCGCCTGGGAGTGGCGCCGCCGCGTGCGTCGCGATCCCGGCCGGGCCCTCATCGAACCTCCCGCGCTCTGGGCGTTGCAGCCGGTCCCCGGTGACGATCCCATCTGGATCCCCTTCGCGCGCCAGGATATTCTCGATGCGGCGCGCCGCGCGCGGACCATGTTTCGGGAGGCGGGGATTCGCGACGGCGACGTCGTCCTCTCCGTGGCGCCCGAGGGGCCCTGGGTCGGCAACGCCGTGCCCGCTCTCATTGCGGGCGTCGATGCGCTGACCACGGGCGAACCGCCGCTGGGCGCTGAAGTGCTGCCCCTGTCGGCGCTGACCGTGTCGTTCAAGCAGGACCTCACGCTCTTCCCATTCGCGCGATCCCCCACCGTGCTGGTGGGGACGGCAGCCGACCTGCTCGCCGTCGCCGCCGCCGCTCGGACGGCCGGGGCGCCCACGTTGCGCAGCCGCCTCCTGCTCCTCACCGGGCCGGCCGTGGAGGAGGCCATCACCCGTGACCTGGTGGACGAGCGCGTGGACCTGCTCTATCTGCCCGGCGCGTTCGCCCCATTCGGCGGACGGCGGGGAGAGGAAGGCGTGTGGCTTCCGACTGGCGCGGAGGCGCCGCTGGAGGCGGAACTGATCCCCGACGAGGAGTGGGGGCGCGCCACCCAGGATCCCGCCCACCGGCCGTGGGCCCTCCCGCTGAGCGCGGCACTGGGACGCTCGGGCGAACTCGTCGTCTCCGTCCGGAATCACGCCGTGCCGATCGTGCGCTTTCGCACGCAGGAGCGGGTACGGGTAGTCGAGGTCAGCGCCACGCGAGGGATTCGTGTCGAACGGCTGCGTGACCCTCAGGCGCCTGCCGGGGATGGAGACGCGCTGGCGTATCGCTCCTGATAGAGCCTGTCGATCTTGGCGGCCAGGATGAAGTCGTTCTCCGACAGCCCCCCGATGACGTGCGTGGAGAGCGTGAACGTCACCTTGCGGTAGCTGATGAGGATGTCGGGGTGATGGTCCTCCGCCTCCGCCACGTCAGCGACGGCATGAACGAAGGCGATGGCCTCTTTGAAGTCTTTCAGCGTGAACTGACGCTGGACCGCCTTGCCGTCATCCTCGAACTTCCAGTTTGGGGTCTGCTCCCTTAGCTGCTCGGCCGCTCCTCGGGTGAGGGGAGGGGTGCCCTTTTCGTATCGAACGCAATGACGCGAGGCGAGATCGGTGCTCATTGGTGGCTCCTTTCGCTTTCTGCTTTCATCCTACCCGGGGACTTGCGTGATCAAAACCTGTCGTGTAGGATATGGCTATAATCGTAGCCCTTTTTCTGGCTATATCGAAAGTGGGTCCCGGCAGCGCTCCCGCGGACGTCAGAGAAGGGCCGACGAACAGGAGAGATGACGCATGAAGATGGTCAACACGGTCGAGCTGAAAAACCGAACCAACGCCTTGCTGCGACAGGTGGGGCGTGGCGAAGCGGTGATCGTGACGCGCCGGGGCAAACCTGTCGCCGCGCTGACGCGTCTGGTCGACGCGGACCTCGAGGAATTTGTCCTGCGCTTTGCCACGCGGGCGTCTGCTGACGGAGCCGCGGTCTCGCCGACCGCCGTCCCGATGTTTCACTACATGACGCTGCCCGCGCCGTTTGGGCCTGTCTTCGTCGCCTACGGCGGCGCCGGTCCAGTGCTGGTCTCCCAGGCCGCGTCCCCCACGGCATTCGAGCGGGAGGCGGAGCGCGCGCTCGGATCCGTCCCCGCGGCGGACCCCCAGCCGCCCGCGGAGATGCGGGCCGAGGTGATGCACGCTATCCGCGACCGGGCGCCTTACCGGGGTCCCGTCGACCTCACCCGCGTTCCCCCCTTCGAGCGCACCGTCCTGCAGGCGCTCCGCCGCATTCCTGCGGGGCAGGTGCGTACCTACGGAGAGATCGCCCGCTCGCTGGGCAAGCCGACGGCCGCCCGCGCCGTGGGCACCGCCTGCGCGCGCAACCCGCTGCCGCTGCTGATCCCCTGCCACCGCGTGGTGCGGAGCGACGGCAAACTCGGCGGGTACTCGATGCGTGGGGGCGTAACGCTCAAGCGGCAGTTGCTGGAGGCCGAGGGTGCCCTACCGGCGCTGCTGCCGCTGACGCACTAGAGGAGGCTCACCAGCCCAGCGCGTAGTTGCGCTCGCCGCGCGAACTGGTGGCGCCCTCGAGGACCCCACGGTCGGAGTCGATAGCCACCGCCGTGGTGAAGTTTCCGCTCCAGGGGCCGGACACCGTGACCTGATGGCCGCGGTCGCGGAGTCCCTCGACGGTCGCCGCCGGCACCCGCGCCTCCACGATCACTTCTCCTGGTCTTGCCGCTTTGGGGAAGAAGGACGCCGGGAAATGGGTCGTGTGGAACGCCGGCGCATCGATGGCGTCCTGCAGGTCCATCCCAAAGTCCACCACGTTGAGAAAGAACTGTAAGGTCCACTGATCCTGGTTGTCCACGCCCGGCGTCCCGAAGACCATGCGCGGCCGCCCATCCCGCATCACCAGCGTGGGGGTCAAGGTGGTGCGCGGACGCTTGCGGGGGCGGAGAGCGTTGGGGTGATCGGGCGGATCGAGCCAGAAGATCTGGCAGCGCGTGCCCAGGCAAAAGCCCAACCCCGGGATGACCGGCGAGGAATAGAACCAGCCCCCACTGGGAGTGGCCGAGAACATGTTCCCCTCGGCGTCGACCGCCCGTGTGCCCGTCGTTCCCGCGTCGCCGGCGCGGGCAGAGAGCGGACGGCGGTCCGGCTCGGCCTCGCTGCCCTCGTAGGGGTAGGGATTGCCAGGACGCAGCTCCCGGGATGCTCGGTGGGGATCGATCAGGGCCCGGCGCTCCTCCGCGTAGGCCTTGGAGAGCAGTCCCTCCAGCGGTACCGTCGTGAACTCCGGGTCGCCGTAGTAGCGCTCTCGATCGGCGAAGGCGAGTTTGGCCGCCTCGATGACCAGGTGCAGGTGGTCCACGCTGCCCGCGCCGAGGGCGGCCAGGTCATACCCTTCCAGCAGCGCCAACTGTTGGAGGAAGACGGGGCCCTGGCTCCAGGGCCCGCACTTGTAGACGTCGTAGCCGCGGTAGTTGAGGGTGACCGGAGGTTCGACGCGCGTCTCGAAGGTCGCGAAGTCCTCCTCCGAGAGGAGGCCGGCCGACTCGATGCCGGCGCTGTCGCGCACGGTCGTCTCGCGCTGGAACGCGACGATCTCCCGGGCAATGTCTCCCTCGTAGAACCGGTCCCGCGCGGCGCGCAGCGCGCCGCTCCGCCCCTGGCCCCTGGCGTTGCGCTCGGCTTCCACGAGCTTCTCGAAGGTCCGAGCCAGCTCCGGATTTCTCCACGTCTCGCCGAGGCTGGGAATCCGCCCCCCGGGAGTGAGCAGGGCCGCGGTGGTCGGCCAGTCGCTGATCCGCGGGGCGGTCGCGGCGATGCGGGCGCGCATCGCCTCGTAGATGGGGAATCCTTCCGCGGCGAGTTCGATGGCCGGCTCCAGCACCTCGGCGAGGGTGAGCGTGCCGTAGCGGTCCAGCGCCGTGATCAAGGCGTCCGGCGCGGCGCAGGGCCCCGCGGGGAGAAACCCATCTCCAGGAATGAGCGGGATGCCGCGCGACCGGAACCACTCGATGCTCGCCGCAGCCGGAGCCCGGGTATTGCCGTTGATGGCCACAATCTCCTGGTGGGCGGCTGAGTAGATGAGGATCGGGGCCTCCCCCCCAAACCCGTAGGACTGAAACTCCAGGACCGCCTGGGCGAGTCCCATCGCCACGCCGGCGTCGATGGCATTGCCGCCGCGGTCGCGCATGCGCATGCCGGCCAGCGCCGCCAGGTAGTGCCCGCAGGCCACCACCAGGTGCCGGCCGCGGATCACCGGACGGGTCGCGCTGCCTTCCAGTTCAAACCCCGTCGAGGGGACCTGGGCGCTCACCACAGCCCTCCCTGACCGTGACGATCGGAAGGGACTTCCGCGCCGCTGCGGTTCAGCCCTTGCGCGGGGAGGGATCGTTACTCGATCCGGCTCGTCGGGTGGGCAGGCCGGGGGGCTGGCACGAGTCGCTCTCCGCAGTTCGTGCAGATCCCCGTGCCGGTCCGGTAGAGCATTCCGCAGTTCGGACAGGTGGTGTGCAGAGGGTTCCCGCAGACGGGGCAGGCCCGCGGCGCATCCCTGATGTCGGCAAATCCCTCGGCGAAGTGGTGCGGGTCCTCCGCACAGACGGCATAGCCCAGGAGCGGCTTCTGCGGGGGGTCAGGATCCATCAGGCCCGGCGGCATTTCCCGAAATCTACAATAGCAAAACTTAGGAGAGGAATCGAGCTACCCACTAGGGAAGAGGGTCGACGGCGGGTCCCCATTCCACAACTCCAAAAGGGGGGGTTCGACAATGGCTGGAATGGCACGCGCATTTCTCGCCGCACTGGTGCTAGCCCTTGCGCTGATCGGCACGACTCCGCTCGTCCAATCCATCTCCCCATTGATCGCGGACGGGCCTGGTCTTAACGGGGGAGGGTAAAAGGCCAAAGAGCGTCCACCTGGTGGAGAGGTCACCGCGGGGGCCCGCCACCTCCACCACTAGACTGAGCCGCGGCAGGAACGGGCAGGAACACGAGAGAATCTCTCTTCCCTATGGTTGAGCACAGGAAGACTCTGACTAAGAGCCCAACATGGCTGCTCCAGTTTGGCCAACGACTGGAGCACGCCCGCGGCCAGATGGGGTTGACGCAGTCCGATCTGGCTGGCGCCGAACTTTCAAAGAGCTTCGTCAGTCTGCTGGAAACCGCTCGCTCCTATCCCTCGGTCGAAACCTTATTGCTCTTGGCCAAACGTGCAGGGGCGTCGCCCGGCTCTCTCTTGCTGGAATCCGCCGACTTACAACTCGATGCTGCGCTCAGCCTACTCACCCTGGCCAGCAACAGCGTCTGGCGGCGCCCCGCCTGGGCCCGGGGGCTGCTTGACACCGTTAAGGAGCTGCTACCGGACATGCCCCTGAGGATCCGCGCCGAGACCGCTTTTCTTCGTGGCCTCACCTTTGCTGCGGACGGCCACCTCAAAGAAGCTGAGCAGCAAGCGGAAGTGTCGCGGCGTGCCGCTGAACAGGCGAGGTTTGGCCCCAGCATCGCCCGGGCCTCGGCGCTGAGTGGGCACTTGCTGATGCTGCGCCGTGACTTTCGCAAAGCGATGGCGCAGTTCGGCGATGCCGTGGGGAAGTTTCGGGCCAGTGGAAGTCTCCGCAGCGAATTCGGAATTCGTACGCTTCTCTGGCTCGGGAGCACATCCATCCAGACCGGAAGAGTGCGCTATGCCCGAGGCGTGTATGAGCAAGCCCGCCGTCTAGCCGCGCGGCTGGGCCTGCGAACGCTTGAAGGGCGAGCACTCTGGGGTCTTGGCCACCATGCCTGGGTGGAGGGGGACCTGACCAAGGCCGCCCGTCTGTTGCTCGAGGCCAAATCCGTGTTCGAGGAGTCGGAAGATCTTGCCGAGCTCGGCGAGGTCATGCGCAATCTCGGCCGACTCCTCAGAGAGCAGGGCAAGGTCGACGCTGCGCGCGACGCCCTCGACCACGCCGTCAGAGTGGCCAACCAAGTGGGGAATCTTCGTATGCGCAGCGCAGCCTACGAAGAGATGGCCCGGGTGTGGGTGCAGCGGGGAGACCTGGAGCGGGCTGAAGAAGCGGTGGGTCACGCTGGCAGACTCGCTCGATCCGCCGGCGACCGGCTCCATCGGGGGCGCGTCCTGACGATCGAGGGGGTGATCGCCGCAAGACGCGGAGACCGACCCAAGGCCCGGCGCCTGCTCGGGCAGGCCGTCCGCGTCCTCGGACGAGTGGGGGCGAAGGACGAAGCAGCCGAAGTGTCCCGGGATCTGGCCCTCTTGCGCGGCCCCGCCACCAGCTCCGAGGCTGACCACTACGTCGCGCAGGCCCTCGGCTCGACCGCACCGCGCTCAATGCGGAAACGAGCCCCCCGCCGCCCCACCCGCAGCCGCCGCCCTCGAAAGTAAGTCCCTGCCTGCTCCTCCCTTCAAGTAAACCTTCGCTCTCTTCGGCCTTTCCTACTGGAAGAAGGTGCTTCCGGGTACGTTTTTTTTGCGGAAGGCATGTCTCGGAAGGGAGCGCTTCGCTGCGGTACCTGGTCACGGTTCTCATCTCAGTGCTGATCGCGACGCCGGGGGCTGGGGCCATAGCCACTCCCCAACGGGCGCGGGAAGTGGAAGTCCGACGGGATCTCGCGTACGGGCCGCACGCCCGCCACCGGCTGGACGCGTACGCGCAGCTGGGGCCGGGACCGCATCCCGTAATTGTGTTCGTCCCCGGAGGCGGGGCACGTCAGTGGTGACAAACAACGCAGCGGGCTCGACCTGATCCTCCCGGACGCTCGGGCCGGCTACGCCATCCTCTCGATCAACTACCGGCTCGCTCCAGAGTTTCGTCATCCCGCGCAGGTCGAAGACGCTCGGCTGGCGGTGCGCTGGATCCGGGCGTAGGGCGCCGACCTGCGCATCGATCCGGCGCGGCTCGCGGTGGCGTCCGCGGGCGGGCACATCGTCACCTTTCTCGCGTTCACCCCTTGTCCCGGCGAGGGCCGGGCCGCGGATGCGGTGCGGCGCCAGAGCTGTCGGCCGCGCGCCGCCGTAAACTTCTTCGGCACGACCGATCTCCGGCCGCGGAACGATGCGCTGCTGGTCGCGTTATTGGGCCCCAATCCCGCGTCCGCACTCAAAGCCGACGCATCGCCGATCACGCATGTCTCAGTGGACGATCCTCCCACCCTCAGCCTGCACGGCACCGCCGATCGGCTCGTCCCCTACGCCCAGAGCGTCGCCCTGCACGCAGCGTTGTCGGCGCCCCGGGTGTCCAACCGCCTCGTCACGGTGGAGGCAGGCGGGCACGGAAACAACTGGTTTGCCCTCCCGGACAGCGAGGCCTGGCAGCGGGCGCTCGTGGGCTGGTTGGACCACCAGCTCGGACGATAGCGGTCCCTGACCTGGGTCGGGCCTTCCTGCCCCGCTATACTGAAGTTGCCGCAGGCAGGAGGGGATCCCATGGCTGACCGATTTCGCATGATCATCAACGGCGCGTCGGTGGAGGCGCGCAGCGGGGCGACGTTCGAGGTGCGCAACCCCGCCCAGACCGACGAGGTGGTGGGGATCGTCCCCAAGGGGGACGCCGACGACGCGCGCGATGCCATCGTCGCGGCCGCCGAGGCCCTGCGGACCTCCTGGTGGCCGCGCCTGCACGAATCGCGTCGGCGCGGGAGGATCCTGCAGCGCTACGCCGCCCTGGTCGAGGAGCACAAGGACCGGCTGGGCCGCCTGCTCACCCGCGAGCAGGGCAAGATCTACAAAGAATCGACCGGAGAACTGGACAGTCTGATCAACACCTTCGAGTACTACGCCGGCTACGCCGGCAAGATCTCCGGCGAGGTCAAGTACGTCCGCGACGGGGACGCGGTCATCAAGGTGGAGACGCGCAAGCAGCCTGTGGGGCTGTGCGCCACCATCCTCCCCTTCAACTTCCCGGTTTCCCTCTACGCCTGGAAGGTGGCACCCGCGCTCATCGCCGGGAACGCGGTCCTGATCAAGCCGGCCAGCACGACGCCGCTCACCGACATCGCCCTGACCCAGTTACTACAAGAGGCGGGGGTGCCGCCGGGCATCGCCAGCATCGTCACCGGACCCGCCGGGGCGGTGGGGGACGAGATCCTGCGCCACCCGGCCGTTAAGCGCATCGCCTTCACCGGGTCCACCGACGTGGGGCGAATGGTCACGCAGGCGGCCTCGCCCGCGCTCAAGCACGTCACGCTGGAACTGGGGGGGAGCGACCCCACGATCGTCGCGGACGACGCCGATCTCGATCTCGCCGCCGAGACGATCGTGCGCTACGGTCGCTTCCGCAACGCCGGTCAGTCCTGCACGTCAGTGAAGCGCGTCTTCGTGTTCGCCTCCATCTACGAGCGGTTCGTGGAGATGATGGCGCAGAAGGCCCGGGCCCTGCAGGTCGGCGACGGGCTCAAGCCGGAGACGGACATGGGCCCGCTCAACAACGAAGGACAGCGCAGCGACATCGAACGGCTGCTTGCCGATGCGCTCCAGCGGCGGGCCACCGTGGTGACGGGAGGGCAGCGGCTCTCCGAGGGGGCCTACGCAAAGGGGTACTTCTTCCCGCCTACCATCGTCGTCGACGTGCCCGACGACGCCGCGTTGTGGCAGGAGGAGTGCTTCGGTCCCGTCCTCCCCGTCATGCCGGTGCGGGATCTGGAGGAGGGGCTCGAGCGCGCGAACAGCACCGTCTTTGGGTTGGGCTCGGGGTTGTGGTCGAGCAGCGACCGCACGATCGAGCGGTTCATCGAAGGCATCGAGTCCGGGATCGTCTGGATCAACTACAAGCCGCTCAGCGTCCCCGAGACCCCCTTCGGCGGCGTGAAGGACAGCGGCACCGGCCGCGAGCTGGGCGCCGAAGGACTGGCCGAGTACCTGGAAACCAAGTCGATCCGCAAATACGTCGGCAAAGCAGACTGAAACTCCGCACCTTCGCAAACCGAACGACGGGATACGGTTTTCTCAGGTGCGGAGTTTCAGTCTGTCCCCGACGTTATCCCCCGCTGACCCAGGGGTGGCTCAACGGCTAGAGCCTCACCTGGAAAACCACGACGATGTTGGGCGTCGTGACGCTGGTGAGGACGAAAGCCGTCTGCGGCCCGAAGTCCTCGACGCGCACGGCGACCGGAGTAATCGTGTTCATCGGCAACAGGATCGCCATCGTCTGAATGGGGACCAGGTAGAAGATCCTGCCCTTGGTTTTGGCCCCGGCCGGCGTGCTCAGACGGACGATCTGTCCTGGCGGGATGGACGCCTGAGGCTGCGCGAAGGCCAGGAACGTGCCGCGTCCGTCGCGGATGACGTAGAGAGAGTAGCAGCGGCCCGTCCGGATGACGATCCCGCCGGCGACCAGCACCGAACTGGGACAGAAGAACTGCCCCTGCGCGTACGTCTTCACCTTGAGCGGTTTGGCCGGCTTGGCTTCGGCCGCGATCCCGCTGACCGCGACGGTCAGGACAAGGATCAACAGGCCCGCGATGTATCGCATGATCATCACATCCCTTCTAGGAGAGGGAACCTGCCTCGGAACGACGGGTCCCCAGCGTGGTTATACCCTGAGAATGAGCCCTGGATCCGCCCAAGGTTGGCTGAAAGCCGCCCCTTCGTAATCCGAAGGGGCGGCTTTCAGCCTAACTCTGACAATCCGGCGGGTTGCTCGCCTCAGTTTGTGAGGTCGGTCTTAAACGTTATCGTGACAGGCGCCGGCACACCGAGCAGGACGAAGACGGTCTGGGCCCCAGCGGTCTGCACTCTGACCCCCACGGGCTTGATCGTGTGGATCGGGATCAGCGCGACGCTGCTGTGCAGCGGGACCCAATAGAAGATCCGCCCCTTCGTCTTGGCGCCCGCCGGCGTGCTCAGCCGGACGATCTGGCCGGGCGGGATGCCGTTGGGTGCGCCGAAGGCCAGAAAACTGCCCCGCTCGTCGCGGATCAGATACAGGCCGTAGCACCGGCCGCGCACGATGACGATCCCCCCGATCGACAGCGTGGAGACCGGGCAGAACGCCTGCCCCGACTGGATAACTGCGACACGCAGCGGCCGATCCGGCCGTTCTTGACCGGTCGCTGGTGAGGGCCCGAGCACAGCGACGCCGACCAGGATGATCAGCGCGGTCGTCAAGAGCCGCACGTGACATCACGCTCCCTTCACAGTGAATTGTCTCAAGGATATCAGGGTTATCGAGCCGTCTTACAAGGTTATACCCCTCTCGTGTCGCGTTGACGCCCACTGAGCCGCGGACGATATTCAGGGCATGCCCCCATTCAGCTGACCTTGAGCTAGAGCCCCTCACCGAGCGCCGGCAGGGCGCCCTCGCCCTCGTCCGCCTCCTGCCTCTCTGTAACCCAACCGCGGGTGCAGGGAGGTGGAGGAGGCGCTGCCCTCCGCACTCACTGGACTGGCGGATGAAATCCACATCCATCTGCCCTGGGAGAGCCTCCTCCAAGGAGTCGTAGAGCCCCGGCCGGCATTGCTGGCAGGCATCGCGGGGTTGGGGAAACCGGGGGCGGCGCTCTCGATCTCCGTCAACCAGTCCGCGTTGGACGAGATCCTCCTCGGCCCCCGACTGGACGGGCGCAGCGGCGGGCATGACCTCAACGTAGGCAGTCTCGCCGGCCCTTACGCCGCAGCCGGGATCGATCTGGAGGCTGTCGACCTGCAGCGAGGCACCACGGTGACCACCTGGGGGCGACGTCTGGGGGCGGCCGCCTACCCGAAGTTTGGATGCTTATCGGGAGGGTAAAATCTCTTTTTTGCCAGCACTCACAAGCAGGATGCCGTCACGGCCGTGGGGAACCGTCTGATGCCACCCGCCGTTCCGGTGGTACGACACCCTCCAAGAAGCTTCCGAACACGATTGGACGATGACGCCAGCGACCATGAGGTGTGAGATGAGACGACGCGTGCCGGCGGCGCTCCTGACGCTTGTCCTCATTTTGGCGGTGGTCGCCATCCACCCGGCTGCGACCCCGGCGGTCCTGGCCCAACCCGCTCCGGCTCCCACCCCGACGGCCGGAGGCCTCCAGCTCATCTCGCAGATCTTCCGCTTGATCACGGAGGAGGGGTACACGCCGCCTTCCTACCAGGTCCTCCTGAAGGCGGCGGGGGAGGGCGCTCAGCGGGTGCTGCGCGGCGCCGGCATCGAATTCGCCGTCAACGGCTTCAGCGGCAACGAGCGGACTGATCTCCAGGGCTTCCTCACGCGCCTCCAGCAGGCGATGGAACGCGCGCCGGTCACCCTCCCGCCCGCGGAGGTCGTCTACGCGGCGACCAAAGCGATGGTCCAGGCGGTCGGGGACCGCAACACCGTCTTCCTCACGCCTCCCGAGCAGGCGCGCCTCAACGAGTCGCAAGCCGAGCCGCAGCCGTTCGTCGGGATCGGCGTCCAGCTGGTCGAGCAGAGCGGCGTCGTCGTCATTATCGGCGTGCTGGAGGGCTCACCCGCCGCCTCCGGCGGTGTGCTCCCCGGTGACGTCATCACGGCCGTCAACGGGGCATCCGTCGAGGGCCGCTCCATCGCCGACGTGCGGCAGCTCATCGCCGGCGAGGAGGGCGCTCCCGTCACGCTGGGGTTGACCCGGCCGCAGACAGGCGAGCGGCTGACGACGACGATCGTGCGGGCCCGGATCAGCCAGCCCACCTCTAGCGCACGGATGCTCACCTCGAGCATTGGGTACCTGCGCCTGACCCAGTTCCGGCAGGGGTCGGCCGAACAGATCGCCGCCCTGCTGCGGCAGCTCCAGGCGGAAGGGGCCAGGGGGATCGTGCTCGACCTGCGCAACAACCCCGGCGGCTACCTGGTCGAGTCCGTCGACATCGCCAGCCACTTCCTCCGCGAGGGAGTGGTGACGACGGTCCGCCGGCCGCGCGGGCGATCGACGACCTACCTGGTGCGCCCACGCGAGCCCAAGTTTCTCGACAACCTGGTCGTGCTGATGAACGGGCGGAGCGCCAGCGCCTCCGAGGTGGTCGCCGGCGCGCTGCAGGACGCCGGGGTCAAAGTCATCGGGGAAAACTCGTACGGCAAGGCCAGCGTCCAGGTCGTCTACGAATTCCATGACGGCAGCGGGCTGCGCCTGACGATTGCGCGCTACCTCACCCGCGGCGGTCGTGACATTGATGGCGCGGGGCTTGCGCCGGACATCGTTGTTCCGATCGGTCTCGCCGTCGTCGGCGCCGCCGGCGACGCGCAACTGCAGCGCGCCGTGGCCGCACTATCGGAGCAGCTCAACCTGGCGGGAATGGCGACCGGGCGGTAAGGCTAACAGGGCACTGGAGGCGTCTCCCGCCCGCGGAAGTATCTTGTTCTTCTGGAGCGGGCGACGCCTCCCGTGCCCTGTTCCTTTAGGGTGCGTTTGGTTCCGGACCGGTTTTCCCCATGTACGCTTCAATGAACGCCACAATCTGCGCTTCGTCGAAGGCCTGAAGTTTCAGGAGGCGCCCCCAGGCGGCGAGGGCAATGGGAGCGTCGTTGGCCGGCCGCGGCGTGACGATCACCTTGCGGTAACGTCGCCCCAGCCCCTCGAGTTTGCCGGCCAGGTCGGAGTCTTTCGGATCCCGATAACTGACCCAAACCCCGCCGTGCTCGAGGTTGTGGAGCACCGTCTCATCCGCCAGCGGTTCGGTGTACACCCCCCAGGCCGCCGGGGCCGGCCATTGTGGCCCTGACGTCGGGGGGTTGCTGTTGTAGCGGCCCCGATAAGGTTGTCCCTGCACGAGGTGCGTTCCGGCTCCAGGAACTTCGGGGATGCGCTCACCGGGACCGGAGGGGCCGCGGATCCTCGAGACGACGAGCAACGCGACCACCAAGATCACCGCCAGGGCGCCACCTCCCCAGATCAGCGTGGTGCGGCGTTGCGCGCGGGTGGCAGCCCTCCGCTCGGCCTCCCGCCGCTGCTCACGGGCGGCGCGCCGGGCGGCCGCCTTTGTCGCGTCCTTCTTGGTCATGCGCGCCTCCCTGCTGTCATCGTCCTTGCCTCCACATTGAGGTTGGCGGTACGGTAACTAGGGTCCATGATTATTCGGTCCGCCGTCAAGCGAAGCGCCTACTTCGATTCGGTGACCCTCATGCTGGCGCAGCGCGAGGTGCGCGCCCAGCCCGGCGTGGAAGAGGCGGGGATGGTCCTGGCGACGGAGGCCAACCGTGCCCTGCTGCGCGAGGCCGGACTGCTCACCCCGGAGGCGGAGGCCGCCGGGCCGGACGATCTGGTGGTCAGCGTGCGGGCGGACTCCGAGGACGCGGCCGCTGCGGCGCTGGCCTTCGCCGAGCGTACCCTGACGCAGCGGCGCGAGGTCGCGGCGTCCGGCGGCGCGTATCGTCCCCGTACGATCTCGGCGGCGCGCCGGATCTTGCCGGGAGCGACCCTCGCGGCCATCTCCGTGCCAGGCCGGTACGCCGGTACCGTGGCGCGGGAAGCCCTGAGCGAGGGTTTGCACGTCTTCCTCTTCAGCGACAACGTTTCCCTGGAGACCGAGGTCGCCTTGAAAGCGATGGCCTCCGCGCGGGGGCTGCTGCTGATGGGGCCCGACTGCGGCACGGCGCACCTCGGCGGCGTCGGGCTGGGGTTTGCCAACCAGATCCGCCGAGGCCGCGTCGGCCTCGTCGCCGCGGCGGGGACCGGGCTGCAGGAAGTCGCCAGCCTAATCCACCGCGCCGGCGGCGGCGTCAGCCATGCCATCGGCACGGGAGGACGGGACATCTCCGAGGCCGTGGGAGGCGCGGCCATGCTGCGCGGCGTCGCCGCGCTGGCCGCTGATCCCGGCACCGCCGTCATCGTGCTGATCGCCAAGCCGCCCCATCCGGCCGTGGCCCGCCGGCTGTTGGGCGCCGCCCAGGCGGCCGGAAAACCGGTCGTGCTGGCGTTCGTGGGTGCGCGCGCCGCGTCAAGCGGGGCGGTGGTCGGCGCGGAGACACTGGAAGATGCCGCCGCGGCCGCCGTCCGTCTTGCCGGCGAAGGCGCCGTGGAGGCGGCGCCTTCGCAGACCCTGCCGGCGCAGGAGGCCGGCCGCCTGCTGCCGGGCCAGCAGTTCCTGCGCGGGCTCTTCAGCGGCGGGACGCTGTGCGCGGAAGCGCAGGCCCTCCTGCATCCGCCGCTCGGTCGCATCTTCTCCAATGCCCCGCTGCGCCACGAGGATCGGGTCGATGGCACCGCGGCCGCCAGAGGTCACACCGTGCTGGACCTCGGCGCCGATGAGTTCACGCAGGGACGCCTCCACCCCATGATCGACCCCAGCCTGCGCCTCCAGCGGCTGGCGCAGGAGGCCGCCGACCCCGACGTCGGAGTGCTCCTCCTCGACGTCGTCCTCGGCTTCGCGGCGGATCGCGATCCCGCCGGCACCCTTGCCCCCGTGGTGGCTGAGGCGCGGCAACGCGCGCTCGACCAAGGCCGATACCTCTGCGTCGTGGGATCGCTCTGCGGCACGGACGAGGATCCTCAGGATCTCCACGCGCAGGAGGCGGCGCTGCTGGAGGCGGGGATGGTCCTGGAAGGGTCGAACGCGCGCGCGGCGCGGCTGGCCGGACGCGTGTTGGTGGGGCGGGGCGCGCGACACGATGGGGAGGCCGACGATGCCGCGGCGCCGCTGCTGGAGGTTGATCCGGAGGCGATCACCCTGCCTGATCCGGGCGAGATCCCGCGTCTGCTTTCCACCCCTCCGCAGGTGATTAACGTGGGGTTGGAGCTCTTCGCCGAGAGCCTGGCGGCGCAATCGGTGCCGGTGATACAGCTCGATTGGCGGCCGCCGGCGGGCGGCAAGAAACACCTGCAGGATCTGCTGGAACGGCTGGAGGCGTAGATGGACCGCCCGCGGCGATTAGGGTTGATCGTCCCCAGTTCCAACGTGACGATGGAGACCGAGATCCCCTCGATGCTGCGGCGGCGGAGTGAGGTGGCGCCGGAGCGCTTCACCTTCCACGCTAGCCGGATGCGGATGCGCCGCGTGACGAAAGACGAATTGATCGAGATGGACGAGGACAGCGACCGCTGCACGGTGGAGCTCTCCGACGCGCGCCCCGACGCCTTCGCCTACGCCTGCCTGATCGCGATCATGGCGCAGGGGCCCGGCTATCATGTTGCCTCCGAGGAGCGGCTGGGTCAGGTGGCAGCGGCGCACGGCGCCGCGGCGCCTGTCGTCAGCAGCGCCGGCGCGCTCGTGCGGGCTCTCCAGGCGCTGGGGGCCAAGCGGGTCGTGCTGGTGGCGCCTTATCTGAAGCCGTTGACGCAGACGGTCATCGACTACCTGCAGGCATCAGACATCGCGGTGGCCGACGCGATCAGCCTGGAGGTGCCCGATAACCTGGAGGTGGCGAAGATCGACCCTCACAGCCTGATCGGCCGCGCGGAGGGCCTGGACCGGACGGAGGCCGATGCGCTGATCCTCTCGGCCTGCGTGCAGATGCCATCGCTGCCCGCCATCGCGGCGGCGGAGGAGCGCTTCGGTCTGCCCGTCCTCTCCGCGGCTACCGCGACCGTCTTCGACCTGCTGGGGCGCCTCGGTCTGGCGACCGTCGTGCCGCGGACGGGACGGCTGCTCAGCGGCTCGGTGGTGGCCGCGCCGCCGCGCTGAGCCGCCCGGCTACAGGAAAGGGTCCGCCCCTCCCCGAATCACTGGTGACGAGCGTGGTCGGCACTCAGAGCGTTACACCCGCTTTACAGAGGCGCTCCTCGTGCGGCTGCTCCGGCGCGGTTGCCGCGTGGCGGAGGGCCGCCATTTCATGTTGCCGAGGGGGTGAAGGGAGTGCGTAAGGCGATGAGCAGATGGGGTCTCACCGCGCGCGGCGCGGCGCTGCTGGCGCTGCTGCTGGCGGCGGCGATGATTCCCGCCGGACCATTGGTGGCGCAGCAGCCGCGGTCGGGTGGCACCCTGAACTACATCGTGGAGGCGGAGCCGCCGTCGTTTGACGCGCACCGCGAGACGACGTTCGCCATGCTCCACCCGATCCGCCCGCACTACAACCTGCTGGTGAAGTTCGATCTGCCCAATTACCCGAAAGTCGTCGGCGACCTGGCGGAGTCCTGGACGATCTCCAAGGACGGCAAGACCTACACCTTCAAGATCCGCCAGAACGTGAAGTGGCACGACGGGTCGACGCTAACCTCCCGCGATATCAAGGCCAGTTACGACAAGATTATCTTCCCGCCCGAGGGGATCATCAGCGCGCGCCAGCAGACCTACCACATGGTCACGAAGGTGGAGGCCCCAGACCCGCAGACCGTCGTTTTCACGCTGAAGTTCGCCTCCCCCGGCTTTCTCGAGAACCTGGCGTCGCCGTTCAACTGGATCTACAAGGCGGAGATCCTGGGCCGCGACATGCGCTTCTACGAGCGCAACGTCATGGGCACCGGGCCGTTCCGGTTCGTCGAGTACGTCCGCGGGTCGCACTGGGCGGGGCGCCGCAACCCGGACTACTTCGTCTCGGGTCGACCATACCTGGACGGCTACCGGGCCCTTTTTATCGGCAGCCCCGCGGCGCAGATCGCCGCCATCCGCAGCGGCCAGGCGCTGATGACTTTCCGCGGCGTCGCCCCGGCGCAGAGAGACGAGCTGGTGCAGGCCCTCGGCAACCGCATCGTCATCCAGGAAGGTCCCTGGCTGTGCAACAACATCGTCATCTTCAACGTGAAGCGCAAGCCTTTCGACGACGTGCGGGTCCGCCGCGCCCTTACGCTGGGAGTGGATCGCTGGGGCGGCAGCCGCGCGCTCTCCCAGATCGCCTTCGTCGGACCCGTAGGGGCGATCATGCGGCCGCGCTCGCCCTTCGCCCTGAAAGACGCCGACCTGACGAAGCTGGCCGGTTACAGCCGCAATATCACCGCTGCGCGCGAGGAGGCCCGCCGACTGCTCCGTGAGGCCAACGTGCCCGAGGGCTTTTCCTTCGCGCTGCAGAACCGCAACGTGCAGATGCCCTATGAGCCGGTCGGCATCTTCCTGGTGGACCAGTGGCGGCAGATCGGCTTGAACGTCCGGCATGTCCAATCCGAGACCGGGCCCTACTTGGCGAACTTCCGCGCAGGGAACTTCGATGCGGGCGTCGACTTCAGCTGCGACTTCGTGGACGACCCCGACGTCCAGCTGGCGAAGTTCGTCTCCGCGGACCTGAGCGCGGTGAACTACGGCGGGTACATCGACCGACAGCTGGACCTCTGGTACTTCCAGCAGGCCCGCACCCCTGACAAGGCAAAGCGGGCGGCCATCGTCGCGCAATTCGAGAAGCGCGTGCTCTCCGACCAGGTCTACGCGATATACGTGCTGTGGTGGGCGCGCATCGTGCCGCACTGGCGCCAGGTGCAAGGGTACAAGATCGGTCCCGCGCACCACCTGGATCCGGACCTGCAGGACATCTGGCTGTCGGAATAAGAGAGATCCTGATGACTGATGGACGGGGCGGCTCGCTCATGGGCCGCCCCGTTGGTGTCTGATGGTGTGATGAACTCGACGAACGAATCCCCCTCGGTCACAAATCGTCAGATGGCGCTTGTCGCGGTTGCACTTGCGCTGAGCGCCTCGCCTCTCATGGCGGTAGGGGCGTGGGGCCGCATCCTGCCAAGATGGGGCGTTGCCCTTTTACTCGTCCTGGGAATGATGGGTTGGCTGGCGGCTATGGTCTTCACGCGCCGGACTTTCCGCCGACACCAACTCCAAATGGACCCTCGAGTGAGGCGAATTTCGAGGACCATCACTGTGGCGGTTGTCATTGCGGCTCTTCTGTACGTCTTCTTCTGGCCGCTCGTATTCCCGAGATAAAGAGCCCATGACACGATACATCGCAACCCGTTTCCTGCTGATGATCCCCACGCTTCTCACCGTGGCGGTGCTGATCTTCCTGCTCGTGCGCGTGGTCCCCGGCGACATCGTGGAGCTGCGGCTGGTCTCGGGTGGCAGTTACGTCACGCGCGAGGTCGTCGAGGCCGAGCGCGCCCGCCTGGGGTTGAACAAGCCCCTTGGCGCGCAGTTCGTGGATTGGATGACGGGGCTGGTCCGTCTCGACTTCGGCACCTCGATGTGGTCGGGGGCGCCGGTGAGCCAGGAGATCGGGCTGCGGCTGCAGTTGAGCCTGGAACTCGCGCTGCTGGCCACGGTCATCGCCACGGTGCTGGCGATCCCCTTGGGCACGCTGGCGGCGGTGCGGCGCGGCACATGGGTGGATCAGGCGGTGCAGGTCTTCAGCGTGGCGGGTCTGGCGGTGCCCTCCTTCTGGCTGGGCATCCTGATGATTCTCCTCCTGCTCGGCACGTTCCACTGGCTGCCGCCGCTGACCTTCACTCCGCTGTGGGTCAACCCGGTGGCCAACCTTTCGCAGTTGATCTGGCCAGCCCTGGCTGTGGGCTATCGCTACTCCGCCGTGGCCAGCCGGATGACCCGCTCTGCCGTCCTGGAAGTGCTGCGGGAGGATTACGTCCGCACCGCCTGGTCCAAGGGACTGGCCGAACGCGTGATCCTTCGCAAACATGCGCTGCGCAATGCGCTGCTGCCGGTGACGACGGTGATCGGGCTGGAGTTCGCCTTCCTCATCGGCGGCCTGGTGGTGACAGAGCAGGTCTTCAACCTCAACGGCGTCGGCAAGTTGATCGTCGACGCAATCAGCCATCGCGACTACACCCTGATACAGGGGCTGATGATGCTGGTCGCCGCCGGCTACATCCTGGCCAACTTTGTCGTCGACCTGATCTACGGCTGGCTGGACCCGCGGATCTCCTATGGATAAAGTGGCGCTCCCCTTCATGGATAAGAGGGCGCTCCGCTTCAATGGCTGAGGCGGCCCTTCCGGCGCGGATCGGCCTGGCCGTCCGCCCCCATCCGATCCGCCGGTTCCTCCGCCGCTACCCGCTGGGGGCCGCCGGGGCCTCGCTGATCGTGCTGATGCTGCTCCTTGGAATCTTCTCCGCCCGCCTAGCTCCCTACGATCCGGTCGCGGCCGACTTCGGCGCACAGTTCAGGGCGCCGGGAGGGGCCCACTGGTTTGGCACCGACGCCTATGGCCGGGACGTGCTCAGCCACCTCCTCTACGGGGCGCGCACCGCGCTAGTGATCGGGTTCAGCTCCTCGATCCTGGGTGCGACCATCGGGGCGATCGTGGGGGTGATCAGCGCCTATTTCGCGGGCACGACCGACCTGCTGCTGCAGCGGTTGGTGGACATCCTGATTTCCTTTCCGATCATCATCCTGGCGATGGCGATCGTGGCCATCCTCGGATCGGGCACGGTCAACCTGATCCTGGCCATCGCGCTCTCCTTCATCCCCCGCGCCGAGCGCGTGGTGCGCAGCAGCGCGCTGGCCGTCCGCGAGACCGTTTACGTGGACGCGGCGCGCGCCATCGGCGCCGGACACTGGCGCATCATCTTCCGGCACATGGTGCCCAACGTGGTGGCGCCCTACCTGGTGATGCTGACGGCATTCCTCGGTCAGGCCATCCTGCTTGAGGCGTCGCTCTCCTTCTTGGGATTGGGCGTCTCCGAGCCCACACCGGCCTGGGGACTGATGCTGCGTGGAGCGGCGGTAGACTTCGTCCAGCGCGCGCCCTGGATGGCGATCTTCCCCGGGGTGGCGATCAGCCTGGCGGTACTCGCGTTCAACGTCTTTGGGGACGCATTGCGGGACGCCCTCGACCCGCGGCTGCGAACCTGATGGGTCAACGCGCGCCGAATCGAGCGAATCCTGCGGACGGGTGGCTGACAGTCACGCTTCCGCCGCCCAACATCTGGGCTTTCTGGTGGAGTTGCTCGAGGGCCCGTTCACTCACCTCACCGTAGACCTCGATCCTCGTTAGGGTGATGAGGTCCCTCAACTTTCGGAATTCTGCGCCGGCGACCCTCATATGGAACTCCATCGAGGCGGAGTCAGGATGTACAGCGATGACGGTCATCCGGGTGGCTCCCTCGTTGAGGTAGATCGCGTAGCTGAGGAGCTGGGGTTCGTTCGCTTTTACGAACTCGGCCAGGCGGCTCATGGCCGCCTCGAGCTCCTGTTCCTTTCCTTCATGGATCTTGGAACTGTCGATATAAACAATGAGCCCCGGCACGGCGCCTCTTTCGTTGCCTACCCCATGCCGCCCTGCTCCAGCAGAGGTGCTCTCTCGCGACCTACGCCGATCGGCTGCCGGGCTTGTCTAGGCGGACCCCACGACGGCAAAGCGGACAGACTGACGGCGGAAATGCCTCCGCGCGGATGGTCAGGACGGCCGAGAAGGGCACGTCCCACGCCTCGGACGCAGACGTACGGTCGACGAGCGCGCCGATGCCCACGACCACGCCGCCCGCGGCCTCCACGGCGCGGACGACCTCGCGCACCGATCCCCCCGTGGTGATCACGTCTTCCACCACCAGCACCCGTTCCCCCGGCCGCAAGGCGAAGGAGCGCCGCAGCGTCATCTGCCCGACCACCCGCTCCGTCCACAGCGATCGCGCCCACAGGGCGCGGGCCACCTCATAGGCTGGCACGATGGCGCCGATGGCCGGTCCCACGACTGCCTCCACATTGAGATGGCGGAAGCGTTCCGCCAGCTCCGCGCAGATTGCGGCCGTTTCCACGGGATCCTGAAGCAGAAGTGCCACCTGCAGATAATGGCGGCTGTGCAGCCCCGAACTCAGCAAGAAGTGTCCTTCCTGCAGGATCCGTTCCAGCCTGGCGTCCGTCGTGATCATTGCATTGCCGCGGTGGTCATCGCAGCGCGCATCTCCTCGAGGATGCGCTGCGCCGCGGCCACCGGGTCCGGCGCGCGGGTGATCGGACGTCCCACCACGAGGAAATCGCTGCCCGCGCGGACGGTCTCTGCCGGAGTGGCCGTGCGCGCATGATCGTCCGCGGAGACGCCGACAGGACGGACGCCGGGGCTCACGATCAAGAAGCCGGGCGCTGTGGTCGATCGCACCAGCCGTGCCTCGGAGGCGGCGGCGATCAGACCGTCGAGACGGAGGGAGGCCGCGGCTCGGGCCGCCGTGGTCACCAGCGTGTCCCACGTCCCGCCTGCGCGTGCAGCCGGAGGGTCGCTCGTCAGCCGGAAAACGCCGAGGAGCCATGGGGCCTCGCGCGCCTGTCGCCCCGCCTCGACCGCCGCCCGCGCCATCCCTTCGCCTCCGGCGAGGTGAAGCGTGAGCATCCCCACGCCCAGGCCGGCTGCGCTCGACACCGCTGCGGCGACCGTTGTGGGGATGTCGTGGAGCTTCAGGTCGAGGAAGACCCGCCCGCCGGCGCGGTGCACGCTCTCCACGGCGGCCAGTCCCGCCGCCGTAAACAACCCGAGGCCGACTTTGAACCACTGCACCGAGGGGCGGAGGAGGTCGATGAGCCGGCGCGCCTCCTCCAGCGATGGCAGGTCGAGGGCGACGATCAGTTGAGGATCAGCCCCCGCGGCGCGACCGTCAGGCAAGCCCCTGCACCCTCCCCACGATGTCGTTGACGTCGGCGATTCCCTGCGCGCTCAAGTAGCCGCTCAGGCCTGCCGTGATGCCCTCGGCCACGGCGGGGTTGGAGATGACCGCCGAGGCGATTGCCACAGCGCGCGCGCCGGCGAGGAGGAACTCCAGCGCGTCGGCGGCCGTCGCGACGCCTCCGGCGCCGATCACGGGAACCGCGACCGCCCGGGCGACCTCCCAGACCGCGCGCACGGCGACGGGGCGGATGGCGGGGCCGGAGAGGCCGCCCACCCCCCCGCCCAGCCGCGGGCGCCGGGTCTCGGGGGCGATGGCCAGGCCGGCGAGCGTGTTGATGCAGCAGAGCGCGTCCGCCCCCGCCTCGACGGCCGCCCGGGCGACGGTGGTGATGGAGGTGACGTTGGGTGTGAGTTTGACGAAGAGGGGTCGGGCGGTGGCCCCGCGCAGCGCACCGATCAGTTCCGCGGTGAGGGAGGGATCGGTGCCGAAGAGCATCCCCTCAGCCACGTTGGGGCAGGAGACGTTGACCTCGATCGCAGCAATGCCCTCTTCCTCTTCGAGCACCTGCGTCATCAGCCGGAAGTCTTCGATCGACTCCCCGGCGATGCTGACGACGATGGGGATGCCCAGCGTCCGCAGATAGGGCAGGTCGCGCGTGAGGAAGGCGGCCAGGCCCGGGTTGGCCAGGCCGACGGCGTTGAGCCATCCCCCGTCGACCTCGACGATCTGCGGGCGCGCATGCCCCGCGCGAGGCTCGGCGGTCAGCGACTTGCTGATGAATCCGCCGAAGGTAGTGAGATCGACGGTTCCGCGCACCTCCCGCCCGAAGCCCAGCGTCCCCGGGGCGGCCAGCACCGGGGTGGGGAAAGTCACGCCGGCGATCGTGATGGCCAGGCGCGGGGATGCGGGCGCGGCGACCTCCGCTGGTTCAGCGGGCTGGACTGCTCTCATGAGACCATCGCGAACTCCGGCGCGCCATAGCGAGCGGTGACGGGGAAGGGGATTACCGAGGCGACCTCCTCGGCGCCCCAGAGGTACTGGATCAACCGATCGAAGCCCAGACCGTAGCCCGCTCGCTGCACCGGCGCCGCGTCGAAGAGCGACAGATAGGTCTCGAAGACCTGCGGGTTCCCCCCGGCGTCCACGAGTTGCCGGTACATCCTGCCCGAGTACAGTTTGTCGCGCAGGATCGCGGGATCGTGCTCCCGCGCCGAAGAGCCAAACGTTTCGCCCGCCAGCGGCAGGAGGAGGTCGCAGCACTCCACCGTTGGGCGCCCGTTGTGCCGGGAATCCAGCATGTTGAAGAACTTGATCTCGCGGGGATAGCGGACGACTGAGACGATGCCGAAGCGCTCTGTCAGGGCGGCCTCATCGCCGGCGGTGAGATCGTCGCCCCACTGCCGCTCCAGCAGCCCGATCGCCTCCTCGTAGGAGATGACGCGGAAGGTGCTGAGGTCGCGGCGCAGGACCTCCGCGCGGCCCGCCGGCAGGGCGGGGTGCGCGATGGCCGCCTCGACGACCGCCCGCACCAGACGCTGCTCGTGCGCGATCAGGTCGTCCAGCGTCCAGTCGCGGGCCTCCGCCTCGATCAACTGGAACTCGCAGAGGTGCCGGGCATCGACGCGCGCCTCGGCGCGGAAGGAACGCCCCCGGGTGATCACGCGCGGCAGGCCCCAGCGGATGACGGCGACCTCCAAGTCGAGCTGGGCGGTCTGGCGCAGAAACTGCGTCCGGCCAAGAAAGTCCAGGCGAAAGACAGTGGGGACCTCTTCGCAGGCACCGGTCCCGAGGGTGATCTCAGGTGTCTCCAATTCGAGGAAACCCTCCGCCCGGGTGTGGGCGAAGACGGTGTCCATCATGGCCGCACGGAACTCGATCAGGTCCTTCATGCGCATCCCTCCCCGTGGGCTGGAGGGGGCTCGGATGGGCATTTAGGGCAACAAAAAACGCCGGGCGTGTTGCCCGGCGCGGCCATTGCCTGAGGATTATCTCCCATCCCGACTCCCGCCTCCGCGGTGTGGGGGGTGGGAACCCAGCCGCTTTTCTACCACGCAGGTGCGAGGGTCGTCAAGAGAAATCTACCAGGTCTGGACAACGTTCGGATTCTCGCCCACAAGATGTGCTGACGATGGGGATGACCCCGGACCGGTCGAACGACTGGAAAACGACCGCCGGGGTTCGCCTCCATCGACCGGTCTATCTTGTGCCTCTGGGTCGTTCTCGTCGGGGGTCGGGACCTGCTTCGTGTGGGGGCGACCGCGCTTGTTCTCTGGGTCGGGCAGGGCGTCGTTCACCTGGTGGCCACGCCTGTTGTCGCGCGGCTGTGGGGCTACACCTTCAGGCCGTTCATGGCCGACGACCTGAGATCCCGCATGCCGCGCCGGCTTTGCTCTTTGCCGTGATCTTGGTGATAGCGGGGATCGGCGCGGAAGGAGGTGTGCGGGTCGGTCGCTGGATCTCCCGGTTTGGTTCGGTTTAGGCCCGCTTCAGGCTGTCGGTGTATCTCGACGTCCATTTGAGTAGGAGCACCACAAGTCAGACACCGTTGCGGAGTCGGCGGACCACGTCGAGGATCCACGCGAAAAATGCGTCTGCACTAAATGGTACGATCGTGAATGGCAGACAGGTCAGGGGGTCTGCGACGGGAGCGCGCATGCGTTCGGTCCTTTATCAAGAACACGGCGAGCCCTCCCCGCCGGAGACGGTTCCCGCCCCGCGCCCACATTTCAGTTCAGCCTCTTCAGCGGGAGGATGCTCGGCGTCAGGCCCGTCCGCCAGGGACTTCATCCGCCAGTTCAGCCAGAGTTTTCCCAATGGGATGGATCGGAGCGGACGCATCAGTATCGACTTCGGCGTCTACGGGGTGCCGGAGACTTCATCATCGACCAGCGCGGGTTGATCGTCGGTCAGTGCGGTTCCGGAGGAGTGGATGGTCGAGCACATTCGTCGACTCCTGGGGAGGTAGCCAAAGATGCGAAACCGGGTGTTGGGAGTTTCCGTGGTGATGCTGCTGGCCCTCACGTCAGCGGCGAGGGGGCAAATGCCCAGTCCGATGGCGACGCCGGAGATGATGGGACCGCCCGGCCCCAGGGATGACATCAATCAGATGGCGCGGGTGTGCACCCCCATGATGGGGCAGATGATGGGCATGCCCGGCGGCATGATGAACATGGGGGGCGGGATGACGGGCGGCATGATGCCAATGGTCTGGTGGTGGGGCCTCCAGGCGCTGCTCTTCTGGGGAGTTCTGCTCGCGTTGGCTGTTCCCACGATCGTGCTGCTGCTCCGATCGGGGCGGGGCGCTTCAGAGGCACGCTCTGTGCTGCAGGTACGCCTAGCGAAAGGGGAAATCACGGCCGAGGAGTACGAACAGCGACGACGGCTGCTTTGATCAGCGAAAGAACTGCTACCGGGGGTCAGACGGGCTGGGCATCGCGGAGCGCTGCCCGCCCCGCGCGCACCGTCTGAAAGAAGGACGGATCCTCCTTCAGCGCCAAAAGCCGCGGGCGCGGAAGGCTGACCCGGACTTCTCCCACGATGCTCGAACCAGTTTGAATCGACGGTCCCCGGCTCATCACCACAACGCGGTCGGAGAGGAACACCGCCTCTTCGATGGAGTGGGTGACGAAGATGACGGTGAGGCCGCGGTCGGCGGTCAACCGCAGGAGCTCCAGGTTCATCCGATCGCGAGTGATCTCGTCCAGGGCACCGAACGGCTCGTCCAGCAGCAGCACCTGCGGATCGAGCGTGAGGGCGCGGGCGATGGCGGCGCGCTGCTGCATCCCTCCGGAGAGTTTGTCCGGGTAATAGCCGGCGAAACCGTCAAGCTCGACGGTGCGCAGCAGCGCGCGTGCGGTCTGGAGGTGATGCCGGCGGCGCGGCGGCCAGAACCACCAGCGTCGATCGCGCAGCCGCAGCGGGAGCAAGACGTTATCCTCGGTCGTCAGCCACTCGAAGAGGATCGGCTGTTGGAAGATCACGCCCGACAGCCCCGCCCGCACCGCCTCGCGCGGCGGCCGTCCGCACACCTCAATGCGGCCCTCGGAGGGGTCGCGCAAGCCCGCGAGCATGAAGAGCACTGTCGTCTTGCCGCAGCCCGACGGGCCGATGATGGACACGAACTCGCCCGGCCGCACCATCAGCGTAAACCCGGCCACGACGTCGAGGATCTGGTCGCCGAGCCGCCGCCCCAGCAGACCGGGCAGCCGTACGATCTCGTACGTCTTGGAGACCCGCTCCATCTTGATAATCGGCTCAGTCATGTCCGCGTGCCCGGGAGTGTGCGAGTGGGTGCGGTCGTAGTGACGATGGGGGTGGCGTCCGGCGGTCGTATCCTGTCCTTCGACCGCTCCGGATGCCACCCCCTCGTCACTAGGGCTTCACCCCACTAGGAAACTTGGTCGTGTACGCCGCCGTGATGTTAGCGTTCTTCAAGAGCCCCGCGCGCGAGAGGTCGTTGCCCAGCTGGGTCCAGGCCGCCGGATTCACCCATCCGAGCCCGTTGGCTCTGGTGCCTGCAGTGACCATGATGGACTGCAGAAAGTCCATGCCCGCGATCTCGTGGGCGGAATCCAGGTTCTTGTTGTACTTGAGCAGGATCGTCGCCGCCTCTTGCCGGTTGGCGAACGCGTACTGGAACCCCTTGTAGTGTCCGGTGACGAACTGCTGGATCACCTGCGGGTACTTCGCGATGATGTCCTCCGTGGTGAAGAGGACGTTCTCCGGCCAGCGCATCCCGAAGTCCTTCGCGTAGGAGTACACGTAGTACTTCTGCTTCACCTCGCGCTTGGCTACCAGCACCTCGTTGTAGCCCATTGCGTGGGCGAACTGATACTTCTTCTGTATCCAGGCGCCGATGGTGGCGGGGTCGCCGGACTGGTTGACGACCTTGATGCGGCTCGCCCAATCGGGACCGATCATGGCCTTGATCTGCTTGTCGTAGCCGATCCAGGTCGCGACGCTGCCCCGCACGTCACGCGGTGATTTCAAGGGAACCCAGGAGAGCAGGTGGATCGCCGAATCCTGGAAGTCGTGAGCGACCACGACGAGCGGCAGATTCTGTCGGGTCCTGGCCTCCAGGATGTTGTACGGGTAGTCCACGCCGAGGACGATCTCGCCGGCGCGCGCCTTGGCCATGACACGGTCGATCGGAGAGAGGCCGGGGCCGCCGCCGATCACCTGCACCTGCAGGTTGCCGAAGTAGCCTTTCTCCACGGCGACCGGGTCGCCCATGGACTCGTTGTGAATGAACCAGGCCTCGATGACCGAGACCTTGGCGCCCTGAGCGGCCACGGCCCCCGACGCCAGCAGCGTCAGGGCCACCCCCAGGACCAGCATGCGGAACGCGACGCGCATATGTCCCACCCCCCTGTTGTGTGAGTCGGTCTTTACGACCTCTCCCGTACCAGACTGACGTGCCACGGCAGTAGAACCCGCTCGGCCACCGTCACCAGGCCGAGCAAGACCCAGCCGATCAGCGTGCAGAACACCGCGGCCAGGAAGACCCGCACCGTGTTCCCGACGTAGCGCGAGTCCAGAATCATGTAGCCTAATCCCTCGAAGGCGCCGAAGAGTTCTCCGACGATCGCCCCGTTCACCGCCGCCATCACGCCGCCCTTGAGGCTGGTGAAGATGATCGGCAGCGCCGAGGGCAGTTTGAGCAGGAACATCCGCTGCAGCCAGGTGGCGTTGTAGACGTCCATCAGATGCTCGCGCATCGGGTCGACGGAGATGAACTCTTTGTGCGTGTGATAGAGGACGGCAAAGAAGGTGTACAGTCCCGCCACGATCACCTTGCTCCGGATCTCCAGCCCGAACCAGACGACGATCAGCGAGGCCAGCGCCACGAAAGGCGTGCTGTTGAGCGTGACGACGATCCGGTAGAGGAAGTCCTCCAGGAATCGAGGCAGCCAGAGGAAGAGCATCGCCGCCAGCAGCGCGAGCCCCGAGCCGAAGAGGAATCCAAACACGACCTCCTGGGTAGTCACCCCGGCGTAGTAGAGGACCAGGCCGTAATCTTCGCTGAGGGCGCGGACGATCTGAGACGGCGCCGGCAGCAGGTACGGCGCCGCGTAGGCGCGGGAGGCGATCTCCCAGGCGGCGAGGGCGAAGACCGCAAACGCCGTCCAGGACCCCAGGTCGGCGAAGACCCGGCGCGAGCGCTCTGGTGTGAGGACGCGCACGACCGGTGGCGTGCTGCGGACCTCTGCCATCAGATGAGGAAGCGGACCTCTTCATCCTGCCCCTGCCAGCGGACGGTGGAGCGCGCGGGCTGTGTCTCCGCGACGACGCGGCCGCGCGAGACGACGGCGCGGCGGGGGGCCAGGGTGCGCACGGCGTCCACGGCGGTGGGGGCGTCGAAGAGCACCAGGTCGGCCCGTTTTCCTTCCGCTAAGCCATAGTCCTCCGCCCCGAAGCAGGCGGCGGCGCGGGTTGTGACCAGGTCGAGCATCGACTCCAGTTCGTCCCGCCCGGACATGTGGCCGTAGTGCGCCATGACGAAACAGGCCTGCAGCGGGTCGCCCACGCCCAACGGATACCAGGGATCCATGATCGAGTCCTGACCGATGCAGACGTTGATGCCGTTGGCCAGCAATTCCTTGACGCGCGTGTAGCCGCGGCGGATCGGGTAGGCGTCGAAGCGTCCCTGCAGCACGGAATTGTCCAGAGGATTGGTGACGATGTGCACGCCGGCGTTGCGCATCCAGCGGATCAGCCGGTAAGCGTAGGCGTTGTTGTAGGAGTGCATCGCCGTGGTGTGGCTGGCGGTGACGCGCCCCTGCAGGCCCAGCCGCACCGTTTCCGCGCCCACCAGCTCGAGGAAGCGAGATTGATCGTCGTCGGTCTCATCGCAGTGCAAATCAGCCCGGCGCTCGAATTCGGCGGCCAGGCGCAGGGCGGTGCGCACGTCGCGCTCGCCGTAATCGCGCGTCCACTCATAGTGGGGGATGCCGCCGACGACGTCCACGCCCATCTCGACCGCGCGCGCCATCAGCCCTTCCCCGTCGGGGAACGAGTAGATGCCCTGCTGGGGAAAGGCCACGAGCTGCAGGGTGATGACGTCGGCCACCTCCTCCCGCACCTCCAGCAGCGCCCGGAGCGCCGTCAGAGAGGGGTCGCACACGTCCACGTGCGTGCGCACGTAGGTGACCCCGTGCGCCAGCAGCCACTTCAGCGCCGTCGTGGCCCTCCGCTTCACGTCCTCGTGCGTGAGGGATTTGACCCGCTCGCCCCAGATTTCAATTCCCTCAAAGAGTGAACCTGTGCGGTTGTGGCGTGGCTGCCCGACGGTGAGGACGGCGTCGAGGTGAATGTGGATCTCCACCAGCGCCGGCGTGACCAGATCTCCCGCGGCGTCGATCTCGCGGGCGCCGCGCTCGCCGAGCCGGGGAGTGATGGCAACGATGCGGTCGCCGCGAATGCCGATGTCCTGCGGGCCCTCCCGCCCCGAGAGGGTGGCGCTGCGGATAATCAGGTCCATGGGGATACCGCCGGGGGATCTTCGCGTTCGCAGGGACGCCGCCCTGCCGCGGCCAAGACACCCCGCAGCCATGCCCGCTTCTGACGGTCCCCTCGCCGACCTGCTCGTGATCGATCTCACGCGTGCCCTCGCCGGCCCATACTGCACGTTGATGCTCGGCGACATGGGCGCGCGGGTGATCAAGGTGGAAAACCCCGATGGCGGTGACGATACCCGGAGCTGGGGGCCGCCGTTTGTCCAGGGCGAATCCACCTACTTCCTCAGCGTCAACCGCAACAAGGAGAGCCTGACGCTTGACCTCAAGGACCCGCGGGGGCAGGAAATCCTGGAGCGGCTGCTGGCGCGGGCGGATGTACTGGTGGAGAACTTCCGGCCCGGCATCATGGATCGATTGGGCTTCGGGTACACGGGCGTCCACGCGCGCTACCCTCGGCTGGTCTACACGTCCATCTCTGGGTTTGGACAGGATGGCCCGCTGCGCGAGCGCGTGGCGTACGACCTCATCCTCCAGGGCATGGGCGGGCTGATGGGGATGACCGGCGAGGAGGGCGGTCCGCCGGTGAAGGTGGGCGTCGCCATCACCGACATCTGCGCCGGCATGTTCGCCGCATTCGGCATCCTCGCGGCGCTGCGCGTGCGCGACCGGACCGGCGCCGGGCAGTGGGTGGACGCGGCGATGCTGGATGGGCAGATCGCCTGGCTCACCTCGCAGGCGGGCGCGTTCTTCGCCACCGGCGAGAACCCCCGCCGGCTCGGCAGTGCCCATCCCTCCATCGTCCCCTACCAGGCGTTTCGCACGGCGGACGGGTACGTCAACGTCGCCGTGGGCAGCGAGGCGATCTGGGAGCGGTTCTGCCGGGCGCTGGACCGCGGCGATCTGGCGACGGATCCCCGCTTCCGCACTAATCCCGATCGAGTGGATCACCGCGAAGCGCTCGTGGAGATCCTGCAGACGATCTTCTCCGCGCAGCCCACGGCGCACTGGCGTGGTCGGCTCGATGAGGCGGGTGTGCCCAACGGCCCGATCTACCTCTTGAGCGACCTCTTCAATGATCCTCAGGTCAAGCAGCGAGGCATGGTGGTCGAGGTGGATCACCCCAAGGTCGGGCCACTACGCCAGACCGGGCTACCCGTCCGACTGCTGGAGACACCCGGGGCGATCCGCAAGCCCCCGCCCATGCTGGGGGAGCATACCGACGCGATTCTCAGGGAACTCGGCTACGACCGGGAGACGGTCAAGATGCTTCATGATCGTCAAGTCGTCTAAGGTCGCCGGCGTGTAAGACTAACTCCTCCATCCGATGGGATATGATGGAGGTGAGACACACATGGCCGCGGAGGCAATTGAAATCCGGATGGCGCGTCTGGAAGGCGCATACGAGCAGGTCGACAAACGCATGGGGTCGATCGAGGCGGCTGTCAGAGATCTGCGCACACAGATGCGGGGCGAGTTTGCCAGCCTGCGTGCCGAGATGCGTCAGCAGTTCTACTGGGTCATCGGTCTGATCGTCGTGACTATTCTGGTCCCAATCGGTTTGCGGTTTCTCAACCCCTGAGCGCCTCTCCTCCGGGCACCGAGACGGAAATCCTGATCATCGGTTGCCCCAGTTGTGGGCACAGTTTTCCCGAGTCGGTTCTGGCGGAAACCCTCCGCGTCTGCCCGAACTGCGGCGCGCACCTGCCCATTCCGGTCCGCGAACGCATCACGTCCCTGGTCGATCCCGACTCGTTCAAAGAGGTCGACCGGGGGCTCGTCTCCATTGACCCGCTGGTCTTCACGGATCAGCGCTCCTATCGCGAGCGCCTGCTGGAAGCGCGGAGCCGGACGGGGCTGCGGGAGGCAGTCGTCATCGGCGAAGGCCGCATCGACGGGAGGCGCGCAGTGCTGGTCGTCTTCGAGTTCGAGTTCATGGGCGGGACCATGGGCTCGGTCGTCGGCGAGAAGGTCGCCGACGCCTTCGACTTCGCCACCCGCCATCGGCTGCCGTTGGTCAGCGTCAGCGCCAGCGGGGGCGCGCGGATGCAAGAGGGCATGCTCTCCCTCATGCAGATGGCCAAGACCGCGGCCGCCTGCGCGCGGCATGACCAGGCCGGCCTGGCCCACATCTCGATCCTCAGCCATCCGACCTTCGGCGGCGTCGCGGCGTCCTTCGCGGCGCTGGGGGATGTGCTGATCGCCGAACCCGGCGCGCTGATCGGGTTCGTCGGGCCACGGGTGATCGCCTCGACGGTCGGCGAGGATCTCCCGGAAGACTCGCATCGCGCCGAGACGCTCTTTGCGAGCGGTCTCATCGATCTGTTGGTGGACCGTCCGCACCTGCGGGAGACCGTGGCCTACCTGGTGGCGCATCTCAGCCGCGGCGCGCCCCCGGCTATCGGCTCCGTCCCGGCCCCGCCATCGTGGGCCCGCAGCCCGCGTGGGCCGCGCCGCCGCCGCGCCACGACTCCGTCCGATCCATGGGGGCAGGTGCAGCTGGCGCGGCATCCGCAGCGTCCTACGACGCTCGACTACATTGAGCGGCTGATCGGCCGGTTCGTAGAACTGCACGGAGATCGGGAAGAAGGCGACGACGCGGCGATCGTCGGGGGGCTGGGTGAGGTGGCGGGCCTGACGGTGATGGTGATCGGCCAGGAGCGCGGCCGCTCGGCGGCAGAGCGGGAGCGCCGGCGGGCCGGGATGGCGCTGCCGCACGGCTACCGCAAGGCGCTGCGGCTGATGCGCCTGGCGGGCAAGTTCGCGCTGCCCGTGGTGACCTTCGTGGACACGCCGGGCGCCTATCCGGGGGTGGAGGCGGAGCGCCGGGGAATCTGGCAGGTGCTCGCCCGGAACCTCCGCGCGATGGCGGGGCTGTCCACGCCGATCGTCGCCGTCGTGATCGGGGAGGGCGGGAGCGGCGGCGCGCTCGCCCTGGGTGTGGCCGACCGGGTCCTCATGCTGGAACACGCCATCTACTCGGTGATCTCGCCGGAAGGCGCGGCGGCGATCCTCTTCCGAGACGCGCGGCGCGCCGAGGAGGTGGCGGGGGCCTTGAAGCTGACGGCCCGCGACCTGCACCGGCTGGAGATCATCGACGTCGTGGTCCCCGAGCCTCCCAGCGGGGCGCACACCGACCCGGAGGGGATGGCGGCGGTCCTTCTCTATCATCTCGTGGCGGCCCTCCGCCCGCTGCTGCGCCTTCCGGCGCGGAGACTGCTGCGCGCGCGGCAGCGCAAGTATCGCCATATCGGCCGCGTTGGCGCGTACTGGCGAGAGGTCGTGCGGACGGAGATGCAGGAGTTGCTCGAGGCGCTGGAATCGCGCCTGCTCCGCCGCGCCGGCGAGCATCCTGCTACGCCGGCTGCTCCCGCGCAGGAGGGAAGGAGTCGCCCCCCCACCTCCGAACAGCGATAGGCAATGTCTGAGTGGCTGACGGGCCTCTTTTGGGTCTTCATCGTCTTTTCGGTTCTCGTCCCGATGATCCGGCAGCGGGTCATCGAGATGGAGCGGGTCAGCGTACTACGCGCCCTTGAGCGGCGGCGCGGCACCCGCGTGATCACGATGATCCACCGCCAGGAAGCCCTGAGCCTGCTCGGCGTTCCAATCTTCCGGTACCTGACGATGGAGGACTCCGAGCAGGTCCTGCGAGCCATCCGGCTGACCCCGGACGACCGGCCGATCGACATCATCCTGCATACGCCGGGCGGCCTCGCCCTCGCCGCCACGCAGATCGCCTACGGCATCCGCAAGCACCCGGCGCCCGTGTCGGTGTTCGTGCCGCACTACGCCATGTCCGGCGGCACGCTGATCGCGCTGGCGGCCAACCAGCTGGTCATGGACGAGAACGCCGCGCTGGGACCGATCGACCCGCAGCTGATGCAGCAGAATGAAGGCCCCTACCCGGCGCCGTCGATCCTGGCCGTCGTGAAGCAGAAGGGCCCGGAGAAGGTTGATGACAAAACGCTGCTGCTGGCGGATATCGCCGACAAGTCGCTGCGTCAGGTGCGGGGGTTCCTGATGTGGCTGCTCGAGGAACCGTTGGGGAAGGAGCGGGCTGAAGGCGTGGCCGAAGCGCTCACCGACGGGCGCTGGACCCACGACTACCCGTTGACCACCGACGGCCTGCGTGATCTTGGGTTATCGGTGCGCACGGACATGCCGCCAGAGGTGTACCGCCTGATGGAACTCTACCCTCAGCCGGTGCGTCGGCAGCCCGCTGTGGAGTACCTGCCGCTGCCGGGCCCAACCCCGGCGCCCACCTCAGGGCGTCAGCCGGCGAAACGTTAGCGTCATAGCTCTCTCTTACCAGGATGTAGGGAGGTGAGGAAGCGGATTTGCCACTTTCAAAGCTCATCGATGAGGTCGTTCGGGAAATACACGCGCGACTAACCGCTCACTCCTACAAGAGAATGGGCCGCACGGTCTTTCGCGTAGAAGAGGATGTGCATACGCTAATTGAATTTCAGGCGAGTCAGTGGAACATACCTGAAGATGCACCGAAGGAATCTAGGGTGTCGGCGCCCGCGCCGGTTCGCCATCCTGCAAAGAGATGGTGCCTATTCGCGCGGGTGCCTATTCGCGCGGATTGAGCCGCGGGACGCCGGGTCCCAGGACATGCCAGTGCATGTGCGGCGTGACCCCCGGCGCGGCCGCATTCGCACGGACGTACAAACCGTTTTCGTTCAGGCCCAGAGCCGTCGCCACCTCCTGGACTGCGCGGACCATTGAACTGAGCAGGACGCCATCGAGGGCGGTGGGATCGAGGATCGAAGGGACGTGGGTCTTGGGGATGACCACGACATGGCTCTCGTCAGCCGGCTGGGGATGATGGAAGGCGAGCACTCGATCATCCTCCCAGACTTTTCGGATCTCCATCTTTCCTGAGAGGACATCCTCGCAATACCAGTCCCGCCGTGCCATCGGCCTAACCTTCCCCGCGAGGGCGCCAGCCGAAGAGGAAGCCGGCCAGCATGTCGGCGCCGGAGGTCTCGCCGGTCTGGAGAATTCGGTCGGCGGCAGCAATAAGCGCGTCATTCGCTCCGGGCAGGGCGCGGACGAGGTAGTGCCACGCATCCGAGGCATGGCCCTGTCGCGCGGCCCAGAGGTACGCGCGGCTGATCCGCCCGATGCGCGGGGCAGCGGTGCCCAGCATCAAAGCGGCGATAACGTTTGCGCCCAGCGGCCGGCCAGCGTCGGGCCAGAGACGTAAGGCCAGCATGACCCCCGCGAGCACGTCATCACCGGAGGGAGTCAGGCCGGGACCAAGCCCGGCCAGCCGCGTCACGGCACGGGTGATTCCGGCTGCATCGCCTCCAACGATGGCGCCGTGCAGTTGGGCCAGGGCCGCGCGTCCTTCAGCGAGGAAGGGAGATTCCGGCGGGGCTAATACCTCGAAAAGTGCTCGGGCGAGCCCCTCCTCCTGGGCGTGTGCACGCAGGTGCCCTTCGAGCGTGCGCATCCCGGTCTGCGCCGATCCCTCGAGTGAGGGTACGGTGGGGTCCCAGGGAGCGCCGGGGGCGAGATCGATCACAAGATCCCTGAGGCGCAGCGTGTGGTCCTCAATGACAACGGCATCGCCAAGCGCGAGCGCCGCGAAAGTTGGTGACCCCGCGACCGTGAGGGCGAACGCGCCGCGCCCCAGCGATTCGGCCAGCAGCGCGACGAGCTGTCCTTCTTCGGTTTCGATGTAGGCGCTTTGCTCGAAGGCGGCGAGGACGCGGCCGGTTGCCCCCGGCGTGGCGAAGAAGGGGCGGACCGGAGACGCGACGGCGAGCGCGGAGAAGGTCGGCGTTACCGCTCCCACGTGCCGGCGGCCGCGCGGACGGCTTCGATGATGCCCTGATAGCCGGTGCAGCGGCAGAGGTGGCCGCCCAGGGTCTCGAGGATCTCCTCGTCGCTGGGCTGGCGCACCTCCCTCAGGAGGGCCACCGCGCTCATCAGGAACCCCGGCGTGCAGAAGCCGCACTGCAGCCCGTGGTGGTCGCGGAACGCCGCCTGGAGAGGATGGAGGGCGTCACCGGAGGTGAGCCCTTCGACCGTTTCGATCTGCGCGCCGTCGGCCTGCACCGCGAACATGAGACAGGAACGCACCGGCTCCCCATTGAGCAGGATCGTGCAGGCGCCGCAGACCCCGTGCTCGCAACCCAAGTGGGTGCCTGTGAGGCCCAGGTTCTCCCGGATGAAGTCGGCGAGGGTCTTACGCACGTCCACGGTGCCCTCGGCGGGCTGACCGTTGACGGTCAGCCGCACCGGGAGAGTGCTCTGCGGGAGTCGTGCGCGGCGGCGGCGCGTCGGGCGCGGTGCCGGGGCAGGCGCGGTGGGGTCGTCCATCAGTGTCCCTTGCCGCGCGCGCCGCGGCGAGGCTGACCGCTCCGCTGCCAGGCCGCCTCCAGGGCTCGGCGGGCCATCACGGCGGCAACTTCCCGGCGGTATGCGGCGGAGGCATGGATGTCGTCGTCAGGGTCCAGTCGCTCCGCCGCGAGGCGAGCCGCCTCGGCAAACCCCTTGGTCGATCCAGGCGATCCCTGGAGCGATCGCTCGGCGTCGACGGCGCGCACCGGGCCCGGCCCCACCCCCACAAAGACCAGCCGGGCATCGGCGACCCCACCATCACTGCGCCGCAGCACGGCCGCCGCGCCGACGATGGCAAAATCGCCATGACGACGCGCGACCTCCAGAAAGGCTGCGCCGGCTGGAGGGGCGGGCAGGGTGAAGCGGACCTCCGTGAGGAGATCGGCGGGTCCCAGGGCGGTGGTGAGATATCCAGTGAAGAAATCGGAGGCGGCGACGGTGCGCTCGCCCTCCGGCCTGCGCACCACGACCTCGCCGTCGAGCGCGGCGGCGACCGCGGGCAATTCGGCGGAAGGGTCGGCGTGGGCGATGCTGCCTCCAATCGTCCCGCGGGTGCGGATCTGTGGGTGCCCGACGAAGCGGATCGCCTCCCAGAGCAGCGGCGCCCACCGTCTCGCCAGCGGGGAGCGCTCCACGGCGCGCTGCCGGGTCAGGGCGCCGACGTGCAATCGCTCCTCTTTGCGCCGGATGTAGGCGAGGGAGCGGATGCCGTTGATGTCCACGATCACCGCCGGCCGCGCCAGACGCATTGCCAGCAAGGGCACGAGGCTCTGTCCACCAGCGAGGATCTTGGCCTCATCACCATGCTCGGCCAACACCGCCACCGCTTCGTCCACCGAGCGGGGCGCGACGTAGCGGAACGGCGCGGGTTTCATCGGGCCGACGCCTTCACGCCGGCGCGGGCGTCGTGCGCGCCTGGCGGATGATCTCCCGCAGCCGCGCCGGGTTCAGCGGCATCTCGGTGATGCGGACCTCCTCGTCGCTGAAGGCGTCGTCGATCGCCGAGGCCACCAGCGCAGGGACGGGGATGACGCCCGCTTCGCCCGCCCCTTTGATGCCCAGCGGATTCAGGGGCGAGGGGGTCTCCACGTGGCCAATCTCGATGGCCGGCACTTCGGCGGCCGTGGGGAGGAGGTAATCCATGAAGGTCTGCGTGAGCAGCTGCCCCTGCTCGTCGTAGATCAGCTTTTCGTAGAAGGCGTTCCCGATGCCCTGCGCCACACCTCCGCGCACCTGCCCTTCCAGGATCATCGGGTTGATCACCGGACCGCAGTCATGGACGACGACGTACTTGAGAAAGCGCAGCCCTCCCGTCTCCGCCTCCACCTCCACGAGGGCGGCGTGGCATCCTCCGGCGTACGCGCCGCTGGGCGGGGCAAAGTAGCGCGTCGCCTCGAGGCCCGGTCCCTCCCACTCCGCGAGAATCACGCCGCGCAGCGGGTTGGCGGCGCGGGCGACATCGCCCAACGGCACGGCGCGGGCGGAAGCGCCGCGCACGAAGATCGTGCCCTCGGCCAGCTCCAGGTCGTCCTCACGCGCCTCCAGCAGCGTCGCCGCGACCGCCAGCGCCTTGGCCCGCACCGCCTGCGCGGCCAGATGGATCGCGTTGCCGGCCACCACCGCGGCGCGGCTGGCGAAGGTGCCGGTGCCCCAGCCGAAGGCGCCGCTGTCGCCCGTGGTCAGGATGACGTCGGAGGGGGCGACGCCGAGGGCGTCGGCGATGATCTGCGCGAAGGAGGTGTAATGCCCCTGTCCCTGCGTGCCGACGCTGGTGGCGGCGTAGACCTTCCCGGACGGCTCGACGGTGATACGGCAGCCCTCGTACGGTCCAATTCCTGTTCCTTCGACGTAAAACGCGACTCCAAGCCCCACGCATCTGCCATCCCGCCGGTAGCGCGCCTTGCGGGCGGGCCACCCCTCGTAGTTGATCCGCTCCAGGGTGCGGCGGAAGACTTCAGGATAATTCCCGCTGTCGTAGACGAGCCGTACGCCGTCCTGGTAAATCAACCCGCCGAGGTCGTAGGGGAACTCGTGTGGTTGGATGAAATTGCGGCGCCGCACCTCTGCGCGGTCGATGCCGAGCTCGCGGGCGACCCGGTCCATCAGCCGCTCCATCACGAAGACGCCGTGCGGCCGGCCGGCGCCGCGGTAGGGGCTGGTCTGGGTCTTGTTGGTGAAGACGGCCCTGTATTCGGCGTGGTAGTTGGGGATCTTGTACGGGCCCGGCAGCGTCGTCCCCGAGACGATGGGGATGATCAGCCCGTAGGCGCAGTAGGCTCCGGCGTCGTGCAGGTAGATCGTGCGCACGCCGAGGATGCGCCCGTCCCGGTCGACGGCGATCTCGGCGTCGTGGATCTGGCTGCGCTCCTGATTGGTGGCGACGAAGTGCTCCCGCCGATCCTCGATCCACTTCACCGGCCGGTTCAGCGTCATGGCCGCGAACGGGACGGCGATCTCTTCCGGGTAGCACATCATGATCTTGGGCCCGAAGCCGCCGCCGATGTCCGGCGCGATCACGCGCACCTGGCTCTGCGGCAGGCCGAAGAGCTGGCTGAGGTAGTTGCGGATGCGGATGGGCGCCTGCGTGGAATCCCAGACGGTCAGACTGCCGGCGCGGGCGTCCCACTCCGCTACCACCCCACGGGTCTCGATCGGCGAACTGGCGCCGCGGTCGATGACGAAGCGCTCGCTGAAGAGGTGCGGCGCGCGGGCGAACGCCGCTTCGACGTTGCCGACGCGCTGGACGTGGTGCGCCGCCACGTTGGTGTCCAGGTCTTCGTGCACCGTGGGGCTGCCCGGCCGCACCGCTTCTTCCAAATCGACCACCGCGGGCAGCGGCTCGACCTCGACCTCGAGGAGATCGAGCGCGTCCTCGGCGAGGTAGCGGCTCTCCGCCACCACCATCGCCACCGGTTCCCCGGCGTGGCGCACGAACTCCCCCGCCAGGGCCACCTGCGTCTTGTGGTGGATCAACGTGGGGTGGGGGATCAGCTTCGGCAGCGGGCCGCGGATCGCGTCGGGCAGGTCGGCGGCGACGAACACGGCCGCCACGCCGGGGAGCGCCTTCGCCGCCTCCGTGGTCACGCGGACGATGCGGGCATGCGCGTGCGGGCTGCGGTAGAAGGCGGCGTGCAGCATTCCCGGGCGCCGGACGTCGTCGGCGTACATGCCGCGGCCGGTGAGCAGGCGGGGATCTTCGTTGCGCGGGATGCGGGCGCCGAAAGAGCGCGTCGGCATGAGACTAAACGGATTCGTACCGCTTGCGTGGCTCTCCTCCGTGACAGCACGCCGCGTGTCACCGGGGCGCAGGATGTGACTGGCGCACGATGAAGTTGTTGTCCGGACCGCCGCCGGCAACGCAGTCCAAGCGGTCCTCCCTGGAGGGATCTAGCGTATGCGGCGTCAGTCGATCCTGCTCCTCGCTGGCGTGGTCTTGGTTGGCTTCTTGCTGCTTCCGTTCGTCGCCCTTGGCGATCATGAGGAACCCCCCACTCCACGACCGGGAGGGACACCACCGGGCGCGCCGGCAGTCGGCCTGTCTCTCTCGCCCTGTGCCTTGAAAATGTACGATTTCTACTTCCCGCCCAACGGGTCAGCGTCTGACCCGATTGACTGGCTGGCGGGATGGGACGAGACCCCGCTGCGACGTCTTGACCTGAGGTACTGGAACACCGGACAGATCGTGTCCCAAGCGGACTACAGCAAAGGCCTGGACTTCAGGAGCGTCACCTTTGCGATCACCCCTCAACTCGGCCTGAGGATCGACTACGATTTCGCGAGGCTGCCGGCCCAACTCCCGGGAGCGACCATCGGCGGGATCTTCGATCTGCCGAACGTGTCCAGCGGATTTCGCAACGCCTACACCGGCGACCTGGAGTGGGATCGGGGCATCCAGGTCCGCTGGGGCGGGCCCGGCCGGTGGGACGTGCTGGGAGGAGAGTACACGCGGGAGCGCCCCATCGCCGGCGCCACGGTTCAGGAGTCGGGCACTCGCGTCACCGTCACAGTCCCGGTGCGCGCCGTGCAGGAGCTGGGCCTGGCCACCCCGGGTGTGCTGGCGCTCTTCGGATCCTACGGTCCGGCGCCGGAGCGCGTGTACGACAAGATCCCGGAAGCGGGCGGGATCCAGCTCGGGCTCACCGGGCAGCTGAACTGGCGGGACGTCCTGAAGGTCGACGTCAACAACGACCGGAGGGACGATTACGGGTTCGGCAACGTCACGGGCGGAGACGCCATTCAGGGGATCACCTGGGACCGCAACCTCAACGGCCGCATAGACTTCCTTGCCGGAGAGGGACCGGTCCTCTTCAAGCTGGGGGCCGGCTATATGGACTTCGCCCGGCCGCAGCGCACCGAGCAGGGGCGCGCCGCCATCCTCCGGCTGGAGAGTCCGGCCCTGACGTATGGGGTTCGCCTGGAGGACCGGAACAGCGACGGCGATTTCACCGACGAAGGGGAGAACCAGGGGGCGTTTGTCCCCAAGTTCTCGGCCGTCTGGAAGTTCTGAGTCCGCACAGGGCCCGCGCGTGAAGCGCATCGTCCTGATCGCGACGGGCGGGACGATCTCTACACGCGACCCCGATGGGCGCGGCGCGCGCCCCATGCTCCGTCCGGCCGATCTCCTCCAGGACGTCCCGGGGCTCGACCAGGTGGCGGCAGTGGAACCGTTTGAGTTCGACTTCATCCCCGGCTCTTCGATGACGCCGGAGAAGATGGCCGCCCTGAGCCGGCGCGTGACCGAGACGCTGGGTCGGGCGGATGTGGACGGGATCGTCATCACCCACGGCACGGACACGCTCGAAGAGACCGCCTACCTGCTGCACCTCACTGTGGGCGGGGAGAAGCCGGTCGTGGTGACCGGGGCGATGCGCAATTCTTCCCAGGTGGGCTTCGACGGCTACCGGAATCTCTACGACGCCTTCCGCACCGCCGCGGCCGACGGCGCCAGAGGGCTGGGGCCGCTGGTGGCGCTCAACGAAGAGATCCACTCGGCGCGCTGGGTCACCAAGACCAACGGCCAGAAAGAGGACACCTTCCGCTCTCCCGCGGCGGGCCCGGTCGGCGTGGCGTACGGTGACCGGATCGCCTTCTTCATGCGCCCCGCACCCCGGCGCGCGCTGCAACCGCGCCTGGAGCGGGAAGTGGATCTGATCCGGTTGTGGGCGGGCTGTGATGACCGGTTCATCCGGGCCAGCCGGGCGGCCGGCGCTCGCGGGATGGTTCTGGAAGCCTTCGGCGGCGGGCGCGTCCCTCTGGGGCTGCTGCCCGCGATCGATGAGGCCATCGCCGGCGGCGTGACTGTCGCCGCCGCCACGCGCTGTCTCACCGGCGGCATGTGGGATATGTACGGCTACGAAGGCGCCTTCCGCGATCTCGCCCGGCGCGGCGTGCTCTTCGCGCAGGACCTCCCCGGGCACAAAGCGCGGCTCGCCCTCTCCGTCGCCCTGGGCAACGGCCTGCCACGGGAAGAGATTCAGGAACTTCTGGAGACCGGCTGAGGCCTGCGCTGCTGGTAGGCGAAGAAGACGTCGGCGAGTCCGGGAAGCCATCGCCCGAGAGCCAGGGGGATCCTGTACCATCCCGGGACCACGACCTCGCGGCGGGGGTGGTGCAGCAAGTGCACAATAGCCTCGCCCACCACGATGGGTTGGGCAATCCAGCGTGGGCGAAGGCGCTGCCGCACCATCGGGGTGTCGATCCACCCCGGTAGAACGGCGCTCACCGCAACGCCGTCTGCCGCCACCGCGCGGTGCAGCGCCTGGGTAAAGGCGATCACGGCAGCCTTCGTCACCCCGTAGATGGAGGCCGGCGCCATCACCCGTCCGGCCACCGAAGAGACGGCGATGATGTGGCCCTCACGCTGGGCCGCCATCGCCGGCAGGACCGCGCGGGCGCAGCGCACGACGCCGAGCAGGTTCACGGCGACGATCTCGCTGACCGCGTCGTCGGAGAGGCGCAGCACCGACCCTCCCCCGACGCCCGCGTTCGCCACGAGCACATCGATCCGTCCCCACGCCGCCATCGTCGCCGCGGCCATGTGTGCAATCGCCGCCGGGTCGCGCACGTCGGTCGGCACCACAAGAGCTTCGCCGCCGGCATCGCGTACGCGGGTGGCGACCTGCTCGAGCAGCTCGGGCCGCCGCGCGGCCAGGGTCACGCGCATCCGCTCGCGGCCCAACCGTTCCGCCACGGCGGCCCCGATCCCGCTAGAAGCCCCGGTGACGATGGCCACTCGCCCGGTGAGCTGTGCCCATCCCTTCACGGCGCCCTCACCACTCACCCCTCCGGGGCAACAGTAGCATGCGCCGGGCGGCAGGAATCGGCATCAGACCGGCCAAGCCAGAGGTGATGGTGCCATCCAGCTGGATGCTCGCGATATTAAGTGTTCTGACCCTGACCGTGGGACTCTCCGCCCGCTCCGGGGCCACGGCTCCGGCGGCGACGCCCTCTCCGGCCCCCGGGGAATGCCGGCAGGCGGCCGGTCCCGAGGAGCGGCCGAGTACCATCACGGACGACGTGGCGAACTGCGTCTACACGCGACTGAGCGGCAGCCGCGTGCGCGTGAGGGCGGCCTACACCTATGCCTCGCCGCTGGGCAGGCAGAACATCTTCCTGGGCGTGGACGTCCTGGCGGGTGGCAACCGCCTGAAGTGGTTCGGCTACCGGCCCGTGCCGATCGGCGCCAGCGCGGGGGCGGCGGAGATCGAGATCGTCTTTGGCCTGAACAGCCCGCCCAGCCGGGCGCTGACGACCGACCAGGTCGAGCTCTTCATGTACGTGGGCGGGGGACAGATCTTCTTCCGCAAACTCTTCAACCTCAAGCTGGAGTGGCAGCTCTAGCGGAATGGGAGGCACTCCGTGTCGCGAATCTCGGTGGGCATCGTCGCTGCGCTTGGACTGATCGGATTGATCGTTGTGATCAGCGCCGCCGTGCAGATCGCGCTCGCCCAACGAAGCGCCCCGGCGCCGGCCGCACTCGCCCCGGCGCCGTTGCCCGCCGGTCAGAACGCCGCCCCCGCCGCCGTGGCTCTCGTGCCCAATACCCTGCTCCTGGGCGAGATGGTCCGCTCGGTGATGCCCGCTGTGGTCAGCATCGTCCTGCTCATCCCGTCATCCATCGTGACCCTGTCCCGGAACCGGACACCCGAGCATCAGCGGTGGGCCACTGCGGCCATCAGCAGTATCCTCACTTACTGGTTGAGCTAGAAAGGGAGGATGAGATGAAGGTCCAGGAAGAACTCTCGCTCAAGGCGCTCGTGCTGGACCACCTGAAGTTCACCTTTGAGAAGGAATCCTGGCAGCCGCCGCTGGCCAAGGCGGTGGAGGGCCTCACCGCCGCGCAGGCCGCCTGGAAGCCCGCACCGGAACGCCACTCCATCTGGCAGATCGTCCGCCACGTCACGCACTGGAAGCGCAGCGTCCTCGAGGCGCTGGAGGGGCGGCCGCGCTCCTACGAGGAGTTGGAGGAGACGGACTGGCCGGAGGCCGCGGGCGATGAGGCCGCCTGGCAGGCCGACCTCCGCACCCTGCACGACGTGACCGGGCAGATCAAGGCGCGCGCCGAGGCGATGGACGACGCGGCGCTGGCGGAGCGGCGCGTTTGGTACGAAGGCAAGACCGAGTGGGCGCAGGCGGCGGGCATCCGGCTGGTGCGCATGGCTACCCACGACATCTACCATTCTGGACAGATCCGCTATTTGCGCGCGCTGCAGGGAGGGTGAGCGTTGGGTGACGCGCAGTGAAAGTTGAAGGGGAGCACACCATCTCGGCGCCGCGGGAGCGCGTCTGGGACCTCCTCAACGACCCGGCGGTGCTGCAGCGCGCCACCCCCGGCTGCAAGGAACTGCACCCCCTGGGTGACGACACCTACCGCGCCGTGCTCGAGCTGGCGGTGGGTCCCGTCAAGGGCACCTTTGAAAGCAAGATCCAGATCGCCGAGAAGAGCCCGCCGGAACGCCTTGCCATTGTGGTGGAAGGCAACGGGCGTCCCGGCACGGTCCGCGCCAGAGGGGACCTGCGGTTGGAGGCGCGCGGGCAGAGCACCGTCGTGCACTACACGGGTGACGCCCAGGTCACCGGCGTCCTGATGTCGGTGGGCCACCGCCTCTTCGGCGGGGTGGCGAAGCAGCTGGCCGGGCAATTCTTCAGCTCGCTGGCCCGCGAACTGGAGCGCGCCGGAGGGGCCAGCCCATCCGCCCAGACGTGAGCACGACCATGCCGGCCGCCATTCCCATCAGCGTCACGGTCAACGGCGTGACCCACCGCCATGAGGTCGAGCCGCGGACGCTGCTGGTCTACTACCTGCGGGAGGTCCTCGGGCTCACCGGCGCCCACATCGGCTGCGACACCACCTCGTGCGGCACCTGCACGGTGCACCTGAACGGGCTGGCCGTAAAGTCGTGCACGCTGCTCGCCGCGCAGGCCGACGGCGCCAAGATCACCACCGTCGAAGGGCTGGCCCGCGACGGCCGCCTCCATCCCATCCAGCAGAGTTTCTGGGATGAACACGGGCTGCAGTGCGGCTTCTGCACGCCCGGGATGCTGCTGGCAGCGCTGCAGGTGATCGAGCGGCACCCCGATCCCACCGACCAGCAGATCCGCCACGGCCTCGAGGGCAACCTCTGCCGCTGCACCGGCTATCAGCAGATCGTCGCCGCCGTGCGGGTCGCCGCACGGGCCATGGCCGCACCGCCGCCCCCGCGCTGAGCACAGCGCCGGAGCCGTTTCTTCATCTGATACAATGACGAGAGGGATGGCCGGGCCATCCCTTACGCGTTTCGCCCTGAAGGAGCCGGTGCGTGCACCCAGAGATCACGCGGATCCAATCCATGCTCGGCGGCGAGGGCTATGTGGCCGACCGGGAGATCGCCACGGCCGTCTACCTGTCCATGTCCCTGCGCAAGCCGCTGCTGATCGAGGGCGCCGCCGGCGTGGGCAAGACCGAGGTGGCCAAGGTCATGGCCTCCGCCCTCAACACCGAGCTGATCCGGCTGCAGTGCTACGAGGGGCTGGACGCGACCACCGCGCTCTATGAGTGGAACTACCAGAAGCAGCTGCTGCACATCCGGCTGACTGAGGCCAGCGAGCGCACCGTCGAGCAGCGCGAGCACGAGATCTTCGGGGAGCCGTTCCTGCTGAAGCGGCCGCTGCTCGAGGCGATCACCCGCGAGCGCGCGCCGGTGCTGCTGCTCGACGAGATCGACCAGGTCGACCTGGAGTTCGAGGCCTTCCTGCTGGAGGTCCTTTCCGACTTCCAGGTCTCCATTCCGGAGATCGGGACGATCCGCGCCACGGCGATCCCCCACGTGGTCCTCACCTCCAACCGCACGCGGGAGCTCGGCGACGCCCTGCGCCGGCGCTGCCTCTACCTCTGGATCGATTACCCGACCTTCGAGAAAGAGCTGCAGATCGTCACCGCCAAAGTCCCCGGCGTCAGCGCGGAGCTGGCCGCCCAGGTCGCTGGGTTCATGCAGCTGGTGCGCCAGGCCAAGCTGGAGAAGACGCCCGGCATCGCTGAGGCGATCGATTGGGGCGCCGCGCTGATGGCGCTGCATCGCGACCACCTCGACCGCGCCACGGTCGAAGAGACCCTCGGCGTCCTCTTCAAGAGTCAGGAGGACGCCCGCACCGTGCGGACGCAGTGGCTGGAGCTCTGGCTGCGCGGGCTGGAGCGGTTGCGCGCCGAACCCCGTCCCTGGACGCAGGCGACCCTCGAGCGGGTGGCCGCCGACGGCGCTCTGCGCCGATGAGTCCCCTCACCCGGTCCGGCGACCTAGCCGCCAACGTCGTCGGCTTCAGCCGCCTGCTGCGCCGGCGCGGCATCCCCGCCGGTCCCCGGGAGAGCGCCGACGCGCTGCGCGCTCTGGCCGCCGTGGACCTGCTGGACCGCCGTGAGACCTTCCTGACGCTGCGCGCGGTGCTGGTCGATTCCCGCGAGCACTTCGACCGGTTCGCCCAGGCCTTCGACGAGTTCTGGGGGGCGCCCGAGGAGGACGCCACATTTGGCTCCAACGAGCCTGCGCAGCGCGGGGATGCTGGCCCGAACGGCGAGGATACAGAGGGCCCCCTGCGGCAGCGCGCGATCGTGGAAGAGCCCACGGTCGATCAGCCGGAGGCATCCGAGGGGGGACCCGAGGGCACGGATGATCTCCCCGCGTACAGTCCGGCGGACGTCCTCACGCGCAAGGACTTCTCGGCGCTGTCAGCGCAGGACCTCGAGGACATGGCCGCGCTGGTGGCGCAGATCGCCCGCCGGGTGGCCACGCGGATGAGCCGGCGGATGCGCGCCGCCCGCCGGGCGCACGCGATGGACATGCGGCGCACCGTGCGCCACAGCCTGCGACGGGGCGGTGAGATCATGGAACTGCTGCGCCGGCGCCGCCGCATCCAGAAGAGCCAGGTCGTCCTGCTCTGCGACGTCAGCGGCTCGATGGACCTCTACAGCCGCTTCCTCGTCCAGTTCGTTTACGCGCTGCAGCACGCCGTCAGCCGCATCGAGACGTTTGTCTTCAGCACCTCCCTGACCCGCGTCACCGACGCCCTCTCCGAGGTCGAGCTGCGCCGCGCGCTGGACCAGGTCGCGCGCACCGTGCCGAACTGGTCCGGGGGCACGAAGATCGGCGCCAGTCTGCGCCAGTTCCTCGACGGGTACGGGCGGGCCCTGCTGCGGGAGCGCACCGTCGTGATCATCATCAGCGACGGCTGGGACACCGGGGAGGTGGAGGTCCTCGCCGCGGCGATGCGCGAATTGAATCGCCGGAGCGCCCGCGTGGTCTGGCTCAACCCATTGCTGGGCGGCGCCGGTTACGAGCCGCTCTGTCAGGGCATGCGCGTTGCCCTGCCGCACGTGGACGTCTTCGCGCCGGCGCACAACCTGGAGAGCCTCCGCCGCCTGGAGCGCCACCTGGCGTTGGCGCGGTAACGGAGAGAGATGAAGGAGCTGCGCGACATCCTCGATGCCGTGGACGCCGGGACAGCCCGCGGCGAGCAGATGGCCCTGGCCACGATCATCAGCGTGCGAGGGTCCACCTACCGGCGGGAGGGCGCCCGCCTGCTCGTCGCCCGCAGCGGGGCGATGGTCGGTAACATCAGCGGCGGCTGCCTCGAGGGCGACATCGCGGTGGTGGCCGACCAGGTGATGACGGACGGCACGCCGCGCCTGGCCACCTATGATCTCAGCGCCGACGATGACGTCGTCTGGGGGCTGGGCCTTGGCTGCAACGGCGCCGTCGACGTCTTTGTCGAGCCGGTCGAGGCGGCGTCGGACTTCCTGCGCATGCTGCGCCATACGATGGATGAAGACGCCACCGCGGCCGTCGCCCTTGTCGTCGCAGGAACCGCCGGGGTGCCCACAGGCTCACGCCTGGTCAGGCACGGGGACGGACGCACCGAGGGCGAGCTGCGCGATCACGACGCCGGGGACCGGCTCACGCGGGCCCTGGATGCCGCTCTTGGCGAGGGGGTCAGCGTACGCCGCAGCCTTCCCGCTGGGGACGGTACGCTCGACATCTTCATCGAGCTCCTTCGCCCGCCGATCCGCCTGGTGGTGTGCGGGGCGGGCCACGACGCCATCCCCGTCGTCGCGCAGGCCACCGCGCTGGGATGGCGCGTCGTGGTGGCGGACAAGCGCGACGCGTTCCTGACCGAGGATCGCTTCCCCGGCGCGACGTTCCTCAAGAGCGCGTTCGCCGAGGCGGGGAAGCAGATCCCCGTGGACGGGCGGACGGCGGTGTTGGTGATGACGCACAACTACCTCAACGACCGGGATGTCCTGCGCGGACTGCTCACCAGATCAGCGCCGCTTCCCTTCTACCTGGGCATGCTGGGGCCGCGCCTGCGCACGGAGAAGATCCTCAAGGAGCTGGCCACGGACGGCGTCACGCTCTCTGCTGAGGTGGAAGTGCGCCTTTACGGACCCGTGGGGCTCGACCTGGGCAGCGAGGGTCCGCAGGAGATCGCGCTGGCGGCGCTCGCAGAAATCCTGGCCGTCGACCGGGCGCGTCCCGCCGGGTTCCTGCGGGATCGTCCTGGTTCTATCCATGCCCCCGTTTCGCCGTAGCGCCGAAGAGCGGCGACCTCCCTCAGACGAGGAACCCTTTGTCTCAGCCCTGATCCTTGCCGCCGGGCCCAGCCGGCGCATGGGGACCCCAAAGCTCGCCCTGCTGTTCGAGGGCGTGCCCATGCTCCGGCGGGTGGCAGAGGCGGCGGGGGGCTCGCGCTGCCGGGAAACGGTTGTCGTCCTGGGCGCAGACCACGACACCTACCGGCCGCTGCTGGCGGACCTGCCCGTGGCCATCGTCGAGAACCCGGAGTTCTCCCACGGCATGTCGACCTCGATCCGCGCGGGGGTAGCGGGGCTCTCCCCAGAGAGCCAGGCGGTGGTGATCCTCCTGGCAGACCAGCCTCGCATCACCTCCTACATCATCGATCGGTTGATCGAGACGTATATACAGGAGGGGAAACGGGTGGTCGCATCCGCCTACCAGGGAGTCGTCGGGGTGCCGGTGCTCTTCGATGGCGCCCTCTACCTGGAACTGCTAACCTTGGAGGGGGATAGCGGGGCGCGAGCGGTGATCGAGACATACCCGCAGCACGGCGTCGCCGTGCCGCTGGATGAAGGCGCCTGGGAAGACGTCGACGTTCCCAACGATCTCGCGGGCGAAGGGGAACCTCGCGGATGACTCTCGCGTCGGTCGCAGGCGGCGGCCGCCTTATCTAGGCGGCGTGGATCGTGATCCGGTGCTGGGCGTTGTTGACGTATCCTTTGAAGTTCCAGACTCCAGTTGGATCCTCAGGCTGCCTCTGGCCTGCCTCGTCCCAGGCTCTGACGGCGATGTTGTGTCTTCCCGGGTCGATCTCTAGTCGAAGCTCCCAGAGGCGCCACGTCCAGGGCGATCCGCCAGGCAACACCCCTGCGGCTTTCCAGGTGCCGCCGTCCAAAGACACCTCCACTCCCGCCACCTCTCGCCCGCTCGCGATCGCATAGCCGCGGACGGTCAGGACCCCGGCGGGAACCCGCTCCCTTTCTTCAGGCTGGAGGATGGCGGCATTGACCGGAAACTCCCCGAGGGCGATTCCCGTGTCCCAGTCTACGGTCTCGGCTGAGATCTCTGGCGGGAACATCCTGTACGCGCGGCGCTGGTAGTAGTTGCCCGAGGGGTCGGCCTGCACGGTGATGCGGTCGAGCCATTTGACGCTGCGCGCGCCGATGTATCCCGGCACGAGCACACGCAGCGGGAACCCGTGCAGGGGAGGCAGGGCCTTGCCGTTCATCTCGTAGGCGAGCAGGACTTCCGGGGAGAGCGCCTTGTCGAGCGGGATCGACCCTCCGAATCCACGATCGATGCCTCCCGCGCGCCCTTCATCGAGCCCCACGAAGGCTACGTGCCGGGCGCGCTCGTCGACCCCGGCCGCACGCAGCACCTCCCGTAGCGGGACGCCGCGCCACACCGCATTTCCGACCGCCTCGACATCCCACTCCAGTTCTCCCGGGATCGGTTTGATTGCCGTCAGTTCGCGCCGCCGGTTGCCGGCGCATTGTAGGGTGGCCTCCAGTCTCACCTCTGAGAAATGCGCGCGCAGGTCATCCAGCGAGAGACTGAGCGGGGTGCTGACGAGCCCATCGACGGAGAGGCGGTACCGGGCCGAATCTACCTCGGGCACCGCTCCGTGGTTGCGGACAAAGAACAATTCGGTGGGTGTGATGACGCTGCGTCCGAGGAGGTCCGGGGGCGGTCCCCCGTTGTAGGGGGAGGTCTGTCGGACGAGCAGGGCGGGATGCTTGCCTGGGTGGGCCATGTGCGTACCTGACCGCTAGGGCCGGACGACGAGCAGGGCGTTGCTCACCGGTCGTTCACCCCCCTCGTCCGATGGGAGGTTCACGACGGTGCCGCGCACGACCAGCGTGGTCGAGCCGCCGCCGTCCAGGTTTACGGCGTCGGTCGCGCCGAGGGCGCGCAGGAAGGTGGCCAGTTCAGGCAGCGTCATGCCCAGACTGTGATAGGGCTGCCGTCCATCCACCACGACGAGCAGCACACGGCCGTCGGCGACCCGGGCCACGGCGGTGCGGGGGTGGCGGCGGTTCGTGAACCCCGCGGTAAAGCCCTCGCCGCCCACGTAGCGCCCGTCGGCGAGGATGCGCGGGCCGCCGCCGATGACGTGGATCGCCTGTTCCCAGCGGGGATCGCCCGACGCCGACACCAAGCGCAGCCGCAGCGCGACGCGCTCACCGGGGCGCAGCTGGTCCCGGACCCACCCGCCGGCGCGCCCGTGACCGGAGAGGACGTAGCCGTCGAGCGGGATGGGCGCGTTGCCCCGCCCGTCCAGGACCTGCTGGACCACGTCGCCGATCACGACCGCCTCGGCGCCGTGCGCGTTCGTGCGTGTCGAGGCGCCGTAGGCCCGGCGGTAGACGACGAGTTCGTCGCTCCGCCGCTCGCGGTTGACGCCGCCGACCGACGCGGTGGCGAGCTCGGTCGCGGCCTCGCCGGCGAAGGTCAGCGCGTCGAAGAGCAGCCCCCCGTCGGGCAGGATGCCGACGCACGAGCGGCCGGCGGGGAACGGTTCACTCAGGAGAACGCCGTCGATCATCAGGCAGCCCAGGGGATCACCCACGGACGAGAAGTAGGTCCCGTTGATCGCCGCCAGCGCTGACTCGCGCCGGGCGATGGCGGTGGTGCGATCGCGGGCCAGTCCCTCGAGGCGCGCCGGCGCCGGACGCAGGCGGGCGCCCGCGGCCGGACCGTCGAGCAGGAGGACGGCGGTCCAGACGGGGCCGGGGAGGGCATCGAAGTCGCGGAGGGTGAGGATGACGAAGGTGGGGAACCCTTCGCCGGCGAGTTGTCCGGCCACCCTCTCCGCCTCGGCCTGGCTGGAGAAGTTGCCGACGCGGACCTTGTAGAAGATGTCGACCGCTTCGACGATGGCGGAGAGACCGCGCTTGCGCATCTCGTCCGCCAGGCTCGCCGCCCGCTCGGGCTCGGTGAACGCGCCCACCTGGACCCGCCAGACCGGAAGCGTGCGCAGCGCCCCGCGTTTGTCCAGCAGCAGGGTAATGCCCTCGCCCAGGGGGAAGGTGGCGCGCAGGGTGGCCGGCTGGTCCAGCGTCTGCAGGTACGACCAGATGAGGCTGGCCGCCTCGCCGCGCGTCATCGGCTCGCGCGGTCGCAGCCGGCTCGACGCCGGCTCACGCAGCAGCGGTGGGGTGGAGAGCGCGGCCACGCCGACCGCGCCGCGCAGGGGGAGGGGCAGGCCGTTGAGGTCGCCGTAGGGGAGCGCAATCCCCGACATGTAGGCGCTCTCGAACGTATGCCCCAGCGCGCGCACCGTGTAGTAGATGGCGTCGGCGCGGGTGATCGGATCGCCGGGGCGGAACTCCGCCGTCGTGGGGACGATGCCGTACAGGTGCGCCGTTTCCAGTTGCGGCAGCAGCGGATGGGTCGGCGGGACGTCGGAAAATGTCGACAACTCTGCGCGGATCAACGGCAAGCCCTTCACCGCGACGAGCCAGGCGATGAAGCGCGCGCGGCTCACGCTCTCGTGCGGACGAAAGGTGCCGTCGGGAAACGTCTCCACGATGCGTCGGGCGACGAGATCGCGGATCCGACCCTCCGCCCAATGCCCGTCGACGTCCGGCGGCGCCGCCTGCGCGAGCGCCAGGGCGGGCATGAGGAGGATGAGTAGGGGAACGAGGTGACGTCGGCGCACGGTCATCTGTTCGTCGATCGGACGTGTGAAGGTCGCTCGTGCTCTTTACAAAGATTCTACGTCTGGTGGGTGTCGGGGAGAAGGATTTTCACATGTGGTAGCGAACTCCAGTACGACGGCATAGTCCGTCCATCTTGAAAGGAAAAGGAGGGTGGGACGGTGGCCAAGAAGAAGGCAGCGAAGAAGAAGGGCAAGAGGTAGAGTTCTCTACCTTGCCCCTAAAAGGAGAAGGCGGCCCTTGAGGCCGCCTTTTTCTTTGGGGGCTCCATCTCTCGCCTTGCCGGACATGCCGTCACCTGGAGTAGCGCTGCCCACGCCAGATTGATCCCCCAATCATCATCAGGGCACCTGCCGCCATGCCATAGCCCAGCACATCGTACGGGGGGGCCGGGCGGTAGGCAACCACGTAGAGGATTTCTTCCCAGGGCAACTAGAACGCGTCGAGTCCGGTGATGTCCCGGCCGAGGATGAGCGTGTGTATGTCGTGGGTGCCTTCGTAGGTATCGACCGACTCCAGGTTGTTGGCGTGTCGGATCGCGTGGTACTCGAGGGTGATGCCGTAGGCGCCCAGGATCGAGCGAGCGGCCCGGGCGATGGTGAGGGCGGTGCGTACGTTGTTGCGCTTGGCCAGCGAGACCTGCGTGTAGCGCACGCGGCCTGCGTCTTTGAGCTGCCCGAGCCGGTAGGCGAGGAGCTGCGCCTTCACCAGTTCCTGCAGCATGTCCACCAGCCGCTCCTGGATCAGCTGGGTCTGCGCGATCGGTTTGCCGAAGGCGATGCGCTGCTGCGCGTACGCCAGCGCTTCCTCCAGGCAGGCGGCGGCAGCCCCGACGGCGCCCCAGGCGATGCCGTAGCGGGCCTGCGTCAGGCACATCAGGGGAGCGCGCAGTCCCACCGCCTCGGGGAGGAGCGCGTCCTCGCCGACCCGGACACCCTCGAGGACGAGCTCTGAGGTATCGGAGGCCCGCAGCGACGACTTCGTCTTGATCTCGTGCGCCGAGAACCCCGGTCTGTCCGTCTCGACGGCAAAGCCGCGGATCTCGCCGTCGTCGTCCTTTGCCCAGATCACCGCCAGTTGCGCGAGGGAGCCGTTGGTGATCCACATCTTGGTCCCGCTGAGCTCCCACCCGCCGGAGACCTTGCGCGCGCGGGTCTGCATGGCGGCGGGGTCCGAGCCGGCGGTCGGCTCGGTCAGACCGAAGCAGCCGATCAGCTCTCCTTTGGCCAGCCGGGGGAGCCAGCGGCGCCGCTGCTCCTCCGTCCCGAACGCGAAGATGGGATACATGACGAGCGCGCCCTGCACCGAGGCGAAGGAGCGCACCCCCGAGTCTCCCCGCTCGAGTTCCTGCAGGATCAAGCCGTAGGCGACGTTGCTCACCCCCGCGCAGCCGTACTCGGCCGGGAGGTTGGCCCCCAGCAGGCCCATCTCGGCGATGGGGGCGATGAGGTGCGTGGGGAATTCTCCGCGCAGCCACCAGCCGCCGATGTGCGGGATGACCTGGCGGTCGACGAACCGGCGCACCGTGTCGCGGATCAGCCGTTCGTCTTCGCTGAGGAGGGCATCGATGTCGAAGTAGTCGCCCACGCGGGAGGCCAACTCTTTCATCGCGCCCTGATTGTATCACCGGGTCCTTCATGGGGAGGCGAGCAGGGAAGACGGAAGAGCCCTGCGAAGGCTCTAGATACCGACCATGAAAGGACTCGTGCTGGAGGCCGACTGGCGGCCGCGAGAGGACTACGCGCCCTCCCGCTGGGAAACTGAGACGCGCACGGCGGTGACGGGCAGCAGCATCTGGCACCATCCCCGGCTGACGCTAACGGATCTGCCCGACCCCGCCCTGGGAGCCAACGACGTCCTCATCCGTCCACGGGCTTGCGGGATCTGCGGCTCCGACGTGCACTTCGTCGAGACGGACGAATCAGGATACGTGCTCTACCCGGGGCTGACGCGCTTCCCCGTCGTGATCGGACACGAGTTCTCCGGGGAGGTCGTCGAGGTCGGCCGGGAAGTGCGGGACCTCCGCGCGGGGGACATGGTCACCTGCGAGGAGATGATCTGGTGCGGCGAGTGCATCCCCTGCCGCAACAGCTACCCCAACCAATGCGAGCGGCTGGAGGAGATCGGCTTCACCATCAACGGCGCCCAGGCCGGCCTGATCAGTGTGGGGGCCAAGTACTGCTGGAAGATCAACTCCCTGGCCGAGATGTACGGCGACGCGAACAAGGCATTTGAAGCGGGCGCCCTCACCGAGCCGACCACGGTGGCGTACAACGGCATGTTCACGCGGGCCGGCGGCTTCAAGCCGGGAGGCTACGTCGTCGTCTTCGGCACCGGTCCGATCGGCTTCGCCGCCATCGCGCTGGCCCGGGCGGCGGGCGCGGGACGCATCATCGCCTTCGAGGTCTCCCCGCTGCGCCAGGAGCTGGCGCGCAGGGTCGGCGCCGACGATGTCTTCGATCCGGTCGCGCTGGGGAAGGCAGGCAGCAGCCCGCGCGAGGCGATCCTGGAGGCGACGCGCGGCGAAGGGGCGGACATGCACGTGGAGGCGGCCGGGGCGATGAGCCGGACGGTACCGGAGATGGAGGCCACGCTGGCCATCGGCGCCAAGATCGTCATCATCGGGCGGGCCGCCGAGCGCGCTCCCATTTACCTGGAGCACTTTCAGACCCACGGCGCGCAGATCTTCGGCACGCAGGGGCATTCCGGGTACGGCAACTTCCCCAATGTGATCCGGTTGATGGCGGCGCGCCGCATCGACCTCACGCCGATCATCACCAGCCGGTTCTCGCTGGAGCAGTCCATCGACGCGGTGCAGCAGGCGCGCCGGCGGGAAGACGGCAAGATCATGATTCGATCCTGAGTCCCGATCTCTGCGTGTGCCTGGACGCGGTCTGCACGGGCATGTCCGAGGAAGACGCCCTCACGGCCGCGGCCGGCGCCGGTATGGTCAGGTTCGAGTTCTGGGATTGGCGCGGGCGTGATCTCGAGGCACTGCGGCGCGCCGCCCAGGCGCTCGGTCTGGTGCCCGTCATCTACAGCGGCAACACCTTTGGCGAGCCGCTCCTCGATCCCGGCGCGCACCCGGCGGCCCTGACGCATCTGCGAGGCTCGCTCGAGGCCGCCCGCACCCTGGGCGTGCTCCTCCTGGTGGCGCACGTCGGCTACACCCTGCCGCATCGCGAGCCGGCCGCGCAGTGGAAGGCGGCGGTGGCTGGGCTGCGCGCGGCGGGCGATCTGGCGGGTGCAGCCGGCGTGACGCTGGCGGTCGAGCCGCTCAACTCGAAGATCGACCACCCCGGGTACTTCTTGGACACGCTGGACGCGGCGCAACGTCTGCTCCAGGAGGTCGATCACCCCGCCGTCCGTCTCCTGTTGGATGTCTACCACATGTGGGTCATGCACGATGATCTGCCTGCGCGCCTGTCCGCCGTCGCGCCGATGGTCGTGCACGTGCACGCCGCCGATTATCCCGGTCGCGGCGAACCCGGGAGCGGGATCATCCCTTGGCCGGCGATCTTGAAGCGGCTGCGCGACGGTGGCTACGAGGGCCCGATCGGGTTGGAGTGCTGGCCCACCGGCCGCGTCGACGCCGCGCTCCGCCGCAGCGCCGAGGTGCTCGCCGCGTGACCTCCGCGTACTATCCGCGCTCCGAGCGAGGGTACCAAAAGCTGATCGACGGGCAAAACTCCCCGCTGCGCTTCCTGGCGCTCGAGTGCGTCGCGCTCTCCGCGGGCGCGGGCTGGAGTCGGCGCCCCGATGGGTGCGAGGCGGTCATCGTTCCCCTTGCCGGTGCAGGGACGGTCACCGTGGCCGGGCATGCCAGGCTGACGGGAAGGATTGCGCGCGAAGACGTCTTCACCACCGCCCCCTCGGCGGCGTACGTGCCCCCACTCCATGCGTTGAGCGTCACGGCGGAGGAGGGCCTGGAGGCCGTGGTCGTGAGCGCGCCCTGGGACGAGCCGGCGGCGACCCCGATGCTGTTGCCGGCCGAGCAGGTGGCCGTGGCGACGCGGGGCAGCGGTGTCTGGCAGCGCACGGTGCGCACCCTCTTCGGCCCCGAGGGGATCACGGCCAGGCTGCTGGTCGGCGAGACGATCAACCCGCCGGGGAACTGGTCGGGGATGCCGCCCCACAAGCACGACAGTGCCGGCCCCGAGGAGAGCCTGCTCGAGGAACTCTACTACTTCCGGCTCTCCCCACCGCAGGGCTACCTGGTGCAACTCTTCTATGACCGCAATGGGTGGCACGCTGAAGAGCTGATCACAGGCGAGGGCGCCGTCGCCATCACCCGAGGATACCATCCGACCGTGGCGGCCCCGGGCACGACCGGCTTCTACCTCTGGGCGCTGGCAGGCCCGGAGAAGTCTTACAAGGTCAGTGTCGATCCCGCGTTCGAGTGGATGCTCGAGAAGGCCCGCTCGTGACCCCTCCGCGCGTCCTTCTCTTCGAGCCGATCCACGCCGACGCTGTGGCCTGGCTGCGCGAGCGGGCGGAAGTGATCCTCGCCCCCGATCTGCGCACGGAGACGCTGCTTCCTCTCGTCGCCGGGATAGACGGTCTCATCATCCGGGCGCACGCGCGGGTGGACGGGCAGTTGCTGGCGAGGGCGCCGCGGCTGCGTGTGGTGGGGCGGCACGGCGTCGGCTTGGACAACATCGATGTGGAAGCCTGCTCCCGCCGAGGCGTCTGGGTGGTGCACACGCCGCTGGCGACCGTCGAAGCGGTGGCGGAGCACGCCGTCGCGCTGATGCTGGCGGTGGCCAGGGGCATCGTCCGCGGGGACCAGGCCGTGCGCGCCGGGGAGTTCGACGCCTCACGCCGCTCGCACCCCGCGCGGGATCTGGCCGGATGCACCCTGGGCGTCCTCGGGTTCGGCCGGATCGGCCGCCGCACCGCGGAGATCTGCCGCGCCGCTTTCGGCATGACGGTGCTGTTCACCGACGCGCTGTCCCTCAGCGAAGAGGCCGCGCGCATCCCCGCCCGCCGCGTGGAGCTGGCCGAGCTCCTCGCGCAGAGCGACGTCCTCTCGGTGCACCTGCCGCTTGCGCCCGAGACGACACACCTCCTCGATGGGCGGGCCCTGGCGGCGATGAGACCGGGCGCCATCCTGATCAACACCTCCCGCGGCGCCGTCATCGACCAGGCGGCGCTGGTGGAGGCGCTGCGCGCCGGGTCGCTCGCCGCCGGCCTCGACGTCTTCGCGGAGGAACCCCTTCCGGCCGGCCATCCCCTCACCGGTCTGACCAACGTCGTGCTGACGCCCCACGCGGCCTCCCATTCTGAGGAAGGGCTACGGGGCATGGCGGCGGTCGTCGAGGACGTGATGCGCGTGCTCTCGGGGGAGCCGCCGCGCTTTCCCGCGAACATGCCTCAGGCGCCCTTCGACGTCGCCGGAAAAGAGCGCCGTCCATGACGAGGCAGTATGGCTTCAATGGGGCAACCACGGGCACGGCGGACCTACTGACCGATCTCGCGGTCGCCCAGCAGGCGGGTTTTGATGCCTTGGAGATCCGAGACGCCAAACTAGAGGCCTACCTGGCGCAGGGCGGCGCGCTCTCCGATCTCGTCCGGACGTTCGCGGAGGCGCGCGTGCTCCCCCTCAGCCTCAACGCGCTGGAGCGGAGCACGCCGTCGGCGGGACCCGCGCGCCAAGAGTTGCTCGAGCGCACCCGGACCCTCTGCCGGTGGGCCGCGGAGCTGGGCATCCCGTACGTCGTGGCGGTCCCAGGACCGGCGGACGGTCTCGATCACGATCAGATCCGCGAGGCGTCCGTCGAGGCTCTCCGCGAGATCGCGGAGATCGGCCGCGATCAGGGCGTCAGCATCGGCTTCGAGTTTCTGGGTCCGACCGAGTACGCGGTGCGGACGATCGCGGCGGCGAGGGAGATCGTGGAAGCGGTTGCCGACCCGGCGGTGGGGATGGTCATCGATACCTTTCATTACTATGTGGGTGGGTCGACGCCGGAGATGCTGCGCGGCTTCGACCCCCGCCGACTCTTCATCGTCCACCTGGAGGACGCCGAGGATCGTCCGCGCGAGGCGCTCACCGACGCGCATCGCCTCCTGCCGGGCGAGGGCGTGATCCCGCTCCACCAGCTGGTCCAGGCCCTCGATGCCATCGGCTACGACGGCGCCTATTCGGTCGAGCTGTTCCGCCCCGAGTACTGGGCCTGGGATCCACTCGACCTGGCGCGCGCCGCCCGCGAGAGTCTGGATGCGCTCTTTGCCGGCATTGGGGAATCGTGAGGTGAGGGATCGGTGAGCGTACAGGTCGGGATCCTGGGGGCGGGGTTCATCGGCCGCATCCACGCGCTGAACCTGCGCCGCGACGATCGGGTGAGCGTGGTGGGGATCGCCGACGTGGTGCCGGCGGCGGCGGAGCGTCTGGCCGCGGAGGTGCAGACCACGGCGGTGAGGTCCCTCGCGGACCTGCTCGACCGCGGCGCGCAGGCCGTCTACGTCTGCACGCCCAACGTGCAGCACGTCGAGCCGGTGACGACCGCGCTGGCCGCCGGCGTGCACGTCTTTTCGGAAAAGCCGATGGCCACCACGTTGCGCGGCGCCTGGGAGATCCGCGAGGCCGCCCGCGCGGCGCGCGCCACCTACCAGCTCGGCCTGAACCGCCGCTTCGCCCGCGTCTATGTGTTCGTGAAGAGCCTGATCGAGGATGGCCGGTTGAGCCCGCTGCTGGCGCAGATGAAGCACAACCGCGGCGAGCTCCGCCAGCCTCCCTGGACGGGCGATCCGCTGGTCACCGGCGGGTACCTCTACGAGACGCCGGTGCACCTCTTCGACATGGGACGGTTCTTCTTCGGCGACGTCGAGGAGGTCAGCGGCGCGGCGCGGCAGAGCGTCTATGACGAAGAGGACGGATTCGTGCTGCTCTTCCGGTATCGCAGCGGCGTCGTTGCCTCCATCACCTCGGTAGCGCACACCTCCTGGTTCTTTCCGTACGAGCGCGTGGAGGTCTATGGTCCCCACCAGACCGCCGTCACCGAGGAGTTGGAGCGGGCCTGGTACAGCCCGGGGATGCGCGAGCAGGTGGAGGGCATCGACTGTTTTCAGATGCCCTTTGAGGAAAAGTGGGGCTACGTGGAGGAGGACCGCCGCTTCATCGCCGCGGCCCTCGGCGAGAGTCCGCCGGCGGTGACGGCCGACGATGGCTATCGGGCCACCGAGCTGGTCGAAGCTGTCTACGCCTCCGTGCGCTCGGGGAAGGCCGTGCGTCTGCCTCTCCCGGAGCCCGAGCCGGCGTGACCTATCGCCTGGTCGTGGCCGACATCGACGGGACCCTCACGACCTCGAGCGGGCAGATCTCGCCGCGGGTGCGGCGGGCGCTCCGGCGGGCGCAGCGCCGGGGCGTGCGGGTCTGTCTGGCCACCGGCCGCACCTGGCATTCCGGCCGCCGCTATTTCGAGACCCTGGGGGCGGATGTGCCCGCCATCCTCTATAACGGCGGCCTCGTCTTCGATTTCAAGAGGGAGCGGGTGCTCTTTCGCCGGCCGATGAGCCACCGCCAGGCGCGCCGCGTCATTCAGATCCTCGACGGCTTTCCCGACCTGGCGGCCCACTTCTACGTCGATGACGAGATCTTCGTGCGCTGGCGCACCCCGCTGGTGGATGCCAACGCCCGGCACGATCACATCGCGCCGCGGGCGGTCGGGGACTTTCGGCCGCTCCTGGTGGGCCAGCCGATGAAATTCCGTATCCTCGGGCCGCGCCGGCGGCTGCACGCTCTCGCCGGCCGGATCAGGCGGTCGAGCATCTCCGGCACGCTGGTCTTCTCGGAGCGCGAGTCGCTCGAGGTGCTCCCCCCGCGCACCTCCAAAGGCGGCGCCCTGCGCAGGGTGGGGCGGCACCTGGACATTCCCCTGCGGGAGGTGATGGCGGTCGGCAACGAATTGAATGACCTGGAGATGATCCGGGCGGCAGGGTTGGGAGTGGCGATGGGCAATTCGCCGCCAAGGCTGCGGCGGGCGGCCGACGTGGTCGCGCCCAGCAATGACGAGGATGGGTTGGCCGAGGTGGTGGAGCGGTTCGTGCTCGATGCGAGCCCGAAGCGGAGGGTAGTGCACCGATGACAGGGGAGGGGAGAACGATGCGCAGGGCGTTGGTAGGGCTGGTGGTGGCGGTGCTGCTCCTGACGGCGTTGGGATCGGGGGTGACCGCACAGCAGCGGAAGGTCGTCATCTATTCGGCGCTGGACTCGGAGGTGACCACGCGCGTGGTGGCCGCCTTCACCCAGCGCACCGGCATTGCCACGGAGGTCTTGACCCTGGCCGCGGCGGGGACGCTGGCCACGCGGATCACCGCGGAGCGGGCGCGCCCGCAGGCCGACATCTTCATGGGCGGCTCGATCGATTTCCACGCGCCGCTGGCGCGGGACGGGTTGCTGCTGGCGTACCGTAGCCCGGCGGCCAACGATCCGGCGATCGGCCGCGAGTACGTCGACCCCAACGGCTTCTGGCACGGCTGGTACATCGGCGCCCTCTCGATCTTTTGGAACCAGGACCGCCTGGGGCAGGGCCGGGCGCCCGCGACATGGGATGATCTCATCGACGCCCGCTTCCGCGGACAGTTCGTCATGCCCAGCCCGGTGACGACCGGGGGCGGCTTCATCTTCGTGGCGGCCCAGATCTTCCGCCTGGGCGAGGATCGGGCCTGGGCGTGGCTGAAGCAGCTGTCCGCCAACGCCCAGCAGTTCACGCCCACGGCCCCCGCGGGCATCGCGCTGGTTTCCCGCGGCGAGGCGCTGGTCGGCATGAACTGGGGACACGACGTCCAGGCGCAGGCGCGCAACCAGGGCTTCCCGGTGAGCCTGGTTTTTCCGCCGGACACCGCGACGGAGATCGGCGGCGTCTCCATCATCAGGGGCGGCCCCAACCCGGAGCCGGCCAGGGACTTCGTCGACTTCCTGATGACCAAAGTGCCGCAGGACATCAACGCGCAGTTCGGGCTGCGCTATCCGGTGCGCACCGACTCCCCCAAACCGATGGGGATGCCGGAGCGCTCGACCCTGCGCACCGTGCGGTACGATCGGGCCTGGGCAATCGAGAATCAGGCGCGCATCAGGCAGCGCTGGCAGCAGGAAATCGGCCGCTAAGCCGCGGCGGTAGCAACGAGCATGGCGGTGTTGACGCGGGCCCGGGGACGGGTCATGGCCGACCCGGGCCTCGCCGTCGCGGTGGCGGCGGTGGGGGCGTTGCTGCTCATCTTCGTCCTCTATCCCGCGGCCCGTGTCCTCACCTTTCCCCGGCTGGCTGAGTACCTCGCGGTGACGCAGAACCTGCGCTGGCTGCAGGCGGCGCGGAACAGCCTGCAGATGATGGTGCTCTCCACCCTCACCGCCACGGGAGTCGGGTTTCTCTATGCCTTTGCCGTCAGCCGGCGCGACCTGCCGCTGCGCCGCTTCTTCCAATCGCTCAGCGTCCTGCCGCTCTTTGCCCCGCCCTTCATGGTGGCCTTCTCCTACATCCTCATGTTCGGCCGGGTGGGTCTGGTGACGAAGTCGCTGCTGGGACTCGACGTGAACATCTATGGGTGGCAGGGGCTCTGGCTGGTGCAGACGGTGGCCTTCTTCCCCTTCGCCACTCTCGTCATCGGCGCGGTGCTCGATCAGATCAACCCGACCCTCGAGTACGCGGCCCGGAATCTGGGCGCCACCGAGGGGAAGGTGATGCGCACCGTGCTGCTGCCGCTGGCGCGGCCGGGGATCGCGGCCGCCATGCTCGTCGTGGCCATCTCGGTGCTGGCCGACTTCGGCAACGCGGTCGTGATAGCCGGGGGGTTTCCCCTGCTGGCCACCGAGGCCTGGTTCCTCATCGAGGGGAGCGCCAACCTCAGCGGCGCCGCGGTGGTGGTGGCCCTCCTCCTCATCCCCACCATCGGCCTCTTCCTGCTGGAGCGCTTCTGGGTGGGACGGCGCGTCTACACAGCGGTCAGCGGACGGGGCACGCGCATCGAGCAGCCGCCGACGCCCCCCGCCATCCGCTGGGGACTCTTCGCCGGCTGCGCGGTGATCGGGACGCTGGTCCTCCTGGTGTACGTGGGAGTCCTCCTCGGCAGTGTGGCCTCGGTGTGGGGATACAAATGGGCGCCGACGCTGGCGCACTGGCGGCTGGGGCTGGCCCAGGGCGGCGCGCAGCTGCTGACCAGCGTCAAGATCGGCGCCCTCAGCGCGGCGCTGACCAGCCTGATTGCGGTCGTGGCGGCCTTCGTCACCTCGCGGCGCGACCTGCCCTTCCTCAAAGTGATCGACTTCCTGGCCGTCCTGCCCGCGGCCCTGCCCGGGGTCTTCATCGGGGTCGGCTACCTGCTGGCCTTCAACGCGCCGCCGCTGCTGCTCGCCGGGACGTCGTGGATCCTCACGCTGGCGCTGACCTTCTGGCACATCCCCCTCGGCTACCAGGCGGCGCACGCGCAGTTGAAGCAGATCGACCGCTCCATCGAGGAGGCGGCGCAGAACCTGGGGGCGCCGGGGCTGCGCGTGCTCTGGGACGTCTACTTTCCGCTGTTGCGGCCCGCCTTCACCGCCTCCTTCATCACCGCCTTCATCCGTTCGGTGACGAACTTGAGCATCGTCGTCTTCCTGGTTACGCCGCGCAACCTGGTGGCCACCTATTCGATCCTGGCGATGATCGGCGGCGGCTTCTGGGGCGCGGCGGCGGCGCTGACGACGGCGCTGCTGGCGATCACGCTGGCGGGCGTGGGGCTGGCGCGCCTGCTGCTGGGCGTGCGGCTGCGGCCCCTCGGGTCGACGTGACCGCCGCCCACGTCCGGCTCGCGGACGTCACCAAGCGGCTGGGCGCGCACCTGGCGGTGGACGCCGTGTCCCTCGACGTGGGCGAGGGCGCCTTCGTCACGCTGCTCGGCCCATCGGGGTGCGGCAAGACGACGACGCTGCGCATGGTCGCCGGCTTCTATCAGCCCGACGCGGGGGAGATCCGCATCCGCGACCGGCTGGTCAACGAGGTGCCGCCGCACCGGCGGAACACGGCGATGGTCTTCCAGGAGTACGCGCTCTTCCCGCACATGACCGTCGCCGAGAACGTCGGCTACGGCCTGCGGATGCGGCGCGTGCCGCGGCGCGAGGCGCGCCGCCGCATCGGCGAGGCCCTCGAGCTCGTGGGGTTGAGCGGGCAGGATCGGAAGTTTCCCCATCAGCTCTCCGGCGGGCAGCAGCAGCGGGTCGCCCTCGCCCGCGCGTTGGTGGTCGAGCCGGAGGTGCTGCTGCTCGACGAGCCGCTGAGCAACCTCGACGCGAAACTACGCGTGCGCGTGCGCACGGAGATCCGCCAGCTCCAGGAGCGCCTGGGCAAGACGACGCTCTACGTGACGCACGATCAGGAGGAGGCGCTGGCCATCTCCGACCAGATCGCCGTGATGCAGGCCGGCCGGCTCCTCCAGCTCGGCTCGCCCTCGGAGATCTACCTGCGCCCGGCCACCCGGTTCGTCGCCGACTTCGTCGGGCTGGCGAACTTTCTCGAAGGGGACGTCGTGGACGCCCATCACGTCCGCGTCAACGCCGCCGTTGTGGCGGTGGACCGTCCGATCAGCCAGAGCGGGCGGGTGACGCTGCTGGTGCGGCCGGAGATGATCCGCCTGGTGCCCACCGGCAGCGCGCGCGTGGAGAACCTGCTGCGCGGGCGCGTCGCCACCATGGCGTTCCTGGGGAGTCTGGCGCGGTACTGGATCGCCGCCGACGGAGCGGAGTGGGTCGTCGACGTTCCCGCGCCGGGCCATGAGGTGTTCCGCGGCGAGGTCGGCCTGCTGCTGCCGCGCGACCGGCTGCACGTGTTGAGCGAGGAAACCAGACAGGAGGGTTGAGATGGCCACATGGCAGTTGCCGCCCACGGGCGGGCACATGGACAAGCGCACCGGCGTCTACCTGCAGAACATGACGTGGAAGGAGGTGGAGGAGCGGCAGCGGCGCAACGACGTCCTCATCGTCCCGTTGGGCGCCACCGAAGCGCACGGGCCGCACGCGCCCCTGGGCGAGGACATCTTCCTCGTCACGCGGATGGCCGAACTCGTGGCGGAGCGCACCGGCTGCACGGTGGCCCAGCCGCTCTGGTACGGCTCCCACCCCTATCACCACCTGGGCATGCCGGGGACCGTGGTCATCCCCGAGGAACCCTTCACCGGCTTCGTGCGCGCGATGATCGCCGGGTTCTGGAACATGGGCTTCCGCAAGCAGATCCTGCTCAACGGGCACGGGCAGGAATACGTCATCCCCACGGCCATCCACCAATTTGCGAAGCGCTACAAGGTGCCGGCGCTCCTGTTGCTCGTGAACTGGTATCATGCCATCCCCGACTACTTCAAGGTGAAGGAGCAGGGCGGCCCCTATGAGACGCCCTTCATCCACGCCGACGAAGTGGAGACCTCCTGGTCCCTCGCGCTCTTCCCCGAGCTGATCGAGATGAAGGACGCGGTGGACACGACGGTGCGCGGGTTCCTGCCGGAAGGGCACATCGACAAGGCCGGCAATCTGCTGCGCCGGCCGATCAACTGGTACAGCCAGGTGGGGGCGGGACCGATCGAGATCAAAGCGTACATCGAAGGGGTCGTGGGCAAATCCACGCTGGCGCGCGCGGAGAAGGCCTACCCCGGGGTGGAGGCACTCCTCGACTACCTGACCAAACTGGTGAACGACATCGGCGAGACCTTCCCGCCGGGGAAGCTGCCCCCCCACGACATGGTGACCGAGCGCGACCGGGAGGATCTGGAGGCGGTGCTTAAAGGCCCAGCCCAGGGCGGGAAGTCGATCTACTCGCTGGCCTATCCGCCCTAGGCGTTCGCGTGAGCGCGGGGAGTGGCGAAGGGGAGCATACTTTGGTATGATAGAAGTATGAAAAAGTTCGCCATTAGTCTTCCCGACCATCAGGCCACAGCCATCGAGGAGGTCCGGCGGCGCCGAAAAATTCCCCGCAGCCGTGTGATCCAAGAGGCCGTAGAGGTCTACTTCCGAGAGCAGCACCGTTCCCGCGACATTGAGGCATACCTCGAAGGGTACCGGAGGCGCCCTGAGAAGACCGGTCAAGCCGAGGGCTACGCGCGGGCCGTCGCCGAGGTGTTGGGTCACGAGGAGTGGGAGTGAGGCGTGGGGAGGTGTGGTGGGTGGATTTTCCCCCGCCCACCGGGCGGCGGCCGGCGGTATTGGTGTCGAGGGACCAGGCCTATGCGGTGCGTGACTCGGTCACGGTCGTGCCCCTGACGCGCACGATTCGGCAGATCCCCGTTGAGGTGCCCTTGGATCGCTCCGACGGTGTTCTCAGAAAGTGCGTGGCGAATGCAGACGATATCGCCACCGTCTCCAAGTCCCGCGTGCTGAGCTATCTTGCGACGCTCTCGCCGGAGAAACTGCAGGCCCTACACACCGCCATCAGGTTTGCGCTTGACCTGCCGTAGCGTCGGCGCCGCGAGCGGCGGCTCCATCCGATGAAGCTCAGCCTGGCTGTCTCCCTGAGCGTCACGACCTTCCATGCCGTGGCGATGCAACGGGGCTTGGCCGACCTCGAGCGCGTGGCCGCGCTCGGCTACGACGGCGTGGAACTGGCGATTCGGGATCCGGCCGAGATCGACGCGGCCGCGCTGATGGAGCGCTGCGCCGGGCTCGGGCTCCCCGTCGCCGCTCTGGGCACCGGACAGGCCTTCCTGCGGGATGGGCTGGCCCTGGCCTCTCCGGCGGCAGGCATCCGCCGCGCTGCCATCGAACGTCTGAGGCGCCACGTCCACCTCGCTTCCATGCTGAATGGGCTGCCGGGCGCCCCGACCGGCGGGGTGCAGGTGATCGTCGGGCTGATCCGCGGCTGGGCGGGCGCCGATCGGCGCGCGGCGATGGGGTGGCTACGCGAGGGGCTGGAGGCGATCCTGCCGCGAGCCGACGCGGCCGGGGTGGGGGTGGTGCTCGAGCCGATCAGCCGCTTCGAGCTGGACACGCTGAACACGATCGACGAGGCGCTGGCGTTCATTGACGGAATCGGGCACCGGCGCCTGGGGCTGCTGGCCGACACCTATCACATGCACGCCGAGGAGATTTCCCTGGAGGCGAGTCTGCGCCGTGCCGCCCCGGTGCTGCGGCACGTACACGTCGCCGACAGCAACCGGCGCCCGCCGGGAGGAGGCCGGCTCGATTTCGCCGCCATCCTGAACGTGCTGGAAGAGATCGGCTACGACGGATACCTCTCCGGTGAGACGCTGCCGTACCCTGATCCGGAGAGGGCGGCCCAACAGACCGTGCAGCATCTGCGGCCGCTGCAGCGCGCGATCACCGAGAGGAGGAGGGTCTCATCATGAGACGGATGCTCGTCGTTATCCTGGCCCTGCTGCTGGTGCCGCTGGGGTTGGCCGCGGCCGCACCGGGCGGCCGGGTAAACGTGCTGTGCAGCCCCAACCAGCCCTGGTGCGACGCGATCAAGGCGGAGTTCCCGCGGGCCACCGGCATCGCGCTGGACTTCGTGCGGGTGAGTTCGGGGGAAGCGCTGGCGCGGCTGCGCGCGGAGCGCGCCAATCCCAGCTTCGACGTCTGGTTCGGGGGCACCGGGGATCCGCATATCGTTGCCGTCGAGGAAGGGCTGACCGAGTTCTACCGTCCCCGGGTCTGGAATGACCTGCGCGAGGAGCTGCGGGAGGCGGTGGCCGGCAAGTACATCCCGCTCTACGCTGGGATCCTCGGCTGGATCATCAACCCCAGCATCCTGAGGGAGAAGAACCAACCAGCGCCGCGCTCCTGGAAGGATCTGGCCAATCCCGGCTACCGGGGCCTGATCGCCTACCCGAACCCCAACACCTCCGGCACCGCCTATACCTTCATCGCCACCCTGGTGCAGCTGTACGGCGAGGCGGAGGCGTTCGACCTGCTGAAGCGGATCCACCGCAACGTCACCGAGTACACGCGCAGCGGGACGGGCACGCCGCTGCTGGTGGGCCGGGGCGAGTCGGCGATCGGCGTGACCTTCGTGCACGACGCCATCGACCACCAGATCAAGGGGTTTCCCGTCACCTACGGCGCCCCCGCCGAGGGAACCGGCTATGAGATCGGCGGCATCAGCCTGGTCAAGGGCGCGCGCAACCGCGACAGCGCCATCGCCTTCATCGAATGGGCCCTCAGCCCGCAGGCCCAGCCCCTGGCGGCGGAGCGGGGAGAGTCCTACCAGATCCCGTCGAACTCAAAGACCGCGGTGCCCCGGATCGCGCCCCGCTTCCAGGACTTCAGGGTGATCAAGTACGACTTCGTGCGCTACGGGACCGCCGCCGTGCGTGACCGGCTGGTCGAGCGCTGGACCCGGGAGGTCTCCACGCTGCCGAAGTAGCGCAGCAGCCTGCCCATGGCGCGGGTCGAGGCCCTTCCGGCGGCCAGAGCCGCTCCGAATACCAGCCTCGTGGTGTGGGGAGGGATCACCGTCCTGGGATCCCTCCTCTTGCCATGGTTCCGGGAAGATCGAGAGCTCCTCACCTTTCTGCCCGGGGCCACCGGCATCGCCTTGCTCCTGGACTCGTGGCGCATTGCTGCGATCGCCGGCGCGGCGCTGCTGGCCGCAGGGGTGGGTGTGCTGCCGCGGCCGAATGCCGAGCGCGGACGCCTCGCGGTGGCCTTCGGCGCTGCCGGGGCGGCGCTCTCGGTCGCGCACCTGCTTACCGCCGGACGGCCGTTCGGCGCCGCCGCCGTCGTTGCCACCCTCGGCTTCCTCTCCATCCTGGGGATCGGCCTGTCGCTGTCGGGGCGGCTGCGCGCCGATGGCTTCCTCGCCGTCGCGATCCTCTGGATCTCCGCGTTCGTGGGCGTCTTCATCCTCTTTCCGCTCTGGACGGTGCTCAAGGCGGCTGTGGTGGTGCGGGATCGGTTCACCCTCGAGGTGGCCGCCCGCACGCTGAGCTCTCCCGGATTCCTCTTGATCAACAACCCGGCGACGCCGCGCCACGAGAGCGCCGTCGCGGCGGCGGCCGGGGTCGTCATCGCCCTCATCGTCACGGCGCTGCTGCTCGCGCTGCGGCGGGGCTGGCGTGCGCCGCTTTGGGGGATGGGCGCCGGCGCCGGCGGGGGCGTCCTGGCGGCGCTCTATCTCGGCCACGGGGCGCTGCGCAACAGCGTCCTGCTGGCCGTCATCGTCGGCGTCGTCGCCACGGCGATCGGGTTCCTCTTCGCGCTGCTCGGTGAGCGCTCGCGCCTGCGCACGAAACGGCTGCTGGGACCGTTCTCCATCCTGCCGATCATCACGCCGCCCTTCGTCCTCGGTCTGGCGATGATCTTCCTCTTCGGGCGGCGCGGCTTCGTGACGTACCGGGTGCTGGGGGTCTCCACCGACATCTTCTTCGGACCACTCGGCGTCGCCGTAGCGCAGGTGCTGGCCTATGCGCCGATCGCCTACCTGGTGCTGCAGGGCGTCGTCTCCGCCATGGATGCGGCGCTGGAGGAGGCCGCCGAGACGCTGGGGGCGTCGCGGGGGCACATCCTGCGCACCGTGATCTGGCCCCTTGCCCGGCCGGGGATCGCCAATGCCTTCTTGCTCACGGCGATCGAGAGCCTGGCCGACTTCGGCAACCCGATCATCGTCGGGGGCGGCGATCCCTACCTGGCCACCGAAGTCTTCTTCGCCATCATCGGACGCTTCAATCCCCACGAGGCCTCGGTCTACGGCGTCGTCCTGCTCGCCATGACGCTGAGCATCTTCATGATCCAGCGCTACTGGCTGGGGCGCCGCTCCTACGTCACCGTGACCGGCAAACCGTCGGGGGCGACGCCGCGCCCGCTGCAGCCCGCCGTGGATTACGCCGTCAGCGCCTTCTTCCTCTTCTGGGTCGCGCTCATCGTCGTCATCTACGGCTCGGTCTTCGTGGGCAGCGTGACGAAACTGTGGGGGATCGACTACGCGCTCACCGGCGAGCACCTGCGCAACCTCTCCCCGCAGGGGTGGCAGGTCTTCTGGACCAGCACCAGGCTGTCCGCCTACGCCGCCCTGCCCTCGACGCTGCTCGGGTTCCTCATCGCCTACCTCGTGACCCGCATCGACTTCCCCGGGCGCTCGGCGCTGGAGTTCGGCTCGATGCTCTCCTTCGCCATCCCGGGGACGGTGATGGGGGTCGGCTACATCCTGGCCTTCAACCAGGGGGCGCTGCTGCTCACGGGCACGGGAGCGATCATCATCCTCGCGTTCATTTTCCGGAACATGCCGGTGGGCATCCGCGCCAGCATCGCCGCCATCCATCAGATCGACCGCTCGCTGGAGGAAGCCTCGACGATGCTGCGGGCCACCTCCGTGACGACGCTGCGCCGCATCGTCATGCCGCTGGTGGCCTCGGCGCTGCTCTCGGGGTTGATCTTCGCCTACGTGCGCGCGATGACCGCGATCAGCCAGGTGATCTTCCTCATCTCACCCGGCACCAACCTGGCCACGGCGCAACTCTTCACCTACGTGGAGGCGGGCCGGCTAGGGCGGGGCGCGGCGCTGGCCTCCCTGCTCACCGTCGCCATGGTTCTGGTCGTGATGCTCCTCTACGTCCTGAACCGCGCCCTGCTGGGGCGGCGGGTGGTGACCCGCGCGGCGGGCGAGGCGCTGGCGCCGTAGATGGTCTCCGATCACACCCCGCGCCCGGCCACACCGCTGGTCACCGCGGGCGTGCCGGTGCGCCTCGAGCATCTGACCAAACGGTTCGGGCCGGTCGTGGCGGTGGATGAGGTGAGCCTGCAGTTCCCGGCGGGCAAACTGACGACGCTGCTGGGGCCGTCGGGCTGCGGCAAGACCACTACCCTGCGCATGGTCGCGGGGTTGGAGCACCCCACCGGCGGACGGATCCTCATCGGCGAGGAGGACGTCACCCCCCTGCCCGCGGCGAGCCGCGGCGTGACGATGGTCTTTCAATCCTACGCGCTCTTCCCGCACCTCACCGTCTTCGAGAACGTCGCCTACGGGTTGCGCATCGCCAAAGTCCCCGCGTCCGAGCTCTCCCGCCGCGTCGGAGAGGTGCTCACCCTCGTCGGGCTGCCCGAGGTGGGTCGCCGCTTCCCCTCCCAGCTCTCCGGCGGCCAGCAGCAGCGCATCGCTCTGGCGCGCGCCCTCGTCATGCAGCCGAAGGTGCTGCTCTTCGACGAGCCGCTCTCCAACCTCGACGCCAAACTGCGCAAGCGCGTCCGCGGCGAGATCCGGGAGCTGCAGCAGCGGCTGGGCATCACCAGCATCTACGTCACGCACGATCAGGCGGAGGCGCTCGCCCTTTCGGACGTGATCATCGTCATGAACCAGGGCAGGGTCGAACAGATCGGCGGCCCTCAGGATCTCTACACGCGGCCGGCCACGCAGTTCGTCGCCGACTTCATCGGGGAAGCGAACCTGCTCCCCGGCCGGTACGGCGACGGCAGGGTCACAATCGGCCCGCTCTCCTTTCCGTTCCGGCAGGAGGGCGTGCCGGCGGGGACGGTCATGGTCGTGGCGCGGCCCGAGGCGATCGACGTGCGCACGGACGGCGATGGGCTCCCCGGGCGCATCCGCACCGCGTTCTTCATGGGGATGAGCAACGAGTACCTGATCGAGACGCCGGTGGGGGAGGTGGCCGTGGCGGAGCCGCTGGCCGCGCGTGGGCTGCTGCCGCCCGGCACGGAGGTGCGCCTGACCTTCCAGGACACCGGACTCTATCTCCTCCCATGATTCTGACGCTCGACCTCGGCACCTCGGCGTTGAAAGCCACGCTGTTCGATCTGGACGGAGCCGTCGTGGCCCGTGGCGCCGCGGAGGTGCCGACCGTGTATCCGCGGGAAGGGTGGGCGGAGCAGGATCCCGACGCCTGGTGGCAGGCGGCGCGGACGGCGGTTTCGATGCTGGACGTCGGCGGGCGGAGCATCCTGGCGATCGGGCTGACCTCACAGCGTGAGGGGATCGTGCCGGTGGGACGGGACGGACGCCCGCTGGCGCGCTGCATCATCTGGCTGGACCGGCGCGCCCAGGCCGAAGCCGAAGAGCTGGGCCGGCAGTTCCCTGATCTGCACCAGCGCACCGGTATGGTGCCCGAGGCCACCTTTACCGCGGGGAAGGTGCTCTGGCTGCGCCGGCACGAGCCGGACATCCTGCGCCGCGCGGCTTGGCTGCTGCAGCCGCGGGACTACCTGTACATACGGATGGCGGCGACCCCGCTGACCGATCCGTCGCTGGCGTCCCGCACGATGTTCTACGACCTGCGTCGCCGGCGCTGGGCCGAGGACGTCCTCGAGGCGGTGGGCGTGCGCTCCGAGCAGCTGCCGCCGGTGCACCCCTCGATCTGGGCGCCCGGACGGTTGACCCGCGAGGCGGCCGCCGACCTGGGGTTGAGCGACGGACTACCCGTGGTCGCCGGCGGGGGCGACCGGCCCTGCGAGGTCCTCGGCGCCGGAGCGGCGGCGGGACGGGCGATGGAATCCTCCGGAACGGCGACGAACCTGTCGCTGCCAGGCCCGCTGCCCGACGTCATCCCCGAGGGGATTCTGATCTCGGCGCACGTGGTCCCGGGACAGTACATCTGGGAGCAGGGGATGGCGCCGACCGGGGCCATCCTGCAGTGGGCCGGCGCACTGCTGAGTCCCGCTCCTACTCCACAGAGTGCTGAAGGCGAAACCGACTTCACCGCCCGTGCCGCCGCGAGTCCTCCCGGAGCGCGCGGCCTGCTCTTCTTGCCCCATCCGCAAGGCGCGCGGGCGCCCTGGTGGAATCCGCGCGCGCGGGCGGCCTGGTGGGGTCTCACCCTCGAGCAGGGGCCCGACGATCTGGCCCGCAGCGTCCTCGAGGCGATCGCCTTTGAGGGGCGCGGCGCCCTCGAGGTGCTCGCTCATGCGGGGCGCGTGGTCGACGAGGTCATCCTGGCCGGCGGCAGCGGGCGTAGCCGGATCTGGGCCGCCATCAAGGCCAGCGTTTGGAACCGGCCCGTCATTCTGCCGCGGCATGCCGATGCCGCTTCCCTGGGCGCGATGATTCTGGCCGGCGCCGCGAAGGGGGCGCTGACCCTCGAGGATGCCCCCCGCCTCAACCCACCGGTTGCGCGCATCGATCCCGATCCCGCGCTCGCCGCGCGGTACGACGAGATCTACGCCGCCTACCGCCGGCTCTATGGGCGACTGGAGGTGCAGTAGATGCCTCGCTTCTCCGCCAACCTGAGCCTCCTCTTCCCGGAGGTCCCGTTTCTGCAGCGCTTCGGCGAGGCGCGCGCCGCGGGGTTCACCGCGGTCGAGGGCGGCTTCGTCGCGGCCGACCCCCTCTTTCCGTACGAGTACGATCTCGACGCGGCGGCCGCCGAGCTGCGCGCCCGGGAGCTGCGCCTCCTCCTCTTCAACGTCCCGGTGGGCGACCGCAGTGCCGGCGACCGCGGCATCGCCGCCCATCCGGCGCGCCGTAAGGAGTTTCGCGACGGGGTCGCCCGCGCGGTGGAGGCCGCGCGCCGGCTGGAGGTCCCGATGCTGAACTGCCTGGTTGGTCTCCGGGACAGCAGTCTCTCGCCAGAGGAGCAGTGGGCCTGCCTGGTCGACAATGTCCGGTTCGCCGCTTCCGCCCTCGCCGCCGCCGGCCTCACGCTTCTGGTCGAGCCCGTGAACACGATCGATCTGCCGGGCTTCTTGCTCTCCAGATCGGCCGATGCCGTGCGGCTTCTGGACGAGGTGGGCGCGGAGAACGTCCGGCTGCAGTTCGACGTCTACCACCTGCAGCGAATGGAGGGGAACATCATCGCCACCCTGCGCGCGCTGCTGCCGCGGATCGGCCACATCCAGATCGCCGATCCGCCGGCTCGTCACCAACCCGGCACGGGCGAACTGAACTTCCTCTCCATCCTCACCGCGCTCGACGACGCCGGCTACGCGGGCCACGTGGGCCTCGAGTACAAGCCCCTCGGCACGACCCGCGAGTCGCTGCTCTGGATCACGGCGATGGGGTTCCGGCTTGGCTGACTACACCGCCCCGGTGGTGCTCTGTCTGCTGCGCCACGGGGATGCGGTGCTGCTGATCGAGGGAGGCTGGCGCAAGCGCTGGGCCGGGAAACTGCAGGGCGTCGGCGGTGGCGTCAAACGAGGCGAGGACCCGCTGGCCGCGGCGGTCCGGGAGATCGAGGAGGAGACCGGTCTGCGTCTCAGCGTCCGGCAGCTGCGTTTGAAAGGCGTCATTCACAGCCAGAACTGGTACGGTCAGAGCAAGGTCATGCTCATCGTCGTGGCGCGGGCTCCGCACCGAAGGGTCCGCGGGAACGACGAAGGGACGCTGCGCTGGGTCCGCCTGTCAACACTGGCCGGGGTGCCCAACCTGGTGCCGGATCTCTACCAGCTGATTCCGCGGGCGCTGGCCTTGCGGCGGGGCGAGGTCTTGACGGGCGTTGCGCGTCACGACGGGCTGGGCCGGCTGCGCTCCCTCACACTGCAGACCGTGCGAAGTTAGGAGGATGAAGCGGATGGCACCGATCGGGTTCATCGGACTGGGGATCATGGGATCGCCCATGGCCCGCAATCTGCGGCGCGCCGGCTATGAGGTCATCGTGCACAATCGCAGCCGGGCGGCCGTGGAGGCGCTCCTGGCCGAAGGGGCCACCGACGGACGCTCACCGCGCGGCGTGGCCGAGAGTGCGGAAACGGTTATCACGATGTTGCCTGATTCCCCTGACGTGCGGGAAGTGGTTCTGGGCGGCAACGGCGTGCTGCAGGGGGTTCGCCCCCGCAGCATACTCATCGACATGAGCACGATCTCCCCCCTCGTGACGAAGGAGATCGCGGCCGCGGTGGAGGCGCGCGGGTCCACGATGATCGACGCGCCGGTGAGCGGCGGGGAGAAGGGCGCCATCGAGGGCACCCTCTCGATCATGATCGGCGGGCCGGAGGCCGTGGTGGCGAAAGTGCGCCCGATCTTTGAGGCCCTCGGCAAGAACATCGTGCGCATCGGCGAGGTCGGGGCCGGCCAGGTGGCCAAGGCCTGCAATCAGATCGTCGTCGCCGTGACGATCCAGGCGGTCAGCGAGGCCCTGACCCTGGCCCGCAAGGCCGGCGTCGATCCGGCACGGGTCCGCGAGGCGCTCCTCGGCGGGTTCGCGCAGAGCCGCATCCTCGACGCCCACGGCCAGCGCATCCTCGACCGCAACTTTGCCCCCGGCTTCCGGGTCCGCCTGCACCAGAAGGACCTGGGGATTGCCCTGGACACCGGCAAAGCGACCGGCACGCCGCTACTGGCCACCTCGCTGGTGCATGAAGTGTTCGGCGCGCTGCGGGCGCAGGGGATGGAGGATCTCGATCACTCCGCCATTGCTCGATTCGTTGAACGGCAGGCGGGGCTCGAAGGGATCTGACGAGGGCGCGCTTTGCAATGCCTACGTCGTGCGGTACGATGGTAGAGTTCCGCGGGCCGGTAGAGGAGCCTGGAGTCCTCAGATCCCTGTCACGGATCAGATCGCGGGTTCAAATCCCGTCCGGCCCGCCACGTGTTTCCTACAGTACTTTGACCTCCAGTTTCCGCGGGTACCCCCTGAGCCAGAACAAGCCGCGTAGGCCGTAGCTCCCGCCGGATAGGGTCGAGCATGAGCCCCATCGCTTCCAGCGACGTCGTGCCCAGCTGCGTGTGGAGTCTTGCGGATGGGCCTTAGCGTTCGAACCAGAGGGTCTGCGGCTTGAGGCTGCTCGTGATCCCCAGCTGGGCGGCCATCAGGCTGGTCCAGGCCAAGAAGCCTTCGACGATGCCGAGGGCCTCTTCTTCGATCTCATCGGCGTCCAGCCGCGCCGAACTCAGACGCGCCATCATCGCCCCGGCGGCGTGAGAGAAGGTCTCGACGTCGTCAAGGAGCTCACGACTGATCCGTAGAGCAACAGGGGCGGCCGTCTGCGCGCGGCGGACGCGCGGCGCGAGGGCGCGGCGGCGCGTGGCCGACCATTCCGCGAGCTGGTCAAGCGCCTCCGCGGCCTCTTCTGGGCCGTGCTCCATCAGCGCGGCCACGAAACTCTGACAAGAACGCCAGACCTGATGGATGATTCCTACCAGCAGTTTTCGATCCGAGGGTCCCAGCCCCCGCGTCGGTGCCACGTTCGGTCTCCGGCTGGATGCTTCCGCATGATCGAGGGCGCTTCCTTCCCAGCCATGCGCATCCGTTTCGATGACCCCCTCCATCCCGGCAGGGGTCGGGGTGGCGGCGGCGGAACCCCCACAGCGACCGCGATGACGCCGAGTCCCACACCACGTCCGGCCGAGGTTGAGCCCCAGCCCGTCAGCGCCGTCCTTGAGCACCTGCTGGCCACCGACAAGGACGTGACGGTCGGAGAGATCTTCGAGCGCGTGGCCGGGCGTGGTTACGGATTGCTGCTGATCGTCCTCGGCCTGCCGATGCTGATCCCGATCCTGCCGCCCGGCGCGTCTACGATCGTCGGCCCCATCTACATGCTGCTGGCCATCCAGCTTGTGGTTGGATTCGGCCGCCCCTGGCTGCCGCGCTGGCTGCGGCGGCGCGGGCTCTCCCAGCGCTCCGTTGAGCGGTTCCGCCGGCGGGGAATTCCGCTGGTGCAGCGGCTGGAACGGTTCTCGCGGAGGCGCTTCCGCGTTCTCAACAATCCCGTCATGACGCGGCTGGCCGCGGTGGTCATCTTCAGCATGGGGCTAATCCTGCTCTCCCCGGCGCCGTTCCTCAATACCCTCCCCGCGTTGGTGGTGATGTTCATCGGGGTGGGTCTCCTCAACGACGATGGCGTCTTTCTGATGATCGGGCTCCTCCTCGGGCTGGTGGTCGTGGGCGTCTTCGCGGCGACGATCAACCTGGCGATCGTCATCCTGCAGCGTCTCTTCCCCTGGTGGTTCCACTAGGAGAAGGGTCAGCCGGTTCGCGCCAGCGCGGAGCGAAGCAGCGTCGCGACGGATTCCAATCCTGAGGGTTCCCGCAGATGCACACGAAGGACGCGCCGTCCGCCCGCGCGCAACGCCTGCACGTCGCCGAGGGCCTGCGCCCGCAGCAGCGTGCCGAAGGTGTAGTCCTCGCCGGGGATGGCGAGGTCGGCGCTCTCGTCGGCGGTGAAGATGAGAAAGCGCCCGTGCGGCGGCCCTCCCTTGAAGTACTGTCCGGTGGAGTGAAGGTAGCGGGGGCCGATCCCCACCGTGGTTGCCACCCGGAAGCGCTCGCGTACCGCCTTTCGCATCGCCGTCAGCGCCTGCGCCGATGGGGTGGTGCGGGGCAGGAAAGCCAGCAGGGCCACGTAGGCAGGTGGGGCGGCGCCGTCGAGGAAGGAGGCGATGGCCGCACCGATTCCGCCAGCGGGCCGCTCCTCCCCGTCGCCGTAGAGAACGATCCCTTCCTCTTCGAGCGTCGGCGCTCGCTCCGGGAACCGCCCGTCGCGTCGGTAGGTGGCCAGCAACTCCTGTGTGACGTCTTTGCTCTGCTGCACGTTCGGCTCGTCGAAGGGGTTGATGCCCATCAAGAAACCCGCGAGCGCCGTTGCGACCTCCCAGCGCACGAACTCCGCCCCCAGATCGTGGGGGTCAGTCAGCGTCAGCCGCACGACCGGGTGGCCTGAACGAGCCAGGCGGGCGATCTCGTAGTCCCCCCGCCCGCGCGCCGAGGCCAGGGCGATCTGCACGAAGAGGCGGTCCGGGCCGTGATCGTCGGGGGTGCCGGCCGTCTCGCCGTCGACGGGCAGCAGCCCGCGCCCCCCCTTGCCCGTGGATTCGGCCAGCAGCTGTTCGATCCACGCGCCCAACCCCGCGAGCGCCGGTGAGAGGATCAGGGTGACCTTGTCGCGTCCACCTTGGGCTCCCGCGCCGAGGACCGCACCAAGCGCCGCCCCGGGATTGCCTTCCAGCGATGTGGAGCGGCACGCTTCGGCCATGGCCGCGGCCCGAGCCACCAACGTGCGCACGTCGACGCCGCACAGGCCGGCAGGGACCACCCCGAAGTGAGAGAGGGCGGAGTAGCGCCCGCCGATGTCCGGGTCATTGTGGATCACCCCGCGATAGGGCGGCGCAGCGGCCCCGCGGGAGAGCGGCGTACCCGGATCGGTGATCGCAAGAAATGCGGCCTCCGGCGCGCGCCCGAGGAAGTGGGCGGCGAGGGTGCGTGTCTCGATCGTTCCTCCGGACTTGCTGCTGACGATGAAGATCGCCCCGTCGAGGCCGCGGGCTTCGACCGCCTGAATCGCCGCCGGCGAGGTGCTGTCCAGCACCGTGAAGGGGATCGCCGTGCGCGGCAGCGCCTGCGCCATCACCTCCGGGGCGAGGCTGCTCCCGCCCATGCCCAGCAGGATGATGTGCCGGCCGGCGTCCTCCCGGCCCATATCCAGTCGGATTATCTCCGCCGCGCACGCCACCGCGGAGTGCGCGGCATCTGGCGACGGCAGGGAGAGCCAGCCCAGCCGGTGTTCGATCGTCTGGGCCACCTGCGGGTCAATGCTCCAGAGCGCTCCGTCTCGGGCCCAGAGCCGCTCCACCGCCGAGGCGGCGCGGAGACGGCGCAGCGCGGCCTCGACCGGCTCCCGCAGCGGTCCGAGCTCAGTCTGCTGGCTGGAGAATCCTGATGAGATCGTCGTCCCCGTGTTCCCGGGCCAGGTCGAGCGGCGTGCGCCCGCGCGCATCGCGGGCGGCAGCGTCGGCCCGTCTTCTCCCTCATGAGTCTAGTGCGGTGTTGCCGCTCAGTCTTGGGGTAGGGGAACCGATTCCCGAGGCGGGTGCCGGGGCCGCAGCGGAATCTGCGGGAGCGCGAGCAGGATGAGGAAGGCCACGGCCATCAACGCCCCCGCGATGCCGTAGATGCGGGTCACGCTGACCGCGAACGCCGTGCGCACCGCCTGGCGAACTGGCGCAGGCGTCGCGGCCCTCTCGGTGTTGCCGCCCGCGCCGAAGCCGCTGCGCAGGCGCGCCAGATCGACCTGCGCGCGGGCGGCGGGAGGAAGCGCCTGCAGCACCGGGGTGAGCTCGCGGCGCAGCTGGGTGGTGAGGGTAGTAGAGAGGATGACGCCGAACACCGCGATTCCGATCGTCCCGCCGATCTGCATGAAGAACTGCCGACCGGCGGTCGCCGCCCCCACCCGGTCGAATGGCACCGCGTTCTGCGCGGCCAGGGTGAGCAGAGGCATCGTAGGCCCCATGCCCACCCCGAGGAGGACCATCCGCCAGGTCACGCCTGCCCGGGTGACGGTCTCGTCCATCAGCGCGAGCAGCGCGAACCCGCAGATGGCCACGATCGCCCCGAGCAAGATGATCCCTTTATACCGCCCGAGGCGCTGGACGATCTGCGAAGACAGCGTCGCGCCCGCGACGATCCCGAGGGTGAGCGGCATGAGCGCGGTGCCCGCGGCCGTGGCGGAGACCCCCACGACGTTTACCATGAAGAGTGAGAGGAAGAAGACAGCGCCGAACAACGCTCCGCCCATAAGCACGGAGGCGCCGCTGGTCACCGCGAAGGTGCGGTTCGTCAGCATGTCCAGGGGGATGACGGGTGAGGCGGCGCGCCGTTCCGCCCAGAGGAAGGCGGCCAACCCAATGGCGCTCACCGCGAACAGCCCCAGGACGAGCGGAGAGCTCCAGGGGTAGCGGCTCTTGTCCAGCGTCAGCCCCAGGAGGAGGGGCACAACCGCCGCGATCAGGGTGAGCGTGCCGGTCCAGTCGATGGGGTCGCGCCGTCCCGACGTCAGGTGGGGCATCCTGGTCCACACGAAGGCGATCGCGATGAGCCCGACCGGCAGGTTGACGTAGAAGACCCAGCGCCAGCTCAGCGTATCGGTGAGCAGGCCGCCGACGTACGGACCGATCACGCTGGAGAGGGCGAAGACGGCCCCGAAGAGCCCCATGTAGCGCGGCCGCTCTGCCGGCGCAAACAGATCGGCGGGAACCGCGAAGGCGCTGCTGGTTAGCGCCGCGGCGCCGAGGCCCTGAATCACCCGAAAGGCGATCAGCTGCAGCATGCTGGCGGCGAGGCCGGCGAGGGCGGAGCTGGCCAGGAAGACCACCATCCCAAAGAGGACGATGCTGCGCCGTCCAAAGAGGTCGGAGAGTTTTCCGTAGATGGGCACGGTCGTCGTGCTGCTGATGAGATAGCCGGCGGAGACCCAGGCCAGCAGGTCGATGCCCTGGAGATCGGCGATGATGGCCGGTAGCGCCGTGGCCACGATGGTCTGGTCCAGCGCAGCGAGGAAGAGGCCGAGCAAGACGCCGGCGAGCGTCAGCGCCTTCGCCTGGAAGGGGATCGTGCTCCAGCGTTCGATCGGCGCGGCGGAAGCGGCCGCCGTCGTGGTTGCGCTCATGCGGTCTCCTTCAATCGGGCAGGATCAGGTGCACGTCCCCGAACTCGTGCCAGAGGTACCCCGTCTCCAAAGCAGCGCCGTAGGCGCGTTCGAGGCGGGGGCGGCCGACGATCGCCTCCAGCATGGCGAGGTGGGCCGCCTTCGGTTCGTGGAATCCCGTGAGCAGCCCGTCGACCACTGTCAGGCCACGCCCCGAGGTAATGACCAGGTCGGTCCAGCCGTGCGAGGCGACGGGGCGGCCGGCGGCGTCCAGGGCGCTCTCGAGGGCGCGCACCGCGGTCGTCCCGACGGCGATCACGCGCCCGCCCTCCTTCCGCGTGCGCCGGACCGTCATCGCCGTATCGTCAGACACCTCGAAGTACTCCTCGTAGAGGGGCTCGTCGGCTTCGAGGCTGGCCACCCCTGCATGGAGCAGGATGGTGGCCACCTGCACGCCGGCCAGGGTGAGCCGGTTCAGGATCTCCGGCGTGAAGGGACGGCCCGCCGAGGGCATCTCGGCCGAGCCCGGCGTCGAGGCGTACACCGTCTGGTACATCTCGATCGGCCAGCGGCCCCGCACGTAGGGATAGGCGATCGGCCGTCCCCACCGCTGCAGGAAGGGCAGCACCGGCGCGGGGAGATCGAGGCGCGACACCCAGAGCCGCGTCGAGCGCGGATAGGGGACCAGGACGAGCGCCACTCCTCCACCGGGCAGCGCGAAGGCTTCTCCCCCGTGCAGCGCCAGCGTCCCCCCGGGTGAGATGCCCGGCTGTCTGAACTCCACGACGACCAGGCCGGCGGGCAGTTGCGTGGACAGGTGCATCGTGACCTCGGAGCCGTCGCTGCGGCGGGCGGTGAGGGCAGCCGGCAGGGTGGCGGAAACGTTGACCACGACCAGGTCGCCGGGGCGGAGGAAGGACGGCACGTCCACAAACCGCGCGTGCACGATGCGGTCGCTGTTCAGGTAGGAGACGAGCAGCCGGACGCCGTCGCGCCGCAGGCCGCGCGCTTCGGGAGGCTCGTGCGCTTCGAGGTGCTCGGGGAGCGCGAAGTCGAGCGTGGGCGCCGGCGGCGGGGTCACGGCGTGCGCGCGGGCGTCGCGCCGATGAGCGCGAGGGCTTCGAACCGGCCGAACGGCGCCGTCTCCGCTTCGACGAGGCGCACGAACGCCGGCGCGGGGACCTCGGGGCCGGGGAGGCCGGAGAGGTCGACGCCCGGTTCGGCCTGCCGGTGCATCTCGGTGTTCATGTCACCCGGATCGACCACGTAGACGCGGATGCCGCTGCCCACGAGCTCGGCAGCGAGGATGCGGGAGAGGTGCTCCAGCGCCGCTTTGCTCGCGCCGTAGCCGCCCCAGCCGGGGTAGGCTTGCACGCCGGCGTCGGAGGTGACGTTGATGATCACGCCCTCGCCGCGCGCCTTCATCTGTGGCAGCAGCAGCTGGGTCAGGTGCAGCGGCGCCACCACGTTGATGCGGAAGACGCGGAGGAGGGCGTCCCACGGATAGTCTTCCAGCGACGGCATGGGGCTCGGCCCGATCTCCGAGGCGTTGTTGATGAGGATGTCGACGCGGCCGAAGTGCTCGAGGGCGGACGCGGCGATGCGCTCAGCTTCCTCCCCGACGTCCGTCGCGATCGTGAGGACCTCGGTGCGGCGGGAGAGCTCTTCGGCCGCCTGCCGCAGTGCCGTCTCCCCGCGGGCGACCAGCACCAGCCTTGCGCCCTCGCGCGCGTAGAGCCGCGCGATCTCCAGGCCCAACCCGCGGGAGGCGCCGGTGATCACGGCGACGCGTTCCCGCAGGGTCATGAAGCGCTCCGCTGTCGCCGCGCGGCCAGGCGATCGTACTGCAACCGAAAGAGCGCCACGATGCTTGGGACGTCCTCGGGCCCGCGGATGCGCACGCTCACCCATCCCGAGTCAGGCAGGACGTGGTGCGGCGCGGCGCGTCCGGCGGCGATGAGCTCGTCCCGGATTCTTCGCGGAAATGGCAGGTCAGCCAATCTGTCGCCGTGCAGATGCCCCATTTCGCTCCTATGGAAGCGAAACTCGACTCCGCCAAAGCGGTGCGGGCTCGCCTCCACCTCCGGCCACTTGAGGATTTCCTCTCTGATGGCGTCGCCGATCTGCCCCACACCCATCACCCTCTATGTCAACGCATTCGTGGCGTCCAGCCATCCAGGACGCGCACCCCGGGCCTCGGGTCACCAGAGTGTCGGTCGGTTAGTTCAGGTGGCTGGTGAACCAGCGACTCGCCAGGTCATCCACGACCCGTGCCTGCTCACCCTGCGGAGCCGCCGTCTCTCCCGGTTCATCCACGAAGGCGTGAGCGAGTTTGGGGAGGATCCGCACCTCGGCAGAGCCGCCCTCCGACCCGATGGACGCGGCGAGACGCTCGGTCGGCTCGCGGGTCGGGTCGGGATCCTCGGCGCCGACTCCCAGCAAGATGGCGGCGCCGCTCTCGGCGAGCGCTCGAGCGTAATGCACGGCGCTCAGGCGCTCGGCCAGCGCGCGGCGTTCCTCCGTCCACTGTCGTAGGTCATGCCAAAGAGCGATGCGAGGTGACTGATCAGGGCGTGCATGTTGGGTCCTCCGGCAGCAGTGCGAGAAAAGGCACGCCATTCGACGTCATCCCTCGCTTCGCCTTGCGTAGGACGGTCATGACTCCACCTCGCACAGGGCAGGGATCTGCCGGGACCAAAGGAGAGGAGGGCGTCTTCCCGAGAGAAGCGCCCTCCTCGCCGGCAGCACGCCGTGCTCAGGCTATCGGGCCGCGGCCGCGAAGAATTCCGCGCTGCGGCGCTGCGCTTCCTCGGGCGAGACGTCTTCCTTGTGCGTCGCGATCGCCCAGACGTGTCCGAACGGATCCCGAATGTGCCCGTAGCGATCGCCCCAGAACATGTCCGCCAGAGGCATGACGCTCTCGGCGCCCGCCTTGACCGCCCGCTCGAAGACGGCGTCGGCGTCCTCGACGTAGACGTTCAACACTACCCCGGCCGGGCGCGCGGTGGAGATGTTGCCCGCCGGGTCGGGGATATTGTCGGCGAGAAACAGGGACGAATTTCCAATCTGCAGATGGGCGTGCATGATGAGCTTGCCATCGGGGCTTGGGGCGCGCGAGACCTCCTTCGCACCGAAGACCTTCTTGTAGAAGTCAATGGCTTTGGCCGCGGCACCGTCGTTGATCGTGATATCCGGTGTCAGCGCCTGGCCCCCCGCGGGAAGATAGCTCTTGGCTCGTGCCATGATCCTCTCCTTTCTCATCGTGGATTTTGAGCGATGGTGCCGGGGGACGGAATCGAACCGCCGACGCCGGGCTCTTCAGGCCCGCGCTCTACCATCTGAGCTACCCCGGCACGCGCATGTTCATTTTGCCAGAAACCCGAGAGTCGCTCAAGCGAACGACGTGGGCGCACCACCTCGGGTTATAATATCGAAGTTCACGCTCATGTCGACCTACGCCATCGAGACCCAGAATCTCGTGCGCACCTTCCGCGCGCGGAAATCCCGCCAGCATCCCTCCGGCAGCCCTATCGTGGCGTTGGACGGCGTCAACCTGCAGATCGCCCCGGGCGAACTGTTCGGCCTCCTCGGACCCAACGGCGCGGGCAAGACCACGCTGATCAAGATCCTGGTGACGCTGCTGCTGCCCACCTCGGGGCGCGCGGCGGTGGACGGCTACGACGTGGGCACGCAGGCGCAGCAGGTGCGGGAGCGCATCAGCATGGTCTCCGGCGGTGAGCATTCCGGCTACGGGCTGCTGACGGTGCGCGAGCAGCTGTGGATGTTCGCGCAATTCTACGGCGTCCCCACGGCCGAGGCGCACGCCCGCATCGACAGGCTGCTGGCCATCGTCGGTCTCTACGAGGAGCGGCACCGCAAGGTCCAGGAGCTGAGCACCGGCATGCGCCAGAAGATGAACCTGGTGCGCGGGCTGGTCAGCGAGCCGCAGATCCTCTTCCTGGACGAGCCCACCGTCGGCCTCGACGTCGAGGCGGGCCGCGATGTGCGCGCCTACGTCAAGACGTGGATGGGCGAGCGTACCGGCCGCACGATCCTGCTGACGACGCACTACATGAGCGAGGCCGAGGAATTGTGCGACCGCGTGGCGATCATCCACAAGGGCAAGATCATCGCCGCCGATACGCCCGCCGGCCTGAAGCGGGCGGCGCAGAGCGGCTCCTACTTCGTGCTCAGCACCGAGCGGCTGGACGGGGGCGCGGAGTTCCTCAGCGGCATCCCCGGCGTCGCTCGGGTGGACGCCTCTGCCCGCGACGGCCACACCGAATTTCACGTCACCCTCGCCGACGACGGGGCGATCGCCGGCGTGGTGGCCGCCCTGGCGCAGCGCGGCCGCCGCATCCTGCAGCTGCAGAAGGTCGAGCCCACCCTGGAGGAAGCCTTCGTCGCGCTGGTGGGCCGGCGGTTCGAAGAGGCCGACGAGGCCCGCGGGCCGTGAGCGCCGCGGCCCCCGCCCTCCGTCCCACCTCACGGCTGCTGCGCACGTGGTACGCGGTGAAGGGGCGCTCCTATCCCCGCACGATGGGGGGATTGCGGGAGCCGTCGTGGATCTTCTACGACATCGCCCTCCCGCTGCTGGGCGTCGCGGCGTTCGTCTACGTCTACCGCGCCCTGGGCGCGCCGGCGCACTTCACCGGCTACGTCATCATGGGCGGCGCGACGATCGCGTTCTGGCTAAACGTGATGTGGCTGATGGCGGCGCAGTTCTATTGGGAGAAGCACCAGGGGAATCTGGAACTGTACATGATGGCGCCCTGCGGGCTGGCCGCGATCCTGCTGGGGATGGCCTTCGGCGGGCTGCTCGCGACCACGCTGCGGGCGGCGGTGGTCATCGCCGCCGGCGTCTTCCTCTTCAACATGGACTTCACCGTCTCGTCCTGGCCGCTCTTCCTGCTGCTCTTCGCCCTCGGGCTGGTCGCCCTCTACGGCCTGGGCATGTTCTTCAGCAGCCTCTTTCTGTTGTGGGGACGCGAAGCGTGGCACACCGTCAACCTGCTGCAGGAGCCGGTCTACCTGGTCAGCGGCTTCTACTTCCCGGTGCGCGCCCTCGGCCCGTGGGTCGGCATGGCCGCCTCGGTCATCCCCATCACCCTGGCCCTGGACGGTCTCCGCCAGGTGATGTTCCCCGGCGTGCACACCGCGCTGATTCCGCTGGGGTGGGAGGTGGCCGGCCTGGCCGCGCTCGCCGTGCTGTTCACGCTGCTGGCGCTGTGGATGCTGCGCTTCATGGAGCGGCTGGCCAAGCAGGAAGGGCGGCTGAGCTTCCGATGGTGAGGCGTGCCGTTCGCACCTTCGCGGTGGCGAGCTGGCTGGGATGGCAGATCCAGTCCAACTGGACCGACCCCCTGCTCTTCTTCATCTATTCGGTCGCGCGGCCGCTGGGGGGGACACTGATCCTGGTCTTCATGTTCTTCGTCGTGGCCGGCGGACGTCGCGGCGAGATGCTCGACTTCTTCGTCGTCGGCTCCGCTTTCTGGCCGCTGGTCGTCTTCGCGATGCAGGGTGTGGCCTGGGCGGTCCTGGAGGACCGCGAGCACTTCAAGACGATCCGCTACGTCTACACGGCGCCGATCCCGTTCTGGGCCTACCTGGTGGGTCGCGGGTTTGCCCTGGCCGCGGTGGGGCTCTCCGCGACGGCGATCACGATCGCCGTGGGTATTCTCATCCTGCACGTCCCGATTGTCCTCCCCCTCGAGCGCATCCCCTATTTCCTCACCGCCTTGTCCCTTGGTGTGGCCGGGCTGCTCATCGTGGGGATGATCCTGGCCGGCTCGGTCTTCCTGGTCTCGGGAGAAGCGTGGCGGCTGCCGGACGCCGTGGGACAGGCGCTCTATCTCGTCTGCGGGGCGGTCTTTCCGATTACCGTGCTGCCGAACTGGCTGGAACCGATCGCGCGCATCATCCCCATCACCTACTGGTTGGAAGCGATGCGGCGGAGTCTGCTGCCGGCGGGTGGAGCCCTGTCTCTCCCCGGGATGAGCGACGCGGCGGTGCTGGCGGCCCTGGCGCTGGTGACGGTCGCCTCCGCCGCCGTGGCCGCGCTGGTCTACGTCGTCGGTCTCACCCGCGCGCGCCAGAAGGGCATTTTGGACGCGGCGACCGGGTACTAAGAAACGCATCGAACATTCTCGGCACGTCGTGAGTCTGGTGTTCGACTTCTAGCTCGGTCCGGACCGAGTTTGACATCATACGGGAGTCGGGATACGGCGGCGAGCCAGGCGCGGGTGGTAGTCGGCGACCGTAAAGTGGTGCGGGCGAAACGCAAAGAGGTCGGCGATCGAAGGATCCATCGTCACCGTGGGAAAGCGCTGAGGCTCGGTGGCGAGCATCTGCTCGACGCTGGCGATCTGGTTGCGATAGATGTGCGCGTCGTCGATCCAGTAGACGAGCTCGATCGGCCGGTAGCCCGTCGCCTGGGCGATCATCATCGTCATCGCCGCGTAGTGGATCAGATTGAAGACCAGGCCCACGGGCGCGTCGGCGCTGCGCTGGCGGTGGCTGAGGACCAGCTCTCTCTCCTCGGGGTAGAGATGCACGTGAAACCAGCCGTGGCAGGGGGGGACGACCGCCCGGCGCCGCCGTCCGTTTCCGACCAAGAGGTACTGCGGGATCCACGGAGTGACCTCGTGATGCCGAAGGTGCGGATGCGCTCTGATCTGAGCGATCAATTCGGCCATCTGATCGAATGAGGGTCCCTCGGCGGTGGGGAAGCGGCGGAAGGCGGCGCCGTATGACCCTGGTCCCAGGTCGCCGGGGGCGAGGCCGAATTTTGCAGTCTCCTCCGTGGTGACCCACTCCCGCCACCAGAAGCAGCCGAACCGCTCCAACTCTTCCTGCGTCTGGGCGCCGTTGATGAACGCGCAGATCTCCGCCAGCGCCTGCGAGAAGGGGGAGGGCCGCCCGGTGGGCGCGCTGACCAGATCGCGTTCGGTGATGATGGGAAATCCATTCTCGAGGGGGAAGCGCATCTCGTGGCCGATGACCTTGAGCGCCGGCACACCCTGCCGGGTGGGCACCTCCCGCCCGGTTGTCAGGATGCGGCGGAGCAGGTCGCGATACTGCAGATCCGGCGCGCGCTGTTCGAAGGGTCTGTAATCAATCATTGAGTGTCTGACCGATCCGGCGCCTCTTGGCTTTAGGAGGTTTTCATGAGCCTCAGGGAGAGGGTCGGAGTCGACAGCGGGGTCGATGTGGTGGCGTCGTTGAGGGCGACTGAGGGACGTAGGCAGAGTGCGATTTAGGCAGCGACCCCCCCTGAGGTTCCTTCCCCTGCTTCCACATCTAGTGGGGACATTCCTTCCCGGGCCCAACATCTTGTATGAGAATTACATCGAAACATCCCTCTCGACCTCCAGCGCCCAGCCGCCTACGCTAAGACGTATGGAATCCGTCCTCACCCGCGGAGGCTGGGAGCCGATCCGGGTAAAACTTGCCGGCGTGGATCCCTCGGTGCGACCGCTCGAAGGCTTCCGCCAGGCGGCGGTCCTCGTCCCTCTCTACGACGGTGATGGAGCCGCGACGCTGTTGCTCACCCGCCGCACCCAGACGGTCGAACACCACAAGGGGCAGATCTCCTTCCCCGGCGGCGCCGTTGATGAGGGCGAGGAGCTGCTCGCCGCGGCGCTGCGGGAGACGTTCGAAGAGGTGGGCATCCCGTCGGGCGAGGTGCAGATCCTGGGGAGACTGCCCGAGGTCGACGTCGCCGTTTCCCGCTTCCGGGTGACGCCCTTCGTGGGCGTCGTTCCGCACCCGTATCCGCTGCGCCTCAATGCCGATGAGATAGAGGAAGTCGTCCGCGTTCCGCTGGCGGTCTTCCGCGACCCGGCGAACCTGCGGATCGAGCAGCGAGAGTGGAACGGGCAGATGCGCGACATCTACCACTACAGCTATGAGACCCGGACGATTTGGGGAGCGACGGCCCGGATCATCAGGCACTTCGTCGATATCCTCGCCGAGGAGATCGGCCAGGAGGCGCAATGAAAGAAGTCCGGCGTCCCATCTTCAGCATCGGGGTAGCGGCCAGCCTCGTGGGGCTCCCTGCGGCTACCATCCGCGCCTGGGTGCGGGTGGGGTACGTTGCTCCTGTGCGCGCCGCCAACGGCTGGCGGATGTTCTCCTGGCAGGACGTGGAAGTCTTCCAGCGGGTCCGTGACCTGAGCCGGCGCGGTCTCACCCCCGAGGAGATCCGCCGCCGTCTCCGCCGCCCGACCTCTCGCGCGTCCGTCCTCGACCGGGCGGCGGGCGCCGCGTCGCTGCCGGCGGTCCGGCGGCTCTCGCGCGGCCTCGAACGCGGACGTCAGGTGATCCTGGCCTTTCCTGCCGCCGTCAAGCCGGCGTGACCCCGATCTACCTCGACTACGCCGCGACCACCCCGGTCGATCCCCGTGTGGCCGCCGCCATGGCTCCCTATTTCTCCGACCGCTTTGGCAACGCGGCCAGCATCCACGGCTTCGGCCAGGAGGCGCGCGCGGCGGTCGAACACGCGCGCCAGATCATCGCCGACGCGATCGGCGCGCGCGACGCCGAAGAGATCGTCTTCCTCAGCGGGGCGACCGAGGCCGACAACTTCGCGCTCATCGGCGCGGCGCTGGCGAACGAGACGCGCGGCCGGCACCTCATCGTCAGCGCGGTGGAGCACCACGCCGTGCTCGAGCCCGCCCGCTTCCTGGAATCGCGCGGATTCGCCCTGAGCGTCCTGCCCGTCGACGGCATGGGTCAGGTCGATCCCGCCGGGGTGCGGGCCGCCCTGCGCCCGGATACCACTGTCGTCTCCGTGATGCACGCCAACAACGAGATCGGGACGATCCAGCCGGTCGCCGAGATCGGCCGGATTACCCGCGAGGCCGGCGTCACCTTCCACTGCGACGCGGCGCAGAGTCTTGGCATCGTGCCGCTCGATGTCCAGACCCTCGGCGTGGATCTGCTCTCGCTGTCAGCGCACAAGCGCTACGGTCCTAAGGGGGTTGGCGCGCTGTACGTCCGAAAGGGGACGCCGCTGGTGCGGCTGCTGCACGGCGGCTCTCACGAGCGGAACCGCCGCGCGGGAACCCACAACACGCCGGGGATTGTCGGTTTTGGCGAGGCCATTCGCGTGGCGCTTGAAGCAATGGAAGAAGAAGCGCCGCGCGTCGCCGGCTTGCGAGACCGGCTGATCGAGGGGCTGCGGGGCATCGACGGAGCGCAGGTGAACGGGCATCCACGGGAGCGGCTGCCCGGGATCGCCAACGTCTCCTTCCGCGGGGCCGACAGCGAGTCACTCCTGTTGGCGCTGGACCTTCGGGGGATCGCCGCGAGCAGCGGTTCGGCCTGCACCTCCGGCAGCCTGGAGCCCTCCCACGTGCTGCCGGCCATCGGGCTGCCCCCGGAGGTGGCCGCGGGGACGCTCCGGTTCTCGCTGGGCCGCTGGACGACGGAGGAAGAGATCGATCACGTCCTCGACGTCTTCCCAAACCTGCTTGATACGGTGAGGTCCGCCTTAGTGTCCTAACACGGAAGCCACCGCAGCGGGCGAGCACAAAGGGAAGACATTTCCGCTGCCGAAATTCGCTATCGTAGCGGCTTTCGTGTGAATTGAGGGACCTCGAGGGAGCCTGGCGATGAATGCGTATCTCCCCATCTTCGTGCATTTCTTTCTGGTCGTCCTCCTCACCAGCGCCCTTCTCGGGCTGCATGCGCTCGTCGGGCGCGGCCGGCCCTCACCCGCCAAACTCGAGCCCTATGAGTCGGGGGTCTGGCCGATCGGCTCGTCGCGGGAGCGCGTGCCGATCCGCTACTACCTGATCGCCATGCTCTTCATCCTCTTTGACATCGAAGCGGTGTTCCTCTACCCCTGGGCGGTGGCCTTCCGTGATCTGGGGTTGCTCGGGTTGATCGAGATGCTGGTCTTCGTGGGTGTCCTGTTGATTGGCTTCGTCTACGCTTGGCAGCGCAAAGCGCTGGAGTGGGAGTAGTAGGCCCGTGAGCACGGAACTCCCCGTTCCCGGACGCGCCGTCGGCGGCGTGACGGCGGACGAGGTCGAGGGACTGCAGCGCCAGGTCCTCACCGCGCGGGCCTCCCGCATCCTCGCCTGGGCGCGGCGCAATTCCATCTGGCCGGTGCAGTTCGGCCTCGCCTGCTGCGCCATCGAGATGATGGCGGCGACCGCCTCCCGTTTCGACATCTCGCGCTTCGGCAGTGAGGTCTTCCGCGCCAGCCCGAGGCAATCCGACCTGATGATCGTGGCGGGTCGGGTCAGTCAGAAGATGGGGCCGGTGCTCCGTCGCATCTACGACCAGATGCTCGAGCCCAAGTGGGTCATCGCCATGGGGGACTGCGCCTCCTGCGGCGGCGTATTCAACAACTACGCTCTCGTCCAGGGCGTGGACAAGCTCGTGCCCGTGGACGTCTACGTGGCCGGCTGCCCGCCCCGCCCCGAGGCGTTGCTCTACGGCTTTCTCGAGTTGCAGGAGAAGATCCGGCGCACCGGGGGCCGTCTCTGATGGCCGCAGCAGGTGGGCCGGCAGACGCGGCCGCAGCCGCGCTGGCCGCGGCCGTTCCCGGCGCGGTCCAGGAGGCCCAGGACTTCCGGGGCGAGACGACGATCATGATCGCGCCGGAGGCGATCATCGACGCGCTCGCCTTCCTGCGCGACCGGGCCGCACCGCGCTTTCCCTTCTTGACCGACCTAACGGCGATCGACCGCCTGCCCGCCGAGCCCCGGTTTGAGATCGTCTATCTGCTGACCGCGTTGGATCCTCCGGCGCGCGTCTGCCTGAAAGCCCGTCTCTCCGGCGACGCCCCCGAGATTGAGTCGGCCACGCCGCTGTGGCCGACCGCCGAATGGTTGGAGCGGGAGGTCTACGACTTCTTCGGCATCCGCTTTCGCGGCCACCCCGAGCTGACGCGCATCCTCATGCCCGACGATTGGGAGGGCTATCCCCTGCGCAAGGACTTTCCGCTGGTGGAGGAGCCGGTCGAGTTCGTCGGCCGCGTGCCCAAGCCGCCCAGCCGGATCATCCCGGACGTCCCGCCGAAGGGATCCTGAGCGCGCCCGCAATGAGCTCCGTCGCGCGCGAGACGCTCACGCTGAACATGGGCCCGCAGCACCCGGCCACCCACGGGGTGCTGCGCCTGGTGCTCGAGCTGGAGGGAGAGGTCATCCTCAGCGCGCGGCCGGTCATCGGCTACCTGCACACCGGCTTCGAGAAAGAGATGGAGACGCGCACCTACCATCAGAACATCGTTTTCCCCCCGCGGGTGGAGTATCTGGCGACGATGATCGAGGAGGTCGCCTACGTCCAGGCGGTGGAGAAGCTGCTGGCCGTCGCGCCGCCGAAGCGGGCGCAGTACATCCGGGTGATCCTGATGGAACTCTCCCGCATCGCCAGCCACCTGGTCTGGCTGGGCACCAGCGCCATCGACCTGAACATCACCTCGCTCTTCATGTACACTTTCGCGCTGCGCGAACGGATCCTCGACCTCTTCGAGGCGGTCACCGGGCAGCGGATGATGCACGGCTACATGCGCGTGGGCGGGCTGCAGTGGGACCTGCCGGAGGATTTCATTCCCCGGACGCGGGCGCTGATGGAGGAGCTGCCCGGCCGGGTCGATGAATTCGAGACGCTGCTCACCGACAACCTGATCTGGCGGGAACGGCTGGAGGGCGTCGCCATCCTGACCGCCGAGGACGCGGTGGGCTACGGCTGTTCGGGTCCCATCCTCCGCGGGTCCGGGGTGAACTATGACGTGCGCAAGGCCTTCCCCTACTCCTCCTACGAGGACTTCACTTTCGACGTACCGCTGGGACGCCGGGGGGACGCCTTTGACCGGTACACGATTCGGCTGGAGGAGATGCGCCAGTCGCGGGCGATCATCCTCCAGGCGCTCGACCGGCTCCCCGGTGGGCCGGTGACGGTGGACGACCGGAAGGTCAGCCTCCCGCCACGGCGGGAGCTGGTGCGGAGCATGGAGGCGGTGATTCACCAGTTCAAGCTGGTCAGCGAAGGCTTTCACCCGCCACGCGGCGAGGTCTACGCGGCCGTCGAATCGCCGCGCGGCGAGAAGGGCTACTACCTCGTCAGCGACGGCAGCAACCGCCCGGCGCGCGTGCGCATCCGCGCCCCCTCCTTCAGCAACCTGGCGGCGCTGCCGGTGATGATCTTCCGCGGCTTCATCGCTGACGTCGTCGTCGCCATCGCCAGCATCGATATCCTGCTTGGGGACGTAGACCGCTGATGGCGCTGCCCGAGGAGGCGCGGGAGCGAATCCGCGCGCTGCCGGAGCGCTACGAGCACCGCCAGTCGGCGCTCTTGCCGGCGCTGTTCGTGGCCCAGGAGGCGGCCGGCTACCTCCCGCCGGAGACCCTGGCCGAGGTGGCCGCCCTACTGGAGCTCCCTCTCAGCGAGGTGACCTCGGTCGCCTCCTTCTACCGGCTTTTCTTCCTCGAGCCGGCCGGCCGCCACCTCATCCTGCTGTGCACCAACCTGGCCTGCCAGTTGAACGGCGCCGAAGCGATCGGCCGTCACCTCGAAGAGCGCCTCGGGATCGGGCAGGGGCGGACGACGGCAGACGGCGCCTTCACCCTGCGCGAGTCGGAGTGCCTGGCGGCCTGTGCGCTGGCGCCGATGATGATGGTCGACCGCGAGCGCTTCGGCCCGCTGACGCCGGCCGGTGTGGACGAGATCCTGGAGCGCCACCGTGGCCGCTGAGTCGATGCTCCTCCGCTACACCGAGGGCGAGGGGACGGCGGACCTCGACGCCTACCGGCGGGCCGGTGGCTACGAAGCGGCCAGGCACGCGCTGACGACCCTGGCCCCCGAGAGCGTGATCGACATCGTCGAGCAGTCGGGGCTACGCGGCAAAGGCGGCGCGGGGTTCCCCACCGGACGCAAGTGGAAATTCATCCCCAAGGGCGCGCCGGTGAAGTACGTCGTGGTGAACGGCGACGAGGCCGAGCCCTGCACCTTCAAAGATCACCTGCTGCTCGAGCGCGCGCCGCACCTGCTGGTGGAAGGGATCATCATCGCCTCCTACGCGGTGGGGGCGCAGCGCGCGTACGTGTACGTGCGCCGGGAAGGGTACTCGGGGCGCGAGCGGCTCGAAGCCGCGGTCGCGGCGGCGGAGGCCGCGGGCTTTCTGGGCGAGCGCATCTTCGGCTCCGACGCCTCACTGCGCGTGGTCGTGCACACCGGGGCGGGCGCCTACATCGCCGGGGAGGAGACCGCGCTGCTGGAGTCGCTGGAGGGGCGGCGGGCGATGCCGCGGGCGCGGCCCCCCTTTCCCGCCATTGCTGGACTCTACGGGAAGCCCACCGTGATCAACAACGTGGAGACGCTCTGCCACGTCCCCGCCGTGATCCGTCTGGGTCCCGAAGCCTATGCCGCGCTGGGACCGCCGGCGCTCTTCTCGGTCAGCGGGCAGGTCCGCCGTCCCGGCGTGTACGAGCTGCCGCTGGGGACGCGGATGCGCGCGCTGATCGAGGCGGCGGGGGGGCTGCGTCCGGGACGGCGCTTCAAGGCCGCCTTCCCCGGGGGATCCTCCTCGGCGATCCTCACCGAGGCCCACCTGGACGTGCCGATGGATTACGAGCCGCTGAAGCAGGCCGGCTCGATGCTGGGGTCGGCCTCCCTGATCGTCATGGACGACAGCGCCTGCATGGTCCGGACGGTGGCCCGGGCGGTGGCCTTCTATAAGGAAGAATCGTGCGGCAAGTGCACCCCCTGCCGGGAGGGGACCTACTGGCTCTCCCAGGTGTTCAGCCGCATTCTGGGGGGATGGGGGCGGCTGGAGGACCTGGAGCTGCTCGCGCACGTCTCGCGGGGGATGAAGGGCGGGACCTGCTTCTGCCTGCTGGGTGACAGCGTGCCGCCGGCCCTGGACGCGTCGTTACAGCACTTCCGCCACGAGTACGAGCATCACATCCGCACCGGCCGCTGCGACGTGGAAGAACGCGCCGGCGTGGGCGTGGGGGTGGCCTGAGCGCATGGCGCAGCGGGCCCCCGCCGACCAGCCGATGGTCACCCTGACCATCGACGGGCGCCCGGCCACCGTCCGTCAGGGGACGACGGTCTGGCACGCCGCGCAGTCGATCGGCATCGACATCCCCATCTTTTGCTACCACGATCGGATGCCGCCGCTGGGCGCCTGCCGGCAGTGCCTGGTGCGCGTCGAGAAGCAGCCGCGCTATCAGACCTCCTGCACCCTGGTGGCCGAACAAGGGATGGTGGTCTCCGCCACCAGCCCGGAGGTGCGGGAGGCCCAGGAGATGATCCTGGAGTACCTGCTGATCAACCATCCGCTGGATTGTCCGATCTGCGACAAAGGCGGGGAGTGCCCGCTGCAGGATCAGGCCTACCTCTACGGCCCGGGCCGCAGCCGCTTCGTCGAGCCCAGGCGCGACTTCGCCAAGCCGGTCTCCCTCGGCCCGCTGCTGGTGCTGGACCGCGAGCGCTGCGTCCTCTGCTGGCGCTGCGTGCGCTTCGGGGAGATCGTCGCCGGCGACCACGCCTTGAAGGGATTCGAGCGCGGCTCCGAGAGCGAAATCAACACGCCCTTCACCCAGCCGGTGGAGTCCAAGTTCATCGGCAACACCATTTCCATCTGCCCGGTGGGTGCGCTGACCAGTCGCACCTACCGGTTCCTGTCGCGCCCCTGGGACAACGCCGCCGTGCCGTCGATCTGCAATCACTGCGGCCTGGGCTGCGCCACCTGGCTGGACGTGCGCGATGAGACCATCACCCGCGTGCGACCCCGTGAGCATCCCGCGGTCAACGACGTCTGGCTCTGCGACCTGGGACAGTTCGGCTACGAGTGGATCGGCTCGCGCGACCGGCTGACCCGTCCCCTGATCCGGAGGAATGGCGCGCTGGTGGAGAGCTCCTGGGCCGAGGCGCTGGATCTCGTCGCCGCCGCCCTGGAGACATCGCGGCGGCTGGGTCCCGGGTGCGTGGCCGTCCTCGGCGGCGCCCGGCTGTCCAACGAGGACGCCTATGCGGTCCGGCGATTCTTCCGGGACATCGTGGGGACGCCACACCTCGACCACCGCACCGACGCCCGCCCGGGCAGCCCCAGCCTGGAGATCCCCTGGGGCATGCGCGCGCCGTTGGAGGCGATCCCGTCGAGCAGCCTGCTGTTCCTCGTCGGCTGCGATATCAGCGAAGAATACCCGATCGCCTGGCTTTGGATGAAGCGCGCCGTAGACCGCGGGACGCGGCTGCATGCCGTCGCGCCGATCCATCTGGAGATCGAGCCCCATCTGACCTCGGCGCTGGTGGTGCCGCCCGGAGGGGAGGGCGCGCTCCTCGCGCAGGTGGCCGCGGCGGTGGATGGGCGGAAGCTCGACGAGACCCTGCTGCACTCGGTCGGCGTGGAGCGCGCGGCGGTGGAGGAGCTGGCGAAGGAGATCCGCACGGCCAGCCGGCCGATGCTCTTCCTGGGCCGCGGCGCGCTGGAGGGCGCGTCCGGCGCCGGCCTCATGGCATCGGCGCTGCGGCTGCAGGCGGCGGGCTGCATCGTGCACGTGATGCGGGGCAAGGGCAACGCCGTTGGCGCCGCGCTGATGGGGCTCCTCCCCGGCCCCGACGGGTGGAGCGCGCCCGAAATCCTCCGGCAGGGAGCGACGGGAGAGCTTGAGGTCCTCTACGTCGCCGGCGCTGATCCGGCCACCGAGGTGCCCGATGCGTCGGCTTGGCGGGCGGCGCGGCAGGGCACGGCGTTCGTCGTCGTCCAGGATTGTTTTCTCACCGAGACCGCGCGTGACGCCGACGTCGTGCTGCCGGCGCTGGCCTACGCGGAGAAGGACGGGACAGTCTGCAACCTGGAGGGGCGCGTCCAGCGCCTCCACGCGGCGGTGCGGGCGCCTGGCGAGGCGAGGAACGAAGGGCAGGTGATGACCGGCCTGGCCAGGCGCTTGGGGGTGGAGTGGACACCCGGCAGCTGGGAGGAAGTCTTTCAGGATGCCGCCGCGGAGGTCCCCGGGCTGGCCGCAGGAGCGGTGCTCACTCCGCCGCCGCTGGCGGGATCGTGGTCAGCGAAGCGCGGCCTGCAGGCCAGGCCAAAGGACCTGGTCCTGGTGACGGGCGAGCGCCTCTTCGACCGCGGCAGCATGACGGGACGCTCCCCGGCCATCGCCGAGCTGGCCGGCGCCCCTTCCGTCTGGCTGCACCCTGAAGAGGCGGCGGCGCGCGAAGTGGAGGAGGGCGGTCTGGCGGAGGTGTCCTCGGCGCACGGACGGCTGGTGCTCCGCGTGCGTGTCACCGATCGCGTGCCGCGGTCCATCGCCTACGTTCCGCGCAGCGACGATGCCGTCTCGGTGAACCGGCTCCTCAACTGGGAGGCGCCGCTGCTGGCGGTCTCTGTGCGCCCGCTCTCCGTGGCGGAGGCCGCGCCGGAGGCTGCGGCGCCCGTCCAGGCCGGGGAGGGTGAGGGGTGACGGCTCTGCTGGTGGAGGCGGCGATCAAGAGCGCCGTGCTGCTCTTCGTGCTGCTGACGGCGACGGCCTACGTCACCTTGCTCGAACGCCGCCTGCTCGGGCGCTTCCAGCTGCGCATCGGACCGAACCGCGTCGGCCCGTTCGGTCTGCTCCAGCCGCTGGCCGACGGCATCAAGATGATCTTCAAGGAGAGCTTCATGCCGGCGGGTGCGGACCGGGTCATCTACGCGATCGCACCCGCCATCTCTCTGGTCACCGCGCTCTTCGTCTACGCGGTGATCCCCTTTGGGCCGGCGGTGCGGATCCTCGGCCGGACGATCCCGCTGTACCTGGCGAACGTCAACGTGGGCATCCTCCTCGTTCTCGGCGCCTCCAGCATCGGCGTCTACGGCATCATCCTCGGCGGGTGGGCGGTCAACAACAAGTACTCGCTGCTGGGATCGCTGCGCAGCAGCGCGCAGCTGATCTCTTATGAGCTGGCCCTGGGGCTGGCCGTGATCACGGCCGTCCTGCTGGCGGGCTCGCTCAGCCTAGTGCGGATCGTCGAGGCCCAGGCCGGACTCTGGTTCGCCTTCCGCTTCCCCTACGGCACGATCGCGCTGCTCCTGTTCCTCATCGCGGCGGTGGCCGAGACCAACCGCGCCCCGTTCGACCTCCCGGAGGCGGAGCAGGAGCTCGTCGCCGGCTACCAGACCGAGTACGGGGGACTCAAGTTCGGGATGTTCTACATCGCCGAGTACGTGTCGGTGATGACGATGTCCGCCCTCGCCGCGACGCTCTTCCTCGGCGGCTGGCTCGGGCCGCCCCTGATCGGCGGCTGGCTGCCCCCACCGGTCTGGATCGCCGCCAAGATCGTCCTGGGCATCTTCATCTTCGTCTGGCTGCGCGCCACGCTGCCCCGGATCAGACACGACCGGCTGATGGCGCTGGGGTGGAAGGTATTGCTGCCGGTGGGGCTGGCGAACGTAATGGTGGCCGCCGCCGTGCTGGCCTGGCGAGGCATCAGAGGATGATGCGGCGGCGCTGGTCCCAGGCGCGCGCGCTCCTGCGCGGGATGGGCGTGACCTTCCGTTACCTCTTCCGCGCTCCCACGACGGTCGCCTACCCCGACACCAAGATCGAGGTCGAGCCGCGCTTCAAGGGGCGCCACTGGCTGACCCGCTACGCCGACGGCCTGGAGCGCTGCATCGGCTGCGAGCTGTGCGTGATCGTCTGCCCCTCCCAGGCGATCTACGTCCAGGCCGCCGAGAACACCCCCGACCACCAGGTCAGCCGCGGAGAGCGCCACGCCTCGGACTTTCAGATCAACATGCTGCGCTGCATCTTCTGCGGGTTCTGCGAGGAGGCGTGTCCCACCGGGGCGATCGTGCTGGGAACGGACTACGAGCTCGCCGGCACCACCCGCGCCTCGCTGATCTACACCAAGCCCATGCTCACCGAGCCCTACCCGGGCGCCAGCGGGCGGGATCCGCACCGCGAAGTGTAAGAATGGAACTCTTTCTCTTTATTGTCACCGCGACCCTGGCGCTCGCGGGGGCGCTGACGGTGATCGGCGCGCGGCGGGCCATTCACAGCGCGCTGGCGTTGCTGGTCGTGCTGGCCTCCCTGGCCGTCCTCTACCTGCTGCTGGAAGCGCAGTTCATCGCGGTCCTGCAGGTGATCATTTACGCGGGCGCGATCGTCGTGCTCTTCCTCTTTGTGATCATGTTGCTGCACATGGCCACGGGTGAGCCGGGCTCCCCCGGCCCGCGCCGGCGGCAGGTTGCCGCCCTGGGGCTCGCCGCGCTCTTCGTGATCGGGCTTCTTTCCGCCGTGGCCCGTCCGTCGACGGCGCTCCCCGTCGTCGCGACGCTGCAGCCGGACTTCGGGAGCGCCGAGCTGGTCGGCCGGCAGCTCTTCACGCGCTTTCTGCTGCCCTTCGAGTTGGCCTCCGTCATCCTGCTCGCTGGCATCATCGGCGCGGTGGTGCTGGCGAAGGGGACGCTGCCGGTGACGGCGCACCCCGCCGCCGCGGAGGAGGCGGAGTAAATGGTTCCGCTCCCGTATTACCTCGCCCTGGGCGCGGTGCTCTTCTCCGTGGGGATGACCGGGGTGCTCATCCGCCGCAACGCCCTCATCGTCTTCATGTCGATCGAACTGATGCTCAACTCGGTCAACCTCACCTTCGTCGCGCTCAGCCGGCAGCTGCGATCGATGGACGGCCAGCTGGCGGTCTTCTTCACGATCGTCATTGCGGGCGTGGAGGTGGTGGTGGGGCTGGCCATCATTGTGGAGATCTTCCGTTCCCGGGCCACCCTGAACCTAGACGACATCGATCTCCTCCGTGGCTGACTTCGCGTGGACCATCCCGCTCTGGCCGCTGCTGGGGTGGCTGGCCCTCGGCCTCATCGGCGGGCGGTTGCCTCGACCGGCGGTCGCGCTGATCGGCTGCGGCAGCGTGGCGCTGGCCTTCGCCGCGGCGATCGTGGCCTGGGTGACCCTGCCGGAGGATGCCCAGGTGAAAACGCTCTTTCCCTGGATCGCCACGGGAGCATTTGCGGTTTCCGTCCGCCTCTCCCTCGACGCCCTCTCCGTCGTGATGGCGCTCGTCGTCTGCGGCGTCGGGCTGCTCATCCATCTCTACTCCATCGGCTACATGGCGGGTGAGCCCGGATATAGCCGCTACTTCGCCTACCTGAACCTCTTCATAGCGTCGATGCTGCTGCTGGTCCTGGCGGGCGATCTGCTGGTGCTCTTCGTCGGCTGGGAGCTCGTCGGGCTGTGCTCCTACCTGCTGATCGGGTTCTGGTTTGATCGGGAGCGCGCCGCCACCGCGGGGCGCAAGGCCTTCCTGGTGAACCGGATCGGCGACGCGGGGTTCCTGCTCGGACTGCTCCTGCTCTGGCGCGCCTTCGGCACCCTCGACATCGCCGCGATCCTGTCGGCGCCCCCCGGGGCGCTGGCCGGAGGGGCCGCGCTGGCCGCTCCGCTGCTGCTGTTCTTCGGCGCGACGGGCAAGTCGGCGCAGCTGCCGCTCTACGCCTGGCTGCCCGACGCGATGGAGGGGCCGACGCCTGTCTCCGCGTTGATCCACGCCGCGACGATGGTCACCGCCGGCGTCTACCTGGTGGCGCGCCTCTTCCCGTTGTTCGCGCACCCGCCGCTCCTCGCCGCCGTGGCCGGCGTGGGCGCGCTGACGGCCTTCTTCGCCGCGACCATTGCCCTGGTGGAGTGGGATCTCAAGCGCGTGCTGGCCTATTCGACGATCAGCCAGCTGGGCTACATGTTCCTGGCGCTTGGGGTGGCCGCTCCGGAGGCGGGGATCTTCCACCTGATCACGCAGGCCTTCTTCAAGGCCCTGCTCTTCCTGGCGGCCGGCAGCGTGATGCACGCGATGGCCGGGCGGATCGACATGCGCGCCCTTGGCGGCCTGGCTCGCCCGCTGCGCGCCACGATGCTCGCCTTCCTCATCGGCGCCCTCGCCCTGGCGGGAATTCCGCCTTTTGCCGGTTTCGTGAGCAAGGATCTGATACTGGAACGAGCCTGGCACGCCGTGGCCAGCGGCGGCAATCCGCTGCTCTTTCCGCTGGGCCTGCTGACCGCCTGGGTTACCGCCGTCTACATCGCCCGGGCGCTCCGCTACACGTTCTTCGATCCACCCGCGCAAAGCGAGATCGCTCCACACGAATCTCCTCCGATCATGCTCTGGCCGATGGCCGCGCTGGCAGCGTTGAGCATTGGCGGGGGCCTCCTCGGCGCGCACGTGGTGGGGGCGCCCCTCTTCGAGTTCCTCAGCCCCGTCCTGGCGTCGCCGGAGGACGCCGGTCAAGTCGGCATCACGCCGGCCTTCTTCGTGCCCACCCTCTCCACCGCCGCGGGCGTGCTCGGCTTGCTCCTGGGATGGACGGCCTACCGCCAGCATCGCGACGTCTCCCTGGGCTGGGTGGGAAGGCTCTTTCGCCGCCACTGGTACCTGCTCGATCTCTACGACGGCGTGCTCACGCACGCGGCCCGGGGCACAGCGCGCTTCCTGGCCGGGCCGGTTGACCTCGGCGCCATCGACCGCGCGGTCAACGCGATCGGGGCGCTCGTCTCCGGAGGCGCCGCAGCGCTCCGGCGCCTGCAGACCGGGTACGTCCGCCAGTACGCTGCGGTGATCCTGGTGGGGACGGTCCTGGTGCTGGCCTACTGGATGGCGCGCTGATGCTCTCCTGGGCCATCTTCCTCCCGACGCTCGGGGCCGCGCTGGTGATGGCCGTACCGCGTGAGCGCGCCGCGCTGCTGCGCTGGCTGGCCCTGCTGGCCTCGCTGGCCACGCTGGCGGTGGTGGTGCGGCTCTTCCTTGCCTTCGATCCTGGCTCCGCCCAGATGCAGTTCGTGGAACGCCGCGCTTGGGTGCCGGCCCTGGGCATCGCCTACCTCGTCGGGGTGGACGGCATCTCGCTGCTGCTGGTCTGCCTGACGGCGATCATCTTTCCGGTCGCGCTCCTCTCCTCGTGGGGACCGATCCAAGAGAAGGTCAAGGAATTCACGGTGGCGATGCTCATTCTAGAGACCGCCACGTTGGGCACCTTCCTCAGCCTCGATCTCGTCCTCTTCTACGTCTTCTGGGAGGCCGTGCTCATCCCGATGTACTTCCTCATCGGGATCTGGGGCGGGTCCAACCGCACCTATGCCGCCGTGAAGTTCATCCTCTATACGATGGCGGCAAGCGTGCTGATGCTGGTGGCCATCGTCGCCCTCTACCTCGCCGCCGCGCCGCCGGGAAGCCGTACCTTCGACCTGCTGGCTCTCCAGGAGGCGGCGATCCCACTCGGGTTGGCTCGCTGGCTCTTCGCCGCCTTCACCCTGGCCTTTGCCGTCAAGGTCCCCGTCTGGCCCCTGCACACCTGGCTGCCCGACGCCCACGTCGAGGCCCCGACCGCCGGCAGCGTCATCCTTGCGGCGATCCTGCTGAAGCTGGGCACCTACGGGTTCCTTCGCTTCTCGCTCGGTCTGTTTCCCGAGGCGGCCGCCGCGGCGGCGCCGCTGATGCTGGCCCTCGCCCTCGTCGGGATCGTCTACGGCGGCGCGGTCAGCTGGGCGCAGCCGGATCTGAAACGGCTGGTGGCGTTCAGCAGCGTCAGTCACCTCGGTTTCGTCACCCTCGGCATCTTTGCGTTCACGACCGAAGCGCTGCAGGGCGCGCTGCTGCAGATGGTCAACCACGGAATCAGCACGGGCGGGCTCTTCCTGATCGTGGGGGTGCTGTACGATCGGCTGCACTCGCGGCAGATGGCCGACTACGGCGGCGTGGCCGCCCTGATGCCGCGCTTTGCCGCCATCTTCGTCCTCGTGCTGCTCTCCTCGGCGGCCCTGCCGGCCACCAACGGCTTCGTCGGCGAGTTCCTCATCCTCCTCGGGGTCTTCCGCCGATCACCGGCGGCGGCCGCGGTTGCCGTCAGCGGGGTCATCCTCTCGGTGATCTACCTGCTCTGGGCCTACCAGAAGGTGATGCAGGGACCGCTGGTCGCGCGCGGGCAGGATCGGCTCGTCGACGTCGGCGCGCGGGAGACGCTGCTCTTCGTACCGCTGATCCTGCTGATCTTCTGGATTGGGATCTACCCATCGCCGCTGCTGCGGCGGTCGGAAGCCTCCGTGCGCGCCGCTGTGGATCGGATCGAGAAGAGAATGACCGCAACGGTTGGTCAGAGTCGTTCTGAAGCGGGCGGGGTCGAGTCCTCCGGTGACGCCCCATGACCAAGAAGATTTTCGATGTCGCGGACGAACCGCTCGGCGGTCCTCAATGCTTCAGCGATCTGACTTTCGGACACGGCGCCGGCTGCTTCGTAGACGATCCGATGCCGCTGGCGCCTCATTCTGTCCATCAAGTCGAGCACATCCTGGAACTCTTGACCCAGCCGCAGGCGGAGGAACTCAATCACAGCGGCATGACCACCCTCCCCACTGGTTGGCCGGTAGCCTTCCGAGAACATCACTGCCCGTCCGGCAAGGAGCATGGCATTGTAGGCTATGTTGTAGGTCCACTCCTGCTTGGCCCCGAGCCGTTGCGCGGTAGCCAGGTCGCGCTTGGCGGCAGTACGCTGGTTGCCAACCTGCATCTTCGCCCCCGGCTCGAAATGGATCTTCTTATCGACGAGCAGCCGCGAATAGCTCATCCTGTTCGCTCCCGACAAACACGACTCGTGGCCCCATCAAGACCTGCTCAAGAAAGGATCCGCGCTGACCACTTTTGCTTCTGGCCTCGGCTCGTGTGTAGCGGGTATAGGAGATCTCCCGACCGAGGACTCGTTCTGCGCGAGCAATCGCAGGCGCAAGATCCCTGTCCTGGACACTCCCAACGAACATTGCGTCGACATCGCTCCGGGTCGTGGCTTGCCCCTTTACAAAGGACCCGTACAGAAAAGCGAGTTCGATCCCATGAACCGAGCGCAGGGCGTCCCTGAGGACTATGTCGGCGGCCACCGTCTTGAGAATCAGGCGCTGGAGGTCCTGGTAAACCGGATGTGCCTTCTGCATCTTGTATCGGACCTGATTGCCGACTCTTTCAGCCTCAATGAGGTCGATGGCGCGGAATCGCCTCAGATCCCGAAGCAGGTTTCCGGCGGGTTCGTGGAGTCGCCGCTCGAGTTCCCGGACATGAAACGCCTCGTCCGGATGCAGGACGAAGTGTGTGAGGAGCCGTGCTCTCGCCTGCGATCCGAAGATCGCCTTCAGCACGGGGGAAGACGCGGCACGCGCCCGGAGACTCGGCGGTGTTTTCATTCCGATAACAAATGTACTCTATTTGATAACTATCGTCCAGCCCCTCTCGCGATGAGGCCGTCCAAGCGTGCGGATCGCTGATTTGGCCGTCGTCATGCCCGAGCTGATCGTGGCCGCGGCGGCCATCGCCGTGCTGATGGTGGATCTCCTGCCGCGCGGTGGCGGACGCCGCGCCCTCGTCCCCCTGACGATCAGCGGTCTGGCTGGCGCCGCGGCGGCGGTGCTGGCGCTGGGGGAGCGGGGTGGGGGTTTCGGCGGGACCTACGTGCGCGACACGACCACGGTCGCGCTGCAGACGATCGCCTTGCTGGGGACGGCGCTGGCCGCGCTCCTCAGCCAGAGTTACCTGCGGCGCGCGCGGTTGGAGCGCGGAGAGTACTACGCGCTCCTGCTCTCCGCCTGCCTGGGCGCCATGGTCATGGTCGCCGCGGCGGATCTCCTCGTCCTCTTCCTGGGGCTGGAGACGCTGTCCATTCCGCTTTACGTGATGGCCGCCTTCGGGCGGGGCGACGTGCGCTCACAGGAAGCGGGGATGAAGTACTTCCTGCTCGGCTCCTTCTCCACGGCCTTCTTCCTCTATGGTGTCGCTCTGCTGTATGGGGCGGCGGGCGGCACGGGCCTGAGCGCGCTGGCGCGAGCCGCGGCCGGGGACGGCGGCGGCGTCCTCCTGCGGGCGGGGGTGGCGCTGCTGACGATCGGCCTCGCCTTCAAGGCCGCGCTGGTGCCGTTCCACGCCTGGGCTCCCGACGTCTACGAAGGTTCGCCCCTGCCGGTGACTGCCTACATGTCGGTGATCGCCAAGGTGGGCGCCTTCGCCGCCGCGCTGCGCCTCTTCCCCGGGTCGCTGGACGCACTGGCGGGGCAGTGGACGCTGCTGCTTTCCGCCCTCGCCATCGCCACGATGATCCTGGGCAACCTGGTAGCCGTGGCGCAGCGCTCGATGAAACGTCTGCTCGCCTACTCCAGCATCGCCCACGCCGGCTATCTCCTCATGGGCATCGCCGCCGGGACACCCGACGGCGCCTGGGCGATGATCTTCTACCTGGCCGTCTACCTCTTCATGACGCTGGGCGCCTTTGCCGTGGTGCTGCTGTTGGAGCGCGCGGGGGAAGAGGCGGATGCCATCGAGGATTACGCGGGTCTCGGCGCGCGGGCGCCGTGGCTGGCGGGGGCGATGACGGTCTTCATGGCGTCCCTGGCGGGGATGCCGCCCACCGCCGGGTTCATCGGCAAGCTCTACCTCTTCAACGCGTCGCTCGGCGCGGGCCAGGTCGCCGTCGCCCTGGTCGCCGCGCTCTCCACCGTGGTTTCTGTTTACTACTACCTGCGCGTCCCGTTCCGCATGTTCAGCGGGGCGCCGCGCCCGGGGATCGCCGTCGTCGCCGCGCCGGGCGTGCGGTTCACGATCGGCGCCGCGGCCGCGGCGGTAATGTTCCTGGGGATACTCCCCGGGCCGCTCACCGATGCGGTGCGGGCAACGGCGCTGCAGGGGAAAGAGCAGAGGGAGATGCCGTCTCAGCCGGAGATCGCCAGGGTGAAGGTGACCGCCTCCGGCGAGATTACCCTCAATGGTCGTCCCGTCAGCCTGGAGGAGCTGAAGCGCGAATTTGCCCGGCTCAAACGGGCCGGCGGCACGGTCTGGTACCATCGCGCCAATCCCGCCGGGGAGCCGACCCCGGAAGCCATGGCGGTCATCGACGCGGTCGTGGCGGCGGGATTGCCTATCAAGCTCGTGGAGCGGGACTTCGACTGATGGACACCGAGCGGTTTGACGCCATCGTCGTGGGAGCGGGACCCGCCGGCAGCGCCGCGGCGCTAACGATGGCGCGGGCCGGCCTCTCCGTCGTCCTCTTCGAGCGTGGTGAATACCCCGGGGCCAAGAACGTCATGGGGGGCGTGATGTACGGCCGCATGCTGGGCGACGTGGTGGGGGAGGCGGCCGCTCAGGCCCCGATGGAGCGCCGCATCGTGGAGGAGCGACTGTGGATGGCCACCCCGTCCTCCGCCGTCAGCGTGGGCTATCGCAGCGCCGCCCACGGCGCCCACACGCCCGACGGCGCCGCTGGAAGCGCAGCGCCCAATGCGTTTACCGTGCTGCGCGCCCAGTTCGACCGCTGGTTCGCCGCCCGGGCGGAGGCGGCGGGTGCGCTGTTGATCACCGGGACCACGGTCGAGGACGTGATCCGCCGGGATGGGCGCGTCGTGGGCGTGCGGGCCGGCCGCGAAGGCGGCGACGTCTACGGCGACGTCGTCGTCATCTGCGACGGGGTCAACTCCTTTCTGGCGCAGAAGGCGGGGTTGCAGCGCCGCCCGGTCGAGCCCTCGGAGATGGCGCTGGCGGTCAAAGAGATCATCGGCCTCCCCCGCGAGGTCATCAACGAGCGTTTTGCCGTCTCCGACGAGGAAGGCGTCACCATCGAGGTGTACGGCAGCGTCACCCAGGGCATGGCCGGCTACGGCTTCATCTACACGAACCGCGAGAGCCTCTCTGTGGGCATCGGCGCGCTCATCTCCCACCTCATGCGCACGAAGATCACCCCCTACGCGCTGCTGGACGGGTTCAAGCAGCACCCGCTTGTGGCCCGGCTGATCACGGGGGGCCAGCCCCAGGAGTACTCCGCGCACGCCATCCCCGAAGGCGGCTACGAGGCGATGCCGAACCTCTTTGGCGACGGGGTGCTCATCGCCGGAGACGCAGCGATGATGGTGAATGGGCTGCACCGCGAAGGCAGCAATCTGGCGATGACGGCGGGGCGCCTGGCCGGCGAGACGGTCATCGAGGCCAAGCGGCGGGGCGATCTCTCGGCCGCGGCGCTGGCCGGCTATCGGGACCGCCTGGAGCAGTCCTTCGTGCTGGCGGACCTGCGCAAGTACCGGGCGCTGCCCGCCCTTGCCGACCGCCGTCCGGAGTTGATGGCGATCTACCCGCAGCTGGTGAACGAGGCGGTGGAGGAGATGCTGACGGTGGACGGGCTGAGCAAACGGGCGAAGCAGAAGAAGATCTGGCGGCGCCTCCGAGCGCAGCGCTCCCTCTGGCAGATTATGAAGGACGGATACGCCGGCTGGAAAGCGATCCGTTAACCTTGGAGGAAAGCGATCCGATGAGCGCCGAGCCAGCGCCGCCGCCCCTGGGCGGCACGATCGAAGAGAAGCTCTACTCGGTGCAGTACCGGCACGACAAACAGTCGCACATCTCGATCACGCACGGCGACACCTGCCTGGAGCGCTGCGGGGAAGAGTGGGGGCGTCCCTGCACGACCTTCTGCCCGGCGAAGGTCTACGAGTGGGACGGGGAAAAAATCGCCATCTCCTACGAGAACTGCGTCGAGTGCACCTCGTGCCTCTTGGGCTGCCCCTACCGGGTCATCGATTGGCGTCTGCCCCGAGGGGGGTACGGGGTGCACTACCGCTTCGGATAGCCCCCCGCGCCAGGAACACCAGACCGATCACCAGCAGCACCGCCGCCGCAATCTGCCCGTAGGCGAAGAGGCCCCAGAGGACGTGATCCTCCCTGCGCAGCGCATCGAGCGCGATCCGGCCCAGCGAGGTGAGGACCACGATCAGCCACCAGACTTGTCCGGGGAATGACCGCCGCGCGGCTACGCGCCAGGCGACCAGGAGGATGACCACGGCCAGCGCCATCTCGTAGACCTGCAGCGGGTGGCGCGGCCCGTCCGGGACGAGCGGGAAGCGGATGCCCCAGGGCAGCGTCGTCGGGTCGCCGTAGAGCTCTCCGTTCATGAAATTGCCGAACCGGACGAAGAGGTTCCCCAGGGGGATCGGCCAGGCGAAGGTGTCGGCGAGCGACCAGACGGAGATTCCGGTGCGACGGGCGACCGCCCAGACGTAGAGCAAGCCGGCGACAAGGGCGCCGTGCGAGGAGAGGCCGCCGTGCCAGATGCGCAGGATCTCGCGGGGGTCGCTGAATTCGGCGGGGTGGGAGAGGACATACCCCGCCCGCGCGCCCACGAAAAGGAGGACGACCAGCCAGAAGACGATCCGGTCGACCTGCGCCCGGGGCACCCCGAAGCGGGGCCCCCAGCGGGCGGCGGCCCAGAGGCTGCTGATGATGGTCGCGGCCATCATCAGGCCGTACCAGCGGACGGTGAAGGGGCCGATCTGGAACAGGACCGGGTCCACGGCCGTTTCAGTCTAACAAAACGCACGGCGCCGCCGCCGCCTCGTGCGCCCGCACGGCGACCGGATGGGCATAGGAACCCTTGGTAGCACGCGAGGCGGCCTGGTCCCGGAAAGGCGGGACCGTGGAGGTCTCGCCCCCGGGACGGGCGTCCGGCGCGCCCCGCCGTGGTTGCCGTAAAATGGGGGCGAACGGGACCCCCAGCTACCGCTCGTGGGAGAGGATGGTGTCACGATGCGTGGGGCACTCGCCACTCGAGTGATCGTGGTCGCTCTGGCCGCGCTGCTGCTTGCCGCTCCGGTGACCGCCCAGCAGACGCAGCAGTTGCCTTACGTCATCATCTGGTTTCTCGGATTCAACACCTCCCAGCCTCCGTTCGACAACGTCATGGCCCGGCGGGCCGTCGCGGCGTCGCTCGAACGCGCCAGGCTGGCCGCGGCTGACGACAATGTCCTGGCGAACAGTTTCGAGCCTCCGGGGTGCCTCGCCCACAACGCGAACGCCCGACCCCACCCCTTCAATCTCGAGCAGGCCAAGGCCCTCCTGACCCAGAGCGGGATCAAGCTGGACGAACTGAGCGCCCTCGGCCTGTGGTATCTCTCCGCCCTGCGGCGGGGCAACTCGCAGGCCGAATTGCAGATCCTCTCCGCCAACATCAGCGCGCTTGGGGTGGAAGTGTCCCTGCGGGAGTTTGGCAACTACGGCGCCTTCGAACGCATCGCCACCCTGCCGGTGGTGAAGATGTCCTACTGGGGAGTTGGCGCGCCGATGGCGGTCTGCAATCGTGAGTCGTTCCTCGAAGACCTGGTTCATTCACGCGGCGCATTCAACTACTTTGGGTACCGGAACGCGGAGGTGGACGCCCTGATCGTCCGGGCGATCCAGAGCGGCGACCGGGCGACGAAGATCCGCCTGTATCAGGAAGTGGAACAAAAGATCCTGGACGATGCCGTCATCGTCCCGATCTGGTACTGGATCGTCCGCTGAGAGACAGGGAGGAATAGCAGCGATGGTCAGGTTCAGAGTGTTCGGCCTGGTGGTCGCGCTGGCGCTGACGGCAGCACTGGTCCCGGCCGCGCCGTTGCGGTCTCAGATCAGCCTCGAAGAAGTAGAGGCGCGCTCGGTCGAGTACACTGTCGAGCTCTTCCCCGTCCAGACGCCTACGATCACCCCCTCCATCGAGCAGGCGCTGCGGCGCGGGAGCGAGACGGTGCGCCTCCCCCTCGGCACGCTGCGCGGGCGCTCGACGACCGTCTTTGAGGTGACGGCCCCCTACAACGTCAGCACGGTCCGCATGTTTATGTTCATGAACGTGCGCTCGGTGCGGGCGGAGGGGCATGAGGTGCGGGCTCGCGAGAGTGGGGGGGACCTCATCCTCACCTTCCCCACCGCGCTGCGGCCGGGGACACGCGTAACGCTCCAGATGGAATTTGATGGAGAGACCTTTCCGGTGTACATCGACTGGACGTGGGTGGGGGGCGGAGAGCTCTATCCGCTGTTCATTAGCCCCTTCGGCGATTTTAACCAGAACCGCGCCTCAATACGTGGCACCATCACCGCCCCCGCTGGGATGACCATCGTCAGTGCGGGCAGTCTGGTCAATATGACCGAGTCTGGGGGGAAGCGGACCTGGCGCTTTCAGAGTGAGGTCGACGCGGAGCGCACCGTCGCCTTCGGCGCGCCCTACGTGAGGCGAACCATCGAGGGTGGACCGGTCCCCATCGACTTCTTCACGATCCGCGGAGGGGACCAAAACGTCCCAAAGATCGCCGACTGGATCGGTAGAGCCTACCAGTTCCAGACCCGCTACATTGGGCCGTTGCCCTTCAAGAGAATTACCGTCGGCACCCTTCCCTCCTGGTTTGAGGGGCCGTACCTGCTCGGCGTCGCCTATCCCGGGATTCTGATGCTCAACGATCTGACCGTCTCCGGCCGGTACACCTCGGCCCCCTTCAACCGCGACTCCTATCAGTTCTCTACGGTCGCCCACGAACTGTCACACGGCTTCTGGGGCATGGAGGTCCAGGGCAAAGGGGCGGGCTGGCGCTGCATCTGGGAGTGCTTCGCCGAGTACAGTGGGCTGCTCACCGTGCAGGGGGTCCTCGGTGAGCGCGCCTTTCAGCAGGAGCTCGATGAGTCGCGAGAGGACTACCTCCTGGTGATTGGGGCCGACCGGCCGATCACCGCGTACACGGCCGTCAACTCCGGGGCCGTGGGCTCGCTTATCGTCTATGCGAAGGGCGCGCTGGTGCTGCACATGCTGCGCTACGTCCTGGGCGAGGCCAAGTTCCAGCAGCTCTTCTCTTCGCTGGTGCGGGAGAACCGGTACAAGGCGATCCGCATCGAGACGGTGCAGGAGTTCGCCGAACGGCTCCACGGCGAGCCGCTGAACTGGTTCTTCCAGCAGTGGTTCTACCAGGTCGTCGTGCCCGACTACCGGATCGTCTCCGCGAGCAGCGTGGCGGAGGGCTCCGGCTATCGCACCACCGCGACCGTGCGCAACGCGGGGACGGGCACGATGCCGGTCGAAGTGGGGTTCGTGCAGGACAACAACGCCGTCGTCACCGGGAAGGTGACGGTGGGCACGCGCGAGGAGAAGACGGTCACCGTCACCACGGAGCGGCGCGTCACCAAGGTCATCGCCGACCCGGGACGGTGGCTGCTGCAGTCTAACTACAAGAACGACGAGGGCGCGGTCCGGTAACGTCCGCTCGATCATCCCCGAAGAAGCGGAACTCCGTCCGCGGACAGGGGACCGCCGAAACTGGCCCGCCGGTGACAGCGGCGCCCCAAACCCCGGCAGCGGCGCGCCGCCGGGTGGAGCGGCTGCGCCGGGAGATCGACGAGCACAACCACCGCTACCACGTCCTCGACGATCCCACCATCAGCGACCGGGAGTACGACCGGCTGGTCCGCGAGCTGCGCGACCTGGAGGAGCGATACCCGGACCTCCGCGCGGCGGACTCGCCCACCCAGCGCGTCGGCGCTCCGCCCTCGGCCGCCTTCGCCGCCGTCACGCACGGCCGGCCGATGCTCAGCCTCGCCAACGCCTTCGATGATCAGGAGATAGACGCCTGGCATCGCCGGGTGACCGGCCTCCTCGGCGAGGCGGCGATCGCCTACGTCTGCGAGTTGAAGATCGACGGCACCGCCGTCTCCCTGACCTACGAGCAGGGACGCTTCGTCCGCGGCGCCACCCGCGGGGACGGGCAACGCGGCGAGGACGTCACGCCGAACCTGCGCACCGTACGCAGCCTGCCGCTGCGGCTGCGCCTGCCCAGCCCCCCGGCGCTCGTCGAGGTGCGAGCGGAGGTCTTTCTCTCCTCGGAGGCCTTCGAGGCCGTCAACCGCGAGCGCGCCGCGAAGGAGCAGTCCCTCTTCGCCAACCCGCGCAACGCCGCCGCCGGGTCCCTGCGTCAGCTCGACCCCCAGATCACCGCCGCGCGCCCGCTGAACCTCTTCGTCTACGGTGCCGGCGCGGTGGAAGGCCCGACGCCGCGCACCCACTGGGAGACGCTGCGCTGGCTGAAGGAGGCGGGCTTTCGCACCAACCCCCACTCTGCCCGCTTCACCTCCTTCGCCGAGGTGAAGGACTACCTGGCGGAGTGGACGCGGCGCCGGGGCGAGCTGTCCTATGAGACGGACGGCGTCGTGATCAAAGTGGACGCGTTCGACCAGCAGGCGGAGCTCGGCGCGACCAGCAACGCGCCGCGCTGGGCGCTGGCCTGCAAGTTTCCGGCGGAGGAAGCGGTCACGCGGGTCAACGACATCCACATCTACGTCGGCCGCACCGGAACGCTCACCCCCGTCGCCGCGCTGGACCCGGTGCACGTCTCCGGCGTCACCGTCACCAGCGCTACGCTCCATAACGAGGACGAAGTACGGCGAAAGGACGTGCGCGTCGGCGACTGGGTGGCGGTACAGCGGGCGGGCGAGGTCATCCCGGAGGTGGTGCGCGCCCTCACCGAGCGGCGGACGGGCGGCGAGCGTCCCTTCAAGATGCCGCGCGCCTGTCCGGTCTGCGGCACCGCGGTGGTGCGGATCGAGGGCGAAGCGGCGACCCGCTGCCCCAATCTGGCCTGCCCGGCGCAGGTGATGCAGAGCCTCATCCACTTCGCCTCCCGCGGCGCCATGAACATCGAGGGCCTCGGCTGGAAGACGATGCAGCGGCTGGTGGAGGAGAGGTTGATCGCCGACGCAGGTGATCTCTACGCGCTGCGGATGGAGCACCTGCTGCGGCTCGAGCGCATGGCCGAGAAGTCGGCGCAGAATCTGCTCGACCAGATCGCCGGCAGCAAACGGACGACGCTGGGGCGCCTCCTCTACGCGCTGGGGATCCGCCACGTCGGCGGCACCGTCGCCGAGACGCTGGCGGCGAACTTCGGCGACATCCGCCGGCTGATGAAGGCATCCTTTGAAGAAGTGCGCGACATCCCCGGGATCGGCCCGACCATCGCCCGGACCATCGTCGAGTACTTCCTGCAGCCCGCCAACCGCACGCTGGTGGAGAAGCTTCTGCGCGCCGGGGTGCGTCCCGCCCGGCCGGAGGGACCCCGCCGGGGCCCGCTGGCCGGACGCCAGTTCGTCTTCACCGGCACCCTCGAGCGCTTCACCCGCGGCGAGGCGGAGGCGAAGGTGCAGGCGCTCGGCGGCGCGGTGGCCGGCAGCGTCACCGCCAAGACGACCGACGTGGTCGTCGGCGCCGACCCCGGCAGCAAAGCCGCGCAGGCGGCCAAGCGCGGCATTCCCACCCTGGACGAACGGCGCTTCCTTGCCCTGATCGGGGAGGAGCGGTCGTGAGACGCGCCCTGGCGGCGGTCCTGATCATCCTCCTCCCACCGCTGGTCTGGTGGCTCTTCATCCGCCCGATTCCGGTGACGGTCTCCGTCTACTTCACGCGGACCGTGGCGGGGGAAAATACCCTCGCGGCGGTGACGCGGACGGTGCGCGCCCGCAGCACGGAGAGCCGGCTGCGCGGGGCCTACCGGGCGCTGCTGGCGGGCCCCACCGCGGAGGAGCGGGCGGCCGGGTACTCTACCGAGATCCCCGCGGAGACGCGGCTGCGCGCCGTGGTCGCCGGCGCCGGCGTGGCCGCGGTCGATCTGACGGCGGCGATCGAAGCGGGAGGCGGATCCTCCAGCATGCAGGCGCGTGTCTGGCAGATTGTCTATACGGGAACACAATTTCCGTCTGCCAGGGCGGTGCGGATCCTCATCGAGGGTCAAGCCCGGCAGGCCCTCGGCGGTGAAGGTGTGATCATCGACGCCCCGATCCCGCGCCCGGAGCGGACGCCCACGTTCTGAAAACGGCAGGACTGCTCCTGGGGGCGCAGAAGCCGGAAGGCGAGCCACGACGATGAAGGAAGTATATGCGGAGGAGATCGAGGAGTTCCTCGAGCGCCTCGAGGGGATCGCGTCGGCGCGGGTGGTCGCCAACGAGGACGGCCAGATCGATCGCGTCTTCCTGACGACCGAGAGCGAGCGCGACGACGGCGCGCTGCGGCGCACCGCCTCCGCGGCGCTGATGAGCCGCTACGGAGTGCCCCTGGAGGGCTGGCGGCTGCAGATCGCCCACCTGCGGCCCGCGGCGGGGCGTCCGCTCTCGTCACAGTTTCGCGTCTTCCGCATCGAAGAGAGCCTCACCGAGGAGGCGACGCGCGTGCTCGTCGATCTGCGCTACGAGCGCGACGCCGCCACCAAGTCCGCGGTCGGGGTGGCGCGTTCGTCGGCCGGAGCGGCCTTTCGTCTGCGCACGGCCGCGCAGGCCGCGATCGAGGCGATGCGCACCGTCCTCGAGGAGGCCGGGTGGAGGGCGGCGCTCGAGTCCGTCTCCATCATCCCTTTCGCCGGGACGCAGGTGGCCCTCGTGGCCGTGGCCGTCGCCGGTCCCCGCGCCGGCGCGGAGGTGCCCGCGGTGCAGATCGGGAGCGAGCCCGTGCAGCTGAGCGAGACCGAGGCAGTCGTCGCTGCCGCGCTGCGCGCGCTGGAGCAGGTGCTGGAACAGGAACTCCCCGCGCAGCGGGACCGGCGGAGTCAGATGGAGGCGATGCGGGCGACCTATCAGCGCATGGTCCGTCTGCCGCAGCGGGGTCTCCAAGAGGCCGACGGCGCCCGCGAACACCGCGCGACGGATGCGGCGACGGTCGAGCCGGGCGGTCCCGAGGAGACTACGCGCGCCGGCGCTCTCGAGGAGCCGGCGCCCGAGCAGACTCCCGAGGAGGTGCCGCTCGTGGAGATCTCCATCGAGGGGTCTCTCACCCCCGAGGACGTCGAAGCGTCGCCCGACACCATCAGCAGCGTCACAGAGATCCGTCCGGAAATCGAGGGAGGTGCCGCAGTGTCCACACGGGAAGAGCCCTACCGCGCCGAGGGGAGCAGGCCGGCGCCGCGCGGATCTCAGGAGGACGACTTCTACCGCCGGCTGGTCCAGAGCGGCGCGCCCGTGCACATCCGCTGCCGCGACGGCTACGAGATTCCTGAGGCGGTCGTCCGCGACTTCGGCACCTACAGCCTGCTCGTCGAGGCCCGCGGCGCGGAGGAACTGGTTTTCAAGCACGCCATCATCTCGATCCGCCCCCGCGCTCCCCTGCCGCACGACCGTCCTCCCCAGGCCTGAGGCCGCCGTCCGCCCGTGGACCGGCTGGAGGATCTCCGCCGCCGCGCCGCACAGGTCGAGGCCATGGGCGGTCCCGAGCGGGTCCGCCGCCAGCACGAGGCCGGCAAACTGACGGCGCGGGAGCGCCTGGAGCTGCTGCTCGACTCCGGCACCTTCGTCGAACTCGACCGGTTTGTCACTGTCCGCGGCCGCGACTTCGGCCTCGGTCCGGCTTCCGCGCCCGCCGACGGCGTGATCACGGGTCACGGCAGGATCGACGGCCGGCCGGTGGCTGTCTTCTCCCAGGACTTCACCGTCCTGGGAGGATCGCTCGGCGAGGCGCACGCGCAGAAGATCGTCAAGGTCATCGACCTGGCGCTGAGGGGCGGCCTGCCGGTGATCGGGCTGAGCGATTCCGGAGGGGCGCGGATTCAAGAGGGCGTGGCCGCCCTCGGAGGCTACGCGGAGATCTTCCTGCGCAACACCCTGGCCTCCGGCGTGGTCCCGCAGATCTCCGTGATCATGGGGCCGTGCGCCGGCGGGGCCGTCTACTCCACGGCGATCACCGACTTCGCGATCATGGTGCGCGGGACGTCCTACATGTACGTTACCGGCCCGGCGGTGGTGAAGGCGGTGACCCGCGAGGAGGTCACGCACGAAGACCTGGGCGGGGCGGACGTGCACGCCGTCCGCAGCGGGGTGGCCCACTTTGTCAGCGAGGATGACGAGAGCGCCCTCGCCTTGGCCCGCGCGCTGCTGGGCTACCTGCCGCAGAACAACCTGGAGGACCCGCCCCGCCTCGCCGGCGGCGACGACCCGCAGCGCGCCGACCCGGAGCTGGATGCGCTGGTGCCCGACGACCCGACGCGCCCCTACGACATGAGCGAGGTGGTCCGCCGCGTCGCCGACCAGGGCTCCTTCCTCGAGGTGCACCGCGACTTCGCCCCCAACCTCATCGTCGGCTTTGCCCGCCTGGGCGGGCGCGCCGTCGGCATCGTCGCCCAGCAGCCGCAGGTTCTCGCCGGCGTGCTCGACATCGACGCCGCCACGAAGGGCGCCCGGTTCATCCGCTGCTGCGACGCCTTCAACGTTCCCCTGGTGAGCTTCGTCGACGTCCCCGGCTTCATGCCCGGGACGGCGCAGGAGTCGGGCGGCATCATCCGGCACGGGGCGAAGCTGCTCTATGCCTATTGCGAGGCCACCGTCCCCAAACTCGCGGTGATCACGCGCAAGGCCTACGGCGGCGCCTACGACGTCATGTCCAGCAAGCACATCCGGGGAGATCTCAACCTGGCCTGGCCCACCGCGGAGATCGCGGTGATGGGGCCGGAGGGGGCGATCGACATCATTTTCCGCCGGGAGCTGGCCGAGGCCGAAGACCGGGACGCTCGCCGCCGCGAGTTGATCGCCGACTACCGGCAGCGGTTCGCCACCCCGTACGTGGCGGCCGCCCGCGGCTACATCGACGACGTCATCGCGCCGCGGCAGACCCGCCCGCGCCTCATAGCCGCCCTCGAGGTGCTGGCGGGCAAACGCCAGGGCGGTCCCAAGCGCAAGCACGGCAACATCCCGCTCTAGCGCCCGTATGTCAGAGCGACGAGGAGTCCATACGGTGGGGAAGAATACTCCCACGCAACCCCCGACATCGCACGTACGAGGGCATTCGATGAAGCTTGAGCACGTCGATCCATCGGATCACAAGTTTCGCGACTGGATGCGCCACTATCGGGAGGAGATCAACGGCGAATCCCCGCCCGAGGAGTGGATAGACGCGTACATCAAGGTCCTCTTCAAGGATCAGGGCGCGACGCGGCACATCTGGTGGGCGGTGGACGGGGCCCGGCGGGTCGGCTTCGCCATCGCCTCGCTGCAGCGGGGGATGATGGACGGCAAAGGCCACGGGATGATCGCCGAGTTCTTCGTCTACCCGGAATACCGCCGCGAGGGGTACGGCCGGCGCGTCGCCGAGGCGGTGATCGAGTTCCTCCACGCCGCCGGGGCCGGGGAGGTCCACGCGGCCGTGGTGGCGGGCAACGTGCGCGGGCTCCGCTTCTGGGAGGCCTGCGGCTTCCAGCTGGTACGCTACTCGCTGGTCTACCGGCCGGAGGCGCGACGCGAGCTGGACGAGGAAGAGAAAGAGGACGAGGACGACGGGCTCTAACCCCCGGTGACGCGCCTGCGCCGCCTGCTCGTCGCGAACCGGGGGGAGATCGCGGTACGGATCATGCGCGCCGCCCGCGCGCTCGGCATCACGCCCCTGGCCGTCTACGCCCCCACCGACACCACCGCGCCGCACGTCTCCCTGGCCGCGGAGGCCTGGTCGCTGCCGGCAGACGCGCCCGCGGATTCCTATCTGCACATCGAGCGTCTGATTGAGATCGCCCGCGCCGCCCGAGTCGACGCGGTGCACCCGGGATACGGATTTCTCGCCGAGAACCCCGCCTTCGCCGCGGCCTGCGCCGCCGCCGGCCTGCGCTTCGTCGGCCCGCCCGCCGAGGTGCTCGCCCGCTGCGGAGACAAGGTTGCGGCGCGGGAGGCCATCGCCGCCGCCGGCGTGCCCGTCCTTCCGGGGACAGGACCGCTCGAGGACGCGGAGGCGGCGTCGGCGGCCGCCCGTCTGGGCTTTCCCCTCCTCATCAAAGCGGTGGGCGGCGGCGGAGGGAAGGGGATTCATCTGGTCGCGGACCCCGCGCAGCTGCCCGCGGCGCTGCGTCTGGCCCGCGGGGAGGCGGTGGCGGCCTTTGGCGATTCACGCCTCTACCTGGAGAAGTGGCTGGATCGCCCGCGGCACGTCGAGGTGCAGATCCTGGCCGACGGGCGGGGGGGCGATCATCCACCTGGGGGAGCGGGAGTGCTCCGTGCAGCGGCGCCACCAGAAGGTGATCGAGGAGTCCCCCTCGCCCGCGGTCACGCCCCCGCTGCGGGCGCGGCTGGGCGACGCAGCGGTGGCGGCGGCCCGCGTCGTCGGGTACGTCAACGCGGGCACGATCGAGTTCCTGTTGGAGGGGGATCGCTTCTACTGCATCGAGGTGAACGCGCGGATACAGGTGGAGCACCCGGTCACCGAGATGGTCACCGGGTGGGATCTCGTCGCGGCGCAGCTGCGCATCACCGCCGGTGAGCCGGTCGCGCTCCGCCAGGAGGCGGTCACCTGGCGCGGCCACGCGCTGGAGTGCCGGGTCGGCGCGGAAGACCCCCACCATGGGTTCGTGCCGTCGGTGGGCGCCATCGAGGCGGTGCGGGAGCCGGGTGGGCCGGGGGTGCGCGTTGACAGCGGCCTGACGCCGGGGCTGGCCGTCTCCCGCCATTACGACCCGCTGCTGGCGAAGGTAATCGCCTGGGGAGAGGACCGCGGCGCGGCGCTGGACCGCATGGCCGCCGCCCTCGACGAGATGGTGATCGCGGGCGTGCGCACGACGCTGCCATTCCTCCGCTGGGCGGTGGAGGATCAGGCCTTTCGCTCGGGCGCCTACGACGTGCGCTTCGCCGACCGCTGGGACAGCCGCCCCGCCGATCCCGACGCGGCGCTGCCCGCCATCGTGGCCGCGGCCCTCTGGGCGCACGAGGCGCGACGCCCGGCGAGGGCCGTCGTGATCCCGGAGGCGGAGAGCGAGTGGCGCCGCGTGGCGCGCCGGGAATCGGTCGGTCAGCCGGATGGCCAATCGTGATCTACCTGGTCCGCGGTCCCCGCGGAGACGTGCAGGTCGAACTGACTGAGCTGGCCGATGCTCGCTACCACGTCCGCGTCGCCGCCGAGGGCGAGACGGGGAAGGAGTATGATGTCCGGTGGAGCGCGGCGCTCGGCAGATTACACCGGGTGCTGGAGTGGGACGGCCGCCGGCGCCTGGTCGTCGTAGAACCCGAGGCCGAGGCGCTCGGCGTGACCATCGGCGCAGACCACTACGATCTCCGAGTGGAGCCGGTGCGTCCGGTCCGGCGCCGCGGGGACGGACCGGCAGCCCCGGCGACGGTGGAGGTCCGCGCGCCGATGCCGGGGCTGATCGTGGCGCTCGAAGTCACCCCTGGGCAGGCCGTCGGCCCTGGAGGAACCGTGGCCGTCATCGAGGCGATGAAGATGCAGATGGAGCTGCGCGCGCCGGCCGGCGGGATCGTCCGTCAGCTCCGCGTAGCCGCAGGGCAGGAGGTCGCCGCCGGTGAGGTGATCGTGGTATTGGCTGCCGGCGGCGAGGGGGCAAGTGGCCTGTGAACGAGGACGAAGGCGGGCGGGACGGGCGCAGGCCACTCTACACCCCATCGGATCTTCCCGCCGATCCAGAGCGCGAGATCGGCCGCCCCGGCGATCCTCCGTTCACGCGCGGCATCTACCCCACAATGTACCGTGGCCGGCTCTGGACGATGCGCCAGTACGCCGGATACGCCACCGCCGAAGAATCCAATCGACGCTATCGCTACCTGCTCTCACAGGGCCAGACCGGCCTCTCGGTCGCCTTCGACCTCCCGACGCAGATGGGATACGACTCCGATCACCCCCTGGCTGAGGCCGAAGTGGGGCGCGTGGGGGTCGCGATCGACTCCCTGGCCGACATGGAACGCCTCCTGGAGGGTCTGCCGCTCGACCGCGTCTCCATCTCGATGACCATCAACGCCACGGCGGTGATCCTGCTGGCGATGGTCGTCGCCGTCGCCGAACGGACGGGCCTCCCCATCGATCGGCTGGACGGCACGACCCAGAACGACATCTTGAAGGAGTACATCGCGCGGGGAACTTACATCTACCCGCCGGCGCCCTCTCTGCGGCTGGTCACCGACGTGATGCGCTACTGCGCCATGAATCTGCCGAAGTGGAACGCCATCAGCATCAGCGGCTACCACATGCGGGAGGCCGGCGCGACGGCGACGCAAGAGGTAGGGTTGACGCTGGCCAACGCCCTGACCTATGTGCAGGCGGCGGTGGATGGGGGTCTCGAGGTCGACCGGTTCGCCCCGTCACTCTCCTTCTTTTTTGCGGCGCAGATGGACGTGTTGGAGGAGGTGGCGAAGTTCCGGGCGGCCCGCCGGTTGTGGGGCCGCCTGATGGAGGAGCGGTTCGCTCCCAAGGATCCACGGTCGCGGATGCTCCGCTTCCACACGCAGACGGCGGGCGCGGCCCTCACCGCTCAGCAGCCGGACAGTAACGTCGCCCGGGTGGCCCTCCAGGCGCTCGCCGCGGTGCTGGGGGGGACGCAGTCGCTGCACACGAACGCGCGAGACGAAGCCCTCGCCCTTCCCAGCGAGGAGGCGGCGCTGCTCGCCCTGCGCACCCAACAAATGCTGGCCTTCGAGAGCGGCGTCGCCGACACCGTGGATCCCCTCGGCGGGTCCTACTACGTCGAGGCGCTGACCGACCGCATCGAGGAGGAAGCGCGAGCGCTGATCCGCCAGATCGACGAGGCCGGCGGCATGCTGACGGCGATCGAGCGAGGGTTGCCGCAGCGGCTCATCGCCGAATCGTCCTACCGGGAGGCCCGGGCGCAGGAGTCGGGTGAGAAGGTCGTCGTGGGCGTCAACAGGTACGCGCAGTCCGGGGCGGTCTCGCCGCCCGCGCTACTGCGCATCGACCCCGCCGTCGTGGCGCGGCAGCGGGAGCGTCTCTCTCAGGTGCGGGCCACGAGGGACCCCGCCGTGGTGGCGGCGCGCCTGGCGCGCCTGCGGGAGGCCGCGGAGGGATCGGGGCCGATCATGGAGGCGGTGATCGACACGGTGCGCGCCTACGCGACCGTCGGCGAGATCTGCGACACGCTGCGCGCGGTCTTCGGCCTGCATCGTCCCGTCGCCCTGGTGTGAAACCGTCGCGCCCATCGGCGCTCCCCGCCGCCGACCTCGCCGCCCAGGTGCTGGCAGGGTCGCACCAGGCCGCGGCGCGGCTGATCTCGCTCGTCGAGAACGGGGAGCGCGAGGGGGCGGCCGCCCTGCGGTCGCTCTACCCGCACACGGGGCAGGCGCATTCGATCGGCATCACGGGGCCTCCAGGCGCGGGCAAGTCCACGCTGGTCGACGCCCTCATCCGCCGGCTGCGCCGTGAGGGGAGCATGGTCGGCATCGTGGCCATCGATCCGACCAGCCCCTTCACCGGCGGCGCCGTCCTGGGCGACCGCGTCCGGATGCAGGATCACGCCACTGACCCCGGCGTCTTCGTCCGCAGCATGGCAACGCGCGGCGCCCTCGGCGGGCTGGCCCCCGCCACCGCCGACGTCATCCACATCCTCGATGCCCTGGGCTGCGCGCACATCCTCATCGAAACGGTCGGCGCGGGGCAGGGGGAGGTGGACGTCGCCGCGGCGGCCGACACCGTCATCGTGGTCACGGTGCCTGGGCTGGGCGATACCGTCCAAACGCTCAAGGCGGGCATCATGGAGATCGGCGACCTCTTCGTCGTCAACAAGGCCGACCGCCCCGAGGCCGACCGCACCGTGACCGAGATCAAGATGATGCTCGGCCTCGCCCCCGAGCGTCCTTGGCGTCCCCCCGTCCTCAAGACCGTGGCGGTCTCCGGCGAGGGCGTGGAAGAGCTCCTCGCTGCGGTGCGGTCGCACCGCGCTCATCTCGAAGCGTCGGGGGAGCTGCGGCAGCGCAGACGGGAGCGCCTCCGCCGGGAGGTGCTGCGGGCCGTGGAGGATCGGATCCGCGCCCAGGCGCTGGCCCGGGTCCGGGAGAGCGGGGTCCTCGACGAGGTGTTGGATGCGGTCACGGACGGCCGGCTCGATCCCCATTCGGCCGCGGACCGGGTGGCCGGAGAGGGGTAAAAGAACCACGATACGGCCGATGGGATCACTGCCGGCGCCGTCCGCACGATTGGGGCGTCGGCCGCGGTACCCCGGACCCATACGGCTTGCCCGGCCCCTTCCTGATCTGCTATAGTCGGCGGCGGTGAACCCTGGGGTGGGTTGGAGCCTCAGGGTTCATGACATTCATAGGAGGTAGCGGCATGAGGGGTGGCATGCCCTCACCGGCCTATGCCGCGGCGGACGGCTCAGTGGTCCTCCTCGCGACGCAGACCGGCGCTAGTAGCCGCTGGCTGGCTCTCCTCATCCTTGCTGTCACCGTCGCCCTCACCGGAGCCGCCACGGGGTATATGGCATCGCAGTTGCGCGCGACGTCCGCCGGGCAGGTTGTGCGGCGGGCGGTCCCTCAGGCTCTGCACAAGCCAGTCAGTCCGACCAGACCCGCTTCGGCCTCAGGTGACCGGCCTGCGGCGGTGGTTCGGCGTTTGATGCCCATCACCGTCGCGGTGGACGGGCGGCTCCGCCGGGTGACGACGACGGCCAAGACGGCGCGGCAGGTCCTCACCCAGGTAGGGGTGAGCCTGCGCCCGGCCGACCGGGTCTTCCCCTCCGCGGCCACCGCTCTCTGGAGCGGCGCCCGAGTACGGGTGGTCAGGATCGAGCGGAAGTTCACCACGACCCGCATTGCCCTCCCGCTGCCGGCCGTCACCAGGAAGGATCCCACCCTGCCCCGCGGCATGGTCAGGACCGACCAGGGGCGGGCGGGGGTGAAGGTGCAGCGGTTCCTCTCCACGTTCGCCGACGGGAGGCTGGTCTCGACGACCTACCTCAGCCAGGAGGTCCTCCGCGCGGGCGTCGCCAGCGTCACCCGCGTGGGCACCAAAGTCCTCGTCGCCTCCCGGGGCCAGTTCGTGGGCAAGGAGTACATGAACCTGCTCGCTACCGCCTACTCGCCCTATTGCTGCCGCGGTGTCGACAGCGCAACCGCTATCGGCCTGCGCGCGGGGTACGGGGTGGTCGCCGTGGACCCGCGCGTCATTCCCCTGCGCAGCCGCCTCTACATCGAGGGATACGGATACGCGATCGCTGGAGACACGGGCGGCGCGATCAAGGGGCTGCGCATCGACCTGGGGATGGACACGCTCCGCGCGGCCAAACAGTTCGGCCGCCGCAGCGTTCGGGTCTACATTTTGGAGAAGGGAAAGCCCAGGAAGAGGTCGTGAGCCTGCCGCTGCGCGATCCGGCGGAGCTGGCCACGCCGGCGGGCACCGCCCGAGCGCTGCGGATGCACGCGCTTCGTCCGCGCAAACGCTTCGGACAGCACTTCCTCGTCAGCCGGCGCGTCCTGGACCGGCTTCTCGAGGCGACGGCCTCTTCGCCCGCCGACCTGATCCTGGAAGTTGGCGCCGGCCTGGGGACCCTCACCGCCGCCCTCGCCGCCAGCGGCGCCTCCATCATCGCCGTCGAAGTAGACACCCGCCTGATCCCAATCCTTCGCGCGACCACTGACCGCTATCCCAACGTGCGGCTGGTCGTCGGGGATGTTATGGGGATGGATCTCGGCGTGCTTGTGAGGGAGAGGGAGGCGAATCCCGACGAGTCAAAACGTCTTCGAAGTCGGGATTCGTCTCCACCTCCCTCGCGGGCTGGTCGGGATGGATCCCTCAAGATCGCCGCCAATCTTCCCTATGGCATCGCTTCAGCGTTGATCGTACGAGCGTTGGAGTCGCTTCCTACCCTTGAGCGGGCCGTTATCACGATCCAGACAGAGGTGGCTGAGCGGATTCTGGCGGCGCCGGGTTCGAAGACGTACGGCGCCCTCACCGTCGCCGTGCGCTATCGCGCCGACGCGGCCCGCCTGATGCGGATCCCGCCCGGAGCCTTCTACCCTCCGCCGGAGGTTACGTCGACCGCCCTTCGCCTCTCGGTGCTGCCGCGGCCGCGCGTGGCCGTGGCGGACGAGGCGCTCTTCTTTGCCGTCGTGCGGGCCGCCTTCGGCCAGCGCCGGAAGGTGCTGCGCAACGCCCTGACCGGGATCGCCACCGGGGAGAAGCCTTTGACCCCGGCCGAGGCGGAGGAGGCCTGCCGGCGCGCCGGCATCGATCATCGCCGGCGGGGGGAGACGCTCACCCTCGAGGAGTTCGCAGCGCTGGCCGCCGCGGTCGGGGCGGGAGCGGCCCCACGGCCCCTGGCCGCCGCAGGGGGACGGTGATGGAGGTCGATCTCGAGGCTCTGCTCAGCAAGAGCGCCCGGGGGATGCGTCGCTCGCTCATCCGGGAATTGCTGAAGCTGACCAGCCGCGGCGGGATCATCTCTTTCGCGGGAGGCTTCCCCGACCCCACGACCTTCCCCGTCGCCGAGCTGACGGAGGTCACGCGCGATATTTTGGCCGATCAGGCTCACACCGCCCTCCAGTACGGGATCACCGAGGGCGACCCCCGGCTGCGCGATGAGCTCGTCCGTTGGATGGCCAAAGACGGCATCAGCGCCGTCCGGGACGAGATCCTCATCACCACCGGCTCCCAGCAGGGCCTGGACATCACCGCCAAGGTCTTCCTCGACCCCGGGGACCTCGTCATCGTCGAGCTGCCGTCCTATATGGCCGGGCTGCAGGTCTTCCGCACCTACGGCGCGGAGATGATCGGGGTTCCGCAGGACGATGAGGGGATGGACACCGATCGGCTGGCGGACGTCCTCGCCGGTCTGGCGGGGCAGGGCCGGCGCCCCAAGTTCATTTACGCCGTCCCTGACTTCCAGAATCCCTCGGGCGTGACCTGGACCGAGGCGCGCCGCCGAGCCTTGCTCGCCCTGGCGGCCCGCCACCACACCCTGGTGTTGGAGGACAACCCCTATCGGGAGATCCGCTTCGAGGGGAAGGCCCCGCCCCCCATCTACGCGCTGGATCAAGACAGGCGGACCATCTACCTCTCCACCTTCAGCAAGACGCTGGCGCCCGGGCTGCGGATCGGCTGGATGGTGGCGCCCAAGGAGATCACCGCGCAGTTCGTCACCGCCAAGCAGGCGATGGACCTCTGCAGCCCCTCCTTCACCCAGGCGGTCGCGGCAGAGATGCTCGCGCGGGGGGTCATCTCGGGGCGGGTGGAACGGATTGCGGGAGTCTACCGGCGCAAGCGCGACGCGATGCTGCGTGCGCTCACCCGGGAGATGCCCGAAGGGGTGACCTGGACCCGCCCGGAGGGCGGTCTCTTCTTGTGGGTGCGCCTGCCGGAGGGGATGGACACCGAGGCGCTGCTCACCGAGGCCGTCGAATGGGAGAAGGTGGCCTACGTGATCGGCTCAGGCTTCTTCGCCGATGGAGGCGGGAAGCACACGATGCGGTTGAACTTCTCCTATCCTTCAGAGGAAGACATCGGGGAGGGGATCCGGCGCTTGGCCCGATTGATCAAGCGTCACCTCCCCATGTCCACATCATCCACAGTAGAGCGAACGACAGTTTCGGATTGACGGGTCCGCGCCCCACTGGTAGGTTGTGTTTCGTCAGCGGTTCGTGCTCGTCAAGGTGGGAGGAGGTACTCCTTCGGGAGCGACCCGGCCTAACTTGTGAGCCCGGCCGCTGACGCTGTTTCCATCACCTCAAACTGAGAGGCCAGAACGGACTCCGGCTTCCGGACTACAGGATACGTCCGCCGGAGCCCGCTCTGGCCTCTCTGTCTACGCTGACATGGAAACAGCGGCAGCAGGCCGGGGAACAACCCGAAACACAGGCAGGCTCGGGCAGGGCGGTCAGCTTGGGACGAGCACGCCGGACGGTCCCTCGACAATGAGGAAGGTGTTCCCGTCGAGGTCCTGAAACTGGGCCCAGGCGCCCCACCCCTCGCGTTTGGGGATCTGGCCGAACGTGACTCCCCGCCCGGAGAGCTCCTGAAAACGTCTCTTCGATGTCGCCGGTAGAGAAGACGAAGCCGGTAAACGACCCGACCTTCCCCTGCGTCCGCTCCCTTGAGACCCGCCCTGCCCCTGCAGCCGGGGTGGAGAGCACGAGCTCGGTCTGCCCGGCGGGGTGGGAGAGGGTCACCCACCGGGGGTCGGACCCCGGCGGGGACTCAGACCGCCGATTGAAGCCGAGCCGCTCCTCGTAGAACCGCACGGATTCCTCCAGGTCGCGGACGTACACGGAAAGGGAGACGATCTGTCCCATCATGATCATGGAAAGACCCCCCAGGCTTCAGATCGACGGTGGAGAGGGAAATTCTACCGCTGGGGGAGGATGACCTGCGAGATCGAGGCGTAGTCGCGAGCCAGGAGGAGGGTGACGTCCGCCAGGCGTGCTAACGGCTCGGTGGTGGCGCTGGCGCGCTGGATGCGCGGCTGGCCGAGGAAGTCGGCCAGCAGGCGGATCACCGGGGCGCGGCCGCCGCGGTCGATGATGAGGGTGCGCGCGGTCGGGGCGGCGGTGTCCACACGCACCACCCGGAACCCCAGACGCTCCAGGCGGGCGGCGGTGCGGCGGGCCAGGCCGGGGATCCCGCTGGCGTTGAGGACCTCAATCCGCGTCTCCGCCAGCATCTCCGGAGACACCCCATAGAACATGTCCAGAACCGTCGTCCGCACCCTGGCCCAATCCGGTTCCCAGTAGTTCGGGGCGAACGTCCCCGGCAAGGTCGCGGTCTGCATCGCGGCCGCATCCACGCGCAAGGCGAACATGCCCAGCGTCATCATCTCGGCGAGCGTTAGATTGGTCTGAGTGTTCTCGGTGAAGGCCCGGATCAACTGAGGCGCGCGCACGATCATCGCCGGGCTGCGCAGCTTGGCGGCGATCGCCAGCAGGACCTTCTGCTGCCGCTCCACGCGGCCGATGTCCCCCAGGGCGTCGTGGCGGAAGCGGATGTAGCCCTCCGCCTGGCTCCCGTTGAGAAGCTGGCGGCCTTTCTTCAGGTTGATGTGCAGCCCCGCCCAGTTGTCGGTGTAGCGCATGTCCTTCTCGACGTCGACCACCACCCCGCCGATCGCGTCGACCAGCCGCGCGAACGACTTGGGGCCCAACTTGACGTAGTAGTCGACTTTGACGCCAAGGAGCTCCTCGACGGTCTTGACCGTCAGGCCGGGCCCCCCGAAGGCGTAGGCGGCGTTGATCTTCGTCGTGCCCACCCCAGGGATGGCGGCGCGGGTGTCCCGCGGAATCGAGAGGGCCGTGATCCGATCCGACTCCGGGTCAAAGGAGGCGAGGAGCAGGGAGTCGGCCCGGGCGAGGGGTAGGATCTGGCGGCGCGTTCCCAGGGTAACGTCGGTGCCGATGACCAGGACGTTGACCCGCCTCGTCAGCCCGAGCCAGGAAAACTGCTGGCTGACCGGGCGGTCCACCACCCGCTCTCCGGTGAACGTCTCCGTCCGGCCGGCGAGGGCCACGTAGGCCCCGAGGGCGAAGCCGAAGAAGGCGACGACGATTCCCGGGAGGATGAGACGGGCCGTCCGCCCCCAATCTCGTGTGGGTGGGGAAGGTGGCGCGGTGTAGATCTCAGGTGAAGGATCCATCGACGAAGGGCCCGAGCGACAGCACTCCTACTTGGCTCAAGCGAAACAATCCTACGGCTTCGCAGGGGAAAGTCAACAAAGGGTCCAACCTTATAGTACCCGCGGCACGCCCAAAGAAAACCCATGGAGGGTCGTCGAGTGCTGAAAGAGTTGCACTTGAACGCCTACGCCAAGGTCAACTTGGCGCTGAACGTGCTCGGCTCGCGCGACGACGGCTACCACGACGTGGAGACGGTGCTCCACACGATTGACCTTCATGACGCCGTGACGCTGCGCGAGCGGGAGGAAGGCATTGAGGTGCGCACCGATTCGCCCGCCGTCCCCGCCGACGCCCGGAACCTCGTCGTTCGGGCGGCCCAAGTCCTACGCGACACCTTCGGGGTGCAGCGGGGGGTCGAGATCGACATTCACAAAGGCATTCCCGTGGCCTCCGGCCTGGGCGGAGGGAGCGCCGACGCGGCAATCACCCTGATGGGTCTCGTCCAGATGTGGAAGATTCGCCTCAACGGCCGGGGGTTGCTCTCGCTGGCGGCCAGCCTGGGGTCAGACGTTCCCTTCTTCCTCGAAGGCGGCGCGGCGCTGGCCCGCGGGCGAGGGGAGAGGGTGAGCTGGCTCCCGGCGCTGCCGACGACCTGGCTCGTGCTGGCCAGGCCTCGGGTCGAGGTCTCGACCGCCTGGGCCTATGGCAGCCTGGATCTGCCCTCGGTCGGCGCCAGGCCGGACCCGGGCGCTATGGTCGAAGCGATGCGCCGCGAGGACCTCCAGGCGGTGGGCCGGCTGCTGGGAAACGTCTTCGAGGGGCTGCTGGTGCGAACGCACCCGGTCGTCGGCGAGCTGAAACGGCGCATCCTGGCGGGGGAAGCCTACGGCGCGACACTCTCCGGCACCGGCCCCACGGTCTTCGGCCTCATGGCCAACGAGGCCGCCGCCCGCAAGACCGCCGAGGACCTCTCCGCCCTTCCTGACGTGGAGGTCCTGGTCAGCCGGACCTTCGCGGAGGAAAGGTAAGCGATGGCCTGCCATCGCGCCGGGAGCCAGTAAGCGATGGCCTGCCATCGCGCCGGGAGCCAGTAAGCGATGGCCTGCCATCGCGCCGGGAGCCAGTAAGCGATGGCCTGCCATCGCGC